>ERZ1673777.13-NODE-13-length-109136-cov-17.390462_pt1 | contig 109136 bp, 112 predicted proteins | sample MGYA00580138_ERZ1673777 | MGnify/ENA primary metagenome ERZ1673777 (study PRJEB41219, sample SAMN04549618) | soil metagenome | isolation source: soil | place: USA: South Carolina, Cape Romain NWR | collected 2009-05-18 ... | reverse complement strand
CTTCCTCTGCCAGTTTGATTCTAAGAAGCTGGATGCGTCGAGGCAACTCGCAGCCGATTCGATGAGGTATTGCTTGTTGCTCTATCCAGCTGAGCTGCTGGGCATAGCATTATATTGTTCAATTGCAACTTTCATCGTTGATTCACAGTCTCTTCCTCTGCCAGCATATTCAAAAAGCTTGATGCGCTGGAACAGGAACAATTTGAAACTTAGATATTAAGATTCGCATTGTTAATCACTATAAAATTTTCAAAGACATTTTATATTATAAAAAAGTTTTTTAATAAAGTCAAGATAAAAAAGAGCGAGGGACATTGCCCCCGCTCATAAAGCGAATGTTTTTGTCAGAGAGTGCACTTCTTTTCCATCAACTTCATAAAATCGGACTGTTGCTTCTCCATCTTCGATTTGCAGCAGCGCATACGTTTTTTCTTTTCTTGTTCTTGGCAGCAAAATGCTTCCCGGATTAATAAACAAAATACCATCAATCAGCTCAGCGCCGGCAATATGGGAATGGCCAAAACATACTACCTTTGCCTCTATTTCTTTCGCACGATAGTAAAGATTCATTAACGACATTTTCACATTATAAAGGTGACCGTGAGTAATAAAAAATCGGATTCCACCGATTTCTTCGATTCGTTCTTTAGGAAATTGTGCAGTGAAATCACAATTTCCGCGCACGATCAAAAAATGCTCAATTTCTTTGTGGCCAGTGGACAATTCCGAATCGCCGCAATGAATGAGCGCATCCGCTTCATGGCGGTGGCGCGCCGCGATTTCTTCTAATTCTTCCGTTAATCCATGACTGTCACTAATAATTAACACTTTCATCTTTCTTTTTACTCCTTATCGTTAATGATTTCATCCCACTGTTCTTCCAGTTTCGCCAACGCTTTAGCCCGATGACTAATTTGATTTTTCTCTTCTTTGGACAATTCCGCCATTGTTTTTCCTTTTTGCGGAACGTAAAAAATCGGATCATACCCGAATCCGTTTTCTCCTTTTGGCTCTTCTGCAATGTATCCTTCGCACGTCGCCTCCACAACGGCTGTACGGCGTCCCGGAGCCGCGACAGCAAGCGCGCAATGAAAGCGGGCCGTTCGTTTTTCCAATGGAACTCCTTTCAATTCTTCTAACACTTTGGCGATATTTTTTTGATCGTCCTTCTCTTCCCCGGCGTAGCGGGCGGAGTACACCCCCGGTCTTCCATGTAAAGCGTCGATCGCTAAACCGGAGTCGTCGGCGATCACGGTCGTATGAAAATAGCGGGCCATCGCTTCCGCTTTTAATATCGCGTTCTCGGCAAACGTGCTTCCCGTTTCTTCGACATCCGGGCAATCTGGAAAGTCGAGAAGCGACTTTACTTCAACTCCTTTTTTGGCGAGAAGCGCTTGAAACTCTCGTGTTTTTCCGGCATTTTTCGTCGCGATAATCACTTGTTTCATGACGCATCCCCGCTTTCTTGGCTTCGCTTTATGTCAATTTGCGCCGCAAGTTCCCCTAACGTTTTCCGCTGAATATCGATCAGCTGCCGAATTCCCACTTCTGCGGTATCTAACAATTCGTTTAATTGTTCCCGCGAAAATGTCGCTTCTTCTCCTGTCCCTTGAATCTCAACAAAACGGCCGGCTCCTGTCATCACCACATTCATGTCGACTTCCGCCCGGGCATCTTCCGTGTAGTTTAAGTCAAGAATGATTCCATGCTCTGGGTCGATCCCAACAGATGTAGCGGCTAAAAAATCGTTAACAGGAAGTTCATCGAGTTTCTTTTCTTCGACTAATTTCGCAAACGCTAACACCATCGCCACATATGCCCCTGTAATCGATGCGGTCCGCGTCCCCCCATCCGCTTGAATGACATCACAGTCGATCCATACTGTTTTCTCGCCTAATTTGTCCAAATTAACGACAGAACGAAGCGCCCTGCCGATAAGGCGCTGGATTTCCATTGTCCGCCCCGATACTTTTCCTTTGCTGGATTCCCGCACGTTCCGCTGCTCTGTCGCCCGCGGCAGCATCGCATATTCCGCAGTAATCCATCCTTTTCCACCACCGCGCATAAACGGCGGCACTTTATCATCGATACTTGCTGTGCAAATCACTTTTGTATCGCCAACCGTAATAAATACCGATCCTTCCGCGTGTTTTATAAAATGTTTTTCCATATGTACAGGACGAAGCTGCTTGTTTTCTCTACCATCTACTCTCATTCAAAAGCCTCCTTTATCATAAACAGAAAGAGGTAGCACACCGCCTACCTCTTTTTTATATCATAATCTCGCATCCCACTGCCAGCCGCTCTATTCATTTGCACGATAATTTTTCTAAAATAGCGCAAACTGCTGCTCTTCCTTTAAAAACTTTCTGCGTTCACGTTTTCCGGTCTTGTCACCGGCTCGGATAACGTTTTTCCATCTTCCTTTACCAGATTTGCCTTTCCATTTACCGTAATAGCGACACTTTCAATTCCCTTTTGCTCCGTTAAGGAAAGAACGAGGGAATTTAATACATGATCCAAAATGACATTTTTCTTATTGCTGCCGTAAATTGCTTCATTGAAGTTTAGCGTCACTTTCCCATCTTCATATTTTGGCTTTCCCAATAGCTGAGTATCCGGCTGAAACTCACTTAAAAGGCCGCTGCCATAGCTCGGCCCTTTAATTAATTCGTTCACCGCGGCAACAATATCGTCTTTTTCTTTATTGGACACGCGCCGTGTGACAGGAACGTAGTACGTATTGCTTCCTTGCTGCGCGACAAAATAAACGGTAACCGGGTGAGTATTTGTAATATCAATAACACCGCTTGCTTCTATATTAATCCCATCGGCGCGGCTGACGCCATCTTGGATCGGCGTTTTATTGACAGGCATGACATCTTGGTCATAACCGTTAATGCGAATTTTTACTTTTTTCACATTATCAAACTGTGTCAGCGTCCATGTAATCGCCTGTAAAATTTTCTTTTCATCTTCCGGTCTATAATTGGCAAACTCTGGCGAGAAATCAGCGATAATGGTTCCATCTTTCTCCAGTTTTACCCCTAACACACGCGTGTCTGCCGGCAGTACAGCGCGAAAACCGTTCGGCAGCATCTCCGAAACAGGGCCGTCCTCTACTAAATATTCAAGAACTTGCTTTGCAACAGCGTCTGTTTTTGGCAGCTCCACTGTCTGCGGCACAACAAATCCATTTTTATCAATCAAGTAAAGTTCACGTTTCACTGTTTCCGTTGCTTTGTTCACATTTTTTTCTTCTTTTTGTTTTTCTGTTGTCTTTTGCAATGATTGCCCCTCTTCTAAATAGCCCACATCCTGCGGCGGGTCAATTTCCTTGACTGCTCCATCTTTTCCAAATAGCCCGCAGCCGCTAAGCAACAGCAACAATGCGGCAACGGATGCGGCTAGCTTCCTCGCTCCTCGGTTGAACATGAAAATTCCCTCCTACACATAGTTTGTACTACTATGTATACGAGCATTTTTGGAAAATAGAATAAAAAAATCCTTTAGCGTGAAAGCTAAAGGATTTTATAATTCAATCGTTTGAACACGTTCTATCGGCTTTCCAAACCATTTGGAAGCAATTTTTTGGAACAGTTCCTTCGGTCCTGTCGTGAAAAACAAATGTTCTGCCGCACGTTGCCCCGTATAAAGCAAATGGCTATGATGCAAAATCGCGCTAACTTCACGCGCCGTTTCATCACCGGAGCAAATAAGTTTAACACGCTTCCCCATATATTCCTTTATGAGAGGGCTTAACAAAGGATAGTGAGTGCAGCCTAAAATAAGGACATCCATATTGCTCGACTTAAACGGCTCAAGCGATTCGGCGACGATTTTCTTTGCTTCTTCCCCTTCGAAGTTTCCGCTTTCGACAAGCGGAACAAATTTTGGACACGCCAAACTTTCCACATGAACCCGAGGGTTAATGGACTTAAGCGCCTTTTCATACGCGCCGCTCTTTACCGTGCCAATCGTGCCAATCACGCCGATATGGCCGTTCTTCGTCGCTTTTAGCGCTGCACGAGCTCCGGGATGTACCACGCCTAATACTGGAATATCGAGCTGCTCCCGAATTTCGTCCAATACAACAGCCGTTGCCGTATTGCAAGCAATTACAAGCATTTTAATATTATACTGCAATAAATAATTCGTCATTTCCCATGTAAATTGACGAATTTCTTCTTCTGGGCGTGGTCCGTACGGGCAACGCGCCGTATCTCCAAGATAAACAATCCGTTCTTTCGGCAATTGTCGCATGATTTCTTTTGCAACAGTTAATCCGCCAACTCCTGAGTCAATAACACCAATTGCTCTTTCCAAGTGATCGCCTCATTCTTTTTTCATTTCTTGATGTAATTTCCGCAAACATTTCTCTAAAAAGACAATTTCTTCATCGGAAAAACTTCGCAATACCCGTGCCAAGTCGTATTGGCGCTTTTTAATCACTTCTTCGATAATTCGCTCACCTTCTTCCAGAAGATGAATGCGCACGACTCGCCGATCATGCTGGTCTTTTACCCTAGCAACGAGCCCGTTTTTTTCCATTCGGTCTACTAAGTCTGTTATTGTGCTGCACGCCAAATACATTTTGTTCGATAATTCGCCAATCGTCAAGTCCCCTTCTTCTAACAGCCATTGCAATGCAACGAATTGCGGCGGTGTAATCGGATATTGCGTTAAAATTTCGCGGCCTCGTTGTTTTAAAATCTCGGCGATATAGCGAAACAGCTTTTCGAGTTCGACAACAGTCTTTTCATTCAAGTGGAACGGCATACAATCTCCCCTGCAGCGACGCATTATTATTTTTAACGTTTTTCTGCAAAAATGCAATTCAAAAGCATTGATGAAGAGAGTTGTTCGACAACTTTTGCCACATCATGTTCATTTTACTACACTTTATCACATCATCAACAGCTTTAATATTGAGACTTTAAAATCAAACACTGAACAATGTTTGTGATTGGCTCCAAAAATATAACGAACCGGCTACCTTAAAAAAGGTTAGCCGGCATTTCTTATAGTTCAAGCTCCCCCATTCGAAGCAATTCAATAACCGCTTGGGACCGCCCCTTTACCCCAAGTTTTTGCATTGCATTCGAAATGTGGTTACGAACCGTTTTTTCACTAATAAACAGTTCTCTAGCAATTTCTTTTGTTGTCTTATCCTGAACTAATAACTCAAATACCTCTCTCTCTCTTTTCGTTAGCAACGGCTTTGGTTGAAATGATTTGTCCTTCAAGTATTGTAACCCTCCTTGCTTTCACTAGACCTGAACTACCGGATGGGTATTATTCACCATATAGTATGTGAAAGAAAGGGTTGCGGTGACGGAATTTCGCTTATCTAATAGAAAAATAGGTGTTTTTTCTAAACAAGCGCCGCTGTCTGCACTGTTGCAGCGTTTTCTGCATCCCCCGCTGCAAAGAACGTTTCCCCGCGTATGTTTATTCATTTGTTTCCCCGGCAATAAAGAAATCCTCTTCATGATGAAAGTCATGAAGAGGATTTCTTTATCCTTACAATTCGTCACTTCCAAAGAAGTTACGGAACATGTGAATGGTCGCTTCGCGGTTAAGCGCAGCGATCGAAGTCGTTAACGGAATGCCTTTTGGACAAGCTTGCACACAGTTTTGTGAGTTGCCGCAGTTCGCCAAACCGCCGTCCCCCATAATCGCTTTCATCCGCTCTGCTTTATGCATCGCGCCTGTCGGATGCGTATTAAAAAGGCGCACTTGGGAAAGCGGTGCCGGACCGATGAAATTCGATTTGCTGTTGACGTTTGGACATGCCTCTAAACATACACCGCATGTCATGCATTTGGAAAGCTCGTATGCCCATTGGCGCTTCCGTTCTGGCATACGCGGACCAGGACCTAAATCGTACGTTCCGTCAATTGGGATCCATGCTTTCACTTTTTTCAACGAATCAAACATGCGGCTGCGGTCTACTTGCAAGTCGCGTACTACCGGGAACGTACGCATCGGTTCCAAACGGATTGGCTGTTCTAATTTATCAATTAACGCTGTACATGCTTGACGCGGTTTGCCATTAATGACCATCGAACAAGCGCCGCATACTTCCTCCAGACAGTTCATTTCCCAAACAACTGGAGTTGTTTTTTGCCCTTTCGCGTTAACCGGATTGCGGCGAATTTCCATCAGCGCGGAAATGACGTTCATATTCGGGCGATATGGAATTTCAAATTCCTCTTCGTACGGTGCAGAATCAGGACGATCTTGACGTGTTATAATGAATCGAACCGTTTTTTTCTCGCTCATCGTTTACTTCACTTCCTCTTTCTTTTTCGTGTAGTCGCGTTTGCGTGGCTTAATCAACGATACATCGACATCTTCATAGTGGAATGCCGGCCCATCTGGAGTATAGCGTGCCATCGTTGTTTTGAGCCACTCTTCGTCATTGCGCTCTGGAAACTCCGGTTTATAGTGCGCACCGCGACTTTCGTTACGGTTGTAGGCGCCCAGCGTGATGACCCGCGCCAGTTGAAGCATATTGTACAATTGACGGATAAATGTCGCTCCTTGGTTGCTCCATTTCGATGTATCCGTCACGCTGATATTTTTATAGCGTTCAAGCAATTCTTGAATTTTTTCATCGGTTTTCAGCAACTTGTCGTTATAGCGGACGATCGTCACATTTGCCGTCATCCATTCGCCAAGTTCTTTATGCAGCACATATGCGTTTTCCGTTCCATCCATCGATAAAATGTTGTTCCAGCGTTCTTCTTCTTGTTTGACATAGCGATCGTACAACGATGACGGCATTGCATCTGCCGATTTTTCCAAACCGCGAATGTATCTGACCGCGCTTGGCCCAGCGACCATGCCACCGTAAATCGCCGATAATAAGGAATTCGCTCCAAGACGGTTAGCGCCGTGAATGGAGTAATCGCATTCGCCAGCGGCAAACAGCCCTTTGATGTTTGTCATTTGGTCATAATCGACCCATAAGCCGCCCATCGAATAGTGGACAGCCGGGAACACTTTCATTGGCACTTTGCGAGGATCTTCCCCCATAAATTTCTCGTAAATTTCAATAATCCCGCCAAGTTTCACCTCTAATTCCTTCGGATCTTTATGGGAAAGATCCAGATATACCATGTTTTCCCCATTGATACCGAGCTTCAAGTCAACGCAAACGTGGAAAATTTCTCTTGCTGCGATATCACGAGGCACAAGGTTTCCATAAGCCGGGTATTTTTCTTCAAGGAAATACCAAGGTTTTCCGTCTTTATATGTCCAGACTCTTCCGCCTTCCCCGCGGGCCGACTCACTCATCAACCGCAATTTATCGTCTCCCGGAATCGCCGTCGGGTGAATTTGGATAAATTCTCCGTTTGCATAGTACGCGCCTTGCTGATAGACAATAGACGCCGCTGAACCTGTGTTGATGATCGAGTTCGTCGATTTTCCGAAAATGACGCCTGGCCCGCCTGTCGCCATAATGACCGCATCCGCAGGGAACGCTTTAATTTCCATAGATCTCAAGTCTTGTGCGACGATTCCGCGGCAAATTTGCTCGTCATCTAAAACAACGCCTAAAAACTCCCAGCCTTCATATTTCGTTACAAGCCCCTCTACTTCATGGCGGCGCACTTGTTCATCAAGCGCATATAATATTTGCTGCCCTGTTGTCGCCCCTGCGTATGCAGTGCGGTGATGCTGCGTGCCGCCAAAGCGGCGGAAATCAAGCAACCCTTCAGGAGTACGGTTGAACATGACTCCCATGCGGTCAAGCATATAAATGATGCCCGGCGCCGCCTCGCACATTGCTTTTACCGGAGGCTGGTTTGCTAAAAAGTCGCCGCCATATACAGTATCGTCAAAATGTTCCCAAGGAGAATCGCCTTCCCCTTTCGTATTAACCGCGCCGTTAATCCCACCTTGCGCACAGACAGAGTGAGACCGCTTAACAGGCACGAGCGAGAACAATTCAACAGGCACTCCTGCTTCTGCGATCTTAATCGTTGCCATTAGTCCAGCTAGACCGCCACCAACTACGATGATTTTTCCTTTTTTCATTGCCACTCACTCCCTAAAAGATTGCTAGTATTAAGCAAATGCTAAGATGGCACGAATGCCGACGATGGAAAGCGCGACAAAAATGATCATTGTCACGTATGTAAAAACTTGTTGTGAACGAGGAGACACCGTTAACCCCCAGCTTACGCAGAAGGACCATAAACCGTTTGCAAAATGGAACACTGTTGATAAAATTCCGACAATGTAAAATGTCAGCATAGCCGGATTATCGACAATATTCGCCATCATTTCATAGTTTACTTCCGCGCCCAATGCGGCTTGCACTCGAGTTTCATATACATGCCATGTCACAAAAATTAATGTGATGATTCCGGTGATCCGCTGCAAGACAAACATCCAGTTGCGAAAATACCCGTAACGCCCCACGTTAAACTTCGCTGTAAAGGCGATATAAAGACCATAAATAGCATGGAACAGCAGCGGAAGAAAAATGACGAATATTTCTAAAAAATGACGAAACGGCAAATTCCCCATGAAAGAAGCAGCACGGTTAAACGCTTCCGGCCCTTTTGTCGCAAAATGGTTTACGACTAAATGTTGCACTAAAAAGATTCCTACTGGAATGACTCCCAACAGTGAATGAAGCCGACGGTAGTAAAACTCGCGATTTCCTGCCATTATGTAAACCCCCTTTAAATAATAACAACGATGAAATAGCGCTCCCCATCCACAAAAAATAGAACATATTAATGATTAATAGAGTGTGTAACTGCTTCCATTTCCATTAATCATTGTGTCACATTCATTGTACTCCCACATTGTACAAGCGTCAAGAAAACAAAGTCACAAAATGTTCAAAGATTTGAATATTAAAACAAAACAGCCTCCAAAAATCATCAGAAAGATAATGCATGCTCCCCCGCAATTCGTTATAATGTTGAATTAGATAGAAAGAGGGGAATCATGTGAAACTACCAACATTAGAAGAACAATATAAAGCATTAGAAGACATTCATGTTTCCGCATTTGGCTCTGAACTAATCCGGCAAATTCTTCTTCCTGAATTGCTCGGAAAAGAAACAGCAAGCATTTTATACTGGGCTGGAAAAAGTTTGGCACGCCGCTATCCGCTAGAAACAATACCTGATATTATTGCATTTTTTGAAAAAGCCGGATGGGGAACGCTTTCCATTGTCGAAGAGCGCAGCGACGAGTTGCATGTCGAGCTGACAGGGCCGCTCATTACCGCGCGGTTTGCTCTTCACGAAAATTGCACGTTCCAGCTGGAAGCGGGCTTTCTCGCCCAGCAAATCGAACACCAAAAGCGCCGCGTTGCCGAAGCGTTCGAACAGCAAAAGAAACGGGCTAATAAAGTGCTAATCATTATTAAATGGGATCGCAAAGATGAAATAAACAGCTAGGAAGCCTGCGCAACGCAGGCTTTTGTCATTTTGTGTGCGCCGCTTTCGCTTCATCGGCGAGTCCGAACGCGTCATGAAGCGCTTCAACTGCACGTACCATGTTTTCTTCGTCAATCACTGTGGAAATTTTTATTTCCGATGTGCTGACCATTTTTATTTCAATTTCTTGATCTGCTAAAATTTTAAACATTTTCGCGGCTACTCCCGGATTGGAAATCATGCCGGAACCGACGATCGACACTTTGGCTAAGCCGCTTTCGTATTGCACGTTCGCTCCTTCCAATGATTGCAATACTTGAAGCGCTTCTGGCAGATCTTCCGTGCGAATGGAAAAAGAAACGGATGCTGTTTCGGAATTCGTCGCACTTTGAATAATAATATCCACATTGATGCCCCGATTGGCAAGCGCCGTAAAAATAGTCGGCAATGTATATAGACTATTTTGGATTCCATGTACTGTCACTCTTGTTACTTGATCTTCAAATGCGATGCCTCGTACGATTAAATGCTGTTCCATTGAAACTTCCTCCTTTACGATCGTTCCGCCTTCATTTTCCATGCTCGAACGCACTTCAAGCAGCACTTCATAATTTTTTGCGAATTCAACGGCGCGCGGATGCAGCACTCCCGCCCCTAAATTGGCCAACTCAAGCATTTCGTCATAAGAAATCTCTTCTATTTTTCTTGCCGTTTTGATATAACGCGGATCCGTCGTAAACACGCCGGTTACGTCCGTATAAATATCGCACTTGTCTGCTTTTAGCGCTGCCGCCAGCGCCACTGCGGTCGTATCGGAGCCGCCGCGTCCGAGCGTAGTAATTTCCCCTGTTTCCGTCACCCCTTGAAATCCTGCAACGATCACAATCGCTCCTTCATCGAGATGACGGCGGATTCTCGCCGTGTCAATGTTCATAATGCGGGCATTGCCATGCATTTCTTCCGTCGTAATTCTCGCTTGCCACCCTGTTAACGAAACGGCCTTCCATCCTTTTTCATGAAGCGCCATTGCAAGCAACGCAATGCTCACTTGTTCCCCTGTCGAAAGAAGCATATCCATCTCTCGCTTGCTCGGATGATGGGAAATTTGTTTCGCTAAATTGACAAGCTCATCGGTCGTTTTTCCCATCGCAGAAACAACGACAACCACTTCATTTCCCTTTTTTGCTTCCTCAATCACCCGATTCGCTACATGTTGGATTCTTTCGATGGAACCAACAGATGTTCCGCCAAATTTTTGCACAATAATTCCCACTTCGTCTCACCCTTTGCCTATGAATATCATGTTTGTCCGCAAATAAAAACAGCAATGAGAGAAATCCCATTGCTGTGCATCACGAAACGAAAAAAATCGAATCGCACCGCACAGTGAGATAGCTCTCCAAGATGAATCCCATCTTGACAGTCCTACATTTCTTAAACGCAGGACCAGCGGAAAAAGCAATGAGACTTTTTCCACTTCGGCGAAGCTCCCCTTTCCACATCCATCTTCGGAACTCATTTTCCTCCGAATGTGTACTCTTGAAGTTCGCGCCTCTATCTTCACTTCGGCGTTCGGAAGCGTATAAATATAAAATTTATTGCAATCATATCAAACTTTTCTGTCGCTGGCAATATTATTCACGTAATTTCTCATAAATTTTTTCGGCGACAGAGCGCGGAATGTTCGCTTTTTGCAATTCTTCTACCGTCGCTTCCCTCATGTTTTTTATGGACCCGAAATGCTTTAACAGCGCTTTTTTTCGTTTTTCGCCAACGCCAGGGATGTCATCGAGCACCGAGCGCAACATCGTTTTTCCGCGCGTTTGCCGATGAAATGTCACCGCAAACCGATGCACCTCATCTTGGATGCGTTGCAATAAATAAAACTCTTGACTGTTTCGCGCTAATGGAACGACTTGCGGCGGGTCCCCCATGATTAACTCGGATGTGCGGTGCTTATCGTCTTTTGCAAGCCCGGCGAGCGGAATATCAAGCCCTAATTCGTTTTCAAGCACATCCCTTGCCGCAGCTAAATGTCCTTTTCCTCCGTCAATAATAATTAAATCAGGAAGCGGAAGCTTTTCTTTCAGCACGCGCGTATAGCGTCTCCGCACCACCTCGCGCATCGATTCATAGTCATCCGGCCCCTCCACCGTTTTGACTTTATATTTGCGGTACTCTTTTTTCTCCGGTTTTCCATCAATAAACACAACCATCGCTGAAACCGGATCGGCGCCATGAATGTTGGAGTTATCAAATGCCTCAATGCGATGCGGCGTTGGAATCCCCAATATTTTCCCTAAGTTTTCGACCGCCTTGATCGTTCGTTCTTCGTCCCGCTCAATTAAGTAAAATTTTTCTTGCAAAGCAATAGCCGCGTTTTTGCTTGCTAAATCAACCAATTCTTTTTTCTTGCCTTTTTTCGGCTGCACGACCGTGACTTCCAGCAACTGCTCGGCAAGCTCCCCGTCCATATCGGCCGGCAAAATGACTTCTTTCGGCTTAAAGTGGTTCGCTTTTGTATAAAATTGTCCTAAAAATGTAAGGAACTCTTCATCCGGGTCTTGATACATCGGAAACATCGAGACATCGCGCTCAATCAGTTTTCCTTGGCGAATGAAAAATACTTGCACACACATCCAGCCTTTGTCATACGCATAGCCGAACACATCGCGATCAACGAAATCATTGATGACCATCTTTTGTTTTTCCATCGTCGCTTCAATATGGGAAATTTGATCGCGATATTCTTTCGCCCGTTCAAATTCGAGCGCTTCGGCTGCCTTCCTCATCTTTTCCGCAAGCTCTTCTTTCACTTCTTTATATCCGCCGTTTAAAAAGCGGACGATTTGTTCAACGATTTCTTTATTTTGCTGCTCAGACACCGGATGCACACATGGCGCAAGACATTGCCCCATGTGGTAATATAAACAGACACGGTTTGGCATGGTCGAACATTTGCGCAGCGGATAAATGCGATCTAACAGTTTTTTCGTTTCGTTTGCCGCCTGCACGTTCGGGTACGGCCCGAAATATTTCCCGCCGTCTTTTTTCACTTTTCTTGTAATGACAAGACGCGGATGTTTTTCGGCGGTAATCTTAATAAACGGGTAACTTTTGTCGTCTTTAAGCATCACGTTATATTTCGGATCATACTTTTTGATTAAGTTCATTTCTAAAATAAGTGCTTCGACATTCGAAGAAGTAACAATATATTCAAAATCAGCAATTTCATTGACGAGCCGTTGCGTTTTGCCGTCATGCGTGCCGGTAAAATACGAACGCACGCGGTTTTTCAGCACTTTTGCTTTGCCGACATAGATGACGGTGCCATTTTTATCTTTCATCAAATAACATCCCGGCTGCTCCGGGAGCACGGCTAATTTTTCTTTTAAGTGATCATGCATCATAACCACTCCATCACATTAATTCCGCCATTCATATAGCGTAACATTTCCGTACACCGGATCTGCCAGTGTGCTGGAACGATATGTTTTCACTTTCCGCACATGACGGGAAAGGGAAACCCCTTGTGCTTGAAAGCCTTTAACCACATGATCGGTCAAATAAATTTTAACATGCCGGTAATTCGCCTTGTCCTGTAAAAAAAATGAAAAGTGCAGCACATCTTTGTGCGGAAAATCCACATTAAGGTATTGAAGCACACGCGTTTCTTCCCATGTATACAAAACGAGTCTCTCTTCGCTTTTTTGTAAATCATACGCTAACTGGTATGTTGCCGGCAACTGCAGCGCTTGTTCGCGCAGATGCCATGTTCCTGTTGCCAATTGCACGGCCAACACAGCTGCTGCTAAGCCCCAGCGGCACATAGACATATGATTGCGAATATAGCATGTCCATCCGTACAATAAACCAAGATGGACAAGCGGGAGAATGTGCCGCGGCTTTTCAATATTTTGCGCAAATAGCGCCCAAAGAAAATACGCAAATCCGGAAACGAGAAGCCAGCGGGGAAACGGCGATGTCCTTATCCGCCATACCGCCGCCCATACCATTATATACAAAAAAAGGAGAATCACGTTTTGGCTTGCTATCCCTGTCCATAAAATATTATAAAAGAAAAACTGGCTTCCTCGCTCCCATAACGGCTGCATGCCGTTTGCTGCCGTCCCGCCCCATTCCGCGAAATGGCCGCTTGTAAAGGAGAGAGCCAGCTTGAAAAAGGACTGGAAGCTTCCTTCCGCCACCGCAACCGCCGCTATCCAAATAAATTGGAAAAAGGCTGCAGCTGTCAAAAAGCAGCCGAGTCGGCTGATACTGCGATGTTTTTTCCAATCTTCATACCATAAACATAAAATCGCGACCGCAAATGGGGCATACGATAAGCGGATTCCCATCAATATGCTTAACAAGGCAAGCGGAAGAAGCCGCATCCACCATGCATCACGACTCCTCGCCGATTCGATGGACCAAAAATACCACCACAGCACCGCCAGCGCCGCCCCGTCCGACATCGGCTGGCCCGCAATGACCATCACATAGCTTGCCGACTGGATAAGCGTGCTGATGAACAATGATATCGGAGTCGGAAAATGCTTTTTTAACAAGAGAACGATCGGAACCGTTGCCGAAAACAAAGCAATGACATTAAAGACAGATAGCGCTTTTGCCGGATTGTCAACAAACGCATGAACAAACATGCCGCCCAACACGAAATATGGATAACCAGGAAAATGCGGCTGCATCGCCAATAAATCATAACGGTCTAACGCCAAGGCAAAATCGACTTGATCCCATGTCGCCGCATAAGGACTAGCATAGTATATTTCCAGCAAAAACAAAACTGTTAATATAACGAAACTAAAATATGACAAAAATCTATTTCCAACAAAATGCTTCATTGCCTTTCTCACCTTAACCATTATAAATAAGAAAAAGCACAAGACAATCAAGTCTTGCACTTTTTACATTACCTTTTTCGTCGTTTTTGGTTCAAGCGCTTGAACGGCTGTTTTTGTTTTGGTCGCATTGCGGCTCGTCACTAATAAATAAACGACAACGAAATACCCAATATAGGCGATGATTTCTTCAAGCGACGGCATGGATGAATAGCCGAAGAGCGCTTTTAAAAACACGCCGACCTCTCCCGAAAAGACGGGCGCAACGCCGTGATCGCGGAGATAATGTTCATAATCAATCGGATGTTCTGGAAGCAGCCATGTCAAATCATAAACGTGCGGCATCACACTGCCGATAATGTTTAAATCTTGAAGCATCGAAATGCCTTGGACAAGCAGGCCCGCAGCAATCAAAACGATGAACGCCCCTGTTACTTTAAAGAACGTTTTTAGCGGAATGCGCATCGTTCCTTTGAAGAAAAGATAGCTGACGATCACTGCAATCGCGATTCCCGTCGCCGCTCCCCATCCTTGCATTGCCGCACCGATGTTTCCGTGGGTAATCGCAGCAAAGAAAAAGACCGTTTCGACCCCTTCGCGGAGCACGACTAAAAACGAATGAACGACCATGCCGATGACATTGCCAGTCGTAATAAATTGATCCATTTTTCCTTCGACGCTTTCTTTTATATTGCGGCTATGCTCGGCCATCCAAAAGACCATTTGCGTCAACAAAACCGCCGAAACAAACATAATGCCGATCTTTAAGTACGTTTCGCTTCCCATCGCAGCAAAACCGGTGAACACGACTTGGAAAAGAATCGCGACCCCAATGCTCGCCAAAACCGCCAATCCTGCACCGAGCCAAACATACTTCGTATATTCTCGATGATCAACCCGCTTTAAATAAGACGTTATAATGCCAACAATCAGCAGTGCCTCGAGCGCTTCGCGGAACGTTATCAGCAGCGCTTGAACTTCCATCGCATAGTCCCCCTTTTATTCCGTCATGTCCGCTTGCGGCGCCATGAATATACGACAGCCCCGGCAATCACGATAACAAGAATGGCGATCGGAATCCAGTTTTTTAATTTCGATAAGTCCGTCCATTCTTTTTTCTGCACTTCTTGCGGTTTTTCCGTTGCACTCTCCGAAAAGTGCCCCACCTTTAAGCTTTTCAAGCCAAATTGCTTTTGCAGAGATGTTAAAATCGTTTCTTTGCTTTTCTTAAATTGCTCGATGTCCGTTTCTTTTTCGCCGACACCAAACAATCCCGGGTTTCCTAGCGACTGCAACGCTTTATTGAATTCATCTTTTAACTGTTTATCAAGGGCTGCATCTTTTCCTTGCACCATCGGGGAAAGCGCTTCATATGTCGCAAACGCTTTCGCTAATAACCGTTTGCTCGTATCATACTGCGCAAAATTTTTCTCGACGTTTTCCAAGCGGCGCGCGATATTTAAAACAAGAATTTTCTCCATATTTTTTAAAACAGCTTCTTTATCCTTTTTATCGAGCGCCGATAACACCGCTTGCGAAGGCTCTTTTCCCATATGCATATCTATTTCTTCTTTGACCGTTTCGAAAATGGCGCGTGCCTCCGCAAAGTTTGGCGGCTGCTCATTTAACTTTTCCGCCATTTGTTTATATGCTTCCGCGACTTTTTCTTCATTCGGATCGCCGTAAGAATAGGCAAAAACAGAAATTGGAGTACTATTGAGAATGAATATCAATGCTAAAGAAAAAAATAAAAAAAACCGCCTCATTGCCGATTCCTCCTACAATAATGATAATGATTATCATATTCTGTGTCAATAAGATGGCGAAAAATCCCTTCCCTTTGCGGCAAAAGGAAAGGGACTATGAACATTGCTTTTCCGCCACGTTTGGAAGACGATGGGCACTTTTATCAATCGCCACCTTTTTCACGGGCCGGCGCATCTCCTTCCAAATTGCTGGAAGAACAGCCGTAACATATGCGCGAAATTTAATAAACGACTGCCCTGTTGTCCGCACCTGGTAGCGAATCGGCACTTCTTTCATGCGAAACCCTTTGCGGACTAAATTTAACGTAAGCACTTGGGCGTAGTTATAATCATGGATGATCTCCGCGTGTTCCATCGCTTGCCGGGAAAAAGCCCGCATTCCCGATTGTCCGTCGTAAATCCACTTGCGAAGAAGAAGCGATTGCAGAAATGTGAAAAAGTAATTACCAAGGCGGCGGTGCCACTTCATCCCGCGGATCGTGCCAAGAAAGCGCGACCCCATCGTATAGTCGGCTTCTCCGGCAAAGATCGGAGCAAGCAAATCCGGGATTTGTTCTGCCGGATATTCGTTGTCTGCATCGATCATCACGCCGATATCCGCGCCAATGCGCAAACATTCCTGCAGTCCTTGGCGCACGGCGGCGCCAAGGCCGCGGTTTTCCGGCATTTGATAAATGTAATCAGCGCCTGCTTCTTTCGCAACCGCTGCTGTGTGATCGGTCGAACCGTCATCAATGACTAATACTTTCACATCCACACAAGGATGGAAAAAACGCGGAATTTTGCGAATGACTTCGCCAATCGATTGTTCTTCGTTATACGCTGGTAAAAAGACGATCACTTTTTGCTTCTTCATCCTCTGCCTCCCTCTTTCGAATCGCTTCCGTTAGCACAGGGCCGCGGCTATGGCTTGGATATGGCGCCCCTAACAAATACGCGATCGTCGGCGCAACGGACACCAAACTTTTCTTGTCATCGACCCGCTTTCCTCTTTCAATCGCCGGTCCGTACAAGAAAAACGGGACAAACCGCTCCCCTTCATCCAAATGCCCGTGTCCGCCAATGCCGTCCGCCTGCCCGTGATCGGCGCAAATAATTAATGTGGCATTTTTTAATTTTCCCTTCTGTTCCAGCCACTCGACGTACTCCTTGATCAGCGCGTCCGCTTCTTCTATTTTTCGAAGATATTCCTCGTATAATGCGCCGCGGCTATGCCCCGTTTGGTCTGTGGCAATTAATTGAACGATGAGCAAATCAGGATCTTGTTCTTCCATTATGCGTTTGGCGCGCTCGATAATGTGGCGGTCCGCTACGTCATTGTGCATGACCGCTGTTACCGTTTCGACATCATCTCCAAACGAATCGACAAGATGGGCAATGCCAAGCAGCCGCCCCTTTTTCCCAACTTTTCTTAGTGAGTCAAAAATGCTTTCTACTTTAATGCCAAGCTTCCACACCATATTCGAGCGGATGCCGTGCTCAAACGGATATGTCCCGGTGAACATCGACGTAAAACAGACGACGGTACGCGCCGGATAGACCGTTTCCATTTGCGCAAATTCCGTTCCTTGCTGGCGAAGCTGTTTTAAAAATGGCGCATTGGCTTGCTCGAACCGATCTTTCCGCATGCCATCGATAACAATAACAATGACTTTTTCATTGATTGGCTCTTTTGGAACGGCCACATTATTGGTGTAGGTCGGGATGATTGTCGGCTTCCAATCAAATAACTGATGATGCAAGATAAAAGAAAATAAAAGGACACCTGTGTAATAGATCGCCAAGCTGACAAGCGAAAGCTCGCCCGCTCCCCCTTCGAGCTGAACGTACACATATTGCCAAACCGACAAAAGCAGCAAAAATTTCGGCAGCTGTTCTTGCGCGTTTCCGCTTGTCGAATCGCTATTTTTCAGCACCAGCTTCCAAAAGCGGGTAAAATTCCACCATGATGTGCCGATGCGCAAATGATAGTAAAGCGTTCCCCAAAAAAAGACGGTAAAGAAAAAATATAATCCGATCGCCAAACCAAGCAGCTTAAGGTCAGCAAACTGCCAAACAATTAAAAACACAACGTATGGAATCCATAAATAATTTCGTAAAAATAATGGATAATCGTATAGATAATAGATGACAAAAAGCGGAAGCGCCGCGAGAAACCCGAAAAACCAATGTTTCACATGCTCGATGGCGCCGAAATCGGCAAAATGGTAAATCGCCATTGTCCCGACAACGAAAATCGGTGTAAACGGTTTTCCCTCGTTCAGCAAATTCCAACAGCGCGCCGCTACTTTTTCCAATCTTGAAGCTTCTTTCATTGTCTCTCCCTTCCTTTTTGAAAAACCGCCCGCACGAACGAAATATCGTTTGGAAACAGAAACAATACCGCAACGCCAACAGCATAAGAAAAAACAAATTTGAACACATGGGTCATCATCGCTGCCATATACGCGCTGCTCCAATCTGGCGCGATTCTTGTGATCGCAAACGCCATTACCGCTTCATACGTCCCCAGCCCGCCTGGAGCGATTTGAAACACTTGACCGGATACGGTGATGCTGTTAACCCATACGGATTCCCAAAAAGACAAAGGCAAGCCAAGCATGGGAGCGATCTCGTAAATAACCACCGCCTCGCACAGCCAGCTGAGCGCAATCATTCCCGCCATATAGACGCCGCGTTTTCCTTTTAATGCGCTTTTTATCATGCGATGGTGTTTACGAATCCATTCGACATCCGATGTGTGTGACAACAAAACAACAATGGCACAAGCACCGATTATTCCGACAACATCAATAACCGTCACATTGATTGTTGGAAAACGATGAACGTATGTATACACTCCCCATGCCGACAAAAAACATAAAACAAGCATGTCCAAAAGCCGCATTACCGCCACCGAGTGAACCGCTTCACCGACAGACACGCCCTTCTGATTTGCTAAAACCGCAATCCGGGCAATATCCCCTACTTTGAACGGAGCGATATGATTGATGAGCAAGCTGAAAAAGATCCCTTTGGCGTATACCAGCAAAGAAATTGGTTTTCCCACGTACGCCTTCCATGCCAGCGCCCGCAGCCAAAAGGACGCCCCGTATATGAGCAGCATCCACACGATCGTGCCCGGCCTTTGCAGAAACAAAAAGAGTTGCTTAAGGAGCGCTTTTCTATCGAAATAGCGGTATGTCAGCCATAGGAAAACAAGAGCAAGCCCGGCTCCGGTTAGCCTCACCGCTATCGTTGCGTACTTACGTTTCATATGTCCTTGCCCACGCGATCGTTCGCGCAAGCCCGACCTCGAACGTTATGCTCGGTTTGTAGCCAAACGCCCGCTGCGCTTTTGTAATATCCGCCCATGTCGCTTTCACATCTCCCTTTCGCTCCGGGGCATGTTTCACTTTCATTGTTGGAAAATGCGCTTTCAGTTCTTGCAGCAATCGCTCCATCGCAATCGGTCTCCCTGATCCTAAATTAAACACATCGTTTCCGCCGCCGCGGCCAAGCGCCGCCACCATTCCGCTGACAACATCATCCACAAATGTATAGTCTCTTGCTGTGCCCGTCCCATACACGACAATCTCTTCACCACGTAACAGATGGCGAATAAACTTGCTGATCGCCATGTCCGGTCGCCCCCACGGACCGTAAACAGTAAAATAGCGAAAAATCGTCACCTGATAGCCGAATAGGTGGGCATACGCATAGCAAAACGACTCTGCCCCGTATTTGGCCGCGGCATATGGCGAAACGACTTGTCCCGCTGCCATTTCCTCCTTCAACGGCACATTCCCCTGGTTGCCGTAGACGGACGAGGAAGAGGCGAACAGCACATGCCGGACGCCTGCCATGCCCGCCGCCTTCAGCACGTTAATGGTCGCTTTGATATCATAATCGACATAATCAAGCGGCTGCAAAAGCGAATTGGGAACACCGGGCAGCGCCGCTAAATGATATACACAGTCCGGCTGATAGCGGCAAAACAATTCTTCCGTTTTTTCTCCATCAAGCAAATCGATGTGATAAACAGGAAGATTTCCTCCTGTCAACGCCCGAAATTGCCGTTTTTTCCGTTCTGCCGGGTAATAAGGATGAAAATTGTCAATCACCGCCACGTCGTGCCCAAGCGAAAGCAATTTGGCAACAAGATGGCTGCCGATAAACCCGGCCCCCCCTGTAACAAGAATTTTCAACGGATTCACCTCAAAACACTTTATTCTACTAGCATATTATCATAAGAAAATCAAAAAGCGTCTGTTTCCCTCCGGTCGCCTCATAGCTTATCCCTTCCCTTTTCCTTTATAAGAAGGCAAAAAACCTTGCTAAAGAACAAGGTTTTTTGCCTGAAAGCGCTGTTAAAAACAACGAGCAGCCTTTATTTCACGGAAGATGATGTATTTTCCTGATATCTTTTACTTGATAATGATTTTCATTAGCATAAATTGATTATAATCAATAATTATGATTAACGTCAATAAAATTTTATCAAAGAAAAAAGCCCGCCAGCAGTTGGCAGGCCCTTTCCTTGCCTCACACTTTAATAAATGAAGGAAAAAATTCATTTCCGATAACTTCCCCTTGTATAAACGGTTTTGTTTGTTTTTGATGGTTTAACGGCAAAAGCGGGAACAGCAGTTCAGCCACCCGGTATGCTTCTTCTAAATGCGGGTAACCGGATAAAATAAAGTAGCGGATGCCTAATTGATGATACTCTAACAGCCGCTCTGCCACTGTTTCCGGATCCCCGACTAAAGCGGTTCCTGCACCACCTCTGACAAGACCGACTCCCGCCCATAAATTAGAGCTGATTTCAAGAGATTCTCTGCTTCCATTATGCAACTGTCTCATCCGCTGCTGTCCGACCGAATCGTATCGGGAAAACACCCGTTGTGCTTCCTGAATGGTTTTTTCATCAACATAACGAATCAGCTTTTCCGCAGCATCCCATGCTTCCTTGGCTGTTTCGCGGACAATGATATGAAGCCGAATGCCAAATTCAATCGTACGTCCTTGCTGTTCAGCCAATTTTCTCACTTGGGAAATTTTTTCTTCCACCTGTGCTGGCGGTTCCCCCCATGTTAAGTAAACATCCGCATGTTTCGCTGCCACAAGCTGCCCTGCCGGTGAAGATCCGCCGAAATAAATCGGCGGATACGGCGTTTGAACTGGCGGAAACAGAAGCTTTGCTTCATTCACATGGATATGTTTTCCATTTAACGTGACTTCTTCGCCGCTTAACAGCCGTTTCCACACCGTTAAAAATTCATCCGTTGCTTCATAGCGTTCGTCATGGCTTAAAAATAGGCCATCTCCCGCAAGTTCAACAGGATCGCCGCCAGCAACAACATTAATAAGCAACCGTCCTTCCGAAATGCGGTCTAATGTTGAAGCCATGCGTGCTGCAAGCGTTGGAGACATCAATCCCGGCCGCACGGCGACAAGAAAGCACAATCGTTCCGTTTCCGCTGCCAATGCGGACGCGAGCAGCCACGGATCTTCGCACGATTTTCCTGTTGGAATCAATACCCCTTTATAGCCAAGCCGGTCAGCTGCTTGGGCGATTTGCCGGAAATAGCTGTATTCCGGAGCGCGCCCTCCTTTGGTTGTTCCAAGATACCGTCCATCGCCATGGGAAGGAATAAACCATAATAATTCCATTTTCTTTTCTCCTTTCTATTGTTTAATGCGGGCTTGCGGCTGGAATGTTTGAAATAAATTGCATCACTTCCTTTATCCTTCCTTCAATGTCGGATTGAAAAAACAGGTTTCCAGCCTCATCACGTTGAATCGTGTTATCTAAAATAAACACTCCATGTAAAATTTCTTTCGCTCCCATAATGGAGAAAATGGGTTTAAGCGCGTATTCAATCGATAGCAGATGAGCGATAGTTCCGCCCGTGACGATCGGAGCAATAATCTTGCCTAAAAACGCCTTTTCCGGTAACAAGTCGAGAAACGCTTTTAAAATACCCGTATAGCTGCCTTTATAGACAGGGCTTAACACCATGACCGCATCCGCTTCGCGAATCCATTCATGAGTTTGCGCGATCGCCTTACTATCGTATTTTGCATGCAGCAAATCCTCCGCCGGCAAATCGCAAACATGGATTAAATGGACGTGATGCCCCCTATTAAGCAGCTCTTTTTGCAACCGGTTAGCGATCTCCGCTGTTTTGGATTGTTTCGACGGGCTTCCCGAAATCAAAGCGATTGTCGTCACTGATCTCCCCTCCTTTTTTCTTTTACATCGTTCCTTTATACGTATCTTGCCAGCGAAGTAAACGCTTCTCTAATACACGGACCAGTGAATCGGTAAGTTTTCCTACCACCGCAAAAAGAATAATACCGACAAAAACAATATCCGTATTGCTAAACTGCCTTGCATCCATCATCATATATCCAATTCCTTCTGTTGACCCCATCAACTCCGCAACAACAAGGCCGAGCCAAGCCGCTCCAAGCGAAAGGCGAATTCCAGACAAAATAGCAGGAAGCGCAGACGGGACAATGAGCAACGTAATCTTTTTCCATCTGCTAAAATGGAGAATGCGGGCGACATCAAACAACTTCGCATCCACTCCGCGTATGCCAATAAATGTATTTACGTATACAGGAAAAAACGCACCTTTAGCGATCAATAAAACCTTTGATGTTTCTCCAAATCCAAACCATAAGATAAAAAGCGGTGCCACCGCCAAATGCGGAATCGTTCGCAGCATTTGTACTGTAGGATCAAGGACATCTTCCGTTTTCGTGGAAAAACCTGCGGCAATGCCAGCAAGAAGCCCGATGCCTGCTCCAAGCAAAAATCCTGCCGCTGCCCGAAAAACACTAACTTTCAAGTGGGTAAATAATTCCCCGGAGACGGTTAATTGATAAGCCGCTTGCACAATATCTACCGGCGTTGGCAAAACCGTTTTGGAAACTGCCCCTGTCATCCCGACAAGTTGCCATATGAATAAAATGAAGATGGGCAATACCGCTTGTATCATCCATTTGCGAAATTGGCCGAAAGCCGGGATCTTTCTCCCCCACTCCTTTCGCAGAAGCGGCTGCCTTGCCGTGATAGTTGTCTTATTCATCTTTGTTCTCACCTTCTTTCTCTAATTCTTGCAATGCTTTTTTTATATATTGATTATCGACTACTTTGCTTGTATCGATTTTTCTTTTAATGATTTTTTGCTCATATTGGAAATCGGCGGTTTTTTGCTGTGCCTGAATAACATCCTCCGTAATTGGCTCGTTCAATGATGGGTTATTGCGCAACGCCCGCACTACGACTTCTTTATCTATTTTTTTCGCTTTCGCATAAATTTCTATCGCTTCATCAAAATGGTCATTTTGCCAACGCCGTGCTTTCTCGTAAATTTTTAAAAACTGAACCGTTAAATCAGGATGCTCTTCGATAAAACCCGTCCGCGCTACGATAAACGATGGCGAATATGCTTTAAGATCCTCTCCATCCGCTATGATGCGCGCTTCCTTTTTGATCACCTCATACGAAATAAACGGCTCCCAAATCGCCCAAGCATCCACTTTCCGTGTATCAAACGCTGCTTGCGCTTCATCCGGCTGCAATTGGATCATTTCAACATCTGACGCTTTCAAACCAGCGTGTTCGAGTGCTTTATATAAGAAGTTAAATCCACTGCTTCCTTTGGCCACAGCAATCTTTTTTCCTTTTAAATCCTTTAGGCTTTGAATTTCACTTCCTTGCGGGACAATGATGGCATCTCCTTTAACCCCGTCTGCTGCTTTACTGATCTCTTTAAATTCAATGCCAGCGGCTTGGGCAGAAATGACCGGCGAGTTTCCAACACCGCCGAAATCAAGATTATTGGAAGCCATCGCTTCAAAATGGGGAGGACCGCTTTGAAACTCAATCCATTTCACCTTGACTCCTTCTTTTTCAAATTCTTTTTCAAACCAGCCTTTTTCTTTTGCCAGTAAAAGCGGCCCAAGACTTTGCTGAATGCCGATGCGAATCGTGACGTTTTTCTCTTTTCCTTTCGCCGTTGTCCCTGTCGTTGTTTCCTGGCCGCAGCCGGACATCAATGCGATAAACAAGCTTATCAACAGAAGCAATATATGTTTCCTCATAAAAGGAGCCTCCTCTCTCAAATTCCTAGTCCTTCCAGTAAAGGAGAGTCTTCCGCTGTTTCAAATTCACGCAATATGCGTTGCCTCATCTCTTGGAAAGATGGATGGGCGCGCTGCCGTGGAAATGGCAACGGAACAGGAACGATTGTCCGAATTTGTCCTGGCTTTGCTTTCATCACCACTACTTTCGTTCCTAAATAAACTGCTTCATCTAAGTCATGAGTAACAAGAATCATCGTAATTTGTTTATTTTGCCATATTTCCAGCAACACATCTTGCAAATGCTTTCTTGTAAAGGCATCAAGCGCACTAAACGGTTCATCGAGCAATAATATTTTCGGTTCACGCAGCAATGCTCTCGCAATGGCCACACGCTGTGCCATTCCCCCTGATAACTCCTTTGGGTAGGCTTTTTCGAAGCCTTTTAACCGGACAAGCTCTATTAACTCATCAACCTTTTTCCGGACATTCACATCTTTCAACGATTGATTTGCTGCAATATTTCCTTCCACCGTTAACCATGGGAATAAACGATGTTCCTGAAAAATAAAGCCTTGATCTAATCCGGGGCCATCAATTTGCACACCGTTTATTTCCACCGTGCCGTTATAATCGGTATCTAACCCTGCTACAATTTTTAGCAATGTACTTTTTCCGCATCCACTCGGACCAATAATGGTGATGAATTCACCATTATTGATTTCCAAATGAACATCTTGGAGCACATGAACTCCTTGTTTCCCTTGGAAAAAAGTTTTGCTTTTAATATCAATCTGTATACTCACTTTGTTCCCTCCTTCCGCAATATCCGAAGAAAAATGCCGTAATTATCTTCATAAGATCGCTCTCTTTTTCATCCGATCGGAATGAAAAAGAATTGTCTTCGTTGTTCTTCAAAAATCATATTATTCCTATATACTAACTTATATTTAAGTTATAAAAAAATAAAACGGTAGGAAAATAGCAGACTTTAATTCATAGTTAACATATAGGATTTATTGATTATAAATATAAACAATTTTCTTTACTAAGTCAATTATTATTTTTCATCTTTTTAGTGATTAATCATAAAAAAGGAGATTCAGACATACATTGCCTGAATCTCCTTCGCGAAAAATGAATTATACATGTTTTTCTAACAACTGAATAAGCGCTTCTTTTGGCTGGTAGCCTATCGTTTTGTCGACAAGCTCACCGTTTTTGAAGACAAGCAGCGTTGGAATGCTCATCACGCCGAATTTCGAAGCTGTTTCTTGGTTTTCGTCGACGTTCACTTTAACGATTTTCACTTTATCGCCCAATTCTTTGTCCACTTCTTCAAGAACCGGCGCAACCATGCGGCAAGGTCCGCACCAAGGCGCCCAGAAATCAACCAATGTTAAGCCTTCTTTCGTTTCTGACGCAAATGTTTGATCTGTCGCATTAACAATCGCCATTCTTTACTCCTCCTATTTTTTTTACTTTTATGTTGTAAGCAAAGTATATCATGCAATGGAGTTTAGTGCGAATGTTTTGCTTCGTTTCTAATATTCGCTTTCCAACAATAATTATGCCTGTGCCAGACAGCAGAAAACGAGCAAAGCGGATTCGCTTCACTCGTTTTTGCCAACGGCTATGAATGCACTTTTAATTTTTTAAATTCTTCCGTTAATAACGGAACGACTTCAAATAAGTCGCCGACAATACCGTAATCAGCCACTTTGAAAATGTTTGCCTCTGGATCTTTGTTAATCGCGACGATCACTTTCGAGTTCGACATGCCAGCTAAATGTTGAATCGCTCCGGAAATGCCGCAAGCGATATAAAGGTCTGGAGTAACGACTTTACCCGTTTGCCCGATCTGCAGGGAGTAATCGCAATATCCTGCGTCGCACGCGCCGCGCGAGGCACCGACCGCGCCGCCCAAAACTTCAGCAAGCTCTTGCAGCGGCTTAAAACCTTCCGCACTTTTAACACCGCGGCCGCCGGCAACGATCACTTTTGCTTCAGACAGGTCCACTCCTTCCGTCGTTTTGCGAACGACTTCTTTTACGATCGTGCGCAAATCTTTAATGTCGGCAGAAATCGCTTTTACTTCCCCAGAACGCGATTCATCGCGCTCTAGCGGCGGAATGTTATTTGGACGCACCGTCACAAAGATCAGGCCGTCTGTGACGATTTTCTTTTCGAATGCTTTTCCAGAGTAAATTGGCCGTGTAAAGATCAAGTTCCCGCCTTCTTCTTCCACAGACACTACGTCGGAAACAAGGCCTGAATTTAATTTAGTCGCTAATTTCGGCGATAAGTCTTTTCCTAAAGCGGTGTGCCCAAATACGATCCCTTCTGGCTTTTCTTCGTCAATTACCGCCATGAGCGCTTGGGAATAACCGTCCGGTGTGTAATGAGTTAAATGAGGATGTTCAACGACAACAACGCGATCTGCACCATGGAAAAATAGTTCATTTGCGTATGATTGAACGCTTTCCCCGGCAAGGACAGATACGACTTCCCCGCCTTGAGCGATTATTTTTGCTGCCGCGATCGCCTCAAATGAAACGTTTCTCAATGATCCGTCGCGAATTTCTGCTAATGCAAGTACTTTCCGTGCCATTTTCAATCCCCCTACTTTATTGATAAAATCACACCACTTTTGCTTCAGAACGTAACAATCGGACAAGTTCTTTCACTTGATCGTCAATGTTTCCTTCGAGAATTTTTCCAGATTCCCGCTTCGGCGGCAAAAATACTTCGATCGTTTTTGTTTTCGCTTCGACATCTTCTTCCTCCAGATCTAAATCATCCAATTCCAATTCTTCAAGCGGTTTCTTTTTCGCTTTCATAATGCCAGGAAGCGACGGATAACGCGGCTCATTAAGCCCTTGTTGCGCCGTCACCAGCAACGGAAGCGACGTTTCGATTACTTCTTCATCCCCTTCGACATCGCGGACGAGCGTCACTTTATCGCCGTCAATATCGAGTTTTGTAATTGTCGTTACATACGGGATTCCCAACAATTCTGCTACGCGCGGGCCGACTTGTCCCGAGCCGCCGTCGATCGCGACATTGCCGGCTAAAATCAAATCCGGCTCTTTATCTTTCAAATATTCCGCAATAATTTTCGCTGTCGTATATTGGTCATGTGCTTCCACATCATCTTCTATGTTAATCAGCACTGCTTTATCGCATCCCATCGCTAAGGCCGTGCGCAATTCTTTTTCCGCTTCCTCATTGCCCACCGTCACAACCGTTATTTCGCCGCCATGTTTGTCGCGCACTTGAATCGCTTCTTCAATTGCATATTCATCGTACGGGTTGATAATAAATTCCGCTCCTTCTTCATTTACTTTGCCGTCGGCAATCGTAATTTTTTCTTCTGTATCAAAAGTGCGTTTCATTAAGACAAAAATGTTCATAAAGGCCCCTCCTTATTTCGACGAAATATTATTTCAGATTTAAATATTCAGTTAATTGAAGGCATCATTTCCCCTGAAAGGATGGCGGGCGTTTTTCAATAAATGCCTGCACTCCTTCTTTCGCGTCTTCTGTCGTAAACACACTTCCAAACAATTCCGCTTCCTCGCGCACCGCTTCTTGGAACGATTTTTCTTTAAAGGCGTTTAAAAGCTGCAATGTCGCGCGAATCGAAATCGGGCTTTTTTGCGCGATTTTTTTCGCCAGTTTTTTTGCTTCCTCCAACAGTTGTTCTTCCGGCACCGCCTTGCTTGCCAATCCCCATTGCACCGCTTCCGTTCCAGTAATCGGTTCGCTCGTCCACATCATCTCGGCCGCTTTGCTGAAACCGACATAGCGGGGAAGCCGCTGGGTTCCGGCAAAGCCAGGTATAATGCCAAGCTGCAGCTCCGGCAATCCGAGTTTTGCGTTTTCGGAAACAATGCGAACGTGGCAGCTCATCGCCAGCTCCAATCCGCCGCCTAATGCCGCGCCATGGACCGCCGCAATCACAGGCTTTGTAAACCTCTCGATGCGCTCCAATACTTGCTGGCCAGTTTTTGACAGCTTTACGGCTTCTTCGCTGGATTTTATGGATGTAAACTCTTTAATATCGGCACCTGCCGAGAAAAATCTCCCCTCACCATGAAGAAGCACGACGCGGACATTTTCATCCGCCTCCAGCTCATCCAGCAATGATGAAAGCTCTTTCAAAACTGCAGATGAAAGAGCGTTTGCCGGAGGACGGGAAAACGCCACGTCCGCAACAAACTCTTCTTTATGAACGCGAAAAAATTCCATGTAATCCTTCTCCCCCTTCAAACAAATATGCCATTACGAAGATGCACAACCTTTTGTTAATAATTCGTAAACCGGCTTCGCCAGTGCGACCAGATCATACTTTTGCTCGTTCATTACCCATGTCGTCACCGTTTCGTCAATCGCCCCAAAAATCATTTGCCTTGTGAGGCGGATATCTAAATCACGGCGAAACTCACCTTTTTCAATCCCTTCTTTCACAATTTCATCAATAATGCGCAAATATCTTTTCAACACTTCATTAATCCGCTGCCGTAATTCTTTATTCGATTGACGCAACTCTAATTGAGTAACGACGGCTAAGTGATGATCTTGCGCCAGCGATTCAAAATGTTTCTTCACTAATACGTACAATTTCTCTAAAGGGCTCGAAATTCCTGCTATCTCCTGCTCGATTTTCTCGATAAAAGAGCCCATTTTTTCTTGAAACAGCGAGACAAGAATGTCTTCTTTATTTTTAAAATAAAGATAAATCGTTCCGTCCGCGACCCCCGCCTGTTTGGCGATTTTCGATACTTGTGCTTGATGATAGCCATGTTCGGCAATGACTACAACCGCTGCATCGATGATTTGTTTGAACTTAGGTTTATCTCTTCTCAACATCCATTCTCCTTTACGAAAACATGAATGAACAATCATTCATGTTTTTATTTTAAAGATTCTTTGCTTGTTTTGTCAAGATAAAGTCATGCCAAATCTAAACCGTTTCGTTATTCTTTTTTTTTTCTTCCTCGAGCAATGCCCGCCGCAAAATTTTCCCAACCGCTGTTTTTGGCAGTTCTTTGCGGAACTCATACATGCGCGGCACTTTATATGATGCCAATCGGCTTCTCATAAATTGATCCAATTCCTCTTCTGTGCATTGTGCCCCTTGTTTAAGAACGACAAACGCTTTGACCGTTTCTCCGCGGTATTCATCCGGAACGCCCACAACTACCGCTTCCTGCACTTTCGGATGCTCATATAACACTTCTTCGACTTCGCGCGGATAAATGTTGTAACCGCTTGCAATAATAATGTCTTTTTTGCGGTCAACGATATAAAAATAACCTCGTTCATCCATATAACCGATATCACCCGTGTATAGCCATCCGCCGCGCAACACATTCTCCGTTTCATGCGGCTGATTCCAATATCCTTTCATCACTTGCGGCCCGCGGACAACAAGTTCGCCGATTTCATTCACCTTTGCTTCTTCGCCCGTTTCCAAAGACACGATTTTCGCTTCCGTATCTGGCCATGGCACGCCGATGCTTCCTTTCACCCGTTCTCCGTCCCATACAAAATTGCTGTGAGTAACAGGAGAGGCTTCTGTTAACCCGTACCCTTCAATCAGTTTTCCGCCAGTCAATTTTTCAAATTTTTCTTGCACTTCAACCGGCAGCGGCGCTGACCCGCTAATGCATACTTTGATGGAAGATAAGTCATAGCGCGGCAAATTCGGATGATTTAATAGCGCAATATACATCGTCGGTGCCCCAGGAAACAATGTCGGTCTCAGCTTTTCAATCGTTTTTAATGTTGTTTCCACATCAAAGCGCGGCAAAAGAATCATTTTATACGCTTGCACGACCGCTAAATTCATGATCGTCGTCATGCCGTACACGTGAAAAAACGGCAATATTCCTAAAATCGACTCCGTTCCTTTTCCGCAACGATACATCCAATGGGCGCACATCAACGTGTTGGCAATCAAATTTCGGTGTGTCAGCATGGCTGCTTTCGGCACGCCGGTCGTTCCGCCAGTATACTGCAACAACGCGATATCTTCAACGTCGATCGCTATGTCTGGCTCTGTTGTGTTTGGACGTGACATTATTTTGGAAAATAAATGCTGGTCGCTCCGCTCTTCCACTCTGGCCACCGCTGGCTGCCCCTGCTTCCGCTGCATGAGCGGATACAGCCATTTTTTGATAGCCGGCAAATAGTCTTTCACACTTGTAATGATAAGATGTTTTACGTTTGCCTTTTCCTTTGCTTTCACTGCTTTCGGATAAAGCATGTCAAGCGTAATGAGCACCGTCGCTCCGCTGTCGTTCAGTTGGTATTCCAATTCGTGTTCCGTATAAAGCGGATTCGTCTGCACGACAATGCCGCCCGCCAATAACACCCCGTAATAGCTGACAACCGCTTGCGGGCAGTTTGGCAGCATAATGGAGACGCGATCACCTTTTTGCAATCCGAGCTGCCGCAAATAATTCGCCAATGTAAGCGCCTGCTCATAAACTTCGCGGAACGTAAGCGTTTTTCCCAAAAAATAAATTGCATCATGCCTGCCGAATTCCGCTGCTGTTTTCCGCAAATACTCAGGCAACGTTTTATTAGGATAGTCAAGGCGATGCGGGATTTCCGGCGGATAATGAGCAAGCCATGGTTTTTCCATCGATACCCCTCCTATATTCAAAAATTTCAGATGATTTATTTTTATTTTATTACACTTTTCCGAATTTTACATCAAAAAAAGCGCCCTGACAGAGAGGACGCTACAAAAATAAATAAATGATGCCAATGAGAATAAAAAGAGCGCAAAGAATAAACAATATTTTCGACAATGTTTCCATCGTTTTATTTTTCCATGCTAAATATACAATGCCGACAACAAGAAAGATTCCGCACAAAACAAGCAACGCTTTAACTAATATTTCCATATTTTAACTCCCTTTACCGAATTCCTTCGCCAATGACAAACGATAAGCCGATGGAAATAACCATGGAAATCAGCCCAACCGCGCGATTGTCTTTGGCAATTTCCTCATCAATATTAAATTTTGGAGTAAGAAATTCGTAAATGAAATACGCGACCAGCAGCAAAATAAAGCCGTATATTCCCCAGCCGATCATCGCCAACAATGACTCGTGATGGTGGAGAGCATAGCGGAAAATATTGGCGATGCCGAAAATTTTTCCGCCGGTCGCCATCGCCACCGCGACGTTTCCTTTTTGGATCTCCTCCCAATTTTTATATTTTGTCACTAGCTCAAATATCGCTAAAAACACGACCATGCATAAAACAGCCACACTAAAATTGGCAGCAATTTTTACGATTTCGTTTTCCCAAAACGAACTCATCGTTTTCTCCCCTCATCATTTCAATTCGACAATCGTTACCCCTGTTCCTCCTTCATTCGCACCGCCAAAATGAAAGCTTTTCACAGCGCGGTGCGTCTTCAAAAATTCTTGCACCCCTTTGCGGAGCGCTCCCGTCCCTTTTCCGTGAATGATCGAAACGCGCGGATATCCTGCCAAAAGCGCATCATCGATATATTTCTCCAAACGGGCGAGCGCATCTTCGTACCGTTCTCCGCGCAAGTCAAGCTCCAATCCGACATGATAGTCTTTCCCTTTAACTGTGGCAAGCGGCTTTGTCTCCGTTTTCGGCGCGCTGCCGATATATTCTAAATCCCGTTCGTTGATTTTCATTTTTAAAATGCCGAGCTGCACTTGCCATTCATCATCAGAAACCTTTTCAACAAGGTATCCTTTTTGATTTAAACTGATCACTTTTACCTCATCGCCAGGCTGAAATGAATGAGTCGCCTGTTTTTTCCGTTCTTTTTTCTTTTTCTCCAATGTTGGCATCGCTTCTTGGAGGCGTTTTTTCGCTTCGATCAGCTCATGTTCTTTAATTTCCGCCTGTTTTTCTTGTTGCATTCGGCGGAGCTCATGGATAATCCGCTCCGCCTTTTGCTGGGAGGAACGAACGATATCGGCTGCTTTCCGTTTCGCTTCTTCTATGATTTCCTCGCGTTTTTCATGAAGCTCTTCCCATTTTTGCTCCCAGTCGCGGCGCAGCTGTTCTGCTTCCATGCGCGCTTCTTCCGCTTTTTTCAGTTCTTCCTCTGCCCGCTTTTTGCTTTGTTCCAGCGAAGCGATCATATTTTCCACATTGTTGCTTTCTGCGCTAATATGCAATTTCGCCCGTTCGATAATGCGCTCAGCCAGTCCGAGGCGCTTCGATATTTCAAAAGCATTGCTCCGCCCGGGGATGCCGATCAATAACTTATACGTTGGGCGCAGCGTTTCGGTGTCAAATTCGACGCTCGCATTAATGACGCCGTCGCGGTTGTACCCGTACGCTTTCAATTCCGGATAATGGGTGGTCGCCACCGTCCGCGCTCCGCGGCCATGCACTTCGTCCAAAATGGCGATCGCCAATGCCGCTCCTTCCTGCGGATCGGTTCCCGCGCCCAATTCGTCGAATAAAACGAGGCTTTCATGATCAACATCGCGCAAAATCTCGACAATATTGACCATATGGGAAGAAAAGGTGCTTAAACTTTGTTCAATCGATTGTTCATCCCCAATATCGGCATAGATGGAACGGAACACAGCCAGTTCCGAACCATCCAGCGCCGGAATAAATAAACCGGCTTGCGCCATCAACGTTAACAATCCGATCGTTTTTAATGTGACTGTTTTTCCGCCGGTGTTCGGGCCGGTGATTACGATTGTTGTGTAGTCTTTGCCAAGCTCAATGTCATTCGGGACGACGGCCTCTTGATCAATGAGCGGATGGCGCGCCTGCAATAACCGGATATAGCCGCGGTCGTTCAAGGCAGGCTTTGTCGCTTTCAGCTTATTGGCATATTTCGCCTTGGCGAAAATAAAGTCAAGTTGCGCTAATATGCCAACATTTTCAAGAAGCGCTTCGGCGTGTCCGGCGACAATGCCGGTCAATTCGGTTAAAATCCGCTCGATTTCCCGCTTTTCCTTGACACGCGCTTCTTGGAGCTGGTTGTTTAGTTCCACCACCGCTTGTGGTTCAATAAACAATGTCGCCCCCGAAGCCGATTGGTCATGGACGATGCCGCCGTAAGCGCCGCGGTACTCTTGTTTTACTGGAATAACGTAGCGGTCGTTGCGAATCGTAATAATCGCATCGGATAACATCTTTTGCGCTGATGGCGAACGAATGATGCTCTCCAATTTTTCACGCACCCGCGCCTCCGTCGTTCGCAGCTGCTGACGGATGGAACGCAGCCGTTCGCTCGCATGATCGAGCACTTCGCCATGGTCGTCAATGCAGCGCTCAATCGCTTGCTGCACTTCCGGAAGCGCGACAAGTTTTTCCGCATAGCCTGCCAAGTGCGGAAACTCCTCTTTTTCTTCGTGCAGTGATTCAATAAACTGCTTTAACTGCCGGCTTGCGGAAATGGTGCTGGCAATATCTAAAAGCTCATGCGGACTAAGCGTTCCGCCGATTTTCGCCCGTTTGAGGCTTGCGCGGATGTCCACAATGCCGCCAAGCGGAACATGCCCGCGCAAACGCAGCGCAGCTGCCGCTTCATCGGTTTCTTCTTGCCAGTTAACAACCTCCGCCAAACGCGAAGAAGGAAGCAGCTTTTCCACTTTTTCTTTTCCTAACGACGAAGACACATGTTCTAACAATTGTTCTTTGACTTTATCAAATTCCAGTATGTGAAGCACTCTTGTATGCACGGATGAAAAACCTCCATCTGAAAATTGTCGGCAAATTCGTTTTCTAATCTTGTTTACCGTTTGCGCCGCAAAAAGCTGCGCAACTCTTCCAGAGACCATGTATTGATTACCGTTTCCTTGCGAATCCAGCCTTTTCTTGCTGTTATGACTCCTATTCTCATATGGTCAAGCATATCCAGATGGTGGGCATCGGTATTAATCGCGATTTTGACTCCGGCATCTTGCGCTTTCTTTAAATAAGAATAGGATAAATCAAGGCGGTGCGGATTCGCGTTTAACTCAAGCGCCGTATTCGTTTCCCGCGCCAGTTCAATAAGCATGTCAATATCTACGTCATATCCGTCCCGTTTTCCGATCAGCCGCCCCGTCGGATGGGCGATCAAATCAACATGGCGGTTGCGCAGCGCGGCAGTGAGGCGCTTCATAATCACATCGCGCGGCTGGGAAAAACTTGAATGAATCGCAGCGATAACAAAATCAAGCTCTTCGAGAACATCATCATCATAATCAAGCATTCCGTCTGGCAAAATATCCATTTCCACGCCAGCCAAAATCGTAAAATCATCATACTTCGCATTTAGCCGTTCAATTTCTTCGCGCTGCCTGCGAAGCCGCTCCACCGTTAAGCCGTTCGCCACTTTCAAATATTGAGAATGATCGGTGATCGCCATATAACGGTAGCCTTTCTTCCGGCACGCTTCTGCCATCTCTTCAATCGAGCACGCTCCGTCGCTCCAAGCTGAATGCATATGCAAATCTCCTTGAATGTCGGAAAGGCGAAGAAGCGGATAGCCGTCACGATAGCGGTCGACTTCCGTTCCATCCTCCCTTAGTTCTGGCGGGATAAATGGCAAGTGAAAATAGGCAAAAAACGCTTGTTCATCCGCAAACGTTTTAACTTCCCCCGTATCCACATTTTCTACTCCGTACTCGCTTATTTTTTCGCCGCGCTCTTTTGCCAGCTGCCGCATGCGCACATTATGCTCTTTCGATCCCGTAAAATGATGAAGTGTCGTGGCAAACTGCTCTGGTGCCACTAAACGAAAATCAACGGCAATGTCATACTCATAACGAAGCTGCAAAGACACTTTCGTATCGCCGTTGGCGATGACGCCAGAGACATTTGCCAGTTTCAATAACTGTTCCCGCACAAGCCGCGGCTCGTTCGTCGCGATGATGAAATCCAAATCTTTCACGGTTTCTTTCATGCGCCGCAAGCTGCCAGCGCGGGAAAAACGAGCGATTCCTTCCATCTTTTCGAGCTGGCGTTCTATTTCTTCGGCAATTGGCAGCACAAAAGCTAACGGAAGCCGTTCCGGGCGGGATCCGATTTCTTCAATCGCAGCTAAGAGCTTTTCTTCCGTTTTCTTGCCGAACCCAGGAAGCTGCCGCACTTTTTGGGAAAGGCAAGCTTCTTTCAATGTGGCAATATCGACAACCCCCAGCTCTTGATACAATTTGGCGATTTTCTTGCCGCCAAGTCCGGGAAGCTGCAGCAGCACAAGCAAACTTTCCGGAATTTCCTGTTTCAATTGTTCCAGCACGCTTGATGCGCCCGTTTCCAAAAATTCTTGAATAACGCTTGACGTGCCTTTTCCTATGCCTGCAATCGCGGTGAAGTCTTCTATTTCCGAAATGCTGCGCTCATCTGCTTCCAACGCGCTCGCCGCTTTGCGGAACGCCGCGATTTTAAACGGATTTTCTCCTTTTATTTCCATGTATAACGCAATCGTCTCCAGCAGACGAATGACATCCTTTTTATTTCCTTTCATGATACTCACCACCTTATAACGTACAGCCCACTATGAAACATAATACAAGTTTTTGATGAAAAAGTACAAAAAAACTTCCCTATTAAATATAGAGAAGTTGCTACCCCATATAATGAATCCACATTTGTTTCAACATATCCGACAAGAATGGAGTATGTTTCACAATGGCCATTGCCATAAAAGAATGCTGAATCTTCGTTTGGATGCTTTCAATCGGAATAAGTGCGCCAACGTATAAAATCAAAAACACGATTAAGTACACTTCGACAAATCCTAACGCTCCGCCAGCCCAGCGGTTAATGCTGCGAAGAATTGGCAACTGTGCCACAAAATCAAGCATCGATCCGATAATTTGCAGCACGATTTTCGCCGCAAAAAATAAAATCGCAAATGCGATCGCTCGATAATACGCGTCATCCAAATGGGTGCTTTCAAACAACAATTTCGCCGTTTCTGAATCGCCAAACGTCGGATACGGAATCCATAACCGGAGTGCCGGCACTAATTTTTCATAATGATAATACGCAACGACAAACGCAATCACAAAACCTGCCATATGAATAAATTGCAGAATAAAGCCGCGTTTCAAGCCAATCATAAATCCCATGAAAAGGATAAAAAGCAAAAGAAGATCGACCATTCCGTTACTCATCCTTTTCTTTGCTTAGTTTTTGCAAAAGCCGATCATATTCTTCTTTTAATTTTATATAATCGTGAACGATGTTGATCGCTGTCAGCACCGCTAATTTGCTAATGTCCAATGTCGGGTTTTTCTCGCTAATTTCCCGCATTTTATCATCGACGATCGATGCCACTAAGCGGATATGACTTGAGCTTTCCGTGCCAACGATCGTATATTGCTGTCCGTATATATCGACTGTCACCCGCGTTTTTTGTTGCTCCGCCAAATGATTTCCCCCATTCTTCAAAATCCTATTGTTTATCATAACACGAATGCTGATATAATGAAAAGATACGACTACTAGATATGCCTAAGAAAAAACGATGTCAATGAGGAGTGAATGGACATGGCGAATCACGTTATCGCGGCATCAGCAGCGCTGCTTGAACAGATGCGGAATCATTACGCTTCTGATATAACAGAACACCTTCCTGCAGGCGCTTTGTTCGTTGCTAAGCGGCCGGGCTGCACGATTACCGCTTACCGTTCAGGGAAAGTATTGTTTCAAGGAAAAGCAGCGGAACAAGAAGCCGCGAAATGGCTGGAACCATCGGAACAAAAGAAAGCAGCAGCCCCGCAACCCCGTTTGTCTGCCGCATCGGCAATCGGTTCCGACGAAGTCGGAACGGGAGATTATTTCGGGCCGGTTGTCGTTGCTGCCGCATATGTCGCCAAAGAGCAAATCGAGACGATCGTGGCAATGGGAGTAAAAGATTCAAAGCAATTAACCGATGAAGCGATCCGCCGGATCGCCCCCGCACTGATGAACCATATCGCGCACCAAACGGTTATTCTCGCAAACCAAAAGTACAACGACTGGCAAAGAAGCGGCATGCCGCAAACAAAAATAAAAGCGCTGTTGCATAATAAAGCCATTGCCATGCTGATGGAACGGCTTTCTCCTATCAAGCCGGAAGCTATCATTATTGACCAATTTATTGAACGGGACTTATATTTTCGTTACCTCGAAGGTGAAACAAACATCGTCCGCGATCGTGTGTATTGTTATCCGAAAGCAGAAACGGTTCATATTGCGGTGGCTGCCGCTTCCATCATTGCCCGCTACGTATTTTTGCAGGAAATGGAGCGGCTGAGCCAAAAAGTCGGCATGACATTGCCAAAAGGAGCAGGGGCACAAGTCGATCAAACCGCCGCTAAGCTTATGCAAATGCACGGGCCGGCAATTCTTGAATTGTGCGGGAAGCTTCATTTTGCCAATACGAAAAAAGCGGTGCAAATTGCCAAACAACAATGAAATTGTCGGACTTGCAGGAAGGAAAACAGCCCGTCCTTACCTTGTCTTACATTCCTTTCCATAGCTGCATTTTTGCCCGCATTCAATAAAAAACTACCGCACAAAGCGGTAGTTTGATCAATACATTATTTTTCTTCCAGTGCTTCCACTACTTTTTCCGCCGTGCTTCGGCTTGACTGCGGGTTTTGTCCTGTTATCAAATTGCCGTCGCGCACGGAGAAATCTGTCCATTTTTCCCCGCGGACAAAATTGGCGCCTCTTAAGCGCAATGTCGACTCAAGTAAAAACGGCATGTATTGGTCTAATTGCACTTCTTTCTCTTCTTCATCCGTAAACGCGGTTACCGTTTTTCCTTTGACAAGCGGCGTTCCGTCTTTATATGTCACATTGACAAGACCGGACGGACCATGGCAAACGGCGCCAATGATTCTTCCGTCTTCAGCGAATTGTTGCAACACATATTGCAATGTTTCATTGTCTGGAAAATCAAACATTGTCCCGTGGCCGCCAGGAAGGAAAATCGCATCAAAACCGGACGCATCGTCTTTGCTCAAGCGGGCGGTGTTTTTCAACTCTTCTTCCGCTTTTGCCCAAGCCGGATCTTTTTTTTCGATGCTACGCGGGTCAAGCGGCACTTCCCCGCCTTGGATGCTCGCCACTTTCACGTCATAGCCTTTTTCTTTAAATACAAGGTATGGAACAGCGAATTCTTCGAGCCAAAGCCCTGTTTTATGGTCATCGGTGATCGTTGTATGATTGGTGACAACCATTAGCACACGTTTTGCCATACAGGATTCCTCCCTTTATTTGAAACGTTACTTTTATCATAGACCACCTTTGGAAAAATAAACAACAAATATGCTCTCGTGCCATGAAGCCGGTCTTTTTACTTTATAAACGGCCACCAGTTTGCTTTACCGAACGTTTTGACCATCACAGGGACAAACAGCGGCAGCACAACAAGCGCGTATAAAATTAACCCAGTAAGGATGATCGTTGCGATCTGCAAAAGCGATAGGACGCCGGACGGGTACATTGCCGCAAACGTTCCGCCTAAAATGACAGCCGCTGAGATAATGACCGTTCCCATGTTGCGCATCGAGATAAGCATTGCCTCCTGTACCGGCTTGTCGCGGTATTCGTTGAAACGGTCCATCAAGAAAATGCTATAGTCGATGCCAAGCGCGATTAAGATGACAAATGCGAAAAACGATACCGCCCAGTTCAAGCCGGCATAACCAAGCCCGTTGACGAAAACAAGCTCTGTGACGGCCATCGATGTGTAGTACGTTAAAATGAGCGATAAAATTAAATACATCGGCATAATCAATGAACGGAGCAAAATCATCAAAATAAGCGTAATGCCGGCAAGCATCAGCACAACAGTGCGGGAATAGTCAGCAGACGAAATCGCATGCAAATCAGAATAAATGCTTGTCACTCCGCCAACGGCAACTTTTGCGTTTTCCAGCTTTGTGTCTTTGACCGCGCGCGCGACCGCTTGTTTAATATCATCTATTTTATTCAATGCTGACGTCGAATACGGATTTTCATCAAAAATCACGTCAAATGTGACGATTTTTTTATCTCGCGACATAAACGCATCTTGCGCTTTGGCAAATTCCTTGCTTTCAAGCACTTGTTTTGGCAAATACCAGCCTGTCATTTCTTCGTTTGGCGAGGCCGAGAGCTCGGATAAATAGCTTTGTGCGGTACCGAGACCTTTCGACACTTCGCGAAGGCCAGCAGCGCTCTGATCAAGCCCTGTAATTAATTGATTCATTTGCCCGTCTAATTGCGAAAATCCTTGCAGCAACTGTTTTTGCCCGGTGTTCACTTCGCTTAAACCATTCGCCAATTGCGGCAGGCGCTCAATGACTTGGCGCTGCCCGTTTGCCGCTTTATCCATCCCCTTTTGCAGCTCGTCAAGCCCTGCGATCAGTTTGGCCATTCCGTCAATTAACGCTTTTTGGCCGCCGATGAGCTGCGCAAACGAGTCGTTCGCTTGACGCACCCCAGCGCTTACCTGTTTCAGTGCGGTATTTAATTGTGCAAAACCGGCAGCCATCTGCTGGGATTGTTTCGCCAATCCTGCTGCAACCATTTTTGTTTGCTGATATTCCGTATCCTGCCGCAACTCTGGATGCGTTTGTTCGATATGGTTCAATGATGTGCTCACCGCTGACAATTGTTGTGACAAGGCATTCATGCCGCTTTGCAGCCGTTCATACTGGTCGGCAAGCGAAGCGAGGCCGCTTCCTGCCTTTTCATATCCTTGCAGCAATTGTTCAGCGCCTTGTTGCAATTTTTTCGCATTGTCTTGGATAGTTGCCAATCCTTTTTTGATTTCGCCAGCTCCCAGCGATCCGCTGCGAATGCCTTGTTCAATTTGCGCAAGCCCTTTTTGCAAGTCACCGACACCTGCTTTCAGCTGCTCCGTTCCTGAAACAAGCTGGCCGATACCGTTTGTCGCTTGTTTTAATTTTGGCGCGGAAGCGGAAAGCTGCCCGCTCGCTCGATTTAATCCTGAGCTGATTTTCTCGATGCCTTCTTTCCCTTGTCCAAGGCCGTTTTTTAAACTTTTCGCTTGTTCCGTAACAAGCAATTGTTCAATTGGCTCCCCCGTCGGGCGCGTGACGGAACGCACTTTGTCCACGCCATCGACTTTCTCGACTTCGCGGCTGATTTTTTCGATTAATGCGAAATATTCTTGCGAGTTCAGCGCTTCATCATTTTTCATGACGATTTGCGTCGGCATCGCTTCGCCAGGATTAAAGCTTTTGGCGATGATGTTAAACGCCTTAACAGATGCGTAATCATCCCCAATCTCTTCAAGCGAATCAAACGATAAATCGCCATCGTACGTTGCTAATACCGGAACGGTGATGACCGCAACAATTCCTAAAGCGATAAGCGGTCTTGCAAACGCAAAACGGCCAGCGGCATCCCACAAGCGGCTTTGTTTATGCTCTAAATTGCCTTTCGCCGGCCAAAATAATTTCGGGCCGAGTGTCGCCATGAAAAACGGCACCAACGTCATCAGCGCAACAAGCAGCACCGCCACGCCGACGGCGACCGCGGCAGCCGACTGATACAGCTTAAATGTCGATAATCCAATCGCTGCAAATCCGATCATCACGGCGATTCCGCTGAACAACACCGTTTTTCCCGCGGTGCGGTATGTGGCGATAATCGCATCCGCGATACTTTCATGTTGTGAAAGCTCTTCCTTAAACCGGCTTAACAACAAAATGCAATAGTCCGTCCCAATCCCAAACAGCACGGCAACTAAAAAGATTTGCGTAAACGTAGACAGCGGAAAATTCACTTGATCAACAAGAAACGCGACAAGCGATTGTGATACTAAATACGTCATCCCGACCGTCACAAGCGGAATGAGCGGCGCGACAAACGAACGGAACACGATAAGCAGCACCACTAAAATAAACACAACGGTAATGCCTTCCGTCTTTTTCAGCCCTTCTTGCGAACTGACGACGACATCTTCGTCAACCAGCCAGCCTCCCGTGTAGTAATGATCGACCGAAATATCATCAATCGCTTTGTAAAGCGCTTTGCTTATTGCCTTTGCGCTTCGTCCGTTCCGCTCAAGTTTCACCGACGTTAAAATCGTCGTGCCGTCTTTTGAAACAAGCTGATCTTTCAATTCCTTCTCTGCAAACGGAGAAATTATCTCGGTAATTCCAAGTTTGTCTTTTTGCGCTTCCAGTTGCCCAATGGCGCGCTGCGCTTCCTTCCAATCATTGTCCGTCAATCCGCCTTTGCGGTAAAACACAAGCGCGGTGGACAGCTCGTTTTCTTTATTCTCCTTCTTTTGCATCTCGTTTAAAATATCGATCGCAAGGGATGAGGAGTATCCTTTTGGCACGCTAAGCTGCCCTTTCTCGCGGACAAGGTCAGCCATGTTCGGCGCCGTCACCATAAGAACGACAGCAGCGACAAGCCACGCCAACAATATAAACCATTTCCCTTTAATGATTTTTCTCACGGTGCTCCCTCCATCTCCTGCAAAATGCGGGCAAACTTTTCATACGTTTGAATAAACGCTTCAATTTCCTCTTCGGAAAATTTAGCGATGAGCGATTCGACCAGTTTATGAACTTTGTCTTCTGCTTTCGCAATCCATTCATCTCCATGTTCTGTCAGCGTCAAATAAACAACCCTGCGGTCATTTGGATCGCGCGTGCGCTGAAGCAACCCTTTTTCGACAAGGCGGTTCGTCATCGCTGTAATTGCGCTTTTGCTTACGCCAAATACGGACGCAAGCTCTGTAGATGTGCATTTCCCTTTCTTTTTTATGTCACGGAGCAAGTAATATTGGTCGTTTGTCATATCTTCGTCAAGCTCGCATTGGACAAGTGCCGTTGCTTTTCTCATCACGATAAAGAAAACAGACAAATACCGCTCAACTAAATCATCAATGTTTCCATACCGCAAGCTACCACTCCTCTTTGCAAAAATAGTTTAACTATTTAACTATTAAACAATGTAACAATCTCTGTGAAAAAAAGTCAACCGAGAAGATTTTCTTTTTTGCCAAGAAGAATGATATAATGAAGGAAAGTGCGGGAGGATCGAAAATGAAGCGAGAACCATCCAAGCCGTATTCGTATCAAGACTACCTTCAGTGGGAAGGACGTTGGGAACTTATTGACGGCGTTGCGTATCATATGGGTCCATCTCCGACATGGGAGCATCAATTCGCCATAGTTGAGCTGTCGTTTATATTGCGTTCCTATTTTCAAAATAAACATTGCTATGTAGCGATTGCTCCGTTTGATGTTCGATTTTCAAGCGATGACGATTACGAGCATGCCCCCCATGTCGTTCAGCCTGACATCTCTGTTATTTGCCATAAACACCAGTTAACAAAAAATGGCTGTTTAGGCGCTCCAACACTAGTTATCGAGGTACTTTCCCCGTCAACCGCCTTAAAAGATAGAAACGAGAAATTCAAGCTATATGAAAAATTTGCCGTCCAAGAATACTGGATTGTTGATCCGGTTTATCAAACAATCGAAGTATTTGGGCGCGAAGACAGTTTTTTTAAAAAAAGAGAGGTATTCGGCAAAGGTCAACGGTTAACGTCGTTCGTTTTTCCTGACTTAACCGTTGAAGCAAGCTCTATATTTTTCCAAACAGAATAGAGCACTGAAACGAGATATCGCCATTATCGGCTATTTTTCGGTTTATATCAAGTAAATAACTTAAGTTCCCCTTTCACACCCCAACAGATGAAAGGAAGGAGATTTTTTACCAGTTCAATACCGACATTGTTGCTTTCCGAACATTTCCAATGCCTGTCACGCCGGCTATTTCTGCACTATTATCTTTCTTCATTTGTATTTATTATACCATATTCTTCCTGCGGCATCACTATCGCAAAAATATCATGAAGGATGCCAGCCCTTTGGCAAGAGTGACATCCTTTTTTGTTTCGTCGTTCAAGATAGGAAAAGCATTACGCCGCAATATCCCGTTTTCGAAAAATAAACCATGTCAGCGTGTTAAACAGCACAAAATAAACAAGCAGCATCATAATGGAAAATGACATCGTCATTCCTTCGACAAGCGGCATTCCATCAATATATTGCGTCAAATCCGTATTGGCAAATAACAAATATTTTGCCCAGTCAAATTTCATGGCAAGAAACACCGTAATCTGCGGTCCGACAAACAGGGCAAACGTCGCCAGTCCAATCGCAAGCGAATGATTGCGAAACACCGCGGATATCATAAACGCAAAGGTCGCCATCATAACAAGATCAACGCAATTGAGTGCATATACTTGCATCACATGAAGAAGCATGCTTTTCTCAACAACTGCTCCATTTTGATACGCTAAATATGGTTCGCGGATGTTTTCCATTCCAAAAACAGCCGCGCCAACGGCAGCTGAGACAACAAACAACAACAGCAGCATGCTAAGCGCAAACAGCAGGGTGGCGATGTATTTCGAAAGCAAAATTTTCGAGCGGCTGGCGGGACGAATGAGAAGCAGCTTGATCGTTCCCCACGAAAATTCGCTCGCCACGCTTCCTGCCGCCACAATAATCGTAAACAGCGTAATCAGCGCAATAATGTCTGCTGAATTCACCAAATATCCCCAAAACGTATTGGACGCCAAAGGTTTTATATTATGTTCGAGGCGATACTCATTGATTTTCAGTTGCTGTTCGAGATGATTTTTATACATTTTCGGCAGCTTTTCTTCAGAAAGCTGGGCTTCTATTCCCTTTATCTCCGAAGCAACCTCCGCCTTCCAGTTTGCCGGTTCTTTATATGTTGCATTTATAATCAATGCTCCCGCTAATGCCGACAATGCAAGAAGGCCGATCATAAACCATGTGCCAAACCTGCGGTAAATTTTCATATTTTCATTTTGAATAAGTGAAAGAATGTTAGACAATTTCGTTTCCTCCCGTCATTTCTAAAAATCTTTCTTCCAGCGATTTTGTCAGAACTTGAATCCCATATACTTTAATATGTTCGGATACTAGCGCAGCATTTAAATTTGGTATTTCCTCGTAATCAAGCGAAACTTCAATTCCTTGTTTTGTCGGCGTGACGTTCATATGAGGATAAGCATGTTTGATCACGGCTAGCGCTTGCTGCATCGGCTCAACAGTAAGCAGCACTTTTTCCGCTTGTTTGGACAGTTCTTGAACTGATTCAATTCCTACTAATCTCCCATGTTGAATAATCGCAAACCGGTCGCACATCATTTCCATTTCGGAAAGAAGATGGCTCGAGACGACGATTCCCAGCCCTTCTTCTTTCGCCAGCTTGCGCAAATAGTCGCGGATTTCGCGGATGCCGGCGGGATCGAGCCCGTTTGTCGGTTCATCCAAAATAAGCAAAGAAGGACGATGAAGCAATGCCTGCGCTAATCCCAGCCGTTGCCGCATGCCAAGCGAATACGTTTTTACTTTGTCATGGATTCGTTTTTCCAAACCGACTAGTTGGACGACCTCATCGATTCGCTCCTTTGTTACTCCTTTTGTCATGCGCGCGTAATGAAGCAAATTTTGATACCCTGTCAAAAACTTATACATTTCCGGATTTTCGACAATGGCTCCAACATGTTGAATCGCTTTTTCAAAATCTTTTTGAATGCTGATTCCATTAATCAACACTTCGCCGCTAGTAATTCCCATCAGTCCTACAATCATGCGGATCGTCGTCGTTTTCCCGGCGCCGTTCGGCCCAAGAAAGCCAAACACTTCCCCTGCAAATACTTCAAGCGACAAATCGTGGATAATCGTTTTTTTACCGATATCTTTCCTGACATTTTTCAATTGCAAAAGCGGATTCATGGTCATTCCTCTCCCTTATCCATTTTTTTCAGCCGGCTTGCAACACTGTCGCGGTTTGTTTCTCTTAATTCATCGACATGAACGTGTTCCGCCACCATGCCGTCGCGGAGAAAAACGGCTTCATCGAGCAGCGGCTCGATTTCATTGATTTCATGCGTTGTCACTACAATCGTCTGCCGTTCCAGATCGACAAATGAAACAAGTCCTTTGATGATCGATTCGCGCACCATCGGATCAAGTCCGGACAGCGGTTCATCCATTAATAAAACCGGCGCTTCCCGCGCTAGCGCAAAAGCGATTTTCGCGCGCCCCCGCCCGCCTTTGGATAGTTGCTTTAATTTTTTAGACGGATCAATTTGCATAAACGCTAAGATGTTACGCGCTTTTTCTGTTCGAAAATCGCTAAATTGCGATGCGTAAAACTCAATCATATCTTGAACCGTAAAACTATCATAATAGACGTCCAGCTCCGATAAATACACGACTTTGCTGCTGATTTTCCTCGTTACTTTTTCACCGTCAACAAACACATTTCCTGCCGTTGGCGAAACTAATCCGGCGATTAACTTTAAAAGCGTCGATTTGCCGCTGCCGTTTGCGCCAAGGACACCAATGATTTTCCCTTTTTCCAAGGTTAACGAAACATCCTTTAGCGCCGTAACGTCGCCAAACTTTTTTGTCACATGATCCAATTGAATCATTGCTCTCCCCTTTCTTTATCCCCTTTGTAGTTTTTCAATGCGGCGATCATATCGTCCAGCGTAAACCCAAGCTCCGCCATGTTTCGGATAAAGTCATCGACAATGTCCTGCTTCAACTTCTCACGCAACCGCCCGATGGCTTCTTCATTTTCCGTGACAAACGTTCCTTGACCGCGCCGTGTTTCCACAATCCCCATCCTTTCCAATTCGCTATATGTGCGCTGTATCGTGTTCGGATTCACTCCTGTTTTCACTGCCATCTCGCGGACAGACGGCAGCTTCTCCCCCGCCTTCCATTCGTTTCGGGCAATTTTTTTATTTATCATTTCCATTATTTGCATATATATCGGTTTCGTTGTATCAAACTCCTCGACCACGTCTTTACACCTCAACTTTTCTGTCAATTAGCCAAACAGAAGCGCAAAATATGAGGACATCCATCATACCGTAAAAAACGATGACGCCTATTGGCATCATTTCCATCTTTTCGATCATTATCCATCCTTCAGCTGCATCGTACTTGAACACAGCCCCCGGCACCGCGATTTTTCCCCATTCTGTTAGCCATTCGTATACGTCCGTTTGCATAAACGACAAAAACAGCCAGCCTATCAGAAAATAAGCCAGCGTAACGGCCAGCCACGCCATCTTCGGAATCATTTGTTTACAGATGCGGTAAATCACCCAATAAAGCAAACCCAAGATAGCAATATGGATAGACAGCAGCATAATAGACAGAACGACAAGCGCACCTTTTTCGATAAAAAGCGCATGATTCCACATTTTTGCGTGGAAATACCGCTCTTTTACCGCAAGCAAGGCTATGTAAGTAAACAGCGCCGAAACAAACAAGGAAATAAGCATGCTCCCAAACGCGATGACCAGTTTGGCGCCCACCAAGCGAAATGCCGGCTGCGGGGTGTGAAGCCATAAATGAAGCCGCTTCGCTTCTGTTTGCAAGCTGAGAGCCATAAACATCAACATATAAAAATCATGCAGGCATGTGACAATCAATGATGGAACAAACATCACCAGCGGCTCATCGTATTTTAGGGACAATAAATATGCCACTATATTAACGGCAATCACGATGCCGACCGTAGTGAATATCCACAGTTTAGAGATGCGCCATTCTTTTTTTAATAAGCCAACCCACGGACTCATTCTTTCTCCTCCAGTAATAGTGAATTAGTGTTCTAGTTACATAGTACACTAGTTCAAAATAAAACGTCAACCTTTTCAGTAAAAAATTCCGCTTATTCTTTATGCAACTTGCAAAAAATCCCCCGCCTTATGCTTCCACATAAGACAGGGGATGCTGTTTTATCCGCGCAATGTCGCGCCGAATTGTTGTTTTACCGCTTGGATCACTTTCTCGTGAACAGCGGTCACTTCTTCATCGGTTAATGTGCGTTCCGGATCATAGTAACGGAGCGAGAAGGCGATCGATTTTTTGCCGTCTGGAAGGCGGTCTCCTTTGTATACGTCGAAAATGGACACTTCCTTAAGCAAGCTGCCGCCCGCTTCGATAATCGCTTTTTGCAATTCGCCGGCAACGACGTTTTCATCAACGACAAGCGCAATATCGCGCGCTATCGATGGGAAACGCGGAATTGGCGCATAGCGGATGTCCTCCACGTCCGCGTTTAACAAGTCGGCCAAGGCAAGTTCAAATACGTATGTTTCTTTTAAATCGTACTCTTTTTGCACAACCGGATGAAGCTGGCCGACAAAGCCGACCGTCTTGCCATCGAGCAAAATATCAGCGGTGCGTCCCGGATGCATATGTTCCCGTTTCGCTTGCTTATATTCGATGCGATTCGTTAAACCAAGCAATTCAAACAAGCCGTCTAAAATGCCTTTTGCAACATAGAAATCGACCGCTTTTTTCTCTCCTTGCCATAAGTGGGCGTGCCATACGCCTGTTATGATTCCGGCGAGACGCTCTTTTTCGCTTGGCAGTTCGTTTTCGCCGCTTGCCAGATATACCGCGCCTGTTTCATAGACGGCGATGTTTTCGACTTGGCGCGCGCGGTTGTAGCTCGCTACCTCCAAAAGGTGAGGAATGAGGCTTTGCCGAAGAACGCTGCGCTCTTCGCTCATCGGCAGCGCCAAGCGGATCGGTTCCGCCGTTTCTAGCGCGAACATCGTCGCTTTTTCCGCGCTTGTCAGAGAATACGTAATCGCTTGGAAAAGACCAACGTCTTCTAAATAACGGCGCACTTGCCGGCGTTTTGCTTGATACGGCGTCAATTTGCCCGGCTTTGCCTCCGCGACTGGCAATGTTGCCGGCAAACGGTCATAGCCATATAATCTCGCTACTTCTTCAATAATATCTTCTTCAATCGAAATATCGCGGCGGCGTGATGGGACTGTAATCGTAAACGTTCCGTTATTTTCCGTAAACGCAAATTGCAAGTTGGTTAAAATCGCCGCCACTTCGTCTTTTGTAATCGCTGTGCCAAGCACGCGGTTAATGCGGTCTAACGTAACGGTAACCGTCACTTCTTGCTCTTTTAACGTATTCACTTCGACAACACCGCCAATGACTTCGCCGCCAGCGTACTCAGCCATTAACGCGGCCGCACGGTCTAACGCTTCTTTTGTCCGCGCCGGGTCAATGCCTTTTTCAAAGCGCGTGCTTGCTTCACTGCGCAAACCAAGGTCTTTCGACGCTTTGCGGATGGCAGGGCTTGTGAAATAAGCGGATTCGATAAACACCGTTGTCGTGTCATCTCGCACTTCAGAATTCGCGCCGCCCATCACGCCAGCCAGCGCCACTGGCTCCGTACCGTTTGTAATCACAAGGTGGTCTTCTGTTAATGTGCGCTTCGTATCATCCAATGTGACAATGGTTTCGCCTGCTTTCGCGCGGCGCACGACAATTTCTTTCGAGCCAAGCCGGTCATAGTCAAACGCATGAAGCGGCTGTCCATATTCAAGCAAAATGTAGTTGGTTATATCAACGACATTGTTATGCGGACGGATCCCTGCCGCCATCAAGCGCGCTTGCATCCAAAGCGGCGACGGGCCGATTTTCACGTTTTTCACAATGCGCCCCGCATATACCGGGTTGTCTTCCGGAGCGTCGACGCGCACAGAAATATAATCGTGAACGTTTTCGCCATTTTCTTGAATCTCGGTGACCGGCAGCTTTACGTTGCGGCCTAAAATCGCCGCCACTTCATAGGCGACGCCGATCATGCTGAGGCAGTCGGCGCGGTTTGGCGTAAGTCCAAGCTCTAATACTTCATCGTCTAAATTTAATAATTCCAGCGCATCGGCGCCAACCGGAGCGTCGCTTGGAAAAACGAAAATGCCATCAGCGTATTCCTTCGGCACTAATTTCGATTCGATGCCGAGCTCTTGCAAGGAACAGATCATGCCGTTTGATTCTTCGCCGCGCAGCTTCGCCCGTTTAATTTTCAAGCCGCCCGGCAAAACGGCGCCAACTTTTGCCACCGCTACCTTTTGCCCTTTGGCGACGTTCGGGGCGCCGCAAATAATTTGCACTGGCTCACCTTCGCCGATATCGACGAGGCATTTGCTTAATTTATCGGCGTTTGGATGTTGCTCGCGCTCAAGAACATGCCCGACGACAACCCCTTTTGCCCCTTTATTTAATACTTCCACACTTTCGACTTCAATGCCGCTTTTCGTAATGCGGTCGGCCAGTTCTTTTGCGGTGATTCCCGTAAGGTCAACATATTCTTGCAGCCATTTATACGAAACAAACATCAGTCAAACCTCCCTTTTATACGCGATGGAATTGTTGCAAGAAACGAATGTCATTTTGATAAAAATGCCGAATGTCATCAATGCCGTACTTGAGCATGGCAATGCGCTCCGGCCCCATGCCAAATGCGAAACCGGTATATTTTTTCGAATCAAATCCGGCCATTTCTAATACGTTTGGATGAACCATGCCGGCGCCTAAAATTTCAATCCATCCTGTCCCTTTGCAGACGCTGCAGCCATGGCCGCCGCAATGGAAGCAGGACACATCGACTTCAACCGATGGCTCAGTGAATGGGAAAAAGCTTGGGCGGAAACGGATTTCACGGTCTTCGCCAAACATTTTGCGGGCAAATTCGCGAAGCGTTCCTTTTAAATCGCTCATACGGATGTTTTCATCGACGACAAGCCCTTCGATTTGCGTAAATTGATGCGAGTGTGTCGCATCATCGTTGTCGCGGCGGTACACTTTTCCCGGGCAAATGATTTTCACCGGCCCGCGCCCTTGATGTTTTTCCATCGTGCGCGCTTGCACCGGCGACGTATGGGTACGGAGCAAAATTTCTTCGGTAATGTAGAACGAATCTTGCATATCGCGCGCCGGGTGGCCTTTTGGCAAGTTCAACGCTTCAAAATTGTAATAATCTTTTTCCACTTCCGGCCCTTCGGCAATCGTATAGCCCATGCCAATGAACAAGTCTTCGATTTCTTCAATGACGCGCGTAAGCGGATGATGATTTCCTCTTCTGATTGGGCGGCCTGGAAGCGTGACATCAATCGCTTCCGCTGCTAATTTTTTCTCGACTTCTTCTTGCTCGAGCTTCGCTTGCTTTGCTTCTAGCGCGCTTTGGATCGCTTGCCGCACTTCGTTGGCGAGCGCACCGATGACCGGGCGCTCTTCTGGCGATAATGATCCCATGCCGCGGAGCACTTCCGTAATTGGCCCTTTTTTGCCAAGATAAGCGACGCGCACCTCATTGAGTGCTTTCAAGTCACTGGCTTGTTCAATTTTTTTGAGCGCTTCTTGTTGAAGCTGCTGCAGCCGTTCTTTCATGGAAAACTCCTCCTTTTCTTCACTCAAGTAAACGAAATGTTTCTTCTGCTACCCATGCTTGATGCTCGGGCAATAATACTTGCGGAATATCTTTGCGTGAAATCCACACTAGTTCGTGGTCTTTTTCGCAAACAGAATGGTGCCCTCCCACAATTTCTGCTATGTAGAAAAACCCATCGCTAGCCATATAGTCATGAAAAGTCGTTGAGTAAAAATACTTTTGCACACGTCCGATAAATAGGAGAATACGGATGTGATGCCCCGTTTCTCCCAAAACTTCGCGTTTGAGACAGTTTTCCAATGTTTCTGTCCCTTCCAATCCGCCGCCGGGCAAAAAATATCCGGTTGGCGTTTTCACGGCAGCAACCATGCCGTCATTGATGCTCACCGCATAGGCGCCTTTTCGGACATGATAATGCACATGCTCAAGGCGATCGCCAAATATCCGCGCTTCTGCCATCCCCCCTCTCCTCTTTATGTTCCATAAAAAAACTCGCCCCTTGCCAATAAGGGACGAGTGCACTCGCGGTACCACCCTTGTTAACAGCGCAAAAAAGCGCTGTTCGCTTCATTGCGATAACGGCATAGGCCGGAACACCTTTACATTCCGCAAGAGCGGAATGGTCCAAGTGTCAACTCCAGAGGTGAATTCACTTGCTTCTACCATAAAAACGCTCCCAGTCTACGGCGTTTTCTCCCTGGATGGCGAGTGGCAAGCTACTCTTCTCTTTCATCGTTGTTTTCCGTATTTAGCTATTTTTATACTATAATCAACATTTAGTTATTTTTTTGACTATAGTCAACACTCGCTATTTTTTTGACTATAGTCAACATTTAGCTATTTTTATATTATAGGCAACAGGCAGACGCGATGCAACCTCCTGTTTGGAAAAACAGCTTCATTCATTCTGTAACGTCCCACGCAAATGATAAAGCAAAATGCCGGCGGCAACGGCGACATTGAGCGACTCGGCCTGTCCATAAATCGGAATGTATAAATTTTTCGTCGTCATTTGCAGCAATTCCTTATGAACCCCGCTTCCTTCATTGCCAACAAGCAAGGCAAACGGTCTCGGCGGGTTGATGCGGCGATAATCTTCTCCGTTTTCTAACGATGTACCGTAAATCGGAACGTTCTGCTCTTGCAGCTTCTCGATCCATTCCCGGAGATTTCCGCGAATAATGGGCAAATGGAAAAGCGAACCTTGCGTCGCGCGGATGACTTTCGGGTTGTACAAATCTGCGCAACCCTTGCCAAGGATGACCGCATCGATTCCCGCTGCATCAGCGGTGCGGATCATCGTGCCGATGTTGCCCGGATCTTGCACGGCGTCAATCAGAAGCACATTCGCCCGCGTCCAGTCTATATCGCCATAAAGAAACTGCTCGCAAACGGCCGCGATGCCTTGCGGTGTTTCCGTGTCGCTGATCGCCTTCATCACATCTTCCGTAACGATGGCCACCGGGATGCCGCTGATATCCCATGTTGCCGGAATCGCCTTATTCTCTTTCACAATCAATTGGATAATGGATATGTTGCTTTTCAACGCTTCTTCCACTAAATGAAATCCTTCGATCAGAAACAGCCCTGTTTTATCCCGCTCCTTTTTCATCAGCAGCTTTTTCCACTGCTTCACTTGCGGATTTTTTACCGATTCGATCCGTTTCAATGCTCATTCTCCTTTACGTTTTGCATATCCATATACATAATAAACGAATTTCGCGCAAAAAATAAGCATGTACTACATATTAGCGAGGTGAACAAGATGGATTTGAACTTGCGCCATGCGATTATGCAAAATGTCGCCAACAACACAAAGGAGCAATTAGAAGATACGATCGAGGACGCGATTGAGCGCCGCGAGGAAAAATATCTGCCGGGTCTTGGCGTGCTGTTTGAGGCAATTTGGACTCATGCGAGCGAGCAACAAAAAGAAGAAATGCTCGACACATTGGAACAAGCGGTGAAACAACAAGCATAAAAGGGAAGCGGAATAAAGCTTCCCTTTCCTAATTATTGTTTTTTGCCTTTCTGCTTATTGAATTGGCGTAAACGACACGTTCCAAATCCCGTCTTCGTCTTTGACCATTTGAAAGCCCATTTCGCCGCTTTCATTCATATATTGAATATCTCCTTCATGGTCGCTCGTTTGCCTAAATTCCCCTTTTTCAATGCCGCTGAATGTTTGCAGCAGATGTTCTTTTGTTCCCCGGTCCGATTCCGGAATTTGTTCATCTTCTTCTTTTGACCAGCGGACATAATCCGGACGGTCGTTATATAGCGCGTACTGCACGTCATATTCTTTATCTAACGCCGCTTGAATATCAATTTTGGCGACGCTGACAGGGGATAATCCTTGCAGGTGCCTTTCGCTTAAGTCGCTCTTGATGTTTTCATATGCTGTCTGCTCTGCTTCTGTCAGCGTAAAAGCGCTTTGATCCGCCTCGTCCTGCAAAACGCCTTCTTTTGTCTGCTGCTGGCAAGAAGGCGGTTTCGAGATCAGGGGCCCGATTCCGCTTTACATCCTGCTATGAGGAGAAAAAGCAGGCAGGAACGCATCCATATTTCCTTTTTCACGCTTTTCCCTCCTTCACTGCGATGATTCGAATCCGTTTATAATCAGCAATCCATTTTCCATCTTTCCATAAGTATGCTTTTAATCGTGATTTGATCTTCTGATAAGCCAATGTTTTTTCGGCCAATTCGAAATCAGCAAAAAAGGCGCCAGCGAATCCGTCCAGCCAATGATCTAATCCTTGATCGCCATCAGGCAAAGGAGTAGGGCGGGCGAAATGGCTGGCATATATGACGCGAAAACCGTACTTTTCGAGCAAGCTGCTATATTCTCCAATGCTCGGAAAATACCACGGATTTTTTTCTTTTGCATCAATGCCATAGTTTGTTAATAAAACGGTTTCTATTGCTTTCACAATAGCATCTACGTTTCCTTTCCCGCCAAATTCGGCGACCAGCCGGCCGCCCTCGCGCAGGGCGAGAGCCATCGATTGCACAACGTTTTCGGCTTCTTTCATCCAATGCAATGCAGCATTCGAAAAAATAGCGTCATAGCGTTCTTGTGTGCGAAACGTCTCCCCTCTATCAACAAAAAAGGAAATATGCGGATATTTTTTACGGGCTTTTTCAACCATATGTGAAGACGCATCCAGCCCGGCAACTTTGCAGCCTCGTTTCGCAATTTCATTGGTAAGCTCCCCTGTCCCGCAGCCTAAATCGAGAATGTTTTCTCCTTGTTTCGGATTTAACATCTCTATCAAGCTTTTTCCTAATTCAGATACAAATGATAATTTCTCGTCATATACATCAGCATTCCAAATATTCATAAAGCCTTTTTCTCCTTTCTTTTTATAAACATCGCCGCCTTTACATGGCGCATGCATCGCGATGCACGGGCTGCAAAAGTGACTGCACCGTTTGCTGAATAAACAATAAAAGCCGCTGCAGCCACTATACGGGAAGGCGTGCTTTCAGACCAGCCATAACTGCCAGAAAGAAATGACAAATTCCTTTCGCCAAAAGAAAATGAGATCATTCGCAATGACCAATGGCAGCCGCAACATAAAACCGCCATCCTTCGGATATGTTTCGTGCACATCAAGTTTCTGCGAGGAAAATATTAACTATTTGAATTTTGGTTTTATCAAAATATTCCGTCAATATTTTTAATAAAAGAGAAGCCGGCATTTTCTGTTGCCGGCTTTTCTCCGCCGATTATTCAAAGGTAATTTGTTTTACTTTTTCCGCGTCTAAACGCTTGATGACTTCGACAAGCAATTTTACCGTATTTTCGTAATCGTCACGGTGCAAAATCGCCGCATGGGAATGGATGTAGCGTGTCGGAATCGCGATCGTCAATGACGGCACGCCGCTTGCCGTTAAATGGATCGCGCCAGCGTCAGTGCCGCCGCCCGGCATCGCGTCAAAATGGTAAGGAATGTTGAGTTCTTCAGCGACATCAATGACAAAATCGCGCAAACCGCGATGGGACACCATTGTTGCGTCGTACAACACAATGTGCGGTCCGGCGCCAAGCTTGCCCATCGCTTCTTTTTCGGAAACGCCTGGCGTATCGCCAGCAATGCCGACATCCACAGCAAAAGCGATATCCGGCTGAATGAAATGCGCTGCCGTTCTCGCCCCGCGCAAACCGACTTCTTCCTGCACCGTGCCGACACCGTACACGACGTTTGGATGAGCAGCATCTTTTAATTGCTTGAGCACATCAATCGCAACCGCGCAGCCGATCCGGTTATCCCATGCTTTCGCAAGCAGCATTTTTTCATTGTTCAACACGGTAAACTCAAAATACGGAACGATCGAGTCGCCCGGGCGCACGCCCCATTCCATAGCTTCCTCGCGGCTTGTCGCGCCGATGTCGATGAACATATCTTTGATTTCGACTGGCTTTTTGCGCGCTTCCGGTGGCAAAATGTGCGGCGGTTTCGAACCGATGACGCCGGTAATTTCTCCTTTGCGCGTTAAAATGGTGACGCGCTGTGCAAGCATGACTTGGCTCCACCAGCCGCCTAACGTTTGAAAGCGGATAAATCCTTTCTCATCGATTTGCGTCACCATAAAGCCAACTTCGTCTAAATGGCCGGCAACCATAATTTTGGGGCCATTGCTATTTCCTTCCTTTTTTGCGATTAAACTGCCAAGACCGTCTGTCGTTACTTCATCGGCATAAGGAGTTATGTACTTTTTCATTACTTCGCGCGCTTCCCGTTCATTGCCCGGAACGCCTTTAGCGTCCGTCAATTCTTTTAGCATTGTTAATGTTGCATCAAGCTTTGCCATAATTAGCCTCCTTCTTGTTCAGCTATGATTATTATACCCCAATAATCAGCAATGTACAAAATTGGTTAATAATTCTGATTTTGCCGCTCATGATTGACTTTATTTTTCTGGATGTAGGCTTGTTCGATTTGCGTGAAAGAGAAGCCTAATTGTTCCCCTAATTGCAAATACTCCGCCAACAGAAGATCGTAGCTTTGCTGCGACTTTGTTTTCCGAAACTCATCCACTGTCCAGTACACGCGCAAAAACTGTTCAACAAGCTGTGCGCCATTGCCATTGGTCTGCCGAAATGAAGATGAGCGCATAAAACCGCATTCTAGTCCGAGTGATAAAATAAAATGAAGGCCATCGACATATTCTTCGAGCACTTTTTCTTGCGGGGACGACGGCTTTACGCTCCAAAACTTAAAGCAGCGCGTTTCATTTGCAAGTTCGCCGATTTCGACAAGCAGAGCGAGCACTTTTTTGTCGAATAAATCTTCCCCTTGCAATCCATGTTGTCTTTCAATCCGCTCATCTAACTGGCGCTGCAGCGAGTAAAGTATTGATAAATCCATCATTTCTCCCCCTATAGCATTAAAATTGCGATAGCTTCGTCACGGCGACAGCGGCAAGCCGCAACATTTCTGGTGAAATACACGCAAGCGAACCGCCGCACCGATCACGGCGCCGATCGAAATGAACCGCGCTTTCCGTTTCTGACGCTGACCGTCATGATACATTATTGTACCATGATGCTTCTTTCTATTAAAAAATGACCATCCCCATAAGCGAGAATGGCCATTGCTTTCATTCCTTATTGAAGTTTGCTTTTTGCAAGCTCTGCCAGTTGGGCAAACGCAGCTTGGTCATTTACCGCCAAGTCCGCCAACATTTTGCGGTTTACTTCTACTCCTGCCAGTTTTAAACCGTGCATAAAACGGCTGTATGAAAGACCGTGCGTGCGTGCTGCCGCGTTAATGCGCGTAATCCAAAGCTTGCGGAAATCACGCTTCCGTTGACGGCGGTCGCGATACGCGTACATTAATGATTTCATTACTTGTTGGTTGGCAACTCTATATAAAGCATGTTTCGCTCCGAAGTAACCTTTTGCCAGCTTCAGGACTTTTTTGCGACGTCTGCGCGTCACTGTTCCACCTTTAACACGTGGCATATTTATTCCCTCCTATATGTCTCCATTTATTTCAGGTTTGTCTCCATTATTTCAAGTTGTCAAGCAATTGGCGAATGCGTTTGAAATCACCAGGAGATACAAGCGTTGCTTTGCGAAGTTTGCGTTTTTGTTTTTGCGTTTTGCTTGCAAATAAATGGCTTGTATAAGCATGACCGCGTTTTAATTTACCTGTACCAGTCTTTTTAAAACGCTTAGCAGCGCCACGATGAGTTTTCATTTTTGGCATAGGACGTTCCTCCCCATTCGATTATTTGTCGTTTTTCGGTGCCAACACTAAAAACATGCTCCGCCCGTCCATTTTTGGTGCCGTTTCGACAACGCCGATGTCGGAACATGCTTCGGAAAAACGTTCAAGGACGCGTTGGCCAATTTCCTTATGCGTAATCGCCCGCCCTTTAAAACGGATTGTCGCTTTTACTTTATCGCCTTTTTCAAGGAACTTGCGTGCATTGCGGAGCTTCGTATTGAAGTCGTGCTCCTCGATTGTCGGGCTTAAGCGCACTTCCTTGACATTGATTACTTTTTGCTTTTTGCGCGCTTCTTTTTCTTTCTTTTGCTGCTCAAAGCGGAATTTGCCGTAGTCCATAATGCGGCATACCGGCGGTTTCGCATTTGGCGCCACAAGGACTAAGTCAAGATTTAATCTTGCGGCAATTTCCAGCGCCTCTTGGCGGGATTTAATCCCTAATTGTTCACCGTTTGGATCAATTAAGCGGACTTCGCGTGCACGAATGTTTTCGTTAATAATAAAATCTTTGCTAATAACCAGCCACCTCCAAGGTTTTTTCCGAATTACTTGTTTGTTTCATAGCGCACCCTAACGCATGAACGGTTCAGAAAAAAACGCCATCAGCAGGCGCATTTGCTTTTCTAATAAAAAAGTGTGGATGCATACGACACCCACACTGCTTACGTCTGAATACGATGTACGAACCGTAACGACCTGTCAACAGCCACGCGGGCGTCAACCAGGTGAGAAGCGGGGTGCTTCTGCTTTTGCCACAAACAAGTATTCTATTTACTCTATACAGTATATCACCTTGGAAGGCGGCATGTCAAGGCGCTTTTCTTGATCGACAAACAACGTCTTTTATTATAACGAATCATTCGGAGTTTGGCAAGCAAAAATGTGAAAACCGTGAAGACAGAACTTCACGGTTTTCGGCTGTTCCGTTTGTTTGTTGGCGCCCTCGCATCATGCGGGCGCCTTTGCCATTTGATCTAGTTCCGGCGTACTTCTGCCTTCAAAGCGGCAATAAAGTCAGCGAGCGCCATTGTTTCGCTTTTTTGTTCGCCATATTTGCGGACATTGACGGCATTTTCTGCCATTTCCTTGTCACCGACGACAAGCATATAAGGAATCTTTTGGATTTGTGCTTCGCGAATTTTATATCCGATTTTTTCGTCACGTCCATCGACTTCCACGCGGAATCCTTGCGATTGCAGCGTCTCTTTCACTTTATACGCATAGTCGAGATGCGCTTCTGGAGATACCGGGATCACTTCGACTTGCACCGGTGCGAGCCAAGTCGGAAACGCCCCTTTATATTCTTCGATTAAGAAGGCGACGAACCGTTCCATCGTCGAAACAACTCCGCGATGGATGACAACCGGGCGATGCGGTTTGCCGTCTTCGCCGATATATGTCAAATCAAAGCGCTCTGGCAATAAGAAGTCAAGCTGCACCGTTGATAACGTTTCGTCCTTTCCAAGCGCCGTGCGCACTTGCACGTCTAATTTCGGACCGTAAAACGCCGCCTCTCCTTCCGCTTCATAATACTCTAACCCTAATTCATCCATCGCTTCACGCAGCATGCTTTGCGCTTTTTCCCACATTTCATCATCATCGTAATATTTTTCTTTATCATGCGGATCGCGGTAAGAAAGGCGGAATGAATATTCGTCCAATCCGAAGTCTTTGTACACTTCTAAAATTAAGTTAACGACACGTTTGAACTCATCTTTAATTTGGTCTGGACGCACAAAAATATGGGCGTCGTTTAATGTCATGCCGCGGACGCGCTGCAAGCCGGAAAGCGCTCCGGACATTTCGTAGCGGTGCATCGTGCCGAGCTCTGCGATGCGGATTGGCAGCTCGCGGTAACTATGAATTTTATTTTTATAAATCATCATATGATGCGGACAGTTCATTGGGCGCAGCACAAGCTGCTCGTTATCCATCTCCATCGGCGGGAACATGTTTTCTTTGTAATGATCCCAGTGGCCGGAAGTTTTATATAATTCGACGCTGCCGAGCACTGGCGTATAAACATGCTGATAACCTAGCTCGATTTCCTTATCCACAATATACCGTTCGATAATGCGGCGAACCGTCGCCCCTTTTGGCAGCCAAAGCGGCAGCCCTTGTCCGACTTTTTGCGAAGTCATAAACAATTCAAGCTCTTTTCCTAACTTGCGATGGTCGCGCTCTTTTGCTTCTTGCAGCTGGCGAAGATATTCATCTAAATCTTCTTTTTTAAAGAACGCTGTTCCGTAAATGCGCTGCAGCATTTTATTATTGCTGTCTCCGCGCCAGTACGCCCCGGAAATGTTCAACAGCTTAAACTCCTTAATTTTTCCTGTCGACGGAACGTGGACGCCGCGGCAAAGATCGAAAAACTCGCCTTGTTCGTAAATGGAGATCGTTTCTCCTTCCGGAATATCGTTAATTAATTCGAGTTTTAAATTATCGCCAATTTCCTCGTAAAGGCGGATCGCTTCTTCGCGGCTTACTTCTTTCCGGACGATTTCCAAGTTTTCTTTCGCGATTTTCCGCATTTCTTGTTCAATTTTCGGCAAGTCTTCCGGAGTTAGCGATTCTTCCATATCGATATCGTAATAGAAGCCATTTTCAATGACCGGACCGACGCCGAGTTTGACGTTTTTATAAAGGCGCTTAATCGCCTGGGCCATTAAATGGGCCGTGCTATGGCGCAAAATATCAAGCGCTTCCGGCATATCTTGCGTTATGATCGAAATCGACCCATCTTCCTGAATCGGTGTGCGCAAATCAACCAAACGATCGTTTAGTTTTCCTGCGATCGCTTTTTTCTTTAATCCCGGGCTAATCGATGCGGCGATTTGTTCTGTCGTTGTTCCTTTTGGAAACTCCTTTACCGCTCCATCAGGAAATGTAATGCGTATCATTTCCGCCATACCCTTTTCCTCCTTTTTTTATGTTAAAAAATAAAAAAACTCCTCCCTCCATAAAGGGACGAGTTTGCTTCGCGGTTCCACCCTTCTTCCCATCGCCGGCAAAAAGACACACTTCCCCGCAGCGATGGCTCGAATCGAATAACGGCCGTACCGGCGGCAATTACTGGACATGTGTCGTTCACTGCCGCAGCTCCGAGGTGGTAAGTGTATTTTTCGTGTTAGGAAGGTTGCAGCCGATGCCTTCCCTCTCTGGAAACCGTAAAAATACACCCATGTCCTCATCATTGCTTTTATGTATTCTCTATGTACTTTATTATAGAAGGAGTGCATGAAAAAATCAAGATCATCCCTCTTGCTGTGCATCAATGATGCGGGATTTTGCAAAGTCGCTTTGTCTATAGAGACGGATGCGCTCTTGAAATACGTTTTGGATCGTTTGAACCATGCCGTCCTCCTCATGATCGGTATATAAATAAATAATAGCTGGAGCGATGGAGACAAGCGGCGCTAATAAGGAAGAATCAATGTACATCGGTTGGCTGACGATCAAATTGCGGTCAATCAATTGCTTTAATTCACCTGCTGTAATTTCGCGCAACTTTTCATCCAAAAAAAGAAAAGATGGCGGCTTGTGGACTAAATGGATGACAGGCAATTTTGGCCGCTTGGCTGCCACGAAATCGCGCAACATTTGCACAAAATTTTGGTACTCTTGCTCAAGTTTATACTCATCAATCGCCAATTCAACGTAATGTTGCAGCTGTTCCATATATGGTTTAAGACGAAAAGTGACAAAGGACGAAAAGGAAAAGGAAAGTCCGTCTTTTAAAAAATGCTTTAGCGCGTTTGCAATCAATGTTTTCCGCGAAACGGAAGGCTGTTTTCCCATCCGGTAATCATACCTTTCTCCATCCAGAAACGAATGGGCAAGCTGTAAAATTTGCTGCTGTTCTTCTTTATCTTGAAAATAAAACGTATCAGAGATAATCGATAGCAATAGCCGGTCTTCGATAAAATGAAGGATCAATGTCGTCATTGCCGGTATCAAATCACATGAAATCGCTTCATCGGTGTCGCCATATATGTAAATCGTGACGAGGGAATCACCATTGTATGTTGTTTGAAAGCGCGGATGAGCCGTTTTTTTCTGCCTTTTATTCAGTAAACAAAACAACTTTTCAGCATCATTTGCCTGTTCAAAATAAATTTCAATCAAACGCCGTTTCCCCCCTTACGAGTGAATGCTTGTTCTATATATATGGGGGCAAACGATGGTTTAGAATAAAAAATAAAAGGATATTTCCGTTTTAGGAAACATCCTATTCAAGCCGGCGGTTTTTTCCTTTCACTTCGACCGGCTGCGCCAAATAACGGATCCGCTCCATAATGCGCGCCGCTTTCATTTGTTCTTCTTCTCCGCGCTGCGAATATGTCAAATGATGCGCCAGCTGCTGCAAATCAAAGTTCGATGTAAAAAATGTCGGCAAGTTTTCAAACATCCGGTATTGCAAAATAGGGCCTAATAAATCGTCGCGCACCCAGCTTGACATGGATTCGGCGCCGATATCATCGAGCATCAAAATCGGCACTTTTTTGACATAATCAAGCTTTTCGTTAATCGTTTGGTCTTGCAGCGAACTTTTGAGCTCACGGAAAAACTCCGGCACATACACGATAAGGGACGGAACGTTTTTTTTCGCAAGGGCGTTGGCGATCGCGCCAAGAATATACGTTTTTCCAACGCCAAACGACCCGTATAAATAAAGTCCTTTCATTTTCTTTCCCGGTTCATACTCCGACACGAAGCGATCGGCAAGTTCAATCGCCTTCATCCGCCCCTCATCGGCAAGATCAATATCCGAAAGCGACGCTTGCAAAATCTCGCGGGGAACAAACAAACTTTGAATCAATGACTCCTGCCGCTTCCGCTCATCATATTTTATTTTTGCAGGGCAGCGGTCATACTCGACATCAATGGCTGTCCCTTTGATCACAAGACGAGGATGGTAGCCTTTTAAAAAGTTTTTGCATTGGTCCAAACTCGGGCACTGGCTGCAGTTTTTGCTTTGCTCCATAAACTCATACAGCTTCATTAAGCTGCGGTCCACCATTTCCTTTGAGATTTCCCGCTCATGTTCGCGCAAAAACGCTTGGATTTCTGGGTGGGAAAGAATCCTCCGTTTCATTTGCACATAGTGCTGCTGAAACCCTTTCTTGCCAAGCAATCGATTTAACAGTTGATCGATTCGTTCCATCATCTTCACATCCTATTGTTCGTCGCGATATTTTTTTAACCGTTCTTCTAACTCCCGCCGTTTTTCCTCAATATTTATGTTTTCATCATTATCTTGATCATCGTTTTGACTATAATCCATATTGAGCCATTCTGGCAATAATTCTTTTCGCACCACTTTTCTGCTTGTTTTTTTGTCTTTTTCTTTTGCCCAGCTTTGATATGTTTTTGTTTCCCGTTTTGCCAGCTCCATCGCTTCCTTGACGGTTTTTACATTTTTCCGAGCCCAATGGCTGGCGATTTTTTCGACATACGGTCTAGTCAATTTCATATCCGTGCGCAACAGGACATAATAAATTAACACGTTCACGACACCAGGAAGCAATTGTTGCTGGAACATAATATCTTCAATCAGCCGCAAATCGCTCATCGATGGTTCGGCTCCCCCGCCTATTTCGGTTAACAATTGGCGCGGAGAGATCCTTTCCAGTTCTTTCATCAACAGTTCCTCTTTTGTTTTCGGCTCGACATTCGTCATCGTACGATATGGAAGCGGCTGCACACGCGAACTTAAGCTAGGCGAGGAGTCGCCGCGTTCAAACTCATACCACTCATGGACAGCTTTCCGCAATGCATCGATATCAATATGGTCAGACGGATCGATCACACTCATGACAATTTTTTGCATATCCAGCGGTCCGATGCCGTATAAAAACGCTAATTTTTTTATCGCTTCTTTTACTTTCGGCGTAATCGCCCGCTTTGGCACCATATACCTCGATAAACCGGCAAAAAACAGCTCAAAGTCGAATACATCATCGCTCAGGTCATACGTATTTTCTTTTCTGCCGATATACTCATACCCATCAACAACTCGTAAATCTTCTTGCATTTCTTCATTCATCTTCGCAACCATCTGCTCGACATGCACGGACGCAAATACATCATGGAACGCGCGAGTAACAGGAGAAAATTTTGTTCGGTCAATGGACGGGGCGGAAAAAAATTGTTTCAGTTTCTGAAACTTATGTTTGCCGATACGGTGATAGAGGAAAACGTTCAGCATTCCGTCAGTAAAAAATTGTTCCGGCGTAAGCGGCGGCTGCAATTCATAAATAAATAGTTTCGGTTCTTCTCTATTCACATACGTCTTTAATAGACCGATGCCTTCCAGCTTCAAACGTTCTTCGTAAATTTCCTTTAAATTGCATTGCATCAGCACCATCAGACTATGATGGGTCGTTTCCTTTTCCGAAAGCAGTTCCAATTCGCTCCATAACGTCATATAAAGGCTTAAGGCCCGATAACCTATTAACGGTTGATAAAGCAGCGTAAGCACTTTTCTGTCAAAATCATGAAGCACTCCGTTGCTCCGCACCGTATAGCGGTCAACCGGGATTAATTCTTTCCAATGATGTTCCATATTCTCGACCTTCCGCACTAAGTTTTGCCGATGAAAAAAAGGGCTTGTTATCCATTTTGCCAAAAGCCCTTTTTAGCGCTGTTCTTTTTTCAGTAATTCTTTTAATTCCTCAATGAAGACATTTAAATCTTTAAATTGGCGATATACAGAAGCAAAACGGACATAGGCAACCTCATCGACTTTCGACAAACGCTCCATCACCATTTCGCCGATCGTTTCGCTTTTCACTTCCGCTACTCCTTGATTGCGCAACTCCCTTTCAATATCTTGCGTAATTTTTTCAAGTTCTTCCAGAGCAACCGGACGTTTCTCGCACGCTTTAATAAGACCGCGCAAAATTTTATCGCGGCTGAATTCTTCGCGCGTTCCTTGTTTTTTCACAACAATCAGCGGCATTTCTTCCACTTTTTCAAATGTTGTAAAGCGATAGTGGCATTGTTCGCATTCCCGCCTGCGGCGAATCGAACGCCCTTCATCCACCGGGCGCGAATCAAGGACCCTTGTACCATGATGCTGGCATGATGGGCATCTCATATAACCAACTCCGTTTTTATTCTTACCTTTATGATAACGAAACAAATGATAGCGGGCAAGTTGTTTCGTTATGCGTTTATTCCAGATCCAATATACGGAAGACGCTGATCTAATTGGCGATACAAATCGATGATGACATTTCGGCTTCTCCCAAAGTCAAATGGCAAAAACGTTGTTTCGGTCGTCACCGAAAAATCTACCGCGGTTTCCAATGGACGAACAGAGATGACGGTAGCGACAATAAACACTTTTTTTCCTTGGCGGGTCGTCGCGCTGAACTCTCCTCTTTCTTCGGAAACAGATAATAATTCATAATTTGGAGAAGAAGTGAACAATTCTTTTACCGCCTTGATCACCGTAGCGTTTGTCGCTTTATAGTAATGACTCCGCAGCGCTTCATCTTCATGGTTTTCTCTCGTTTCACAATGGTTGGTCAGCGCATATTTCCACTTTTTCCAAACGCTCATGATTCCTTCCCCTTGTCCGCTAGTTTTATGTTTTTTATATCCATTATCATATCATTACATCTTAATAGATGTATATTGAACAAATATGAAACAGTAAAAAAAGAGGTGCGCCATTTAGCACCTCTTTTGCTTTCGTTCGTTATGATTATAATGCTTGCGCTTTTTTCACTTCAATTGGGCGCATGCCACGCGGAAGTTCGATCGTTTCACGCGTTTGTGCCCCAAGTTTATCGGCGATGTAATCCGCCGCGATTGTCGGATCTAAATGTCCGCATGTGTAAACATCGATGCTTGCATAGCCGTGTTCTGGAAACGTATGAATGGTCAAGTGTGATTCCGAAATAATGACAACTCCGCTAACTCCTTGCGGTGCAAACTTGTGGAATGCTACTTCGCGAATTTCTGCTCCAGATTTCAATGCAGCATCAACAAACGTCTTTTCAATAAATTCGATATCGTTCAGCTTATCAAAATCGCATCCCCACAACTCCGAGATAACGTGACGACCCATTGTGTCCATTTAAAATCCCCCTTTTAACAAATTTTCTTAAACGATAAACACGAAACTCTTTTGCAATAATGGCATGTATAACTACCACGGGGGAAAGTTAGTCCTAAGAGGTCCTAACCCTTTAAGTAGTCACATTACCGTTGCCTTTAAGAAGTTCACGAGACATAGTATACTTTGTTTGCGTTTTTTTTGCAACATACTTTTTAAATTTTTTTAACGCATATCGCTTTCCTCGTAAAATCTCCAAAACGTCGGCCGCTTTTCGCCAAAAAAAAAAGCGCTGGCCGTTCTTGCCAGCACTTTTTGCCTCATTTAAGCGTTCACACTGATCTTTTCTGCCATCTTGTTTGCCACCATATTTGCCAAATCCACGACTCGGCAAGAGTAGCCCCATTCGTTATCGTACCATGCCAATACTTTGATTTTCCGCCCTTCCATCACCATTGTCGATAAGCCGTCAATAATGGCTGAGTGCGGATTTGTGTTAAAATCGATCGACACAAGCGGCTCCATCGTAAAATCAAGAATCCCTTTTAACGGGCCGTTTGCTGCACGAATAAATGCTTCGTTAACTTCTTCTACCGTCACTTCTTTTTTCACATCAACGACCAAATCGACTAATGACACGTTCGGAGTCGGCACACGGAGCGCCATTCCGTGCAATTTTCCTTGCAAATGAGGCAGAACAAGCCCCAGCGCTTTTGCCGCTCCAGTCGTCGTCGGAATGATCGATTGCCCGCAAGAACGCGCACGGCGCAAATCTTTATGCGGATTATCAATATTTTTTTGGTCATTCGTATATGCGTGAACGGTCGTCATTAAGCCATTTTCAATTCCAAATGCTTCATCAATCACTTTTGCAACAGGAGCAAGGCAGTTGGTTGTACAAGAAGCGTTGGAAATAATCAAGTGCTTGTCAATGTCAAGCATATGTTCGTTTACGCCAACAACGATCGTTACATCTTCATTTTTCCCCGGCGCTGTCAAAATCACCCGTTTTGCCCCCGCTTCTAAATGAAGGCTTGCTTTTTCCCGGGAATTAAATTTTCCGGTCGCTTCGATCACAATGTCAATATCAAGCTCTTTCCACGGCAGTTCTTTCGGGTCGCGCGAACTAAGCAGCTTGACTTTTTTGCCGTTGACAATAAAACCGTCTTCCACCGGGACCACTTCGCCGTCAAATTTGCCATGATTCGAATCATATTTTATTAAATGAGCCAACGTTTCGGATGGATAACTCGCATTTACCGCTACGATATCTAGGTATGGGGAGTAAATGGCTTTGCGGAACACCATTCTTCCGATTCGTCCAAACCCATTAATCGCCACTTTTGCTTTCATTCATGTTCTCCTTTCATCATATATGCTATACTAATTAACAGCATTTCACAAAAATAGTATATCATATTTCGGTGATATGTGAAGAAAAAATTCAGTAAAATCATAAAAAAAGCGCCCTTTTTAAAGGGCGTTCCATCTTTTGAAAATTTGCCAAAGCTGTTGTTTCGTTTCTTCGATCGTCCCGTTATTATCAATGACTGCATCTGCTTTTTTCACTTTTTCGCGAAGCGGCATTTGCGCCTGAATTCTCGCAAGCGCCTCTTCCTTGGAAAAGCCGTTTCGCTTCATCAAACGCTCCAGCTGAACATCATCATCGACGTATACAACAATGGTCTTATCCACCAAATGGGTTAGTTCGCTTTCAAATAAAAGCGGAATGTCTAAAACGACCGTTTTGGCGCCTTTTTGAACGTACGCTTCCTTTTCAGCGAGCATGCGCCGCCGGACAGCAGGATGAACGATGGCGTTCAGCTTTTTTCGTTCCTGCTCGTTATGAAAAACAATCGCTCCTAGTTTCGCCCGGTCAATTTCCCCGTCTTCCTGCAAAATCTCTTGTCCAAATGCCTGAATAATTTGATTGTACGCTTCCTCTCCCATTTTCACGACATCGCGGGCAATTTGATCGGCGTCAATGACCGGGATGCCAAGCTCGCGAATCATCTTTGTCACCGTGCTTTTTCCGCTCGCGATGCCGCCCGTTAATCCAATCGTAAGTGCCATATCGTCCTCTCCCTATGTGGTTAATGCTGGCAAAAGGCGCAATAATGAGTGCCCCGGCCGGCAACCACCGTTTTTTGAATCGGGTTGCCGCAGCGTTTGCACGGTTCTCCTTTGCGCCCGTACACGAATAACTGCAATTGAAACATTCCGATTTCCCCTTGCGTGTTGACGTATGACCTTACCGTGCTTCCTCCTTTTTCGACCGCTTCTTGCAATGTTGCCACCATTTCCCGATGCAAACATGCCGCCTCCTCATCCGTTAATGATGACGCGGCGCGTTCCGGATGGATTCCGGCGCGGAACAGCGCTTCATCGACATAAATGTTGCCGAACCCGACGACAACGGTTTGGTCAAGCAGCGCCGCTTTGATCGTTCGGTTCGTTTTTCGCAGCCGCTTTGCAAGAAAATTTGCGGTAAACTCTTCCGAAAACGGTTCTGGGCCTAACTGTGACAAAGGAAGCCGGGAATCTTCTTCTCCTTTCGGATAAAGATGCATCGTCCCGAATTTTCTTACGTCACGATAGCGAAGTTCGGTGCCGTCTGTAAACTGAAAAATCACGTGCGTATGCGGCTCGATGGCATCTTCCTTTTTCGAAACCGCATAACGCCCTTCCATGCGCAAATGGGAAATAAGCACATGTTCATCAAAAATAAATTTTAAAAATTTTCCCCGCCGATGAATGTCACGAATCGTTTGTCCTTTTATCGTTTCTATAAATTCACTAATATTTGCCGGATGTTTTATGATTCTCGGCCAGAACACTTGAACATCGGCAACGGTTTTGCCAGCGGCTAACGGAATGAGAGTGCGGCGAATCGTTTCAACTTCCGGCAGTTCTGGCATACACAATCCCCTTCCTTTACTTGGCGTCATACCATGTCGGACCAAAATGGTAATCGACTTTAAGCGGCACCCGCAGTTGCACCGCATTTTCCATGACTTCCGGTACAATTTGTTGCAACCGTTCTATTTCGTCTTTCGGCGCCTCCAAAATGAGCTCGTCATGCACTTGCAGTAACATGCGTGCTTTCATGTTTTCTTTTTGCAGCCGCTTCGATAAATCGATCATCGCTTTTTTTATAATGTCGGCGGCGCTTCCTTGAATCGGCGTATTCATCGCCGTCCGTTCCGCAAAGCTGCGCAAATTAAAGTTCCGGCTTGTAATATCCGGCAAATAACGGCGGCGGTGCAGAAGCGTAGTCACATAGCCTTTTTGTTTCGCCTCTTGGACGATATCCTTCATATATTGCTTTACTCCTGGAAAAATCTCAAAATATCGCTTAATGAATTCAGCTGCTTCTTTTCTTGTAATGTTTAAGTTTTGCGATAATCCGTAATCGCTAATGCCGTACACGATGCCGAAGTTTACTGCTTTTGCCTGCCGGCGCATGTTCGGCGTCACTTCCTCTTTGCTCACATGAAAAATATCCATCGCCGTTTTCGTATGAATATCCAAACCATGGCGGAACGCGTCAATTAAATTTTCATCATTGGCGATATGGGCAAGCACACGCAGTTCAATTTGCGAATAATCCGCGGAAAAAATGACCCAATCCGGCTCTGACGGGATGAACGCCTGGCGGATTTTTCTCCCTTCTTCTAAACGAATCGGGATGTTTTGCAAATTTGGTTCTGTAGAGCTTAGCCGCCCTGTCTGGGTCAGCGCTTGGTTAAAAATCGTGTGCACTTTATTCGTGTCGCGATGCACGACCTTTAACAGCCCTTCGATATACGTCGATTGCAGTTTTCCTAATTGACGGTAATGCAAAATTTTCTCGACGATTTCATGTTGCGGAGCAAGTTTTTCCAGCACTTCCGCCGATGTCGAATAGCCTGTTTTCGTTTTTTTCAATACAGGCAGCTGCAGCTTTTCAAATAAAATGACGCCTAACTGTTTCGGCGAATTGATGTTGAACTCTTGGCCAGCTAAGCGGTAAATTTCTTGCTCCACTTCTTTCAGCTGTTCTGCCAATTCTTCCCCCATTTCTTTTAGCCGCTCGACATCGACTTTCACACCGGCAAACTCCATCTCCGCGAGAATGGTGGAAAGCGGCAGTTCCAAATCCGTGAATAGAGAATATTGCTCGTTTTCTTGCAAATCGTGAATAAAACCCTGTTCTAATGCGCGTATCGCCGCCGCTTTGCGCACGAGATGCTCTGCTAAAACTTGTTCATCCGGTACTTTTTGCTTCGCACCTTTTCCGTATACTGCTTCATCTGATTGGACGCCCGCATATTGCTTCGTTTTCGCAATGGAAGCGACGTCTTCGGTCGATTGGGATGGGTTTAACAAATAGGAAGCGATTAATAAATCAAACTGAATGCCGCGCAGATGCACTCCTTGCCATTTTAAAGAAACGATTGCCCGCTTGCCGTCAAAAACGCTTTTTTTCTTTGACTCATCTTCAAGCCATGTTGTAAACAAAGAAGACGACAGCGCCGTATCTGTCCGGATAAAAAAGTTTCCATGCTCATTTGCGATCGCAAAGCCTAAAATCGGCGCTTTATGATAGTTGGATTCCAACACTTCGACAACGAGGGCCGCCTCGTCGGACAAAATTGCTTCCGTCACCTCGTCGACAATCTTATAACCGATTTCCGGCAAGGCCACCGCTGTTTTTTCCTCTTCTTGCGGCGCCAATTTGCCAAGCAGCGAGTTAAAACTAAGCTCTTTAAATAAAGCAATCACTTTGTCCACATCATATCCGCGATATTCTATATCTTCAAACGAAAGATCAATCGGGGCGTCGCGCAAAATGGTCGCCAGCTGTTTGCTCATTAAAGCAAGATCGCGGTGCTTCTCCAAATTTTCTTTCAGTTTGCTTCCGCTTATTTGCTCGATCGAGTCTAATATGTTTTCAATGGAGCCAAACTCTTTTAACAGCTTTAATGCCGTTTTTTCGCCAATTCCCGGCACGCCCGGAATATTATCGGATTTGTCTCCCATCAGCCCTTTTAAATCGATGATTTGTTCTGGCGCCAATCCGTATTTCTCCCGCACCGTCTCCGGAGTATATGACTCGACATCGGTAATGCCCTTTTTCGTAATATCTACCGTTACATGATCAGAAACAAGCTGCGTTAAATCGCGGTCTCCGGAAATCACTTTTACTTCAAATCCTTCGTTTTCCGCTTTTGCGCACAATGTGCCGATAATATCATCCGCTTCGTAATTTTCCAACTCGTAAAAACGAATTTGGTACGCATTTAGCAATTCCCGCAATAACGGAAACTGCTCGGATAATTCCGGAGGCGTCTTTTGCCGCCCGCCTTTATACTCTTCGAACGTCTTATGACGAAATGTCGTTTTCCCGGCATCGAAAGCAACAAGCATATGTGTCGGCTTTTCTTCTTCTAAAATTTTCATTAACATCATCGTAAATCCATACACCGCATTCGTATGAATCCCTTTATCGTTATGTAAAAGCGGCAACGCAAAAAAAGCGCGGTATGCGACACTGTTTCCATCAATAAGTACAAGTTTCCTTTTCAACACATTCCCTCCTCCAACACTGTTGCTCTTATTGTAACATGATTTGCTGCACAACAAAAAAGGACGAGAACGTTTTTTCGTCCTCGCTGTCTTTCCGCTTAATCACGCCGCGCTTGTTTCGGAAAATGCACTGTAAATGTCGTCCCTTTTCCGACTGCGCTTTTTACCGTAATATGGCCATGATGTGCTTCCACTAAATGTTTGACAATGGCCAATCCTAAACCAGTCCCGCCGGAATGGCGGCTTCTTGCTTTATCGACACGGTAAAACCGCTCAAAAATGCGGGGAATTTCCGCTTCCTCGATGCCGATCCCTGTATCTTTGACATGAACGAGAGTTTCTTCCTCTTGCTCTTCCGCAATGACTTCGACTTGTCCGCCTTTTGGAGTATACGTTAAAGCATTTGTGATTAAATTGATAAAAATTTGTTTGAGGCGATTTGCATCTCCTTCCATATATATCGATTTTGCCGCGTGCATGCGAAAATCGATGCCTTTTTCTTCCGCTTTCCGCTGGAACATGATGGCAATTTCATGAAGAAGATGCGTCAGATCCACTGTTTCCATGTGAAGCTGAAACTCTTGCTGTTCAATTTTCGATAAATCAAGCAAATCTTGCACCAATGTCTGCAACCGCTCGCTTTCTTTCCAAATAATCGACAGAAAATGCTCCAGCGTCCGTTCATCTTTCATTGCGCCATCCAGCAGCGTTTCGGCAAATCCTTTAATCGATGTTATCGGCGTTTTTAATTCATGCGACACGTTCGCGACAAAATCTTTGCGCATTTGTTCTAGTTTTTTTAGCTCGGTAATATCATGAAAAACAAGAACGATCCCTTTCCATTCGTCGTTCGTTCCGATGATCGGGGCTCCGTATACTTCAAAATGTTTGCGCTCGATCCCTATCGTCAGCAACATTTGTTTCCGGACTTTTGTTTCCTTCATAAAAATTTCATTGACGAGCTGGACGATTTCTTTATGCGCAAACGCTTCTGCATACGGCCGGTATAAATAATCGACCGGGCGAATATGGAAAATTTCTTTAAACGCACGATTAATCAAATTAATATAACCGCGCCTGTCGATGAGAATAAGCCCGCTTCCCACGTTTTCAATCAGCGTATGCAAGCGGTCTGTCTGCATTTCCTGCGCCTTGCTGATTTCTTGTAAATTATGGGCGAGCCGATTAATAGAATGAACGAGCATTCCCGTTTCATTGTATTTTGCATTTGGAACTCTTGCTTTATAGTTCCCTTTTGCCAATTCAAACGCCACTTTCGTCGCCGCTTCAATCGGTTTCATATACTGGTCGGTAATTTTTAGCCCTAACAAAACAATGACAATGATCGCCGTGCCCAAACTGCTAATCAATACTCCCCAAATTTGCTGAGTCACTTTTTTTAACGAATTGGTTGGGGAACTTAAAACGACATACCCCGCGTTTTGGCCGTCTTTGGAAAATGAAACGATATAATAATATACATCGTCAGCTTTTTCAATGATGGAAAATTGGTTTAGCCGGTTTTTATGCAAAATGTCTCGGATAATCCGTTCATGATCTTCATCGCTAATATGGGCAACATGTCCCGTATCAAACAGCGTTTTTTCATTGCTGTCCAATACGGTGATGCGCGACGACAACGCTTCGCTCATTTCCTGCAAATCTGCTCGAATATGATCAAGAGATTCGTTTTTTAATAAAATGGCGACTGTTTTTGCTTCTTTTTCCATTCGTTTATTCATTGTTTCCACATAAAAGTCTTTAAATAATTGCCCAAGCAATATGCCGAGGCAAATTAAAACAGTGACAATTAACGTCACAAGCCCAAATAACAGCCGCGACCGGAAGCTAGTCATTCCGCTTCGGCTCCTCTAGCTTATACCCAAGTCCTCGTATTGTTTTAATATATAAAGGTTTTTTCGTATCCTGTTCAATTTTTTCACGCAAATGGCTGATGTGAACGTCAACAATGCGGGTATCTCCGGCAAAATCGTAATTCCATACCGCGCTTAACAGCTGGTCTCTCGTTAACACCCGGCCTTTATGTTTCGCTAAATAAAGAAGCAGCTCAAATTCTTTTGGCGTCAGCTCAAGCCGCTCTCCTCCAAAATACGCTTCATATTGATCAGGGAAAATTTTTAAATCGCCGATGACAATTTTATCTATCGCTTCCGTTTCTCCGTTAGAAAACTGCGTGCGCCGCAAAATCGCTTTAACCCGCGCTACTACTTCGCGGGGGCTGAACGGCTTCGTCATATAATCATCCGCACCGAGTTCAAGTCCAAGTATTTTATCAAATTCATCATCTTTCGCTGTCAACATTAAAATCGGTGTCATCACTTTCTGCTGGCGCAATTGTTTGCATACTTCCACTCCATCGAGCTTTGGCAGCATTAAATCAAGAATAATAAACTCTGGCCGTTCGGCCGCCACCTTTTCGATCGCTTCCTCACCGTCGTTTGCGGTTACGACCGTAAATCCTGCACGTTCCAAATTGTATGTTAAAAGTGTGACAATCGATTGCTCATCATCAACAACTAATACTTTTTTGCTCATATGCGCCTCCGCCATTCATAAAATATGATTATCCATTTTTATCATACCACAAACAAACAAAAAAACGCCGGACAAATAGGGCGTTTTTTCATTTAAAAATTTTCTAATATGCGGCCATCTAGCGCTGACAGCGCGTTTGTGCTTTTTAAGCACCTTCAGCACTCCTTTTGGAAATCGCTTTCATTTTTTATGTGACAAAAATTCGGGAATACTCCCGAATTTTTGTCTTTGCCATTATTCTAATACTTTCATCACGTTTTTCACAGATTCAACTGATTTGGCAAGCGCCGCTTTTTCTTCTTCAGTCAGTTCTAGTTCGATCACTTTTTCAATGCCGTTTCCGCCTAAAATCGTCGGCACGCCTAAATAAATGCCTTCATAGCCGTATTCTCCCTCAAGATAAGCGATCGCTGGAAGAATGCGACGTTGATCTTTCACAATCGCTTCCACCATTTCCGCAAGCGAAGCAGCCGGAGCGTAATAAGCACTTCCGTTGCCAAGCAAATTCACAATTTCGCCGCCGCCTTTGCGAGTACGCTCAACAATCGCGTCAAGACGATCTTTTGGAATTAATTTTTCAAGCGGAATGCCGCCAGCATAAGAATAACGGACGAGCGGCACCATATCATCGCCGTGGCCACCTAACACAAAACCAGTCACATCTTTCACGGAAATATTCAATTCTTGCGCAACGAACGTGCGGAAACGGGCCGTATCTAATACGCCGGACTGGCCGATCACACGGTTTTTCGGGAATCCTGATTCTTTAAATACCGTATATGTCATCGCATCGACAGGGTTTGTCAATACGATAATATAGCAATTCGGCGAATATTTCACGACTTCTTTTGTCACTTGTTTCATAATTTTTTGGTTCGTTGTGACAAGATCGTCGCGGCTCATGCCCGGTTTGCGCGCAATCCCCGCCGTAATAATGACGATATCGGAATCGGCAGTATCGGCATAATCAGAAGTGCCGATAATGTTCGCATCAAAGCCGAGCACCGGGCTTGATTCCAGCATGTCTAACGCTTTTCCCTTTGTCGGGTTTTCCAATTGCGGAATATCGACAAGGACAATATCCCCTAATTCTTTTTGCGCTAAAATAAATGCGGTTGTCGCTCCTGTGAATCCTGCTCCGATTATGGAAATTTTTTTGCGTTTCATCGCCCTTCTCCCATCCTCTCGTGTTTTATTCCATATTGCGGATGATTGCGTCAGCGAATTCGGAGCATTTCACTTCAGTAGCGCCTTCCATCAGACGGGCAAAATCGTATGTGACGATTTTGGAAGCAATCGTTTTTTCCAGTGCATCGACGATAAGCTTTGCCGCTTCGTTCCAGCCGAGATGTTCAAACATCATTACACCGGACAAAATGACAGATGACGGATTCACTTTGTCCAAGCCAGCATATTTCGGAGCCGTTCCATGAGTAGCCTCGAAAATCGCATGTCCTGTTTCGTAGTTAATGTTCGCTCCCGGAGCGATACCAATGCCGCCGACTTGCGCTGCCAGCGCGTCAGAAATGTAGTCGCCGTTTAAGTTCATTGTCGCTACAACATCGAACTCACGCGGGCGCGTCAAAATTTGTTGCAAGAAAATATCGGCAATGACGTCTTTGATAATAATTTTTCCAGCTTCTTCTGCTTCCGCCAGCGCTTTATTCGCCGCTTCTTTTCCTTCTGTTTCGACAATGCGGTCATATTGTGCCCATGTAAATACTTTATCGCTAAATTCTTCTTCCGCTAATTCATAGCCCCAATTTTTAAATGCGCCTTCTGTGAATTTCATAATATTTCCTTTATGAACAAGCGTCACCGATTTTCGTCCATGCTCAATCGCATACTTGATAGCGGCGCGCACTAACCGCTTCGTTCCTTGCTCAGAAATTGGCTTAATGCCGATACCAGACGTTTCTGGGAAGCGGATTTTGCGAACGCCCATTTCATTTTGCAAGAAATCAATCACTTTTTTCACTTCTGGCGTTCCTTTTGCATACTCAATTCCTGCGTAAATGTCTTCCGTGTTTTCACGGAAAATGACCATGTCCGTATCTTCAGGGCGTTTCACCGGAGAAGGAACACCTTTAAAATAGCGGACAGGGCGCAAGCAAACGAATAAGTCCAATTCTTGGCGCAGCGCTACGTTCAATGAACGGATGCCGCCGCCGACCGGAGTCGTTAATGGACCTTTAATAGCAATTATGTATTCACGAATCACATCAAGCGTTTCTTGTGGAAGCCACTCGCCGGTTTGCTTGTACGCTTTTTCACCCGCAAGCACTTCTTTCCAAACGATTTTCTTTTCGCCTTTATACGCCTTTTCGACCGCAGCTTCTAACACGCGGGATGCCGCCGCCCAAATGTCCGGTCCTGTCCCGTCTCCTTCAATAAATGGAATAATCGGATTGTTTGGTACGTTTAACACACCATTCGTTACTGTAATTTTTTCCCCTTGCGTCACCATAACAACCTCCAATATATTTTTGTTGTGAAAGGTGAGAATAGAACTATCTTCTCACCTTTTATAAACTAATTTAGCCTCGTTGTTCAATCGGAACATACGTCCGCTTCTCCGGACCTGTATATTCTGCACGCGGACGGATGAGGCGATTGTTATCATATTGTTCCAAAATATGTGCAAGCCATCCAGACATGCGGCTTACGGCAAAAATCGGCGTAAATAGGTCATGGTCAATTCCTAAACAGTGATAAACAGATGCCGAGTAAAAATCAACATTTGGCGGCAGCGATTTTTCAGAAGTGACAATTTCTTCAATTTTTGCCGACATTTCATACCAGTGCGGCTCGCCAACAAGCTTTGTCAATTTTTCAGACATTTTTCTTAAATGTTTCGCGCGCGGATCTCCTTTGCGGTAAACGCGATGGCCAAATCCCATAATTTTTTCTTTATTTTCTAACTTTTTGCGGATATACGGTTCGACGTTATCAATCGTTCCAATTTCTTTCAACATTTTCATTACCGCTTCGTTCGCGCCGCCGTGAAGCGGCCCTTTCAGCGCTCCAATCGCTGCTGTTATGCCGGAATAAACGTCCGACAATGTTGCTACACAAACGCGCGCAGTAAATGTCGACGCATTTAATTCATGGTCGGCATGCAAAACAAGCGCTTTGTCAAACGCTTCCACCGCCGTTTCATTCGGCTCCTCGCCCGTTAACATGTAAAGGAAATTTGCCGCGAATCCTAAATCTTTTCTTGGCTCGACAGGCTCCAATCCTTTTCGTACGCGGGCGAAAGCAGTAACGACCGTAGGAACCTTCGCTTGCAGGCGAATCGCTTTACGATAGTTTGCTTCTTTCGTCATGACATCTGCTTCTTCATCATAAAGCCCTAACATAGAAATCGCTGTCCGCAATGCTGCCATCGGATGGACTTTCTCAATAGGATACATTTTGAAATGTTCAATAATTTCTTTCGGAATTGTCGCATTTTCCGCCAATTGTTGCTTTAATTCTTCCAGCTGTTGTTTCGTCGGAAGCTCACGGTGCCAAAGCAAATACACAACCTCTTCGAACGTAGCGTTTTCAGCTAAATCATCGATGTTATATCCTACGTACGTTAGCGTGTCATCAATAATGGAACTGATGCTTGATGTCGTTGCGACAACCCCTTCAAGACCGCGTGTTACTGTCATCCTGATCTCTCCTTTTCTTAAAAATTCCCCTTCTCCCAATTGCCATAGTAAGATATGAGAGCGAGCGCTTGCTCGAAATAAAGGTAAGAAAATCATGCGCGAGACAAGAACAAAAAGGCAGAAAGTGCTTACATTTTGCATTATTCTTATTATTTCAATAATAATTAATTATAATACTGCTGTCTTCTACTAGAAGTAGAAGGTGGAAAAGGAATAGCGGTAAAGCGCCCATGTCTATATTATAAACAATTATCTGACTTTTGTGAATCAAAAACCACTGATATTCTTTATATTACACAAAAATAACTTAAAAATAGGACATCTTAAAAATATTCTACCACTTTCATCACCATATAAGCAATTCCTGCACCAATCAGCGGCCCGACGGCAACGCCGTGAAAAAGCGAGACGGCAATAATCGTTCCAAATACGAGAGCAGCCGTCATATGCGGATCTGTCGACAATAATGTGACCCCGCCTTTGGCGACCAATGCGACAAAAATTCCTGATAACAGCGCAATCCACGCTGAAAAAGACTGCAATGAAGCTATTAATTCCTTAAATCCAATCTCTCCCGTAGCAATCGGCGCCAATACAGCAATCGTAATGATCGTAACCCCCCACTGAATTCCTTTTTCGTGAATCACAGGCAGCCACTTTTCTTCCAATCCGATCATTTTGATAATCAATAAAACTGCAACGGCAATCATTAATGATTGATTTTTGGCAATCCATCCAATAATAAATAAAATAAGCAAAAACAATATTGGTCCATTCATGGGATTTCTCTTCCTTTCTTTTTTATTCATGTGCCAAGCTTGAAACCTTTCTCTTTGCGCATACGTAATGAAACCTGTAATATATAACTATGGAAAAATTATGGGGGTGAAACATTGTCCCGTCATCACTTATATAGCTTTTTGCGCTTTTTGTTGGTGATCGCTATCGTCGTTCTCGGCGCAATTGCTCTTTATTATGTATCAACAGTGATATACCCGTTTATTATTGCGTTTTTTATCGCATTTTTTATCAATCCGCTTGTCGATTTCCTCGAAACGAAAGCAAAAATGCCAAGATGGCTGGCGGTGGTCGTCACATTAATTGTATTGTTTGCGCTTGTAGCTGGTCTTGTTACTTTGCTGATTGCAGAAATTGTTTCCGGAACGCAATATTTGGCAAATGTCGTGCCAGAGAATTTCCAAAAATTAGTAAAGTACATAGAAACTTTTTTCGCTCAGCAAATTATCCCGCTTTATCATGATTTGGCCGCCCTATTTAAAAATTTAGATGCCAGCCAGCAAGATACGATTATGAACAATATCCAAGCAGTAGGCACGCAAATTGCAACGACGGTCGGACAATTTACCCAGCGCGTGCTGCAAAATATTCCGCAGCTGCTCACTTGGCTTCCAAATGCAGCTACCGTCTTTATTTTTTCGCTGCTGGCGACATTTTTCATTAGCAAAGACTGGTACCGCCTTACCGGAATGGTGCAAAAAATTTTGCCAGCCAAAGCGCACAAGAGCGGAAAAAGGGTATTCCTCGATTTAAAGAAGGCGTTATTTGGCTTTATTAAAGCGCAAGCGACGCTGATTTCCATCACAACCGTCATTGTGTTGATCGGATTGTTAATTCTCGGCGTCGATTACGCCATTACCATTGCGCTTATTATTGGGCTTGTCGATATTTTACCATACTTAGGAACGGGAATCGTCTTTGTTCCTTGGATTATTTACGCAGCGATAAGCGGCAATGTACCGTTCGCCATCGGATTAGGCGTGCTTTACATTATCGTGCTCGTTCAGCGGCAAATTATGGAGCCAAAAGTATTATCGTCATCAATCGGACTTGATCCGCTTGCTACGCTGGTAGCGTTGTTTGTCGGATTTAAATTAATCGGTTTTCTCGGGTTAATCGTTGGGCCCGTTACGCTCGTCATCATCCGCACGCTGCACAGCGCCAACGTATTTCGCGATATTTGGAATTTTATTATTGGAAAGCCAGCATCATAAAAATAGGCAAAGAGCCTTTCACCGCATGGAAAGGCTCTTTTTTTCATCTATAAAAGAAAAATGTTTTCGTTTCAAAAAACGACTTCAGCCAACGCGCGACATACGGCTTCACAAAAGACCGGGTAGCAGGAAGAAGAAGAAAAACGCCGACCGCATCTGTCAAAAAACCCGGCATTAATAAAAGCACCCCGCCGATAAATACACAAATTCCGTCGAGCATCGCTCCGCTTGGAAGGCGTCCATAGAAAATTTCCCGTTTTGCTTCTTCCACAACGGCCAACCCCTGCCGCTTTGCGAGCCACACTCCCATCATCCCTGTGAGCATGATAAACGCGACTGTCGGCCATATGCCGATCAGTTTGCCGAAGAGAATAAAGAGCACGATTTCCAAGGCAGGCATAACTATCAACATTCCGATAAGCCATTTCATCTTTATTTCTCCCTTTCGGAAAAAGAATAAAAACAGAGAATTGCTCTCTGTTTTTATTATACCTTATAACACGCTTGCATGCCCTTGATACACGGCGCCAAATCCGGCATCGACTGTAATCTCCTGCCCGTCTTTTAAAATCGATGTCGCGTTTTCTACACCGACAACAACAGGAATGCCGAGGTTTAGACCGACGACTGCGGCGTGGCTCGTTAATCCGCCTTCCTCGGTAATGATCGCCGCCGCTTTCTTCAGCGCTTCCATCATGTCGGCATCCGTGCAGTGCGTTACTAAAATTCCGCCTTCTACCATTTTGTTGATAGCCTCTTCCGCCGTGTTCGCAATAATCACCTTGCCGAACGCAGACTTACGGCCGATTCCTTGGCCTTTCGCGATAATGTCCCCGATCACATGCACTTTCATCAAGTTCGTCGATCCCGTTTCTCCAACTGGAACTCCCGCGGTAATGACGACTAAATCACCATGTTTAACTACTCCTGATTTTATCGCCGCTTCTACGGCAATATCAAGCATTTCATCGGTCGTGTTCACTTGTGGGGCAACTTGCGAATATACTCCCCATATGAGCGCCAATTTACGCGATACCGATTCGTCGGCAGTAACCGCTACAATCGGTGCTTTCGGGCGGTATTTTGACACCATGCCTGCTGTTCTCCCGCTCACCGTCGGCGTTACAATTGCAGCCACGTCAAGATTCAGCGCCGTATGCGCAACAGACTGGCCAATTGCATCGGTAATCGTCGTCGCGCTCTCTTTTGTCCGTTGTGCTAATAGTTCCCGGTATTGCAGCGCTTGTTCTGTGCGCAAAGCAATTTGGTGCATGGTTTTAACCGCTTCTACCGGATAGTGTCCGGCCGCTGTTTCTCCAGATAACATCACCGCATCTGTTCCATCGAAAATCGCATTCGCGACATCGCTTGCCTCTGCCCGCGTCGGTCTTGGGTTACGCTGCATTGAATCAAGCATTTGTGTAGCCGTAATAACCGGTTTACCAAGCATATTGCATTTTTTGATCAGCACTTTTTGGATAAGCGGCACTTCTTCAGCTGGAATTTCCACGCCAAGGTCGCCGCGCGCCACCATAAGCCCATCCGCGACTTCTAAAATTTCATCAATATTATCAACGCCTTCTTGATTTTCGATTTTAGCAATGATTTGAATATGAAGCGCGTCGTTTGCCTCAAGCAGTTCACGGATTTCTAATATGTCAGAAGCGCGGCGCACAAATGAAGCAGCGATAAAATCAATGCCTTGCTCGATGCCAAACAAAATGTCTTGGCGGTCTTTTTCTGTAATGCCCGGCAAATTGACGCGAACCCCAGGCACGTTAACTCCTTTTTTGTTTTTCAGCACGCCGCCATTTAATACTTTTGTCACGATTTCGCGCGCTTGCCGATCAACCGAAATCACTTCTAACCCGATTAAACCGTCATCGAGAAGAATTTTTGCCCCAGGAGCGACATCATCAACTAGCTTTTCATACGTAACGGAAATTTTCTCCGGTGTCCCAAGCACTTCTTGCATCGAAATGACAAGCTGTTCTCCTTCTTTTAGCTCAATCGCTCCGTTTTCCATATTATGTGTGCGAATTTCCGGGCCTTTTGTGTCTAAAAGGATCGCTACTGTTTTTCCTGTCCGTTTTACCGCTTCGCGAATGTTTTGAATGCGGCGTCCATGTTCTGCATAATCGCCGTGGGAAAAATTCAAACGTGCCACGTTCATTCCAGCATTGATCAATTCCACAAGCCTGTCCACGCTTTCGCTAGCAGGACCAATCGTGCAAACGATTTTCGTTTTCCGCATCATCCTTGTTTCTTCCTTTCCACCGGGAATATACTAAATGGATAGCTCTTTTGACAACAAATACATTTTTTGATCAATAGTATGTTTGTTGGCCAACGCTTCCGCAATATCATGGTCGACAAGCTGATTATTTTGGATGCCAACGCAGCGGCCGCCTTTGCCTTCTAATAATAGTTCTACTGCCCGAGCACCTAAACGGCTGGCCAACACGCGGTCAAATGCGGTTGGAGAACCACCGCGCTGCACATGCCCCAGTACGGTAACGCGCGTTTCAAACCCTGTCGCTTCTTGAATTTTCTTGCCAAATTCGACCCCGCTTCCGACACCTTCGGCAACGATAATAATGCTATGCTTTTTGCCGCGTTCATGTCCGCGTTTTAACCGAGCAATAACATCATCCATATCGTAATCAGCTTCTGGAATCAAAATCGTTTCCGCCCCTCCGGCAAGCCCTGACCATAACGCAATATCCCCGGCGTGGCGTCCCATTACTTCAATTACATATGTCCGTTCATGTGATGTAGCGGTATCGCGAATTTTGTCGATCGCGTCAATTACAGTATTTAACGCCGTGTCAAATCCAATCGTAAAATCCGTTCCAGGAATGTCATTGTCAATCGTTCCCGGCACTCCGACACAAGGAAAACCGTGCTCTGTTAGCTTTTTCGCTCCTTGGTAGGAACCGTCCCCACCAATCACGACTAATCCCTCGATGCCGTATTTTTTCAATTGTTCAATCCCTTTTAACTGCCCCTCTTCTGTCTTAAATTCCGGACAGCGCGCCGTATACAGTATCGTTCCCCCGCGGTGGATGATGTCGCCGACATCTCCCACTTCCAACTTTTTTATTTTTCCAGCGATTAAACCAGCATACCCATGGTACACTCCATATACTTCTACTCCATGGTAAATCGCCTTGCGGACGACGGCGCGGATCGCCGCATTCATACCTGGTGAATCTCCGCCACTTGTTAATACACCTATACGTTTCATGTTGCCACCTCAATTCGTTCATTATTTCACAAATCATCAAAATGTCCGACCTCATACGTCAAACTCCACCAACATTCTATAAAATAACACGAAGCATAAAAGAACACAATAGACAAGCGGATAAATTATTTATGAAAAAATGGTTAACAATGTAGCAAAGCTGTCTCTAAGATGAGACAGCCTTGCTTTTATTTTACCCGAAGATTGTCGCGAAAAAACGTAAACTGCCCGATTTGTTTAAATTTTTCATATCGTTGGCGAACGAGCGCTTCGCCGTCCAGCTTTAGCAGCTGCGTTAGCGATCGTTTCAACACTTTATCGATTTCCGCCGCCTGCTGGTCGGCATCTCGGTGGGCGCCGCCGCGAACTTCTGGAATAATTTCGTCAATAACGCCAAGTTCTTTCAAATCGTTCGCTGTAATTTTCATCGTTTCCGCCGCACGCCGGGCAAGCGCCGCATCTTTCCACAAAATCGCCGCGGCTCCTTCAGGGGAAATAACGGAATAAGTCGAATTTTCCAGCATATGAATATGGTTGCCGACACCAAGCGCAAGCGCTCCGCCACTTCCACCTTCCCCAATCACGATGCAAACAATCGGTACCGTAAGCCCGGCCATTTCAAACAAGTTTCTAGCGATCGCCTCGCTTTGCCCGCGCTCTTCCGCCGCTTTTCCCGGATACGCCCCTTTCGTGTCAATAAAGCAAATGATTGGCCGGCGGAATTTTTCCGCTTGTTTCATCAAACGCAGCGCTTTTCGATATCCTTCCGGATGCGGCATTCCAAAATTGCGCCGAATATTTTCTTTTGTATCTTTCCCGCGCTGATGGCCTATGACCGTTACAGGCAGGCCATCATACTTGGCGATTCCTCCGACAATTGCTTCATCATCCCCAAAACAGCGGTCTCCATGGCACTCTAAAAAATGGGTAAACAATCGCTCAATATAATCAAGCGTTGTCGGACGGTTCGGGTGACGCGCGATTTGCACGCGATCCCATGGAGTTAAATTTGCGTATATGTCGTTTTCCAATTTGGCAAGGCGCGCTTCCAATTTGGCAATTTCCGAAGAAAGATCTACGTCCGCAGTTTTCATAAATTCTTTTAACTCGCTAATTTTTTTGCGCAGCTCTATAAGCGGCTTTTCAAATTCTAGCTCTGCCACCATCCGTGTTCCCCTCCCTGTTGATGAATGTCGAGCACGGTCGTTAATGTATCTTTTAAATCATGGCGATGAATGACGGCATCAAGCTGGCCATGCTTTAATAAAAACTCCGCCGTTTGAAAATCTTCTGGAAGCTCCTCACGCACGGTTTGTTCAATGACGCGGCGGCCCGCAAAGCCAATGAGTGCTCCCGGCTCGGCAAAATTATAATCCCCTAATGAGGCAAAGCTTGCCGACACTCCGCCTGTCGTTGGATGCGTCATTACTGAAATGATAAGCCCTCCCTCATTGCTAAACAGTTTAAGGGCGGCGCTCGTTTTTGCCATTTGCATTAAACTTAATACCCCTTCCTGCATGCGCGCTCCTCCAGACGCGGTAAAAATAAGAAACGGCACGTGGCGTTCCCTCGCTTTTTCAATCGCTCGCGTTATTTTTTCCCCGACAACAGATCCCATGCTTCCCATTCGAAACGCCGGATCCATGACGGCGATGACAAGCGGGTGCCCGTTTAGCGTTCCTTCGCCGGTGATGACCGCTTCGTTTAAATTGGATTTGCGGCGATCTTCTTCCAGCTTTTCCATATATCCCGGAAACTGCAACGGATTGACGGACACCATATCGGCATCATACTCATGAAAACTTCCTTCATCTAACAAACTATTAATCCGCTCGCGGGACGGCATCGTATGATGATAGCCGCAGCTCATGCAAACCCGTAAATTTTTGATCAGTTCCTTCGTGTACATAATCTTTTTGCACTTTGGACATTTCGTCATAATCCCTTCTGGAACTTCATGTCTCACTTGTTCGGAAGGAATTGATGCATATTTTTTCTTTTTAGTAAATAAATCTTTCCACATGAGGCGCTTCCTCCTTCGCATTGTCGCTCTACCAACTACTACTGTATCGGAAATAAGCTGCGCTTTTTGTAAAAAGGCGTCATCTTTCTTTCGACAACGGGCTTTGCCGAGCGGTTTCCCATAATGTTATAACAGCGGCAACGTCCCGCTTAGCAAACGCGTTTAACATCTGTTCATAAAAGTGATCTGGAAATGACATAATGCCATGGATCGTTTGAAAAAAGTCATGAAGCACGCGCCAAATCCGCTCAAGTAAATAGTTTTGCGCAGCCGCCGTCACCCATTGGAAAAAAAGCTCGTAATTGATCGTTTTTTGGCGGATCATTTTTTCAAGGTGAGCGAATTCTTGTTCTGTCCAACGCTGGCAGGCAAGCTGCAAACAAATTCGCTCAATAAGCCATTTCGTTTCTGCTAAATCTTCTTTTGCACGTTCATCTTGCAAAATAAACATTCCAAGCAAATCAATCAGCCGATGATTCCCCACTTCTTTGATATACGTTCCTTCTCCCCGCCGCGTTTCAATTAAACCGAGGAATTCCAGCGCCCGCAACGCTTCCCTTACGGAAGAACGTCCGACCTGCAGGCGCTCCGAAAGTTCACGTTCGGAAGGAAGCTTATCTCCGGCGACAAGCCCGTCCGCTTTGATCATCTTCCGAATTTGTTCGAGCGTTTCTATATACACTTTCGCGTCTTTGACTTGTTATCCCTCCCTGCTCGCTTCCTTATATGGTTTTCGCGGCACCAGTGCCGCTACAAAACGATTCATTTTTTCCTTTGTTTTCCTTCACTGGTCTGACCACCTAATGTTTATACAATATAACAAAATTGAAAAATAGTAAAGAAACATCATTTTACTACAATATGATCATCGCCTAGCAGCGCCTTCAACGCGGCGATGCACTCATCCGTTAATTCCACATTATACTCTTCCGAAAGCTTCACCATCTTTTGTTCTTGTTCGTAATATAAAAACACAGGATTGTTTCCGTGATGCTTTTGCAACAGCTCTTTTAACGCAAACAATGTTCCAGCGGCGATCTGCTCCGGATCAATTTTTATGTAAAGCGCCGCGGCGAGCGCTGGAGCCAACACTTTGCGAATAACGAATTGCGGCTTTCCCGCACGAATCTCTACTTTTCCTTCCAATAATTGCACTTCCCCTTTTTTTAAAACAGAAGCATAACGGCGATATACATCAGGAAACGCAACCGCGTCCATTTCCCCGCTTTCATCGCTTATCGTCAAAAATGACATTTCCTCGCCTTTTTTCGTGCGGGTCTTTCTCTCTTGCGCAATATACACTCCGGCTTTAACAAGGCGGTCCGCTTTTTCTCTTATTATGCTCATCACCGGCCGCGCTCCCGCCAAACGAAACATTTTCCGGTGGGCAGATGTTGGATGCGGAGAAACATAAACACCGAGCAGTTCTTTTTCATGCATTAACTTTTCTTCCAGCGAAAAGGCGGGAGCTTCAACATATTTCGGCTTCAGCGATATATCGGAAAACATTCCCTCTTCGACATACGGGCCGACAAGCTGCGCATGCTCTAAAGCGACATCTATGCTCGCCAACAGCGCCGCTCTTTCGACGCCAAATTCATCAAAGCATCCGGATAAAACCAAAGATTCGATCGTTTTTCGGTTGATTCCCTTTCCAAATAAGCGGACACAAAAATCAAAAAAGTCGGAGAAAGGCCCTTTTTTCCGCTCTTGCACAATCGCTTTCACCGCCGCTGCTCCAACGTGTTTAACCGCAGCCAGACTGTAGCGGATCTTTCCCTGCTCAACCGAAAAAGAATAGCGGCTTTGATTCACGGAAGGCGGCAGCAATTCGATCCGCTTTTGCCTTGCTTCATAAATATATAAAGCCACTTTTTCCTCGTCGCCGATCACGCTCGTTAACAGCGCCGCGTAGAAATAAAGCGGGTAATGAGCTTTTAAATAGGCAAGCTGGTAAGAAAGCATGCTATAAGCGACGGCATGGCTCCGGTTAAATCCGTAGTCGGCAAAGCGGACGATCATATCATATAGATCGTTGGCAAACGATTCGTCATAACCTTTTTCCATACAGCCTTTTATAAACGCATTCCGCTGCTGATCCAAAATTTCTTTTTTCTTTTTCGCAACCGCCCGGCGCAACAAATCTGCTTTGCCTAGCGAAAATCCCGCGATCTTGGCAGCAATTTGCATAATTTGCTCTTGATAAATAAGGACGCCGTATGTCGGCGCTAAAATCGGCGCCAAATCTGGATGAAGATAAGCAGCTTTTTCTTCTCCGTGCTTTCTTCTTATATACGAAGGGATGTAATCGATCGGGCCCGGCCGGTACAGCGCGTTCACCGCCACGATATCCTCGAATTGCGACGGCTTTAGCTGTTTTAACACGCGCTTCATGCCATCGGACTCTAACTGAAAAATTCCATTTGTGTCCCCCTCGCTCACTAATTCATACGTCTTGCGGTCATGAAGCGGGATCTCCCGCACATCGATCGTTTCGCCCGTTTGCTGCCGAATAAGGCGGCATATATGTTCAAGCAATGTTAATGTGCGCAAGCCAAGAAAATCCATCTTTAATAGACCGAGCCGCTCCAACACATCCATCGGATATTGCGTTAAATATAATTCGCCATGCCCTTGTTGCAACGGAACGATTTGCGAAAGCGGCTCGCTGCTAATGATCACACCAGCCGCGTGCGTCGAGGTATGGCGCGGAAGCCCTTCCACTTTCATTGCCGTGGCAACCCATCGTTTAATCAAAGCGGAAGACTGGACTGCTTGGCGAAAAGCAGCCGATTGATCATATGCTTCTTGAATCGTAATTCCGTGTTTGTTAGGAACGTGCTTTAGGATGCTTGCCATCTCTTTCGCATCGATCTGCAACACTTTTCCAATGTCGCGAAGGGCCGCCTTGGCGCCGAACGTGCCGAACGTGATGATTTGCGCCACATATTGTTGTCCGTACTTATTGGCAACGTATTGAATGACTTCTTCGCGCCGGTCATCCGGAAAATCAATATCGATATCTGGCATCGACACACGTTCCGGATTTAAAAACCGCTCGAATAAGAGGCCGTATTGAATCGGATCAACGTTTGTTATATAAAGCGTGTATGCTACAAGCGACCCTGCCGCCGATCCTCGCCCAGGCCCTGTGACAATCCCTTGTTTTCTGGCGAAATTCATAAAATCCCAAACGATCAAAAAATAGTCGCTGAACCCCATTTGCCGAATAACACTAAGTTCATATTCGAGCCGTTCCCTGTAACGGTCAGAAGGAGAAGGCACCCGTTCATGTAGCCCTTCCATGCAAAGGCGGCGCAAATAATCGTCAGCGCTTTCCTTCGTTGGCACGGGATATTTCGGCAGCTTCAGCGAGCCAAATTCAATGTCAAGATGGCATTGTTCCGCGATTTTCCCGCTGTTTTCCACCGCCGCAGGCAAATCGGAAAACCGCTCCGTCATTTCTTCTGGCGGTGTTAAATACCGCTCCCCCGCTGCCGCAGTCTCGGTTTCTATTACAGTCCCTTGTTTTACCGCCAATAAACAACGGTGCACAAACGCGTCTTCTTTTTCGATATATTGAACGTCATTCGTCGCCACAAGCGGTGTATTCGTTTCTTCCCCTAACGCAATCAATTGCTGTTCATACGGCTCTTTCCGCTTATTTTCCCCGCGCTGCACAGAAAGGTAAAAGTTCTCCCCAAAAATTTGCTTATACCGTTCTAATACTTGCTTTGCTTTTATTATTTCGCTATGGGCAAGCAATGTTTCAATTTGCCCGCTTTTTCCCGGGGTTAGCGCAATTAATCCGCTGCGGTAATGCCATAGCCATTTTTCGGGAATTCCTTCGCGTGTTTTCGTTTGAATTGTACTGCTAATTTTCATTAAATGTTGGTAGCCTGTTTCATTTTTTGCCAATAAAACGAGCGGATATGCCTCTTCCCCTTCAAGCACAATGTCCGTGATCATCCCAATAATCGGCTGAATGCCGTTACGTTTGCATTCTATGTAAAAAGGAATCGCTCCGTACAATACATTTTCATCGGTTAATGCTAACGCAGGAAATTGCAAGTCTTTCGCTTTTTTGACTAAATCATTGATTTTTGCTGGGCTTGTTAGCAGGCTATAGCAGCTGCGAACATGAAGGTGAACAAACGACAACGCTCTCCCTCCTTTTCCTTCATTATAGTGGACAAAACTTTTTCGTTGCAAAACATACTCTTTTCGGTTCGCCCATATACATAGTAAAAGAAAGGGTGGGACGAGGATGAACGAAAAAATAGCATTTTTGCCCGCATTTATCCAAAGCTATTTTATTGCCGCCGGCGTGTTGCTTGGCGGTGCGATGGTCGGGGCGCTCGGCGCGTTTTTAAGCGGGGAACAGCCGCTTACGGCAATGTATCGGTTTGCTGGTGATTTGCGAATTTGGGCTGTTGTCGCCGCCATCGGGGGGACATTCGACACGTTTTATATGGTGGAACGGGGCTTCTTTTTCGGGGAAACTCGCGACATTATTAAACAGTTTCTGCTTATTCTTTCCGCGATGGGAGGCGCACAAACAGGGGTTACCATCATTACTTGGCTGACGCAGGAGCATATTTCTTCATGAGAATTCCGCCTTATTACCGCTACCCAACATGGCAGCGTTTTTTTGCCGGAGCCGCGGTCGGAGCGCTCATCAGCTGGTTTGTGTTTTTACATTTATTCGGCGTTTTGCAAGATAAACAAGTTCGCCAAATCATTGAACTTCAAGACAAAATTGCCGATTTGGAAAACGAAATCCGCATTTGGCAGGAAGACTACGTAAAAATAAATAAAATAAACAAAAAAAAATTGACCGTCCAAGACATTTCCATTCACTTAGTCAATGCCGAACAATACAAACTCGACTCTTACACGACGTTTCGTATTGAAGAAAGCGTTAAAGAAGATGTTTCCCATCTTATCGCGAAAGATATCGAAACAGTTTACAATGGCAGGGAATTGTTAAAGCGAGCGATTGAAAATAAAACATATACCATTAATGAACAAACATATAAGCTGGAAATATATCAGCTCTTTTTATTTACAACATTATCGATCGAGCTAAAACTTAAGCCCGTTTCTTCGCCGTCATAAAAAAATGTCCCGGACTTTTTTCTGTACCGGGACATTCCTCGTTTTGTCATTGAGAAAGACAAGCTGCTTTCAAATCTTCGATGACGCGGTCTGCCTCTTCCCACGAATCAATCGAAGCTCCTGCAGCAAGCGGATGCCCGCCGCCACGGTATTTTTTCGCTACTTCATTCACAACCGGGCCTTTGGAGCGAAGGCGGACGCGAATTTCCTTGTCTTCCTCGATAAAAAACGCCCATGCGACAATGCCATCGATATTGCCAAGCAAGCTCACGAGCTGCGACGCTTCCGAAGCAGTGACGCCATATTGTTCCAGCAGCGATTTCGGCATTTTTACCGCCGCCACCCCCTCCGCGGATACCGTAAAGTTTTGCAGCACATATCCGCTTAAATGCGCCACATTCAACTTCATATTATACAGCCCGTCATATATCTCCGTTAACGAAAATCCGTATTGAATCAGCTCGCTCGCATAACGGAACGTCTTTTCGCTCGTTCTCGGAAAAAGAAAACGGCCCGTATCCCCGACAATGCCTGCGTAAATAAGGCGCGCCGCTGCTTTTGTCATCACAAGCCCTTTCTCTTTTCCCGCCAAATAAAACTCATAAATCATTTCGCTTGTGGAACTTGCGCTTGTGTCGACCCATAAGATGTCTCCATACGGATCTTCGTTTGGGTGGTGGTCAATTTTAATCAGTTTTTTGCCAAGGCGGTAGCGATCGTCACAAATCCGTTCTTGGTTAGCCGTATCACAAACGATCACCAGCGCGTTGTTATAAGTTTGATCATCAATCACATCCATTCGCCGCAAAAATTGCAGCGACTCTTCATCGTTCCCAACCGTATACACCGTTTTTTCCGGAAAAGATGCCTTCAAAATTTCCGCCAAGCCTCCTTGAGAACCGTATGCGTCAGGATCTGGGCGGACATGACGATGAATAATAATCGTATCAAATTGCTGGATGGCCTTAAGAATTTCTAAACATTTCTCTTTCATCTTTCTTCCCCTTTTTTTGCGACTGTATTTTCTTTCATTATACGCGAACAAGCAAGATCATTACTAGAATTCTTCCCCGTTTCTATGTACAATAAGGTAGAAAAAGATGATGGAGGGTTTTCATTTATGCCAGCACTTGTCATTTGCATTATCTTTTCCTTCTCTTTTTACGTCTATTATAAAATCAAATATTTTCGCTCCCACCGGCCAATGGAACGGCGCTGGCTTTCCGCCAAATCAAGCATCGCGCTTGGCTTGTTTGTGTTCTTTTTCGGATTAAATCAGTTTTTCCTCCGTTCTTCCACCGTTACGTATATTGTCGGCACTATTTTCTTGCTGATTGGCGCCGGAAGCGCATGGGCAGGCTACCGCGCCTATAAATATTATTTGCCTCTCGTCTTGGAAGAAGCGAAACAAACAGCAAAAAACGGGGCGTAAATCGCGTCCCGTTTTTGATGGAACCGTTAGCGATCGATTAACTGGCACATCATCAGCGCTTTTCCGACGACAACGCCTTCGTGATATGCCTCCACATCGACTTTTCCAAATTTCCGTCCCATTTCCAACAGCTTCGCTTTTACTTCAATCGTGCTGTCGATCTGCACTGGTTTTATAAAATAAATCGTAATGTTTTCAATCACTAAATCTCCCCGTTTATATGCACGCAGCGCACGTGTAGCCGCTTCCGTCACAATCGTTGTAAACACTCCGTACGACAGCGTTCCTAAATAATTCGTCATTTGCGGAGTAATCGTGCAGCGAAATGTATCTTCTTTTCCATCGCCATCGGCTTCACGAAACTGGCTTGTAATAATATCATCGATCGTTTCACCGACCTGCGGCTGGCGTTGAATCATTTGCAGCGCTTTTAGCACGTCTTGGCGGCTGATAATTCCTTGGAGCCGGTTGTATTCGTCAACAACTGGCAAAAGCTCAATGCCTTCCCATACCATGATATGGGAAGCAGAGGCGACCGATGTCTTTCCTTTTACCGTGATTGGGTGTTTTGTCATCGCCTTTTCAATCGGCAATTGCCGGTCAAAATCAAGCACATCTTTTGCAGTAGCGATGCCTTGCACTTTCAACTGCTGATCCACAACCGGAAACCGGCTGTGCTTTGTTTCGCGATTGAGCTCATACCATCGTTCCACCGGATCTGTAGTATATAAATACGCCGTTTTTTCAAGCGGTATTAAAATATCTTCGACAAGCACGATTTCCTTTTTAATGAGCTGGTCGTAAATCGCCCGGTTAATCATCGTCGCCACTGTAAACGTATCGTAGCTTGTCGAAATAATCGGGAGCTGCAATTCATCTGCTAATTTTTTTACGTAATCTTCCGTATCAAACCCACCGGTGATTAACACGGCTGCCCCTTCTTTCAACGCACGTTCGTGCGCTTTCGTGCGGTTTCCGACAATCAACAAATCTCCCGCGCCGATATAGCGCATCATCGCTTCTAACTGCATCGCGCCAATCACGAACCGGTTCAATGTTTTATGCAAACCTTCTCGCCCGCCAAGCACATGCCCGTCGACAATATTGACAACTTCCGCATACGTCAGCTTTTCGATATTTTCTTTTCGCTTCTTTTCAATGCGAATCGTGCCGACACGTTCAATCGTGCTAACATACCCTTTATTTTCCGCATCTTTAATGGCACGATAAGCCGTTCCCTCGCTTACTCCCATTTCCTTGGCAATTTGCCGCACCGAAATTTTTTCGCCAACCGGTAAACTATTAATGTATTGCAAAATTTGTTCATGTTTTGTCGCCAAATTTCTTCACCCTTTACATGATGTCCTATCTTCATTATACGGGTGAAACAAATCCAATTCAATGAAGCGGCCAGACGCGCTTGTTCGAAAAAAGCGCCTCATTCCGAGACGCTTTGTTATTCTAATTCTATGCTTTCTCCTGGTTTTAATATACGTCCCACACCGTCAGGAAGCAGCGCAACAAATTGCTGCGGATCTTGGGCAATCGCCGGGAACGTATTGTAATGAATCGGAACGACGATTTTCGCACGAAGCCACTCTGCCGCAAGCGCCGCATCTTCCGGTCCCATCGTGAAATTATCGCCGATTGGCAAAAACGCCACATCAATGTTGTTGCGCTCGCCAATCAGCTTCATATCGGAAAACAATCCCGTATCTCCAGCGTGATAAACCGTTTTTCCTTCCGCGGTAAATAAAATTCCCGCCGGCATTCCTGTATAAATGATTTGCTTGTCTTCCGTCACATAGCCTGAACCGTGGAACGCTTGCGTTAATTTGACTTTTCCAAAATCAAATTGATGCGCTCCGCCGATATGCATCGGGTGGGTATTCACTCCTTGCCACCCCAGATATGTAGCCAATTCAAAAGGCGCAACGACAAGCGCATTATTTTTCTTAGCCAACTGCACCGTATCGCCGACATGGTCACCATGGCCATGGGTAAGTAAAATGGCGTCTACTTTCACATCTTCTACTTTTAAATCCGTTGTGCCATTTCCCGTAATAAACGGGTCAATCAAAATCGTTTTTCCATTCGTTTCGATTTTGACGACGGAATGTCCATGATACGTTACTTTCACAATCATCCTCCCCTTTCACTGTCATTTATTCCTCATTATTCGCGATAGTGGATGCATTCTCCTGCCCTTCTGTTTATAAACATTTTACATTTTCCGATATTCCTGCTACTCTCAAAGTATAGAAAGGAAGGGTGCAAATGAACAAACGACTTCAATTATTTTCCGAGTGGCTTCAAGAACAACATATTTCATTGGCGTTCATTACGTCAAGCCCGAACGTTTTTTATTTAAGCGGATTTTATTGCGACCCGCATGAACGGCTTTTGGCATTGCTTGTGTTTCCTGACGAAGAACCGGCATTAATTTGCCCGCAAATGGAAACGGCGCGCGCAAGACAAGCTGGATGGACATATGAAATCATCGATTATGGCGACGCAGACAATCCGTGGCAGCTGCTTGAACTGCACATGCGCGCGAAAAACATAAAATTAGACCGAATTGCTGTCGAAAAAAGTCATCTTTCTCTCGAACGATATGAACAGCTTCAAGCATGTTTCCAAGCGCGCTCGTGGCTCAATGCGGAAGAGAAGCTGCGGCAATTGCGAATGATCAAGGAAGAAAAAGAAATCGCCATATTGCGCCAGGCGGCGGAACTTGCGGACTTCGCCGTCGAAGTTGGAGTTAACGCAATCGCTGAAGGAAAAACAGAGTTGGATATTATTGCAGAAATTGAATACGAAATGAAGAAAAAAGGCGTGCGCGAAATGTCATTTGCCACAATGGTATTAGCTGGAGAAAACACCGCAAACCCTCACGGCGTTCCAGGACTCACAACCATTCGTAAAGGAGACTTTGTTTTATTTGATTTGGGCGTAATTGTTGACGGCTATTGTTCGGACATAACAAGAACCGTTATTTTCAAAAGTGCGACAGAAGAGCAAAAATTGATTTATGATACCGTTTTGCGCGCACAGCTGGCGGCGATTGAGGCGTGCAAACCAGGCGTGGAAATCGGCAGTGTCGACCGCGCCGCGAGATCAATCATTGAACAAGCTGGATACGGTCCGTATTTCACGCATCGCGTCGGCCACGGTCTCGGCATTGAATTGCATGAATATCCGTCGATGAACGCAGCAAACGCAATGCCGTTAGAACGCGGCATGACGTTTACGATTGAGCCGGGAATTTATGTTCCTTCCGTCGGCGGAGTCCGCATTGAGGATGACGTGTTTATCACCGATAACGGTGCAGGGATTTTAACCAAATATCCGAAAGAACTTATCATCGTTTCATGAAGCAAAAAGAGCGGCATTGCCTTGCCGCTCTTTTTTGCGAAAAAGATCACAATGGTGTTTGCCAAAAAATCAATCTCGCCTCATAAGCTGCGCATTCAACACGGCAATCCCTTTCCGTCATTCTGCGTTTGGTATGCTTTTGATTAGCGGATATGCGCAAAAACACCTCACTGCACAAAGTGAGGTGTTTTTTTGGAAACTACGCTCATTATCGGTAACGATGGATAACATTTACTCCCCCTGTCACATCGATGACCGCGCCTGTTATCATATCAGAATCTTCTTCACATAAAAAAGCGATAACACGAGCGATATCTTCCCCTGTCCCTGAACGCCCGATCGGGGTTTCAGCATCTTTTATCAAACGCGAATGGGCGATCGTTGCCTCTTTCATCTCTCCGACGATATTGCCTGGGCAAACCATATTGGCGGTAATGCCAAACTCCGCTTCCTCGAGCGCGATAGTTTTCGTTAATGACACTAAACCAACTTTGGCGGCGCTGAACGCGGATCGGTGCAGCCATTCCGGCGCTTCCGCCGCCCCTTGAAAACCGTATGTAATAATGCGTCCAAACCGTTGTTTTCTCATCACGGGAATCGTTTTTTTCAACAAATGAAATACAGCGCTTAAATTCCCCTCAATCATTTCATACCATTCATCTTCCGTGTAATCAGCCAATTTTTTTCGTTCAAAAATGTACGGGCCCGCGTTATTGATTAAAAAATCAATGCGTCCGAACCGATCAAGCGCCGCATCCACAAGGGCAAATAAATCTTCTTTTTTTGTAACATCACCGCGAACAAATTGCAGCCGTTCATCAAGATGGGCGTATTTTTGTTGCAGCGACTGCACCGCCGTTTCGTCGCTCCGGTAATTGACGGTAACAGAATATCCTCTCTCAAGCAACAGTTCTGTGACTTTTCTTCCCAGCCCTTTCGCTCCGGCTGTGATGAGGGCATGTCGCACAACCACTCCTCCTCACCTTCACAACTTTTTGTCTTGTCTTTACTTTACTATAAATATATATCTTAACGCATCCATCCCGCCTTAAAAAAACATGGCGGATAAACGCCATGAGTCGCCAATTTACTCGCCAACTTCGCGCTCCGGATGATAACAAGGTTCATCGCGGGTAACAATACTGCTATAATAGGCATCCATTATTTGCTCGCTAATTGCCCTTGCTTCATCTTCATCATATAATCCTTTCCGATAGTTTTTTTCCATTTTTTCTGCTCCTTTTCATAAAAATATCATAATATACAGTAGTCTTTCCCGCGGTTTATAAGTTACACTAATAATAGAGATAGTATTTTTATCCAAAGGGGGAGTGGAGAACAATGGCAATGACGTACAAAACGATCATCGTTGCAGTAGATGGTTCGAAAGAAGCGGAGTGGGCATTCAAAAAAGCGATTGAAATCGCCAAACGGAATAATGCGAAGCTCATTCTTGCTCATGTCATTGATTTGCGGGGGTTTGCGGCCATCGAAGTATATGACCGCGCCGCTGTTGAACGTGCTGAAAATTACGCAAAAGAACTGCTAAACGGCTACCAACAACAAGCGGTTGACGCTGGATTAAGCGACGTTGTCATTGACATTGAATTTGGTTCTCCAAAAGTGAAAATCGCCAAAGACATAGCGCCAAAATATAATGCTGACTTAATCATTTGTGGAGCTACCGGCTTAAATGCTGTCGAACGTCTCTTAATCGGAAGCGTCTCCGAACATATTACTCGGTATGCAAAGTGCGACGTGCTCGTTGTCCGCACGGAAAAAGAACTGAATCAGGAATAAACGAAAAAACACTCCGTGGTGCAAACCTACGGAGTGTTTATTATTTCTTTCGCTTTTTCCAGCGCTTTTCTTACTTCGGCAAATCCCGTGCCGCCGGCGCTATTGCGGCGGTTTACGGCCGTGTATGGCTTTAACGCTTCATATATATCGGCTTCAAACAGCGGTGATGCCTCTTTATATACTTCCAGCGGCAAGTCGGCCAAAAATACGCCTCTTTCAATGCAAGTCAGCACAAGTTTGCCAACAATCTCATGCGCTTCACGGAACGGCACCCCTTTGTTCGCCAAATAGTCGGCAAGCTCGGTGGCGTTCGAAAAATCTTGTTTTGTCGCTTTTTCCATCACATCGGCGTTGACTTTCATCGTTTTTATCATGCCGGCAAAGATTTTCAATGATCCAGTGACCGTTTTCACCGTATCAAACATGCCTTCTTTATCTTCTTGCATATCTTTGTTGTACGCAAGCGGCGTTCCTTTCATCACGGTCAAAAGCGCCAATAAATGGCCGTACACCCGTCCCGTTTTGCCGCGGATCAACTCTGCCATATCCGGGTTTTTCTTTTGCGGCATAATGCTGCTCCCGGTTGCGAACGCATCATCGATTTCGATAAACTGAAATTCTTGGCTCGACCAAAGAATCAGCTCTTCGCAAAAACGGGACAAATGCATCATAAGCATCGCGCTGTTGCTTAAAAATTCGATGATAAAATCACGGTCGCTCACCGCGTCGATGCTGTTTTCGTAAATGCCGGAAAAACCAAGGAGCTCTGCAGTCAAATGCCGGTCGATGGGAAACGTCGTGCCGGCAAGCGCCCCCGCTCCGAGCGGCGACTTATTAATGCGCTTCAGCGATTCGCGGAACCGCTCGCGGTCGCGCTCGAGCATCCAAAAATAGGCGAGCAAATGATGGGCAAACGAAATCGGCTGCGCCCGCTGCAAATGCGTATATCCCGGCACAATCGTTTCCACGTGCTCCTCCGCTTTTTCAACAAGCACCTTTTGCAGTTCTTTAATCAATTCCATTATTTCGGTCACACGTTTGCGCAAATACAAATGCATATCAGTTGCCACTTGGTCGTTGCGGCTTCTTCCTGTATGCAGTTTTCCGCCGACCGGGCCAATTTCATCGATAAGCATTTTTTCAATATTTAAATGAATATCCTCATAAGCGACGGAAAATTTCAGTTTTCCTTGTTTTGCTTTTTCCAGCAATGCAAGCAGCCCGGACTTGATTTTTTCCACATCCCCGCTTGGTAAAATCCCGCATTTGCCAAGCATCGTGACATGGGCAAGGCTGCCTTCAATATCTTCTTCGACTAACTCTTGGTCGAATGGGATCGACGCAGCAAACTCGTCGACCCACTCTTCCGCTGTTTTCGTGAAACGTCCGCCCCAAAGCTTTTTCACACGGTCACCTTCTTTTGATTATTGACAATGCTGTGTACTTTCGTCGGCAATCCGTACAAGGAAATAAAGCCAACGGCCGCTTGATGGTCAAATTGGTCCTCTGCCGTATATGTCGCAAGCTTTTCATCATATAAGGAAAATTCCGATCTGCGTCCTTCCACGATGGCATGGCCTTTGAACAGTTTAACGCGCACCACGCCGGTTACGTTTTTTTGCGTTTCTTTTAAGAAAGCGACAAGGGCATCTTTGATCGGTGAGAACCATAAACCATTGTAAATGACTTCCGCCAATTTTTGCTCGATGATTGGTTTAAAATGGGCGACTTCCCTTACAAGCGTCAAATCTTCTAATTCTTTATGCGCTTTTATTAACGTTATCGCCCCAGGGCATTCATACACTTCCCGCGATTTAATGCCCACCAAACGGTTTTCGACATGGTCAATGCGTCCAACCCCATGTTTTCCCGCCAGCGCGTTTAACTCCAAAATCAAATTAGCGAGCGAATACGGTTTGCCGTTTAATGTTTTCGGGACGCCTTGTTCAAAACCGATTTCGATGATTTCTGGAACATCTGGCGCGTTCTCCAACGATGCCGTTAATTCATACGCTTCTTCTGGAGGAGCAGCCCAAGGGTCTTCTAAAATGCCGCACTCATTGCTTCGTCCCCATAAGTTTTTGTCGATCGAAAACGGACTATCGATGTCAACCGGAATCGGAATGCCATGCTTTTTCGCGTATTCGATTTCTTCTTCGCGCGACCAGCTCCATTCACGGACTGGCGCAACGACTTCTAAGTGCGGATTCAACGCTTTAATCGATACTTCAAAGCGGACTTGGTCATTGCCTTTTCCCGTGCACCCATGCGCGACGGCAACCGCCCCTTCCAATTCGGCAATTTCGACTAGTTTTTTCGAAATAAGCGGGCGAGACAGCGCAGAAACAAGCGGATATTTTCCTTCATAAAGCGCATGTGCCTGCAAGGCGATAAGCGCATATTCATTCGCAAACTCTTCCTTGACATCAATGACGTAAGACTTAATCGCTCCAACTTTCAACGCTTTTTCTTTCACAAAATCAAGATCTTTTCCTTCGCCAAGATCAAGGCAGCACGCGATTACATCATAGCCCGCTCTTGCAGCCATTTAATCGCAACAGATGTATCTAAACCGCCGGAATATGCCAACACAATTTTCGGATTAGCCATATCGTTTCCCCTTCCTCTTCACATAAATATACTTATATATAAATAAATATTCAAAATCTATATTATCACTTTACCAGCTTTTATCATGTTTTTCAATAGTTATTCATCAAAATGGGGATATTGGTTCTTCCCGCACTTTTTTATACAATAGGAATATCGGAAAGTGAGGGAAAAAGCATGGAACAATATTTTATTTATGACCAGCGGCTTGGCATTTTGCTGCCGAAACTTGAAAAAGACTGGGAAGACTATAGCAATGCGGAACAACAGGCGATTTTGCTGCGATGGGAAGCCATTCGCGGAACCATTCCCGACCGCATTGCAGAATTAGAAAAAATTATTAACGAAAAACAAGATCAGTTGAATGACGAAAATGATTTTGAGCGCTCATGCCAGTTAAATTCAGAAATAGCCGAACTGGCTTCGGTCATTAACGATTTATGGATTTGGTATCGGATGAATCAAACGGTGTCAATGCGCGCACATCGATAAAAACAAAGAAACGGCGAAAAATGATAGAAATGCGCCTTTTTGTTTTCACTCTGATGCAATATGAAATTTTTGTTTTTTAATAAAATATTGAATATTTTTTCTTTTACGATTATTATTGATATTGAGTCTACCTTTATCAACAGTGGAGGGGTATATATGCCAAACAAAACATTCCATTCTTCATTCACCGCTTCTTTTTCTTGGGAGACCGTGTTTCAACATTACGACTGGAACCCACGTGAACGTTTCAATGTCGCTCATGAAGTATGTGACCGCTATGCAGAAGATCCGACTCGCATCGCCCTGTTTTATGAAAACCATTTAGGAGAAAAGAGAACCATCACCTATCGAGAATTGCGGGATTGGTCGAACCAAATGGCAAATGTGTTCCGCAAACTTGGAGTCAAAAGAGGAGACAGAGTTTGCGCTCTTTTGCCTAAAAATCCTGCTCTAGTCATTTATATTTTAGCTGCCTGGAAAGTTGGCGCAGTTTATGTTCCGCTATTTACAGCATTTGGCCCACAGGCGATTGAATACCGGATTAACCATTCTGAGGCAAAAGTGATGTTGACGAATAATGAACAGCGTGCAAAATTGCCGCCGAGAGAAAAAATACCAACATTAGAGCATATTTTTGTCATTGATGAAACAAATGACCATAACGATTTATCTTTTTGGAAAACGCTTTCAGAAGAGTCTGTCGATCATCAGACCGAAGAAACGACTGTGGACGATTTACTGGCTATCCAATATACATCCGGATCGACAGGAATGCCGAAAGGAGCCATGTGGTCGCACAATTTGCTCATTAATATATATCCGTATATGCGATATGCCATCAGTTTGCGGGATGATGATGTATTTTTAGGGGGAGCCGATCCGGGATGGGCTTACGGGCTGATCTTTTGCACATTCGCGCCAATGTGTTTCGGTGTGCCCATCGTCTTTTACGAAGGACCGTTTAAACCAGACACATACTATTCTCTGATGGAAAAATATCATGTAACGAATTTCACTTACGCTCCGACCGCTTATCGCGCGATGGTCGCGGCAGGAGCAGAATTGATCAATAAATACAACATCCGCGTGCGGGCAATGAGTTCCGCAGGAGAGCCGCTTAATCCGGAAGTGATTCGCTTTTTCCAAAAACATTTAGGGGTGACCGTCCACGACCACTACGGTCTGTCGGAAACGTTAATGCTGATTGGCAATTTCAACGCAATTGACATGGAGATACGCCCTGGTTCGATGGGATGGGTGCTGCCGGGGTTTGAAGTCGCATTGCTCAATGAAGAAGGCGTTCCGGTAGAAGACGGAAATGTTGGACAAATTGCTTTTAACACGAATTCCATTCCAAACGTGTTCAAAGGTTATTGGAAAGATCCTGAAAAAACAGCGGAGAGATTGTCAGGAAGCTGGTTCCTCACCGGAGATTTGGCAACGAAAGACGCCGACGGATACTTTTGGTTCCAAGGCAGGGCCGATGATATCATCTCCAGTGCCGGATATCGCATCGGGCCTTTTGAAATTGAGAGTTGCCTCATCGAACATCCAGCGGTAGTGGAAGCAGCGGCCATTGGAAAGCCAGATCCGTTAAAAGGGGAAATCGTCAAAGCCTTCGTCGTACTGGCAGATGGGTTTACTCCATCGGACGATCTGGCGCAAGAATTATCATTATTCGTGAAAAACCGTTTATCGAAGCACGAATACCCTCGCGAAGTGGAATTCGTAGCAGAACTGCCTAAGACGCCTAGCGGCAAAATTCAGCGATTTATCCTTCGCAATCAAGAAAGCGAAAAACAGAAAAACGACTAATCATACTAAAAGTGTCCGCTTCCTTAAACGGACACTTTTGGCTTTTCAATGCAAGTCTTTTCTTATTTCCCGCACCACATGTCCAATCTCTGGCAAAATTAATTTCGTCATCGCAAGGCGCACTGCCCCCGACGATCCGGGCGTAGAAAAAATGGCCGTATCATTTGCCACCCCGGCGATGGCCCGCGATAATATCGCTGCGGAACCGATATCTTCCGTATAGCTTAACATGCGAAACAGTTCGCCAAAACCAACGATTTCTTTTTCAATGATTTCTTTTACTGTCTCAATCGTTACATCTCTTTTGGCGATGCCGGTGCCGCCATTGGTTAGCACCACGTCGATGTCTGCCTGCTCACATCCGCGCAAAACCGCCGCGCGGATCGCTTCTTTTTCATCTTTCACAATCTCATAACTGACGACTTCATGGCCAGCTTCTTTCAATAAATCGATCATTAATTTTCCGCTCTTATCGGTATCTTCCGTCCTTGTATCACTAATCGTAATGACTTTACAACGGACAATTTTGGGAGCTTCCCTCTTATGTTCCTGCGTGCTCACATTGAATTTCTCCTTTCGCCTTTTTTATTTTGCATGCAAACGGCGCTGCTGATAAAATTTTCGGATAAATTCCGTCGCATGTCTGATAAATTAGCAATTTAGAATGGCCCCTGCCGCCATTCCTTTAAGAGGAATACCTTGAACAGACATTTTGATCGCCTTCCTAAATATTCAATAAAAAATGTTAGTCAAATCTTCTCTGCCATCATAAAAAGCTGCTCCTTTTGCATCGTTATATACTTGCGCACTTTTGAATGATTCCGTTCAAATGACACAGCCAGCCATCAACCTTGGCAAAAAATCCCCTTTTCCATTTATCTGGAAGATAAGAGCATGAACATCAATGGTCATTTCAACATCATTCGGTTCATCATGTTGAAATTGCTGCTCCCATTCGACAATTCCTTCCCATACGATTCGTTCGTGTTTCGTTAATTCCATAAATACCTTCAAGTTCCATTTATATTATTATATCATAGCTCTCTTTGAAATATAGAGAAACCGAAAAGTCAAAAACGATCGGATAAAAAAGTTAAACCTCTTCCAGAGTTTGACCTTATAACAATTATCGTGTGCAACGCTGACTTCTCTTTCCATACTTTGGCCATATCTATTTGTTTAAACGTTTCTCTAAAGAATTGATCGCATATCCCTTATGTAAAAATACGATTATTCTTTCATCACAGAGAATCCTAGGACTCTTCAAATTAATTAAACACAAAAATTTTAGATTTCAATCAACATATTTATTTTGTATAATAGACTGAATTGTTATAATATTCTTATAATAACTGCTAACAATTAAGTTATTCCATTTGTGATGCATTCCTTGCAAATGTTCCATACAGATGAAAAGGCGCTTAAAAAGATCAAACAGAAACAATTATGGAAGGATGCTATCATTTTGTTTAATGAATGGATCATGCGTTCAAAAACGTTGAATCAAGCATTCGAAAATATTACATCAGGCTTCGTGAACTACTTGTCGTTTGAACGATGTGCTTTGTTTGCCTATTCGAGCACAGATCAAAGCGGTTTTGGACTTTACGGATATCAGCTTAACAACGAAGAGATAAAAAACATTAACGAGAATATCGATGGCCTCCCTCCTTTCTGATTTAATCGCAATAGATAGTATGAAAGTATCTTAACGTACCTATTAAGCTATTTTAAAAACAGCGCGTTTGCAACCCCGTGGATGGAAGGGATTATCAAGATCAATGACGATGATCCCCCTCACTTTGACGTAGTGAGACTGTCCTGTAGTTGATACTCATAAGAATGTTTCAGATTGTAATCGATTTTCTAATCTGTACGCGCAATATTAGCTGTATCGTTTTCTCAACACATCTCCTAAAACAACCAAATGCGTATTTTCACTTTTTTATGGCAAAGAAAAAAGCAACCTCCTTTCATGTATTTAAAACATGAAAAAAGGTTGCTTTAAAAATTTAGGTCTTCGTTAGATTTAGGTCCCGTTTTTGTCAAAATTAAGCAATATTCGCCAACCGGACAACATCCCGGGCGATCATGACTTCTTCATTTGTCGGGATGACAAACTATTAATAAACACTCGAAAACACTACTAAATTAACCTTTTCCATATCCCTTTTTTTACATTATACTTTCGAGGTTGCAGTTTTTTCAAGTATTTTCTATAAATTTTTTAGACCGTTTCACATTTCAAAATTAGCAATCCTGTTTTCGTATAATTTATATGAGTAACTCTATATTGATAACCTGCAACATTATAAACATCATTTACTTTTACCTTTCTTGTATTTTCATTATCTTGAAGCGTAATCAAAATTTCCGTATCCGCTGTTCTAATTGCACCGTCTTCAATTGTCATTTTTTCCTGCTCAACTATACAAGGAAAATCATCATATTCAGCACCAATCGTTTCATAAATTGGATCTCCCCAAGGTGTTTCACCTACTTGCACTTGTTCCCCTTCTTTAACAAGGATAGAAATTGTATGAGTACATTTTCGCATGAGTGCTTTCTTATATTTCCCTTCTGTCACATCAGAAATGATTAAATAGTTTTTTCCATTGTACACAATAAGATTTCCACGCTGGATTGAATCAAGAGTATAAATATATTTATCCTCATAATCGCCTATATTTCCATTCTGTACAATACATTTTTTCGGTACATTGTCGATAATAACCGTTTCCCCGACTGTATCAAGAAGGAATTGAAAATCAGACGTATCAAATGCAAAAGGATTCATTTTTAAACCTCCTTACATCGAATAAAAAAGGGGACGAAATTTCATCCCCTTTTAACGTCACGTCCTGTTACTTTGTCGCATTTCACGACATAGCATTAAGAATTGAAAAGCATAAATACGTTACCCGTTTGCTCTTGTTCATCTGTTTTCATTTGACGGATTTTCCGTTCTAAACTGTCGATACGATTCATAAGGTTTTCGTGGAAATCAATAACGGTCATATCGTTAAGTTTGTATGCTTTCATCAATTTTGGATTGTTGGCAATGCTTTCGAGGATACTTAATGCAGTTTTATAAATGTTACGTTTATTGGTTGCTGATTGAGGATTATATTCATCATGGGCTTTTAAACCATTTTCTTCTAAATAAACAATCAATTCGTTTTGATCTAAATCAATCCCTTTTGTCTCTAAAAGCAACCGTTGAAGATTCGTCATAGAAAATACCTCCTTTAAAAAATAAAAAAGAATCACTAATTAAAGTGATTCATGTACCTCATTAATCCATTTTTTCTTTTTTTGATATTCTTCTGTTTTTTCTTGATTTAAACATTCTATTGCTGGCTCAATTTTATTTTCTTTAAAATAATTTTGTGCTTGATATTGAAGATTTTTAAATAACATACGTTTATTTCCATGATCTTGAACTGTCATAAATCTATATGTTCCATCTAAGTAGTTACCATCTGCCATTTTTAATCTAACTACATAATATTTAGGTGAACTTGAAATCAATTTTGAATAATAATTGTAAACTTTATCATTAACGACAATATAGTTATGTTCTATTGTACGAATATCCGATAAATATTTTTCATATTTTTTATAACCATCTAAACCTAATTTATCTAATACTCTGCAATGAAGAGGTGCGACAAAATAATATTTTTCATCCTCATCAAGTGATATATGAACGTTTATATCTTTATAATTAAACATAATTGTACTATGTCTTTCTATTCCTTTATCATAGTAAGTAGAAAGTGTCGCCTTAATTTCTTCACCATTATGGATAAATTCTACTTGACTATCTACTTTTTTCATTATATAAACACTCCTTTGATTATATTTGATACATAAAAAACATCTCCCTCCCATCTACGATATTCGACAAGAGGAAGGAGAATCCTGTTTAATTTTGTAAATCTATCTGGGTGTGTGGAAAAGCGTGTGCTACGGGCAAATTTTGGCAATTAGGGGGTATTTCGTTTATACAAAATAATGCATATTGTATGCAACCACATAACGTTTTGTAGTTTACATAATAGCCATTATGTTAAACACCATTATTTAACAAATATTGATTTATCAACGTTTTTCTGTCAAGTAAAATTACTTGATTTTATACCCTGTACAGTATATTTTTTTCACAAACTTTATGCAAAACACCTTAAAAACTCTCTATTTATCAATAATCAGACAATGCATAAACTTTGTGAAATATAAGTTTCAATAAAACTTTGATTTTATCATTTTTTGACCTAAATTATACAATGATTGTATAAAAAAATCACGTCAAATTCGCCCATCTTATGCGCCTAACAAGCCCATTTTGGACTTGACCGCCTGCCCTACTTTGGACACCCCTTTTTATTTTATTTTAAATGTTTTTGCGCCTATACATAACAGGTGCGAGCAGGCGGATATAGTATTTGTCAACTCAATCACTTGACACGTTTACATTTTCATTAAACACAACATCTTGTGTCTAATTATCATCATTACCACTATATATAGTGTTATTTTCTTCCTTCAATCTCATCATCTCTTGCTGAACATCATGTACATATGGATTCTGCTCGAGCATCGTTTGCAAACTCAATCCACCTATTTCACGCAACGATTTCATATTCTCGATAATTTCTTTATCGCTGCTTGGAAGTGCATACTGGAATACTAATCCAAGTGAATCAAATTCATCATCTGTAAACGTTACGCCTTTATATTCAAGTAAACGTCTAATTCTCTCAAAACGTTGCTCAATACCTTCTCTCATGTATTCCTCATTTATTGACGCTTTAATCTCTGCCAATTGGAATAAAAGTTTAATCGAAACCTCCGACAAATTGCTTATGTCTGTCTTATTTAAACTTACTGCTGGTGTCTGCGATATATCTAACAATCCTTGCAACAATGTTTTATACAATGTTTGAAATGTTTGATAATCTGTTTTATTTGTTTCTAAACGAAAATCGCCACCGTCATCAAGGTTAATACCTTTACCTACAACATCATTAGGTAATTCACCTTTCAACTGTTGACCAACTGAAACTGCAATCGGGTCCATGAATTTATAAAATGTGTCCATGTATTTACTGATTAAATCTTCCATGTTGTCAAGGATACTTATCCAGTCCTCTAATTCGCTTCTACCTGTACTTTCATCAACTTCATTTATCGTCTTATAAACAATAGGCAATCCCGAAAGGTTTGCATATCTTCCTGTTAATCTTAATTGACCGCCTTTGTTATCATATGCTTCAACAACATCATTAGTATAAACAACATAATAATCTATGCCATCCACCATGTATGCTTGTATAAATGCAATCATTTCATTCTCATGATTATAAACTGGATACCCTTCACTTGCATCAATCAGTTTACTTTTGACTGTATTCTTATCCATATAAACATACTCATACACTTGCCCATACTTCAACATCTTATCTAAAATTTTACGATTCAGCCGATCATATTTTCCTTGCTTATTTACTTTCTGATATTCTTTAACAATACGCTCTTTTCCTGTAATCGTGATCGGATGTTGCAACAAAAATGATACTTGAAAGTTCAATAACGTCTTTGCATATTGCAAAATAATCTTTCTTGGATGAAATTCTTTACCGTTATAAATGTACGGCTGCTTTTGTAATATCTTATGACTTCCATTCAAATAATCCTTTAGGTTCAACACATTCATTACTCTTTGCTGATTCGATACGGATTGTACTTCTTCGATAAACCAATCAGAACGCCCTTCATGGTATTCTTTTATATATTGTTCAAGATTCATTTAGAAATTCCCCCTTTTAAAAGTGAAATAAAAAAAGGAGTGAATATTTCATTCACCCCTGCGTCATATTAGTCGCACCCTGCAACTCTGATAATATATGTAAGATTCAGCGTGCAACTCTGTTTTGACTTTGACATATTGTTATCATCAAATATCAACATAGTACTTGGACTGTTTAAGTGCTTGGCACGCCATCGCTACGCTGATAACCATGTCATCGTGTAGGGTACTTCCTTTTTTATTTCCCATTCTCCCTTTATTATCTATTTGGTAAATCTTCATTTCCTCCAATGTCCGTACACATTCAATGTTAATCATGTTAAGTTCAAACATTTCTTTTAAATCATTTATAATAATCGGCTTTGTTACATTCGTTGTTTGGAAACCAAGTTGCATTTTCCGTTTACCTCGTTGATCGAATACCTTTTGTTTAAGAAGATTCATATAACCGTAATCTTTTCTTAATCGTTCCAGTAAAGGCAAACCATATGAGTTTCTTTCAACACAAATAAACGCATAATTAAAAAATCTACCTAAAGCATCCACTATTTCTGCAAAACGATAAACAGGAATATCATTTGCATAGAATGAAGCAACTTGTTGCCCATCTGCATCAAATATACTCATTGTTGAATAGTCGCCACCTTGACCACTCGCCACGTCCACGCCTGCATAGTGTCTTACTTTTGGCTTCGGTAAATGATAAATGAAAAGATTTTTGTTTATGTATTGCTTTAAAACATCGGGCAATTCATCATATACCTCTTTTGTTTCTAAAGGCGGTATCACATATTGCAACCGTTCAATAATCTTTGCAGTGTCAAAGATTGACTTATTGCTTTCCGCAAATGCAATATCGGGTGTAGTCGGAAATTCCCTGTTAAATTTTTCCAAACTATTTGTCGCTATGTAATATCTGCGAAACATCAATTGTCTGTATGTAGCACTGTATTTATCTCTTAAAATCTTTTCATCATGCTCTAAATCCTCATATGTCATTCTTCGTCCATTATTATTTGCTTTAAACCACGCTTCGGCTTCATCGAATGTATGTTTAAATTGCTTTTCATACGCTTTTGCTAACCAACTAAAGAAAAACGCCTTCCAAACACTCTCTTTATCTCTATATGCCTTCATAAACATCTCTTGATAGGTGTTGTAACCATAAGCAGTTGATTCAATAATGATGGCACTGGATTCATTCTTTGCAAGTGCAGGAATACATGTTGCAATGATTTCCTCTTGCACATCAGCAGGGTATTTCGCCATTTCCGAAAGGTGAATCAATTGAAATGTATTACCCGAAATTGAATCTTCACCGTTGGCAGTAGCAATAATAATTCGGCTGCCATTATCAAGATAGAGTTCGTCACGGTTATTTAATAATGCTTTAGGGAATATGTCATATTTATCATGAGGAAGATTTTTATACATTTTCTTCAATTTAACGAAAAGTGATTTACTGACGCTTGCATGATGAGTCATGATGATATAGTTTGTATCGGGCTTAGTACATGCACTATACAACATATAGGCAAGAGATAGGGTAGTGAATCCGATCTGCCGTCCTTTTAGAATGATATTGTACTTTGACATCTCATTCATAAATTGCTCTTGTTCAGGATTCAAAACAAAAGGCACTGTATTACCAAAGTTATCAACGATTTTAATGAAATTCTTTGCAAACAATTTAAAATCGTTCATAATGATTTTTAATTTTTCTTCTTTAGTCAATCTTTTAGCCAATTAATCTCACCTCCTGTGACACTTCGCGGCACAAACAAAAAAGGAGTGCCATTTACGACACTCCTTAAAACCGACTGGATTTCGATTTTAGGTCTGCTAACATCTGAACAACCCCCTACGCAAAATCTGCGTATCCTAAATCTCTAAATCGTCATCATCTTCTTGCACTTCTTCTTGTTTTATTTGTGTTCGATTCATCATTTTTTGCAGTTGATTCATATCCTTATGTAATTGAAGAAATAATTTTACTGCCTTTTCATCACCTTGTTTTGCTTTTTCTGAAACAACATCATATACGGTTTCTAAATCCCGTTGCATTTTGCCCTTCATATACAACATATATAATTCAAAATACTCATCCGTCTGTTCCCAATTTTGAAAGACGATCATCGACTTCCTATCTGCCCATTTCAGAAACTCTTCATCAGACATAGCCAAAATATGGGCATTTTTGGGCGTTCGTATTTGAAATTTCCGCATAAAATACGCTCGTTTGCGCCAATCTAATTTTTGGAGTGCTTTATGTATACTCATTATTTGTCCTCCTTTGAAGCCAAATATTTTTCTAACCGTTTTATGTCAGACAATATTTCATTTGTAATCAATTGTTGTTCTAAAAGATTTAACTTCATTAGCGACAAACGCATTTGCATCATTTCAATATTTTCCATCATTTCTTTAAGTTCTTTCATAAAGATTCCCCCTTATTTGATTAAATAAAAAATGGACTAGCAATTAGCTAGCCCATCATTGAAATTCAAAAAGGTTATATATTTGCGGTATATTTAATATATGTGTTATTTTACTTTATAATTTTATATTTTTTAAAAAGGTTATATTTTTACGGTATATATAAATAATTTATACAATTTATATATGTAAAATATTGTATTTATTATGTATGTATTATGTATAATTAAACTTATATGTATATGTGTAATGTTTATATGTTATATATACCGCAAATTTGTTACCTTTTAATTTTTATTCGGTAGCATACTCATCTGTTCTTCAATTTGCATCGCTAGTTTTTGTTTTTCTTTAAGTTGCTTGTAATATGTATATACACTCATTACTTTTCTTTTTTGATACTGTCTAGCGTTATTTGTAAAATTAGTTGGCTCATTTGTGAAATATGTATTTGGCATTTTTTCACCTTTTCCAAGCCCGACTGTTTATTGCAAAATAAAAATACAGAGTTCTGCAAGGAAAACGTGCAGAGC
>ERZ1673777.11-NODE-11-length-113829-cov-16.996379_pt1 | contig 113829 bp, 127 predicted proteins | sample MGYA00580138_ERZ1673777 | MGnify/ENA primary metagenome ERZ1673777 (study PRJEB41219, sample SAMN04549618) | soil metagenome | isolation source: soil | place: USA: South Carolina, Cape Romain NWR | collected 2009-05-18 ... | reverse complement strand
GCTTGATCAAGAGCGGCTTGGACACTAGCAACAGAAGGGTAACCTAAAGCAGGTCGATTATCGAGTAATTGCTGGGCAACATCATTTTTAGCTGCTTCTGATAACGCGTTATATTCTGTAAGATCTAATCCAAGTAAAGGATTTTCAATGGCGGCTCTCATTTCCGGAACAGTTGTTGCGGCATTGACGACAGCTAACGCAATGTCTGCTGGTAGAGGCCCATGCACTTGTACGATTTGCATATTGGTACAGCCACATGTCACCCTCACCTGTTGTATATTTTTTCTTTTTTTATGTTCTGACAATATGTTTCACCTACTTTCCACTTTATTAAGATATTTCAATATATGATCAGGATCATAAGTAAGTTATGGGCTAAGCGTTTATATTATCAAAATCAGACGATTTAATATTCGGAGAATGAGATAACCAAATGGAGATATTCTCTCTGGATCACGATCGGCTGCACAAAATTCATTGTTTATACACCTCGATCCGGAGGGCAAAAGCAAGCTTATAAAATGCCCGTGCTTTCAACCGATAGTACTTGCGTTTACTCATTCCCATCTCATTTTAAAGTTCATAGTCATATATCTCCTCATCACTAAGATAACGCTTAATGATCAGTTCCCGTTCCCTCGGACTGAGACGATTCACGCCTCGTCTAATCCATTCCATATATTCATCACGTTCACGCTCAAAATCCACCTTGTCAATCACTGGTGATTCTGTAGATGAATGAAAAGCATTGGTGTGAGCAGGAGGAACAAGTGAATATGTGGCTGTTACCTTTGGCAATCGCTCCTCTGAAACCGTAAGGAGATAAAACCGGTATTTCTATGAATAAATAAAAAAGGGCACCAAACGAGTGTTAAACTCATTTAGCACCATCCTGTTTACTGCTTAGGTAAAAATATCAAATTTTCGTTGTGTTGTTTATTTTTTTTCTCTTCTTTAAATTTAAACGCTAATTCGCAGATTGAAACATATGTATTAAACTTGGCATTGTTAATAAGCTTTTAAAAAAAATGATACATCAAAAAAGATACAATACTCCAGTTGATATTCCAATTCTCAATAATAATTGACTAGCGTCGGTTTTAGGAATTACGTTTTCTTTTAGTTTTTCCATAACCACATCAAAATATAAACCTAGAAATGCTGCAAAAATAGAGAACGTTATTGTTAAAAATACATTCGTAATAGTATAGAACAATTGAGTATATGATTTTAGCAAATCATAGAAACCTCTTAACTCGTTCTTCATTAATGTAATAGTCTCCTCATCATGCGTCTGACTTAGGTGTTTAGCCAACTCTATTTTTTTACGGTATCCATCTATCCCTCCATAGGCTTCAACAAGTTGATTAATATATTCTACCGTATCATTCTTAAACAATTTAAACCATCTAAACATAAACTTACTCACCCCCACTTAAATTTATTTTTACTTTCTCTAGACTTTTACATAACTATTTTGAATCATCCCAATAAAGCTTACTGGCTAATTCCCCATATCTTATATTTTGTGTAATTGGGCAATCCGCTGAAACCGTTGATATTACTGGATTTAGCAAATATGCAAAAATGAATTACACACTTCATATTTTATGGTTAATTAATAAAGAAAAAAGTAATCAATTTTTACCAATGACTCTGTTAAATAAAGTTGTTGGTTTTCTTGTTCAGCTAACGGGACAGGATAGTTGAACAAGCAATATTATGACATGGTGTTTTAGGTGTAAAACATATTTGATATCCGAGTCATCTTTTTTTTATACTTAATATGTAAAAAGTTTTTTACACCTATCTTGCTATGATGGTGGCAATTCAATGAAAAATCGAATTAAAGAGTATCGAGAGAAAAAAACATTTCACAAGGAAAGTTGGCAGATTTGTGTAATGTGAGTAGGCAGACTATTAATGCAATTGAAAACAATAAATATGATCCAAGTTTACATTAGCCTTTAACATTGCCAAAAACTTAGGAGTTAAGGTTGATGAGTTATTTTTGTATGAAGGGAAGAAAGAAGAATGAACACCCGAAAAATTGGTGCAGCCATATTTGTGACAGCTACTCTAATTGTGGTAGGGTTCACCATTTATAAAATTATCGTTGGAAAAGATGTTGGGTTTAATGAAGTTATTGCTATTGGTGCTTTGTTGATGACATTTTTTTCTACTATCACTTGGGGAACAAAAGAAGAGAAAGACGGAATATTACAAGAGGAAGAGCTTGGACAAAGAATTACAGAGAAGAGTGCAAAAGTTAGTTATTTTCTTCTTACTCTTTTTATATTTGGAGCAGTAGTTGCTGATAAATTCATAAACGAGACAATTAATATTTTTCTATTGGTATTATTAGGATTATCAATGATAACTTTACCTTTTATTGAGTTTCTTATTTCTAGAAAGTATCAGTGATATTGAGATAGCGAGGCGCGATAGTTGAACAAGACTGACAAAAAGACCGATTTATTTCGCTCTTTTTTCAGTGGTCTAAAACTAATACTGAAATGTAACAGAGTCTTATCAGAATAATGAGTACTTTAAATCTTAAATTTCGTCATGGCTCGGTCCATTGAATCCTGGTTGACACCGATGTACTTTAACGTAATCGCAGGCGATGAGTGATTAAAGATTTCTTGTAGCATGGCTACGTCTTTAGTCTGCTGGTAAAAGTGATAACCAAATGTTTTACGAAGTGTATGCGTTCCGATTTCGTCCAAATGAAAGCGTTCGGCTGTCTTCCGCAATATCTTGTATGCCATGCTCCGGCCAATGGGCTTGTTACGTCCGTTGCGACTTTTGATTAGATATTCATCGTCATTTTTGCCCTCGATGTACCGTTTTAGCTCCCGCTTCAAGGACGGAGTAATACGGATCCGTTTCTGTTTTCCGGTTTTCTTTTCACGGATACTAATATGTGTGCCTTTCACATCACCGACTTTAAGCTTTAAAATGTCGGAAATACGAAGCCCTGTATTGATGCCAATTAAAAACAGCATATAATTCCGCTCGTTCTGCTCTTTCAAGAATCGCTTAATCGCCTCAATCTTCTCCGGATCGCGAATCGGCTGAACAAAATTCATGATGAAATCACCTCGCTTTCTTCCTTTTTGTACACTTCAATTTTGAGGGCAAAGGCTAGCTTATAAAAGGCACGTGACTTTATACGATAATACTTGCGCTCGCTCATGCCGAAATCATTGTAAATTTCATAATCATATACATCGTTTTCCGTCATATAACGCCGGATAAGAATCGCACGTTCCCAGTAGCCTAAACGATTCACTGCCATCGCTATCCGCTTAATGTATTCGCTGCGTTCTCGCTCATAGTCCGCATTACTAATAGCCATTTCTTCGGTTGAGGAATGGAATTTGTTTGTATTGGAAGGGGGAACAAGCGAATACTGCTGGGTAACTTTAGGCAGTTTGTCTAACGAATGTGTAAGTAGAAAAATACGATATTTCTCCAGTGCCGCTTCGACTGCTTTTTTTGTAGCATCACGATCAATTTCAGGTAAGACAAATTCTAATTGTTTTTCCATTTTCTCAACCTCCGAAATGAATGATTAACGCTGACGAAAAGCGCCACCTTTAGCACGACGATAAACTGGACGATTAACCCCCATCAGTTCTTTTAGCTCCCGCTCGGTAAATCGTTCTTTTGAACGTTTTTGCTTCCACTCTTTTTTATGCTTATTCGCCCGGTACATCACCTTGTTTGCCTTCAGCCATTTTCGTAATTGCTGCTGGATGGTTCTCATGACACATTCCTCCCATCATTTTTGCTGCAAAAGAAAAGAGGACACCAATCATACAGAGATAGCCATGCTACTCTGCACAATCAGTGTCCTCACGCTCTCGGTCTTGGACATATTTGGTTCTGATTCCATTATATCAAAACGGTGAAAAGGAACAATCATACGGCGGCCTTTTGCAGCAAGATTCGGAATGTTTCCCTGCCCTTCGGCTCATCCACTTGTTCTTCCCCTGTATCGATGCGAGTGAGGAATTCGTCCGCTGATTGTTGTAACTCCAGAGAATTCGTGATAATGTCCCCCTCCAGGAAGTGGAATAGCCGGTCCGGTAACGCCCCTTATCTCATGTCTATGCCCATCATCGAAGGAGGTAAATGTAAAATAACGGTGTGTATGTGGAACACCGCTTGGCGCAGACTCTGTCTCTCCAACATATCTATGGCTATGACCTACGTCATAAGAAGTAACCCCAGAGAACCGGTGAACATGTACAGGCCTGCTATCCCAAGTAGTAATATATAAGCTGTGTGAGTGATATGAGTCTGAATCATCAGAATGAACCAAATAACCACTAACAGGTATCTCCATCGTTTTTCTCCTTTCACTCATTTTTCATGTATTATATGATGATGGGCGTGTTGATGTGTGGACTAGTTTTTGGCAATGGAATCGAACGGTGAACCGCGTGACTCCATACCAACGTTTTAATCAACTAATGCACAATGGCGTTTAGATAACGTTTCCGGCGTCAAATTAAGGATAGCTGTAACTTTTTCTTCTTTTCATGTATCAGCTTTGCTTTTGCTTCCTTGCGGGAAATTGGTCGTATTCAATTTCGAGTTGAGAATAAGTAATAGCTACCCATTGTATTCCGATAATGAGCCACATTTTCCCTGGTACTCAATCACATCGCCAATACGACGCGGTTGGCGATATAACATAGTAGTCATCTTGATTGTTTTGATAAGGTTGCGCATTTTATCGCCCCCTTGGCAACAAATTTGCTATTTTTTTCGTAGAATCTTCGAACTGTGCAACAAGTTATTCCAATATTATGGATAGTCCTATGATAGAATAAAGTTACATTCTTAGGACGGTGATATTTATGAAAGAATTTTTATCTAGTTTTTTACTTATTACCAGTTGGCTTATATTTGCAATTAGTGGATACCTATTTATTTGGACAATCTTCTTCGTTTATGCCATTGTACCAGCCTTTTTAAGTTTAGCTGTTGGCTTATTCTGCTTTTATTGCTCAAAGAAGCTGGACAGTAACATCAAAAAGAATTCTTAAAATCCCCCTATGTCGCATATGTGTCTACTGCGCATTAAGTTTTTCTTTGCATTTGTCGCAAGCAACAGTATTACATAAAACATTCTTGCCTTTTATAATCTTCCAATCGTGAGGAAACCACTTTACATTTACTTATTACAATAGGAGCAAATAACAAGCGCCATTTCTTCGCCTCCTATGTGTCTGCTGAGCAACACAATGCCTATTGTGTTTCTAAAAACCGTCCGCAAGCTCTCCAATTGACGCGATGATCTGTAGCAGGACCGTTTGTATTCTGACGAAGAGCGCACTTCCAGTATTTATTTGAAAACTGCTTATAAAATAGATGCTGGCAGTGTTTGCACTTCATTTCCTTCTGGTCCATATCCATATTCCCTAACCATAGGATTAACCTAAAACGGAAAATCATCATCCGTCCACGGGCAGCAAGCTCCCCAGTTTGCCAGATCCGCACGCCAACGATCCGCTTCGATCTCTCAACACTTTTGATACAAGAAATTAATAAATTGACACAATGTCGGGCTATCCGGTCGCCCCATTTGACTAATTGCAAAGGTGGGAGATGTCTCAAGCCCTAACGCATCGTCATCCGATATCGGCGGCAACATGATTGGCATTTAGATCACCCCAAAAACTCATAAATATTGGTCTGCCCTTCTGGGACGACGAATGACGATACCTTTTTTCGAATATGCAATTCCCCGGCTGATACTTCATGCAGCGCTTTGTCTGTCTTGCAAACCGAACATTGCAGAAGGGGCTGCTCCTCAAAACTTTGCGACACAGCGAAAAGCACGTCGCATTCCTGGCACTCATACACATGAACGAGAATTTTCGCCTCAAAACAACTCGCTTTGGGCAGTTTTCCCTTTTGCCGTTTCAATGATCGTAAAGCCATGTTCTACTGCTTCCGCTACTTTTGCTTTTCCTTGCACACCATCGATGACAAGCACGAGCACTTTTCCCGGAACAACAGGATGGGAAACGGTCATGTTATTGATATCAATTGGCAATTCTTGCGCTCTTTTCACCGGAATCCCTCCACTTGTGGTATAATTGGGGTGGGTGGTCGGGAGGAATCCCGGTTTTTTATTTCTACTAATGTTCATGTTTTATCGTTTTCGCAACCTCTCCATCAGATCGCTGAAAAAGAACGCGAGCTGTTCATCAGACCAACCATCGAAGTATTCCGGCTTCAAACCTGCTAATTTGCAAATATGTGCGATAAGGTGCTGTCGTTCTTGATTCATGAATTATTTCCCCTAATATTCCAGCAACCCCTTAAATTTCGTGAAGGTGGAAACAATATTCGTGAATGTTCACGTATTCCTCTTTAGGTGGTAAAATCATCGCCATCGTTACTTCATTCGGAATAAACTCATAACGAGCGTCTCTTATTTCCTCCTAGGTCGGATTTCGGGTAGGGTGGGAGATGCTCATATGCCACTTTCCGAAGGGTCTATCGGCCATGAGTCTTAATTTTCCCTTTGCAAATGCTCTAGCACCAGGCAAAGGAGAAGGAATTTCAAGCCATACCTTGTTTTTTTGTTTAGGCATCAGTACCCCACCTCTTGCCGTTCATGGTTGATCCTGTTCTTTTCCGCGTATGCGCGTGCGATTTCGGACCAACTGAATCCCAGAAGTTCACCAAGACCAAGAAAAAGATTAAATACGATATACCACTGCATCGGCCCCTCGATAATGTAGACGTAGCGTTTCAACTATTTAATAGCTAGACTACGGAAATCTGTGCCCAAACTTGTGACCAATGAAGTGAGTAAAATTGTGTATAAAAAACAAAAAGCTTGAAACCCTTGATACGCAAGGACTTCAAGCTTCTCACTTTAGTGATTCCGACTGGGCTCGAACCAGCGACCTCCACCCTGTCAAGGTGGCGCTCTCCCAGCTGAGCTACGGAATCATGTGCTGTTGAACACATTTTTTATTATATGGATGATCCTTATCTTTGTCAAATACTTTTTAAAAAAATTTTTCTGAATGGTGCCGGGCGTTATACGCTTATGCATAGCATATGGCGGGGGAAATCGACAACCGCCGCTTGCTGCGCGCTGACGCAGCGCCGCATATGGCCATGCTATATGTCTATGTTTTGTCTCTCCATCATCTGCTTTTTCTGTGGCGATGTGCATAGCGACGGAAACATTCCGGCTGGCAACATAAACGAAAAGGTATGCGCTGACCGCTTTTTTTGCGCATACCTTATTTATTTTAACGGGCAGAAACGGCCGGTGTTTCTTTGACATGGGATAAGGCTTGCTCGAAATCGGCGATTAAATCGTCCGTGGCTTCAAGCCCGACGCTGAGGCGCAGCAGGCCGTCCGTGATGCCGCGCCGCTCCCGTTCTTCCTTTGGCATTGCCGCATGCGACATTTTGGCAGGATATGATAAAATCGATTCGACCGCACCTAAGCTGACAGCAAATACCGGGATGCGGACATGTTTCACAAACGTCCGGGCCGCTTCTTCATCGGCAAGGCGGAACGACAGCACCGCGCCAAATCCGGAGGCTTGATAGCGCTGGACCGAATGGCCGGGATGGTGCGTGAGCCCCGGGTAAAACACTTCTTCCACTTTCGGATGGCTGGCTAAATAGCGGGCGATAGCGAACGCGGATTCCGACGACTGCTTGAGGCGGACGTGCAGGGTTTTCAGCCCGCGCAGCACGAGCCATGCATCTTGCACGCCCAGCACCGCCCCAAAAGCGTTTTGCAATTTGTACAGCTGTTTCGCAAGCTCCTCGTCTTTGACAACAGCAAGGCCGGCAACGACGTCGCTATGCCCCGCCAAAAATTTCGTCGCACTGTGGAGAACGACATCGACACCGAGATCAAGCGGGCGCTGCAGCGCGGGAGTCATAAACGTATTATCCAAAAACGTTAAACATCCGTTTGCTTTTGCCAGCTTAACGATGCCGCGAATATCCGTCACTTTTAAAAGCGGATTCGATGGCGTTTCGACGTAAATGACTTTGGTGTTCGGGCGGATATGGGACGCCACTTCATGCAAATCGGTCATATCGACAAACGTATATTCAATGCCAAAACGGCTCAATACTTCGGTAATCATGCGGTACGTGCCGCCATAAACGTCTTCCGTCACAAGCACATGATCCCCTTTGGACAGAAGGAGAAAAGCGGTGGAAATTGCCGCCATTCCGGATGAGAAGGCAAAGCCGCGCACCCCGCCTTCTAACGCTGCGATCGTTTCTTCCAGCGCTTCACGCGTCGGATTGCCCGAGCGGCTGTAATCATACTTGCCGAATGTGTCAAAATCAAATTGATGGAACGTGGAAGCGTGCTGGATCGGCACGCTGACTGCCCCCGTTTGCGGGTCCGTTTTCCATTTGTTATGGAGCAGTTTCGTTTGAAAAGAGACGCGTTGTTCCATCTTTTTACACCTCCTTCATTTTTTGCAGCGCTTGCGACAAGTCGGCTATTAAATCTTCAACATGCTCGATGCCGACAGAGAAGCGGAGCAGCCGGTTACAGACGCCATTGGCGATGCGGATTTCTTCCGGAATATCCGCATGCGTTTGCGTCGCCGGATACGTAATAAAGCTTTCGACTCCTCCCAGACTTTCCGCGAACGTGATGAGGCGCAAGCTTTGCAAAAAACGGTTCACCCATTTTTCCTCGCGCAGGCGGAACGACAGCATGCCTCCTCTTCCCGGATATAACACGTCGGTTATATCTTCATGGGCTGCTAAAAATTCGCTGATGCGTTTCGCATTTTCTTCATGCTGGCGCATGCGGAGCGCCAGTGTCTTCATGCCGCGGATGAGCAGCCATGAATCAAACGGCGAAAGCACAGCGCCAATAGCGTTTTGATATTCCGCGAGCCGCTGACAAAGATCCTCCCCCCTTGCAACGACAAGACCTGCCAGCACATCGTTATGGCCCCCTAAATATTTTGTCGCGCTATGAATGACGATATCGGCCCCTTGCTCGATCGGACGCTGGAGAACTGGGGTGTAAAACGTGTTGTCAACAATGAGCAGCAGCCCATGTTTTTTGGCGAGCTTCGCGACTTCCGCAATATCCGTTTCCTGCATTAATGGGTTTGTCGGCGTCTCCAAAAAAATGGCTTTCGTTTTTTCAGTGATCGAGTTTTCGACCAATTGCATATCGCGAAAATCGACATATTGGAAAGACAAGCCGTATTTTCGCCAGCCCCGCTCAAATAAACGATATGTCCCCCCGTATAAATCGGCGGAAACGAGAAATTCATCCCCGCTTTCAAACAGCGCAAGAACCGTCTGAATCGCGGCCATGCCGGAGCTGAACGCGTAGCCTTGATCACCGCCTTCCAGCTTTGCGATCGCTTCCTCCACGATTTTCCTCGTCGGGTTGCCAGTGCGAATATAGTCAAATCCAGTAGACTGACCAATCCCTGCATGCCGGTATGCGGTCGAAAAGTAGACGGGCGGATTGACCGTTCCTGTCACCGTGTCACTGCGGTTCCCGATTTGTGCCAACAGCGTTTCCACTTTCTCCATTTTTCTCTCTCTCCTTCTTTCGTAAAATAAAAAAAGTCTTCTAAGAAGAAGACTTTTTCATACGTCCGTCAGTGCTTCTTCTTATCTGCCGAATTGAAAGATTCAATTCGCTGGATTTAGCACCTGGCCAATTAATGGCTGGTTGCTGAAGTTTCATAGGGCCAGTTCCCTCCACTTCTCTTGATAAGAATGCATCCCCATTATTCAATTTTCTAATTATTAAAAAATGTACCTCATTTCCTGTAAGTTTTCAAGTATTTTTTTACGCGCTCCTTTTTCAGCAAAAAAGTTTGTTTTTAAAAACTGATGATAGCGTATGCGTTTGTTAACATCGTTTAACAAAATATGTTACAATAACAGAAAGACTTTGTTTTGATGGAGGACGACTATGGCAGCAGCAAAAGGGGCAATGCGCGATTATACGGTTTATAGCAGCGAACTTAACGAAGAAATCACGTTGCTTGCCTATTTGCCCAGCACGTTTTCTCCGTTCCATAAACATTCTCTTTTGATCGCGCAAGATGGGAAAGATTATTTTATGTACGGGAAAATAAGAAGCGTCATCGAACAGCTGATGGAAAGCGGCAAAATTGACCGCACGATCGTCGTTGGCATTCCGTACCGCGATGTTAAAGACCGCTATGAGAAATATCATCCGGATGGAAAGAAAAACAGCCGCTATTTGCGTTTTTTGGCGCATGAGCTCGTGCCGTTTCTCGATCAAACGTTCCCGACATACCAAACCGGAAAAGGACGCGCTCTCATCGGCGACTCCCTCGGCGGCACCGTATCGCTAATGGCAGGTCTGTTGTATCCGCATACATTTGGAAAAATTGCGATGCAGTCACCATACATAGACGAAGGCATCATCGCGAAAATCCAGCAGTTTGCCGACCCGTCATTATTGCAGATTTACCATTCGGTAGGCAAAGACGAAACAGCGGTCAAAACGACGGATGGGGACGTGCGCGATTTTATCACGCCAAACCGGAAGGCGAAAGAAGCGTTTTTGCAAAAAGGTTTTTTGTACGAATACAACGAATTTGCCGGCGGTCATGCATGGACGTATTGGCAGCCGGATGTCCCGCTCGCAGTCGGGCGCATCCTTGCTTTGTAAGCACTTCAACACTTTTCGGAATTTTGCTATAATGAAGTACCAATAAATCATTAAGGAGGGATTTTTTTATGAAATATGGCATTGTTTTATTTCCTTCAAAACGAATACAAGACTTTGCCAATTCATATAGAAAGCGCTACGATAGCCATTACGCCCTCATTCCGCCGCATTTAACACTAAAAGAGCCTTTCGAAGCCGATGATCAGCAAATTCAAGAAATGGTGAAAGAATTGCGCAAAATCGCCGCAGAAACCGACGTCATCCCGTTAAAAGTGACAAAGTTCAGCTCCTTTTACCCAGCAAGCAATGTCATTTATTTAAAAGTGGAGCCGAATGAACCGTTGCAGCGCCTCTATGAACGACTTCACAGCGGGATTTTTGCCGCTGAACCGGAATATGTATTCGTCCCGCACATCACCATCGGCCGCGATTTGCCAAGCGCTGAATACGCCGATGTGTATGGGCAGCTGCGGATGCAAAACGTTCATTTCGTGGAAACCGTTGACCGCTTCCATCTTCTCTATCAATTGGAAAACGGCTCATGGACGGTATATGAAACATTTCATCTTGGGGGAAAGGAACAGGAGTAGCATGAATGTAGTGATCGGGAAAAAAAGTGATGCTTCTCTATATAAAGATGCATTGTTTGTCCGGCAAACCGTATTTATCGAGGAGCAGCACGTTCCTAAAGAAGAAGAAATCGACGAATTTGAGCAAGACGCTGTACATTTTGTTTTGTACGACGGGGAAAAACCGGTCGGGGCCGGCAGATTTCGCACAATCGATGACGGTCTCGGCAAAATCGAGCGGATTTGCATTTTGCCGCAATATCGCGGCCGCGGGGCAGGAAAGCAGCTGATGGAAACGATCGAGAAGTTTGCCAAAGAACAAGGCATCCGAAAAGTAAAACTGAATGCGCAGACACATGCAGAGCCGTTTTATCAGAAACTTGGATATCATACCGTTTCCGACGTGTTTATGGATGCCGGAATTCCTCATGTAACGATGGTAAAACCGCTTCTTTAAGACCGTATCGGACGGCGGTACGGTCCCTCGCCACCTTTTCCCGCATCCTTGCGCGCTGATCACCGTGTGCGTTGAAGCTCCTTTGCCTCTCCGTCCGGCCCGCTTGCACGATTTCCGCTATGGCATCTCCTTCAAGAAAAATTTTTATCATAGATGCCCGCTTGCTTTATTGCTTGCGCCGCACAGCCGGCAGCCGCGCCTCAGCCATTGTGTTCCCGCTCTGTCCGGCCAGCTTGGGCACAGGAAAACTGCTTTTGCCGCCATTTCTGTGACTTCATCCGTCCGTCGCAACTTGCGGCTCCTTGGCCCGAAAACGGCAACGAGCTCATAAAGCAGCGCATGCCGGCATCTTCCTTTCTCCGTGTTTATTTCGCCATCTTTGGAAATAAACATAAAAAAGGGAGCTCCGATTTTTTTCGAAAGCTCCCTTTCGCTTACTTTTTGCCCAGCATGTCAGCAATCGTGTTGAAGTCAAGCTGTTTACCGTTTTGAACAAGCGTTCGGACGATTTGATCCTCCAGCTCTTTCGGCACTTTCCGGTTAGCGATTTGCGCGACACGCTGAATCACATGGCGCACCGTTTTTTCATCTTTAAAATTGGCATTTTGCAAGGAATTTGCTAATTCAAATATGTCTTTCATATTGACGCCTGTTTTCTTTTCAATATTTTTGAAAAACTGATTATCCATTTGCACCAAATCCTCCTTCTCCCCTTATATCGTATGAACAGAAAAGCAAAAAGTGCATGCGCTGAAAGAAAAAATACGAGCCGCCCGTTGAATAGAACAGCCCGTACCTGTTGCGTGGCGTTAACCAATAAACGCAGCACCGACAATAATTAACAAAATAAACAACACGACAATCAACACAAAGCTACTGCCATAGCCGCCGCCATAGCCGTAGCCGCCATAACCTCCATAGCCGTAACTGCAACCAAAGCCCATATGGTGCACCTCCTTACGCTTTGTTACTTTATCGTATTCATTACATTTGCAGCTGGTATAGGCATATGTGGAAGATGTTATCCAAATAATCGAAACAGCTTCGAAAATTCTTTATCCTTCTTCGCAAACCATTTGTTTATATAATCTAAGTTTCCTTGGACATCTTTTAAAAATTGGTTATTTAACTTTTCCATTTCCCGTATTTGTTTATCAAAATCGTTTCCCCACCGTTCAAACAGCTGGATAAACTGTTCATGTCCCTCTTTTTTAGAATTTGCCCATGTTTCCAGCGCTTTTTCCAGCTCCCGGCTCACCGCATTCGCCTCCTTTCTTATCTTTTATGTATGCAATCTAGCCAATAACGTGCCAAGGCATATGAATTCTTTTTTTTCGGCAAAATGTGATAAAGTATAAGCGATACTACTTCGTTCAAGGAGGAATTTCCGTTGAAAGAGCTACAAACTGCTGAACAGTTTCAAGAGGCCATTTCCGGAGAAAAAACAGCAATTGTCAAATTTTATGCGACATGGTGCCCAGACTGTGCAAGAATGAACATGTTTATCGATGATATCGTGAACGAATATGCACAATATGACTGGTTCGAAATGGACCGAGACAAATTCCCGGATCTTGCTGAGAAATACCAAGTTATGGGCATCCCAAGCTTGCTCGTCTTCCGAAACGGGGAAAAAATCGCCCACCTTCACAGCGCCAACGCGAAAACGCCAGAAGAAGTTAAACAATTTTTGCAGTCATTAACCGCATAAGCTTATTCCAGCAAAAAAAGCCGCTTCCATCGCGGCTTTTTTCCATCAGCATTGCACGGCCATGCGAAAAAGCATTCAATCATTCATCCTCAGCCACTTCATCATCTTTTGGCTGGCGTGCATCATTGCCTCCGCTATGCATAAATTCGATCGATATTTCTTCATCCGTCGTATTCGCGCTTCGTTGGCGATCACTTTTCCTCAATTCGATCATAATTTCTTCGTCTGTCGTCCGAATTCGTTTTTGTTCCACGGTTACATTCCTCCTTCAGTTTTTTAAAAATGGCGCCACTTTTTGCAACAATGCTTGCATTTTTTCCGCATTTGCTTCATATAGCGCTTTTGCTTCTTTTGACTCTGTTTGCAGCGCAAATAATTCAAAATCTGCTTGCACTTTTTTGATCGCCGCTAACAGCAGCTTCTTCTCTTGCGGCTCAGGAATCTGGATTTTATCGTTATACAAGTCGATCGTCAGCTGCCCATAAGAGTCCACTTGGCCTAAAAACACGTTCTCGATCGCTACACCTTGTTTGTCCAGTTCCTGCTTGAGCCAGCCGCGGTTCAGCCCCATCGTCGCAAGCGGTTCATCCAAAATCATGCCATCCATAATCACCGTTTGCGGCTCTTTTTCTGACGGCGGGTTTGGAAATACGTCGCCGACGGTTAACGGCTGTTTTTCCCGTTTCAACAGCACGTTTAAATCGCCGTTTGGTTCCAAAACAGCAAATTCGACGTCCGCAATGCGAAACACGTCTTTTTTGCGGAGCTGTTCAAGCAGTTCATCTACTGTATACTTTTCCCGCTTTAAATTTTCCTCTAATATTTTTCCATTTTTGATAAACAAAGTGGAATTTCCTTCGACAAAATCACGAAATTTTTTATTTCTTAAAGAAAGGCGGGCAATTAACACCGGAAATAGCGACCAAATTAAAATGCTTGTAATGCCTTCTTGCAAACTAATGCCTAAATCCATTGACATTGTGCCGGCAATATCGCCGACGGTAATGCCGACAATGTATTCAAAGAAAGACAGCTTCGATAATTGTTTTTTTCCAAGTATGCGCGTAATAATAAACAGGCCAAGCAAAATGGAAATCGAACGAATAGCTACTTCTAACCATACAGGCATCGATCATGCTCCTTACTTTCCGTGATATTGTGGCTCCTCCCATTCCAGCTTGCCGATGCGCTTTTTGATGTCGGCGATGATTTCTTCTGTCATCATCATCGCCTCATGAAACGCCCGCTGCGCCTTTTCGTCTTGTGAAATGAGAGCGAGCTCTTGCAGTCCGGCATGAATGCTTTTTAAACTTGCTAAACTTTGTTTTACTTGTGAAGCAACAGTCATGTTTTCCCCCCTTATCCTTTTGGCCGGAATAAAAGGGCGCCGATAAATCCGAATACAATTGCCGCCGAAATGCCTGCACTGGTGACTTCAAACATCCCTGTCAGCACCCCGATAATGCCGTGTTTTTCCGCTTCCTGGAGCGCTCCGTGGACGAGCGAATTGCCAAAGCTGGTAATCGGAATGGTGGCACCGGCGCCGGCAAAATCAATGAGCGGTTCGTACAAACCGAAACCATCTAAAATCGCGCCGGCGACAACCAGCGATGCCAACGTGTGTGCGGGAGTTAGCTTGAACACATCCATTAAAATTTGCCCAATCACGCAAATCAGCCCGCCGACAACAAAAGCCCAAAAAAACATTGCGCTCATGGTCCATCACCTCCATGTTCAATCGCCACCGCATGAGCAATGCAAGGAATCGTTTCATTTTGCTGGAACGACAGCGGCGATAAAAGGGCGCCAGTCGCGACCACGAGAATTCGTTTTAACTCTCCCCGTTTCATCCGGTTTAACAAATGCCCGTATGCCACAACAGCGGAGCAGCCAGCGCCGCTTGCACCGGATAACACGGGCTGACCTTCCCGGTAAATGATCAGCCCGCAGTCTTGATAACGCTCTTCCTCTATATTCATTCCGTGCTGGCGCAGTAAATCGAGCGATATTTCCCGGCCGATTTTCCCTAAATCGCCGGTGACGATTAAGTCATAATAAGAGGCGTCAATTTGCATATCGCGCAAATGTGCTTCGATCGTATCCACTGCTGCCGGCGCCATCGCCCCTCCCATATTGAACGGGTCGCTCAATCCCATATCGACAACCCGGCCGATCGTCGCCGACGTGACGCGCGGCCCATCGCCATAAGTACTTATGAGGGCCACTCCTGCCCCTGTCACCGTCCATTGGGCAGTTGGCGGCTTTTGCCCTCCGTATTCCGTCGGATAGCGGAATTGTTTCTCCACCGCCGCGTTATGGCTTGCCGCCCCGGTCAATATATAGTCTGCCCCGCCATGATTCACAATAAAAGCGCTTAACGCTAATCCTTCCATTGAGGTCGAGCAGGCACCAAACACCCCTAAATACGGGGCGCCGATCGTTCGCGCCGCAAAGTTTGTCGGCGTCATTTGGTTGATCAAATCACCGGCAATGATCAATTGCACTTTTTCTTTCGCTATTCCGGCTTTTTCCATTGCTTTAAACATCGCTTCTTCCAGCAGCACTTTATGCGCTTTCTCATATGATTGCTCACCGAGCCACAAATCCTCATGAAGCAAATCGAAATCGTCGGCGATGCGGCCGTTTGCCTCGAACGGCCCCCCGACTGTCGCTGTGGATAAAATGGCCGGTTTGTTCTCAAACACCCATGTCCGATGTCCCTTTAACATTACAAACCACCCCATTTCGTTGCGACCGTTTTAACTAATGCAACGACAAAGGCGGCAAATGTGCCGAATAAAATAACCGAGCCTGCCAGCTTGAACATATTCGCGCCAACCCCAAGAACAAATCCTTCCGTCCGATGCTCAATCGCTGCTGAAATCACCGCATTGCCAAAGCCTGTAACAGGAACGGCGCTGCCCGCCCCGGCGAATTGCGCAATCCGGTCATAGACCCCAAGCCCGGTGAAGATCATGGAAAGAAACACCATCGTCGCTACAGTGGGATTCCCCACCGTTTGCTCCGTAAAATCAAAAAAGTACATGTAAAAATACGATATCGCTTGCCCAACCGCACAAATCAACCCGCCAACAAGGAAAGCGCGAACACAGTTTTTCGCGACAGGACGTTTCGTTTCCCGTTCTTTCTCGAATAAATGATATTCTTGCTGTGTCGAAGTAAGTCTTTTCCTCTTCTCGTTTGCCATCATACCACCCCTTATGTGCGCTCTTCGCTTAACTGCCTGATCTTTTCAATTTGTTGATCGGTTTTTTTCTCATTCCAGTCTTTGTTTCCTATTTTTCCACGAAGTTCTTTTGTTTTCCAAAATATTTTTAAATCACTGGATGAAACAATTTGGTAATTGGGAAACAAGTGCATTAATTGGCGATCAATTTCTTTTTCAATCTGCTTGCGGTAAAAACGGTGCATATGCTTGATTTGATAAGCAACAAGCAATTTTTTGCTTGTGTTAACAGCAACAGCGTCTTTTATATCCTCTCTTGCCTTAATGCGGGCAGCCGCTTGTTCTGCCGTTTGCTGATTGATGTGATCCGGTTGCATGTCCCCGTTTGTATTTGTTTTCATAAAACCGGACCCTTGCAGCGACTGCTGTTTCACTTCCCGTTCTTTCGCGCAGCCGCTTATCCATACGCAAATAACGATTGTTGCAAACAACCATTTTCTCATGCTCATCAACCCATCCATATATGTATTTTCGTTGGAAAAAGGTTGGCATGCACCAACCTTCCCCCTTATCGTTTGCAAAACTCCGTTCTCGTATCGCTGTCTCCTGATTGCGAATGCTTTTATTGCTGTTTATATTGCGGTTCTTCGTTTTGAATTTCTTGCACGCGAGAGTTAACTAAATCAACGATCGCCTGCGTTTGTTGCGCCGCCTGCTGGTAAAGTTGTTTCGCTGCTTGGTTTTCCGTTTGCAGCGCGAATGTTTCAAAGCTTGCCTGGGCGGCTTTTAAACCTGCCAATGTTTGTTTTACTTGAGTTGCAACAGTCATCCACTGTTCCCCCTTGCTGTGGTGGTAATATCGATTACATTTGTTAGAATGGATTTTTTTCGGAAAAATATAATTGTCATTTTTTACAAAAAAAAGACTTCCCAGTGAAACGGGCAGTCTTTAACACATCTTTACTTTATTATTTTTTCCAGAGCAACCGCGGCAATGGATAGGCATTCATCAGCAAAAATGCCTCGCCCAGCCGCTCGTGCTTTCCAAATCGGTACCGATGCCACATGTTTGCAATGGCAAAAAAGGCAAAAGAGCCGACAGCAAGCTGATGATTTTGGCTTTCAAAACGCTTAACTACTATTCCCCGCTATCCCGTTAAATCCAAGAAAAAGGCTTTCTTTCTTCTCCATCATCATGCGTTGTTTCGCCATGAGCGCCCTCAGCTGCTTCTTCATCTATGCGATGCGGAAACAGCCACGGATCGCGGATGCGTCTTTTCGGAACAATCACCACATCATCCGCATGAATGATTAGCTTACCGACATGAATAACACGAGGCTTTTTACGATTGGACACTCCCATTCCTCCCTTCCTCTCGCCTAGTTGCATTGTTAGACTATGCAGTTAGGCGGATAGAGGTATAGGCATTTTTCACATCTCACTCACTATTTCTTTCTGATTGTTCTGCCGCAGCCGCATCCCCCTGCCCGCTTCACGGCTTTAGAAGAAGGCGCTCTCGTTACTTTAATGGGCTGAAATGCTGAAACCCGCTTTTTCATCATCCATAACCTCCATGCCTTTAATGTACTTTATAGTTTATGTGGCGCGGACAGAATGTGTTTCTCCTTTTTTATCACGATTTGATTTTCCGACATATATAAACGAAAAGCATGCAGGCCCGGCAAACGCCCCCGTTCATTGCGGCTGCTCCTTGTTTCGCCAGCATCCGTCACCGGTCTCCCGATGTTATGAATCGAACTTTTCCATTACCCACTCCATAAAAGAAGCTCCCCCAGCAATCGCCAATATCACAAGGAGCGGATGAAAGATAATGGGATAGAACATATTACCGATATAAAGAACAGCAGCACACCAAATCCCTGTACACCAATAGCAGCTCAGCAGCTCTCCGACCCAGCGGCGCAAACCGCTTCCCTTAACGCTTAAAAATGATTGGACCGTTCCATCTGGCAGTATTTCTTCCACCGTTTCGTGAAATGGCTTCCGCAAAAATGCGGTAATCGAATCGTACATCATTAATCTCGTTAAGCGAAACGTGCTTAAAATAAAAAGAAAAAGCTCAGTAACGGTCACGTTGCTCTTCTTCTCCTTTCTCTAAAAGTCCGATCAATGCAAGGGAAACAACCTCCTTTCTCGGAATGACATCCTCTCCGAAAACGGTGTCGATAATGATTTCCGTTCCATCGTACTGGCGGATGATTCCTTCTCTTTCTCCGTCCGTACTGATGAGCTTGCATTTTATATTGGAAAGATGCGCTGGGAGATTGGCCAAAAATGACAGCTGTTCTTCGAGCGACATCTGTTGAAATTGTTTTTCCTGCTGCTGGTCAAGATTTTTTTCGTCAAATCCTTTACTTCTTACTTTTTGCCCGGCGGCGGCTCTGCTTTGAAACGTCCGCTGCATGTAAGCGACCACACGGTCCAGCTTTGGCTGCACGATATAAAGAAGCGGCTTATTTTCAACCATGTCACGCCGTTCCATTTATCATCACCTCCTTTTTTCGGCTGTTGCTTTATTATATGTATGCCGTTTATCACAAGAATTGCCCAGAAGTTTGTCAAAAAAACAAGCTGCTCCTTTTATCAAGGAACAGCTCACCAGTTTGTTGTTTCAGCAGCGCTTTCCGCTCCAAGACGAGCGTGCCGCAGCATTCACTTATTAATATCCTAAAATATGATATCCAGAATCGACATGGATAATTTCGCCCGTAATGCCACGCGACAAATCGCTAAATAAAAACAGCGCCGTATCGCCGACTTCTTCTTGCGTCGTCGTGCGCCGGAGCGGAGCGCGTTCTTCAATTTGTTTTAAAATCGCGTTAAAATCGCTAATTCCTTTTGCCGACAGCGTCCGAATCGGTCCGGCCGAAATCGCGTTGACGCGGATGCCATACTTTCCTAAATCGTTTGCTAAATATTTAACGCTGGCATCCAACGACGCTTTCGCCACTCCCATAATGTTATAATTTTGCACGACGCGCTCGCCGCCAAGATATGTTAATGTTACGATGCTTCCGCCTTCCGTCATCAGCTCTTTCGCTTCTCTAGCAACCGCGGTTAAGGAATAGGCGCTGATGTTGTGGGCTAGCAAAAATCCTTCGCGGCTTACTTTCATATATTCTCCGCTTAAATCTTCTCTGTTCGCAAACGCAATGCAATGGGCAACCCCATGAATGACGCCGACTTGCTCCTTAATTTGCTGGAAACACTGGACAATTTCCTCATCTTTCGTCACATCGCAAGGAAGAAGCAGGGAGCTTTCATCTTCCAGCGTATCTACAAGGGAACGAACCTCTTTTTCAAAACGCTCACCGGCGTATGTAAAAATAAGACGCGCCCCCGCCGCATGCAAAGATCTCGCGATTCCCCAAGCGATGCTGCGCTTATTCGCCACTCCCATCACAACATATGTGCGCCCTTTTAATGATAAATTCATTCGCCATCCTCCTATATCGATGAAATTAATATTTGTTATTAGTACCTAGTATTAACTTTATTATATGATAAGTCTTGCCGAAAGTAAATGTGTCAAACCTCTTTGCAAAAATGCCGTAATTCGCTAATATGGTATATGGCATGTTTTTATTATTACGGAGAGGGTCAAATATGGGACAAGATCGGCTATCGCAATCGAAACTGGATTATAATTTATTGTTTATTTTGTTTTTAATGGCGATTGTCAGCGCGATTGCCATTCATAGCGCCGAGGCGACGCTGCCGGAAAAATTGCAAAACGTCAATTTTGCCTATAAGCAATTGCAATGGTATGCGATCGGTGCTGGCGTGATCGCGTTGACGATGATTATCGACTATGACCGGTTTTTCCAAATCGCTTGGTATTTATATGGATTTGGCATGCTGCTGCTTCTCGGACTGGAGTTGAATGTCCCAGGCACGGTGACAAATAAAGGAGCGACTAGCTGGTACAAGCTCCCAGGCGGGAATTTTCAGCCATCCGAGCTGATGAAAATTTTTATGATTATCGTCCTTAGCCGCATTATCGTTAACCATCGCGAGAAATATCCAGAACCGACGATCAAAGATGATTTCAGGCTGCTTGGCAAAATCGCGCTAACCGTATTGCCGCCGCTTATTTTGCTGGCAAAGCAGCCGGATTTAGGAATGTCGATGGTGTTTGTCGCCATTACTGGTTCGCTCGTGCTCGTTTCCGGCATCCGCTGGCGCATCATTTTCGGCATTATCCTTTCTGTGGTAGCGGTAGTAGCGACAGTTGTATTTATTTTCTTTCAGTTTCCCGACTTTTTCCATAAGTATATTATAAAAGAAGATTACCAATTAAACCGCTTCTACGGCTGGCTTGCTCCTTATGAGTATTCCAATGAACAAGGGTTCCAGCTTATCCGCTCTCTGCTTGCCATCGGTTCCGGAGAATTGTATGGAAAAGGCTTTGGCAATTTGCAAGTATATCTTCCAGAGGCGCACACCGACTTTATTTTCGGCGTCATCTCTGAGCAGTTTGGCTTTATCGGTGCCAGTGTCGTTATTTCCCTCTTTTTCTTGCTCGTATACCGCATGGTGCATATCGCCTTAGAGAGCAATGATCTTTACGGAAGCTATCTATGTGCCGGCGTCATCGGCATGATTACGTTCCAAGTGTTTCAAAACATTGGCATGACGATCGGCTTAGTGCCAATCACTGGCCTTCCCCTCCCATTTATTAGTTACGGGGGAAGTTCGCTCGCCACGTATATGCTGGCAATCGGCCTTGTCCTTAACGTGCATTCGCGCACGAAAAAATTTATGTTTTCTTCGGATGAATAAAAAGCCGCATGATGAGCGGCTTTTTATTTTATAATAATCATGCCGTTCACACATCTTTGGATTTGGAAGAAGTTTCTTGATGTCTTCCATCACAGCGCTTTCATAAAGAAAAAGCAAAACTTCGCAAAAAACGGAAAAAGGAGAACGAAACGATGAAAATCGATATCATCGGCGATATTCACGGATGTTACGCAGAATTTGTAACACTAACTAAACGGCTTGGATATGAATGGAGCATGGGAATCCCCGTCCATCCTTATGGAAGAAAGCTCGGCTTCGTCGGCGATTTAACCGACCGCGGCCCACAATCATTGCAAACAGTGGAAGTTGTCTGTTCCCTTGTCGAGCGCCAGTCCGCTTATTACGTTCCCGGCAATCATTGCAATAAACTGTACCGCTTTTTTTAGGAAGAAACGTGCAAATTACGCATGGCCTTGAAACAACAGTGGCAGAGTATCGCGCATTGCCGCCGGGCCAGCAGGATATGATTCGCCAAAAATTTATAAAACTGTATGAAACGGCACCGCTATACGCCCAGCTGGACAATGGCCGCCTTATTATCGCCCATGCCGGCATCCGCCAAGATTACATTGGGCGAACCGGCAAAAAAGTGCAAACGTTCGTGCTTTACGGCGATATTACGGGAAAAACAAATCCGGACGGAACGCCCGTGAGGCGGGACTGGGCAAAACATTACAATGGAGAAGCATGGATTGTATACGGCCATACTCCCGTAAAACAGCCAAGAATGATCAATCATACGATCAACATTGACACCGGCTGCGTATTTGGCGGCGCGCTGACCGCTTTTCGCTATCCGGAAATGGAGACCGTTTCTGTCCCTTCTTCCATGCCATATGTACCGGAAAAATTCCGAACGTTTGACTAGCGCCAATCCCTGTCTCCTACGAACGAAGCCGCTCGATCAGCCGCTGCATATCATCGGGAAGCGGGCAGGAAAACGTATATGCCTGTTTCTTCAACGGGTGGAAAAACGAAAGTTCTTTGCTGTGCAGCGCCTGGCGGTCAATCGCATTCCGGCTCCCGCCATACAATTCATCCCCGGCAAGCGGATGGCCGATATGTGCCAGATGAACGCGAATTTGGTGGGTGCGGCCTGTCTCAAGCTGCAAGGATAAGTGCGTATAATCACGGAACCGTTGCAGCACGCGAAAGTGTGTAACGGCGCGCTGCCCGTCTTCGCGAACTTCCCGCGCAATAATGCTGTCGCTTTTCCGGGCGATCGGCGCATCAATCGTCCCTTCGTCCTTGCTGACGCGTCCGTGGCAGATCGCTTCATACCGCCTTGCCACTTTGCCTTGTTTTTGCAATGTGGATAAAAGATGATGAATATGGCGGTGCTTGGCGATCAGCACAAGCCCGGAAGTATCGCGGTCAAGCCTTGTCACAACATGAATCGTCGATGTTAATTGCTGCTTTTCGTAATGATATAGCAGCGCGTTGGCGAGCGTGCCGCCCGAATGCTCGCGCGATGGAATCGTCGCCATGAACGGCGGCTTATTGACGACGATGACATGCTCATCTTCATACACGATATCTAAAGGAATCGCTTCTGGTGCCATTCCTTCGCTTGGCAGTTCCGGAGGAAATACGACGCGCAGCGTCTCCCCTTCGCCAAGGCGGTGGCGGACCGTCACCGGCTGATCATTGACATAAATCGCTCCGCCATGAAATTTAATATCGATCAATGCCGTTTTTGAAATCCCGTTTTCTTTTAAAAACTCGCGAATAAGTTTGCCTTCGTCTTGTTTTGTAACAATCCAAGTGAGCGTAAACTGCGACAACATTGTCTACCTGCCTTTATGTGCTTGTTTGTCAATCGGCGATAAATGAATCGCGCACCCGCTTCCAAAACGGAAACGGCCGAAAGCGTGCAAAACGAATTTTCTCATTGGCGACACGGCACTGAATCGATTTCACGTCTTTATGCAACAGGGATAAATGGTCAATCGTAATTTGAAAATCGACATTGTTTACCGGTTTTAATATGCATGTATGATGGGCGGGAAGAACGAGCGGTGATCCGATCGTGCGGAATACCCGGTTGTTAATCGACGCCATCTCGGTAACTTGGATGGCCTCAAGCGACGGATGCAATATCGCACCGCCCAGCGCTTTGTTATATGCCGTGCTTCCTGTTGGCGTAGAGATGCATAACCCGTCTCCACGAAACGTTTCAAAAAGATCGCCGCGAATTTCCACATCGATCACCAGCGTGCCGCTGACGCTTTTCACCGTGCATTCATTTAAAGCAAGATATTTCGTTTCACGCTCCCCGTTGATGTAGCGAATGGTCACTTCCAATAACGGATATTCCACGACTTGGTATGGTGTTTTCGCAATGGCGATGACTAATTTTTCGATTTCTTCCGGTACCCAGTCGGCGTAAAATCCTAAATGACCGGTATGAACACCGACAAACGCCGTTTTATCCAAGCGGCGGCAATAGCGATGGAACGCATAAAGCAGTGTGCCGTCGCCGCCGACGGAAATAACAAGATCAGGTTCGTCTTCATCATACTGTAAATCAAAATCAAGCAAATATGTTTTAATTTTTTGCGTAAGTATGTTCGATGTCTCATCTCCTTTGGACGTAACGGCAAATTTCATCGGCGCTTGCTTTTCTTTCATCGTTATTCCCCTTTTGCATCCTGTTTTCGTGAAAAAGCTGCTTGTGCTTCTTGAATTTCGAAGCGGATTTTTGACATTTCTTCATCCAAACGGTACGCCGCTTCCGCAGCGCGCTGCAACCTTACTTTAATATCTTCGGGAAAGCGGCCGCTATATTTATAGTTTAACGAATGTTCAATTGTTGCCCAAAAATTCATGGCGAGCGTCCGGATTTGAATTTCTGCTAAAATTTTCTTTTCTCCGCAAATCGTTTGCACCGGATAGCGGATCACCATATGATAAGAGCGATAGCCACTCTCTTTTTTTTGGGTGATGTAATCCCGTTCTTCGACAATTTCAAAATCATTCCGTTTGCGAAGCAGCTCTACTACCGTTTTAATATCATCGACAAATTGGCACATCATGCGGAGCCCCGCGATATCTTGCATTTGTTCTTCCAATTTGTCAAGCGGAATATTTTTCTTTTGCGCTTTATCGAGAATGCTTGCCACCGGCTTTACTCTTCCAGTAACAAATTCAATCGGCGAATGCACTCCCAGCATTTCAAACTGGGTACGCATTCCTTTCAATTTCACTTTTAGTTCTTCAACCGCCTGTTTGTATGGCGCCAAAAACAAATCCCAATGTTTGACCATGATACCACCACCAATGTTATGTAAGAAAAATTTCTTTTACTGCCTGTTCCATTTGTTCACCGTAATTGGCGTTTCCATCAATATTTTCAATTAAATACGCCAGCTCTTCCTTGAAATTGGTCAGTTCCAGTTCCGCCGTTCCGCTTTGCAAAAAGACCGGAATGCTCTCCGTTAATACTTGTTTCATATCGGTCCAATGCTCATATGGAATCGTTACGTAAATAAAATCTTCCTCGGTTTCCAATATATAAATAAACGCGATATTATCCGAATCAACAAGCATATGATTTTTCGGTTTTGCATGTTCCAGCGAAAATGGGGAATCATTGCTGATCAGCCATAATCGCTCATTTCGTTTTTCTATTTTTTCCACCATTAATTTCTTTCGCATGCCCAATCTCCTTCCACATGAACAATTCTTTTTTATTTTACCATAATCACCCTATGCATAATAAGTAATTGATATTCAGCAATATACATCCGATAATAAAGTTGAAGAGAATATAAAAGGGGAGCAAATATGGATCAAGAAATAGAAATCGAATTTAAAAATTTATTGACGAAAGAAGAATTTGACAGAATTCGGCAAGCGTTTCATATTGCTGACAATGCTTTTGAGCATCAAGAAAACCATTATTTTGACACACCGCAGTTTTTGCTGAAAGACAAGCGCGCGGCGCTGCGAATCCGCGTGAAAAACGGCAGCTATACATTAACATTGAAACAAACGGCGGCGCACGGCGCTTTGCTTGAGACACATGAGCAGCTGACAAAAGAGGAAGCGGACGCTCTCTTAAACGGTACAGCCGTTGTCCAAGGCTCTATTGCGCAAATTCTTCGGGAAATTGGCGTCCCGCCTGAGCAGCTGCGGCATTTCGGCACATTGGCAACCGACCGTGCGCAATGGGCGTACGAAGGCGGCACATTGTTTCTTGACCATAGTCATTACTTACAAACCGATGATTACGAGCTGGAGTACGAAACAGAAGAGGCAGAAAGCGGAAGACAGCGGTTTTTACAGCTTCTTGCTTCACTGCATATCCCGCTTCGGCCGACTGCCAATAAAATTCAACGCCTATTTGCGAAAAAATACGAAGAGGGGGAACCATAATGGACGTTTCAACACTTAAACTATTGCTCGAGCTTCAAGCATTGCAAACTTTCACGCCGGCCCGCGCAAATACTGTGAATCAAAGCGGCACGAACACATGGTCATTTGCGCAACTGCTCGATGAATTTTTGGAACAGCAGCAGCCAATGCCGCCAGTGAAAGAAAAGCAAAATGCAACGCCTCCTTCAACAACAAGAAAATCGCCTTCCTTCAAAGGCACGGATGAAAACATCGATGCGTTGATCGCACAGGCAGCGGAAAAATATGATGTTGATCCGCAACTGATCCGCGCTGTCATCCGCCACGAGTCCAATTTTAATCCGAATGCGCTAAGCCGCGCCGGTGCAGCCGGGCTGATGCAATTAATGCCAAGCACCGCCAAAATGCTTGGGGTAGAAAACCGGTTTGACCCGGCGCAAAACATCGAAGGCGGCACCAAATATTTACGAATGTTGCTTGACCGCTATAACGGCAATGTCCAGCTTGCGCTTGCTGCGTATAACGCCGGCCCCGGCAACGTCGATCGCTATGGAGGAATTCCGCCATTTTCTGAAACAAGGGCATATGTGAAAAAAGTGCTTAACACCTATAACTCCATATAATTGCTCCTTTTGTCCGAGTCACTTTGTTTGAGATAAATACGCTTCATTGTTAAAATAGCAGTAAAATCACCGTACACAAACATTTTACTCAAAGGAGCATTCACAATGGCTGAACAATGGCAAACACTCTACGAGGCGATCGGTGGAGAAAAGACGGTTGCAAAGCTTGTGGAAGCTTTTTATAAACGCGTTGCCAAACATCCTGATTTAAGCCCGATTTTTCCGGACGATTTAACAGAAACGGCTAGAAAACAAAAACAATTTTTAACACAATATTTAGGAGGGCCGCCGCTTTACACGCAGGAACACGGGCATCCGATGTTGCGGGCGCGTCATTTGCGCTTTGAAATTACGCCGACTCGCGCCGAGGCATGGCTTTCCTGTATGCGTGCCGCAATGGACGAAATCGGTCTGTCTGGACCAGCGCGCGAACAATTTTATCACCGTCTCGTTTTAACTGCCCATCATATGGTCAACACCCAAGACAATTTAGAAGGAAAGGGGTATTCCCTTGAATGACAAATTAACTGGGAAAGCTGCCCCGGATTGGTGGCATGCTTCCCAGTCGCGCAGCAACGAGACAAAGCCGTTGGAAATTTATTTGTTCATTGATCCACTCTGCCCGGAATGTTGGGGGCTTGAACCAATTATCAAAAAACTGGTGATTGAGTACGGACGTTTCTTTACATTGAAACATGTGTTAAGCGGAAAGCTGGCGACGCTTCATATGCAGAAACGCCATAAGCCGGAAATGATCGCTAAAGTGTGGGAGCGGACGGCAAGCCGTTCGGGAATGTCTTGCGATGGGAGCCTATGGCTGGAGAATCCTATTTCTAGTCCATTTGCCGCATCGATCGCTATTAAAGCGGCAGAATTGCAAGGCAAACGCGCAGGGATCCGTTTCTTGCGCCAGTTGCAAGAATTATTGTTTTTGGAAAAGCAAAATGTCTCCGATATTTCCGTGTTGATCGATTGCGCGACGCGCGTCGGTCTGGACGTCGATGAATTTGTTCGCGATTTGCAGTCGCCAAGCGCGTCAAAAGCGTTTCAATGCGATTTAAAAATTACATCCGAGATGGACGTAAACGAAATTCCAACACTCGTCTTTTTTAACGAAAACATTGAAGATGAAGGAATCAAAATTTCCGGATGCTATCCTTACGAGATTTACGTTGAACTGATTTATGAAATGCTTGGCTTTCAACCCGAACCATCCCCTCCTCCCCCGCTCGAGTCATTTTTAAGCCATTTTAAATTCGTCGCCACAAAAGAAATCGCAGTTGTTTATAATATGACCGTAAATGAAGCGGAAAAAGAAATGAAAAAACTGCAGTTAAAGCAAAAAGTAGAAAAAGTGCCAGTAAAACACGGAACATTTTGGCGCTATATCTCAAAAGAAAATTAAGGAAAAGCCCGGCAAAACGTCGGGCTTTTCCTTTTGTCAAGACAACAAAGGGGATGGGAGAAATTTTTCACGGTCAAACAAAGGGGTATAAAGTTTTTGTGATTTTATTCACGATATTATCTTAACAAACGATATAAGGTTTTGACAACTACTTTGTGCTTTTGTTCACATTATTGTCATAAATATGGAAGAAATCATCTTTTTCTTCACCATACTCATATAATGAATAGCAGGGCCAACAGAAAGGAGGAAAAAATGAAACGAATCACGCTGTTCATTTGGGGATTCATTGTGCTCATCGCCTTTTGTTTCAATTTGCTTGGCCTGATGCATCTTATTCCCCCGCTGATTACGATGCCGCTTTTATTTTTTTCGATTTTTGGCTTTTTAGCAACTTGGAACAGCCGCAATCAATTTAAAGGATTTTATCAAAAGCGAATGTGGCAATAACGCCACATTCGCTTTTCCGTTTACGACAATAGCTGTTCCATTTCTTCCAGTTTTTCTGCGAATACTTGGCAAGCCTGGCGGATCGGCTCCGCGCTCGTCATATCCACTCCCGCTTTTTTCAACACTTCAATCGGATAGTCGGAGCTGCCTGCTTTTAAAAACTCGATATAGCGCTTCACGGCCGGCTCCCCTTCTTCTAATATTTGTCTGCTTAATGCGGTCGCCGCGCTAAAGCCTGTTGCGTATTGATAAACATAATAGTTGTAGTAAAAATGCGGAATACGCGCCCATTCTAATCCGATTTCCTTATCGACAACAATATCATCGCCAAAATATTTTTTGTTTAATTCGTAATACATGGAAGTCAATGAATCCGCTGTAAGCGCTTCGCCTTCCTGCGCCTTAATATGAATCATATGTTCAAACTCGGCAAACATCGTTTGGCGGAAGACCGTTCCGCGGAACCCTTCCAAATAATAGTTAAGCAAATATAACCGTTTTTTCTCGTCATCGATCGTTTTTAATAAATAATCATTTAACAGCGCTTCGTTGCATGTCGATGCAACTTCAGCGACAAAAATCGAATAATTTCCATACGGATACGGCTGCGTTTTGCGCGTGTAATAGCTATGCACCGAATGGCCGAATTCGTGGACCAGTGTAAACAAATTATTGACGTTATCTTGCCAATTAAGCAAAATATACGGATTTGTTCCGTACGCTCCTGACGAATAAGCGCCGCTTCGTTTTCCCTTGTTTTCGCGCACGTCAACCCAGCGGTTTTCCAGGCCTTCCTTGACGATGCGAATATATTCGTCGCCGAGCGGAGCAAGCCCTTTTAACATGTATTCTTTCGCTTCTTCATACGTTACTTCCATTTTCACATCTTGCACAAGCGGGGTGTATAAATCATACATGTGCAATTCGTCAAGTCCAAGCACTTTTTTGCGCAAACGCACGTAGCGGTGCAACAGCGGCAAATGTTCATGAATCGTTTCAATCAAATTATCGTATACACTTTCAGGGATGTTATTATTGCTTAACGCCGCTTCCCGCGCCGATTTATAGCGACGGACACGCGCGAAAAAGTTGTCTTTTTTCACCGCGCCGGCGAGCGTGCTGGCAAATGTGTTTTTATACTTTTCGTACGTCTCATATACCGCTTTAAACGCATCGCGCCGCACGCGGCGGTCCGTGCTTTCCAAAAAGCGAATAAAACGGCCATGCGTTACTTCCACTTCTTCCCCATTTTCATCGATAATCGTCGGGAACGTTAAATCGGCGTTATTCAGCATGCCGAATGTCGTCGAAGATGCTTGCATGACTTCTGCCGCTTGGGCCAGAATCGCCTCTTCTTCGGCGGACAACACATGCGGGCGCTGGCGGTTAATTTCATCTAAAGCGTGTTCATACAGCTTTAATTCTTTTTTCTCTTCTAAAAACGCACGCAATTTCGCCTCATCGATCGCCAAAATTTCCGGCACGATAAATGCCATCGCGCTTGACGCTTCGCTGTAAAGGCTTGTCGCTCGATCGTTCAGCCCTTGATAAAAAGCGTTGGTCGTATCTTGGTCATAGCGCATATGCGCATATGTATACAGCTTGCCAAGACGCATGGATATCTTATCTTGGTATTGCAGTGCTTCGTATAACGTATCTGCCGATTCCCCCAGCCTTCCTTGATAATCCGATAATTTCGGAATCATTTTTTTCACTTCTTGAAATTCTTGCTCCCATGCTTCATCCGTTGGGAAAATGTCCTCTAAACGCCACGTTTCTTCAACAGGAATTTCACTTCGCAATGGTAACGATTTTTTTGTTTTCTTTTCATCCATTTCGCAAACCTCCTTTGGAAAATTATATCATAAATCATATTTTATTATGATCATTTCCCCTCCTCATCAATAAATCCATTCCTACCCATTTTTGTTCAGCTCCAATTCATTTATATAACGGAAAAGCGGAGGCTGTCTTTTCATTTGCTCCATCATTTGTCGATCCTGCTGTATTACTTCATCCATCGTCTTCGGAAAAGTAAATTCTTTTACTAAACGAAGGCATTTGCGGCCTTCCCACTGAAAATAGCCAAGCTTTGTCAACAATTGCAAATACTCGTAAACCGCCTGCGTATATCGTCGTCCCGTTGCGAGCGGCAGCTGGCGGGCGGCAAGCCGGCCCGCAGCCAGCCTTTCACCGATAAAACGATAAATGGAATCGAGCGGAACAAGTTTGCGTTCCGGTTGCATAAACGGGATTAACACATATGTTTGCCAAATAAACGGCGGTGTTTCAAACAAATAGCCGTGTGGCAGCGGCCATCCTGCTTCGGTGGGAAAAAGGGACGGAATAATGCCCCGCCGGTAAAAATCGTAACAAATAAGCCTTGTGATCTTATCTGGATATAACGGAAAAGTAAGGCGCCATCGTTGTTTATAGTTAAGCCAATCATGCCAAAACGAGGCGGGCAGCGAAACCGCCGGAAAGGACAACAAATCGGAAAAAGAAAGCGAATGCAGCGGCTGCACAACAGGAATAGCAAATGTGCGGCGGACAGAGAACGGAATTAAATGAACGAGGCGGATAAGACGTTTTGTTTCTGAACAATAGAAGAAAAGAAGCGGGCGTGGAACAAGTGGAAAATGGTGGGCAAACATCCATTGAAAACGGGGCAATGAAATATGATGGTTCCGGTAGCGCAGATGATGTGCTCCAAGAATCCAAATTGGGCGGATTCCTTTCGACCGATAGGAATCGTTGCGTTTCCGGAACAATATCTCACGAATGGCAGAGCATTGATATTCTACCGCATATATGAAATGATGATGTGCAACAAGGATGTCTGGGCGCTGTTGAACCGGCGGTAAATATGGCTCCAATTTTGCCTGTATGTTCTGGCGTTGAAGCCAAGAAAATAAATCGAATTTTCCGGTCAAATGGCGCGCTGATTCCGGCTCGTGCTCGTATGGGCACGCGTCATCTTTTTTATGCGCAAAATGCGGAATGCGGTGATTGCCAAGCTTTAATACGACTTCCCGCTTGCAGGCAGGACAAAAAAACGATTCCTTCCTTTTTAATCGGACTAGCTCTTCCTTCGTCCAAGCCTTGGCAAGTGAAACAACCTCTCCATTTCGCAACAGCGCGACAAGCAAAATATCACATCCTTTTGTCATATTGTTTCTTTATCTATTCGGCAAAAGCAGCCTGTTTTCCTGTTTTTTGTCCGCCAATCCATAAAAAATAATAAATGCCCGGCACCGTTTCCGGGCGAAAATCATAATAAAGGGGACAACAATCTTGATACTGACTCCATCACACGAATGGACAGCGGACGGCGCCGAAATATTTCATTATTAATTTGGCTGGAATATTTTAAATCTTCAAGAAAATCAGCAACAAGCTTTTTTGTGCTATCCGTATGATATAAAAAGGCATTCACTTCAAAATTAAGATGAAAGCTGCGCATATCCATATTTGCTGTGCCGATCGATGCCAATTCCCCATCGACGATCATGATTTTGCTATGCAAAAATCCTTTTGAATATTCATAAATTTTCACACCGGCTTCCAACAGTTCCGGAAAATAGGAGCGCGAAGCATAAAAGACGATTTTTTTATCCGGCCGCCTTGGCGCCAAAATGCGGACGTCAATCCCGCTTAATGCAGCGACCTTTAGCGCCGTTAAAATATCTTCGTCCGGCACGAAATACGGTGAGGCAATCCAGATCGACCGCTGCGCGGATGTAATCATGGCAAAATATAAATGCTTAATGACTTCCCATTTTTGGTCAGGGCCGCCCGCGATTAATTGGACTCCCCCTTGCCCGTCATAATGGACAAGCTGCGGGGATAAATATTCTGGCGTCAATAGCGTCTTTCCGGTCATATAATACCAATCTTGCAAAAAAATAAGCTGCAATGTGCGTACGGCTTCACCGCGGATCCATAAATGCGTATCGCGCCAAAAACCGAAATATTTATCTTTTCCTAAATATTCATCACCGATATTCAATCCTCCGACAAAGCCAACCGTTCCATCAATAACAATAATTTTCCGATGATTACGAAAGTTGATTTTGTTGTTTAAAAATGGCAAACGGACTGGAGAAAAAGGAATCATTTCCACTCCTGCATCGCGCAGCTCTTGAATATACGTTTTAGATAATTTCCAGCTCCCGACAGCATCATAAAGAAAACGGACATGCACCCCGCTTTTTGCCTTTTCCACTAAAATCGCTTTCAGCTGTTGGCCAACTCCATCATGGCGGACAATATAATATTCTAAATGAATATGATGCGTCGCTTTCTTTAATTCTTCAAAAATAGTGGAAAATGTTTCTTGACCGTTTGTCAATACTTTTGTTTCTGTCGCAAGAGAAACAGGGCTTTTTCCGATGCGGTGAGCAAGCTGAAGCAGCGGGCGTTGGTGTTCGGCGATCGCCAGTTGTTCCACATCCCATTGGTGATGCGTTTGAAACTTTAAAAATGTTTGTTCATCGAGCATCGCCTTTTTTTGGAAAAGCCTCTGTTTCCTGTAATTTTTTCCAAACATCAAATAAAAGAAAAAGCCAAGCACCGGAAAGCTGCCGAGGACAACAAGCCACGCGATCGTATGCGCGGGTCTCCGGTTTTCAAGGGAAATGACAAATGCAATAAAAATAACGGAACAGGAAATTAAAATACTAAGGACGCCGAGCAGCCTTCCTTCCCAATAATCGTTTGTCAAAAATAAAAAGACCGCTACAACTAGGACAAAAATAATAACCCTTAATGTGTTCCGCAATGATGCTCACCTTACCTATTCTCTAGACTTTTCTATGCGCTCGAAGAAAACGCCGATTTCAGCGGATGAAATCGGCGCTTATTTCAACGGAAAATGTTTTTTCAATGTCTCTAAAGCATTGTCGCGGATAATTTCTTTTCCATATTCCTCTAAGCGGTAAATCGTCACTTGCGAATCTGTGCCATACTCTAAAAGCAAGCTCAAAATGTTGTCCATTTCATATTCTGTATAATCTTCCTCGCTAAATTGGACGAACAAGTAATATCGGCGCTCAAATTGGAAAAGGCGGTTCACAAGCCCTGTAAAGTTGGCGCGGTGGGCAAGGGAAATCAAATCTTCAATATCTTTAAAGCAAATCGTAAACTGAAGGATCTCCTTATCGCTATTGGCAAACGATTCATCATTGCGTACAATATGAAAATGATGGTCAAGCAATTCTTCCATTTTTTCATCAACTGGAAAATCACGCAATCTTTCTTCCGGGAGAGGAAGTTCCAGCTTGCTTCCATCCTTCGATAGCTGCGCTTTTGTGACAAGCACTTCTAATCCTTTATCCAGCGCCTGCACTTGGATCCAAAGGGGCCCCTCAAGTGAAAAATCGCCTTCGCTATGAACTTCATCCATCATTTCCCAAAACAATTCTTCGCTGCGCTCGCGGTTATACCAAATCTCTTCGCGGTCAAAACCGCGCTCCTCTATATCAACATAAGAAATATAAAACTTCACCGTATGTTCATTAATTCGCTCTATTTCCATAGCGCAGACTCTCCCTTCCTAAATAAAGAATAAAAGTTGAAGGGATTTTTACCCCCAAAACATTCTATTTAAATACAAGATAACATCTTGTACTTTTATTTTATGATAAAAAGCGAAAGAAGGGAAATAAAAAAACCACGTTTTTAAAAATTGGTTATGAAATGAAACATGCCCTACTATAATGGTGGTGAAAACAAAAGAAATGAGGGGCACGCATGATCGGCGAATATGTGACATCGATTCTTCTTATTATCGGCATTGATATCGTTCTTGGCGGAGATAACGCCGTTGTCATCGCTTTAGCGAGCCGCAACCTGACTGAACAAAAGCGGAACATCGCGATTGTCCTCGGCACAGCGTTGGCCATTTTCATCCGCATTCTCTTAACAGCGGCGGTTGTGATGTTATTGAAAATTCCATTTTTACAGTTGGCCGGCGGTTGCGTGTTGCTTTGGATTTCCTTAAAGCTGCTGATCCAAAAAGACGAAGCGGCTGCAGCGATTCCATCGGAAACATCGCTTTGGAAAGCGATACAAACAATTGTAACGGCCGATATTGCAATGGGATTGGACAATGTGATCGCGGTCGCCGGAGCCGCACATGGGCACACTTCTCTTGTGGTGTTCGGATTTCTTCTTTCCGTCCCCATTATCATTTTAGGCAGCAAGCTAATTCTTTACGCAATGGAACGCTATGCTTTTCTCGTTTATATTGGCGGAGCCCTGTTAGCCTATACCGCGGGAAAAATGATCATCGAAGAACAGCAAATATCCCGTTTGTACAATAGTGTTGCTTCGTGGAAGCCGGAATTCCCGCTGATGATCGCGGTATTTATTACCTTATTGGGATTCATCATCAACCGGCGCAACGCACAGCACTGGACGTAGTGACACTAAAAAAATGAGAACAAACTTCTGCATGGAAAACCATGCAGAAGTTTGTTCTCCTTATTCGTTAACGAGACGTTGCGCTTGACGAAGTTGATATGCCCGCACTTTCCGCGGCAAGAAACGGCGAATTTCGTCTTCATTATAACCGACTTGCAGCCGTTTTTCATCAATAATAATCGGTCTGCGCAAAATTCCAGGATGTTTTTGAATGAGTTCGTATAAATCTTGCAACGGCAACGACTCGAGATTGATGTTTAACTTTTGGAAAACTTTTGATCTTGTTGAAATAATCTCATCAGTTCCTGTTTCCGTCATGCGCAAAATTTCTTTTATCTCCTCAATCGTTAACGGTTCGGAGAAAATATTGCGCTCTACGTAAGGAATATTATGTTTTTCAAGCCATGCTTTCGCTTTTCGGCATGACGTGCAACTTGGTGAAGTATACAATTTCACCATACTCTCACTCCCTTTCAACAAGGATCGCCTTGCCTTCTATATCAAACTGGACGAACTAGCCATAACACTCTAGCTGCAAAACATGGTAATTTGAAATAACTCTAACATAATACATTATACAATAAATGTGTAAATAAAGATATAGTTTTTCAAAAAAGTTGCCTATTTTCTTCGTTTAATTTTCACCGTTTCTTCCAAAAAACAGAAAAATCCTCTACAATAAAATTGGAACGATTGCCATGGGGGGAGAGCATTCATGAGGCAATATTTTATCGATTACATGATTGTTTCCGGACTGATCATCGGCATTACCGCATTCATGGGAGTCATTGCAGCCAGCATTGGTGAACGCATTTTCGGCGGTTCGAAACGAAAAGAACACGTTAATGAATCAAAACATATACAGAGCGGCTGGAACCTCGTCGGCGGCAAAAATAAAACGATCTCTTAAGCGGAGATCGTTTTATTTATACATCGATTGATATGTTTTATATTCCGCCTCTGAGCATAATACGAAATGGCCCGGGGTAATTTCGCGGAATTCCAGCTCTTCCCCTTCTTTATACTGATGCTGCGACGGGTCGTAAATAATCCGTTTCCGCGTCCGTTCTGTTTCCGGATCAGGAAGCGGAATGGCTGACAATAACGCTTTTGTGTATGGATGAATCGGATTGCGGTACAATTCTTCTGCATCGGCAAGCTCGACCATTTTGCCGAAATACATCACGCCAATGCGGTCGCTAATATATTTGACCATGGACAAATCATGGGCGATAAACAAATACGTCAGCCCTTTTTCACGCTGCAGCTTTTTCATTAAATTCACCACTTGCGCCTGAATCGACACATCCAGCGCGGAAATCGGCTCATCGGCGATGATAAACTCCGGTTCCACCGCTAAAGCGCGGGCAATCCCGATCCGCTGGCGCTGGCCGCCCGAAAATTCGTGCGGGTAGCGGTTCGCGTGTTCGCGGTTTAAGCCAACGGTCTCCAGCAACTCATATACGCGCTGCATCCGCTCTTCTTTCGTTTTCGCCAGACCGTGAATATCGATGCCTTCAGCGATAATATCGGCAACGGTCATGCGCGGATTCAGCGATGCATATGGGTCTTGGAAGATCATTTGCATTTTTCGCTTCAACTCTTTTAATTCTTTCGCTGAATGTTTGCCATGGACATTTATCCCATTAAAAAGAACTTCTCCGCCTGTCGCTTTATATAGTCCAATAATCGTCCGTCCCGTTGTCGACTTGCCGCAACCCGACTCTCCAACAAGGCCAAGTGTTTCCCCTTTATAAATATCGAAAGTAACGCCATCCACCGCTTTCACGACATTTCCGCCGCCGACTGGAAAATACTGTTTCAAATTTTTCACTTCAATAAGCTTCTGTTTTTCTGGCATATTACTCACTCTCCCTTACTATAATTGGTTGAGGATAATTGGTGGAGAGCTTGCGCAATCGCCGTTTTACCGCTTCCGGCGGCTCAACTTTCGGCGCATCTGGATGAAGCAGCCATGTTGCGGCATAATGGGTATCGGAAATTTGAAACAGCGGCGGCTCCATTTCAAAATCAATTTTCATCGCATACGGATTACGCGGCGCAAACGCATCACCTTTTGGCGGATTCGTCAAATCCGGCGGCGTGCCTGGAATCGACGCCAACTCAGTCTTATCATCACTATCAAGGCTTGGCATAGAAGCAAGCAAGCCCCATGTATAAGGATGTCTCGGGTCGTAAAAAATTTCATCAACCGTTCCCATTTCAACGATTTTCCCCGCATACATCACGGCGACGCGATCAGCTACGTTGGCTACTACTCCTAAATCATGGGTAATAAAAATAATGGCTGTCCCTGTTTTTTTCTGTATATCTTTCATTAATTCTAAAATTTGCGCCTGAATGGTTACATCAAGGGCAGTGGTTGGTTCGTCGGCAATTAACAGCTTTGGATTGGAAGCCAAAGCAATCGCAATCATCGCGCGCTGCCGCATCCCTCCAGAAAATTCGTGCGGATATTGATCGACACGCTTTTCCGGCATCGGAATCCCAACCAACCGCAACAATTCAATGGCCCGCTCTTTTGCCGCTGATCTCGGCATTTTTTGATGTTTCATGACCGCTTCCATAATTTGCTTTCCGACTTTCATCGTTGGATTGAGCGATGTCATCGGATCTTGAAAAATCATCCCGATATCTTTTCCGCGGATTTGTTCCATTTCTTTATCCGTTTTTTTAACAAGATCTTCCCCATCAAATATGATTTGGCCATTTTTTATTTTTCCCGGCGGAGTAGGAATAAGGCGCATAATCGTTTGTGAAGTAACGCTTTTTCCAGAGCCTGATTCCCCAACAATCGCCAATGTTTCTCCCTTATTTACATAAAAGCTCACTCCGCGGACCGCTTGCACTTCGCCCCCGTATGTTTGAAACGATACTTCCAAATTTTTTACTTCTAACAGCTTTTCCATATTCTCATCACCCTACTTACGCAATTTCGGATCTAATGCATCGCGCAGCCCATCTCCCACCACATTAAAAGCAAAAATAGTTAAGCAAATAAATGTGGCTGGGAAAAACAGACGCCATGGATAATATTGCAATGCTTGCACTCCTTCAGAAGCCATTGTCCCCCAACTTGCTAACGGTTGTGGAACACCTAATCCTAAATAGCTTAAAAATGCCTCTGTAAAAATGGCGTTAGGAATCGTTAACGTCATCGTAACAAGAATCGAGCCCATGGCATTAGGAATCAAATGCTTAAACATGATTCTGGACGTGCTTGCGCCAAGTGTTCGCGCTGCCAATACATATTCCTGGTTTTTCAACTGCAACACTTGTCCGCGAACAATACGAGCCATATTGACCCATCCGGTAATCGTCATGGCAAGAATCATCGTCCCTAACCCTTGTCCCAAAATAACCATTAATATGATGACTAAAAGCAAATAAGGAACTCCGTATAAAATATCAGCGATACGCATCATGATTTCATCCGTTTTTCCGCCACGGTAGCCGGCAATTCCTCCCCAAAGGACGCCAATGACCAAATCGATCAGCGCTGCGGCTAATCCGATAAACAAAGAAATGCGGGCACCATACCATGTGCGAGTAAATATATCACGTCCAAGTTCATCGGTTCCAAACCAATGTTTAGAAGAAGGCGGCTGGTTCGTATTCATTAAATCGTTTGTTGCGTAATCATAGTTGGTCATATACGGTCCAAAAATGGCCATGAACACTAAAAGAATTAATAAAATTAATCCAAACATAGCTAACTTATTTTTTCGAAAACGTATCGAAACATCTTTCCAAAACGAAAGACTCGGTTTTGACAACTTCTCCGCTTCCCCAACATCGGCTACCGCCGGCTGAAACATCTCTTTTGGAATCTGCTGCATGATTACTCCCCTTTCTTACCACCGGCTAACTTAATGCGTGGATCAATAAAGCCATAAGCAATATCCACAAGCAACACAGACAATAATAATAGAATACTGTAAAACACCGTAACCCCCATAATCGTTGTATAGTCGCGGTTTGTAATACTTGTTACAAAATGGCTTCCGAGTCCGGGTATCCCAAAAATTTTTTCAATCACAAAGCTGCCTGTTAAAATTTGCGCGGATAAAGGTCCTAAGTATGTTACAACTGGAAGGATCGCGTTGCGGATTGCGTGCTTCACCGTAATTTGTCTGCGCGAGAGCCCTTTTGCTTTTGCCGTGCGAATATAGTCGTTACTTAATACTTCCAACATGCTAGAACGGGTTAAACGGGCAATAAATGCCGTTGGCGTTGCGGCCAGCGCAAGCGCAGGCAGCACCGTATGTTGCAGCGATTCCCAACGAGCAACCGGGAACCATCCCAATTTGATCGCTAAAAAATATTGCAAAACGGATGCCATAATAAAGCTTGGAACAGAGATTCCGAGAACAGCGAAAACCATTGCCCCATAATCTTGCCATTTATTGTGGTTCAACGCCGCAATAATTCCTAGTAAAATGCCAACACTGATCGCAATAAATAATGATTCCATGCCAAGAAAAAAGGACACAGGAAATCCTTCGTTAATTAAGTCGTTAACCGTCTGCCCTTTATATTTAAACGAAGGTCCGAAATCCCATTTCGCGACAGAAACTAAATAATCAACATATTGGATATACCACGGCCGATCCAGTCCATAATATTCATTCAAGTTTTTCTCAATTTCTGGCGGAACTTGCTTCTCGCTCGAGAACGGCCCTCCCGGAGCAGCCCGCATTAAAAAAAATGTCGCTGTTACAATTAAAAACAAAGACATAAGCATATAAAGTAGCCGCTTGCTTATATATCTTAACAAATTTCCTGCACCTCCATTTTCTTGCAAATGCTCCTTAACAGGAAATGAAGGTATATGAGCCGAAAAAACCCATATACCTTCTTCACCTTTCACTGCGGTTTTATTCAAAATATGCCCACTTAAATTGGACATCGCCAAGGCCAGACACTTCTACACCTTTCAAGTTGTCTTTTTGCACCCATGTATTCGTGTAGAAGTAAACTGGCGCTATAGGCATTTCATCCATTAAAATCGCTTCTGCTTGTTTTAGCAATTCTTTCCGTTTTTCCGGGTCTGTTTCTTTCTGAGAATCGATTAACAACTGTTTGTATTTCGGATTTTCCCAGTTTGTATCGTTATTTCCGCCTTCTTTGTCGCGGAACAGTTCTAGGAAGTTGATCGGATCGTTAAAGTCGCCTGACCAACCCATCCGTCCGATTTGATAGTCACCGGAGTGCAGCTTCTCAATGTATACTGCCCATTCCGCATTTTCCAGTTTTACTTCGATTCCTAAATTTTTCTTCCACATATCTTGAACCGCTTGAGCGATTTTTGCGTGCGCATCGTCCGTGTTATACGATAAGGTGATCGGCGGCAAATCTTTCACATCTTTTAGCCCAAGCTCTTGAAGGCCTTTTTGCAAATATTCTTTTGCTTTTTTAACATCATTGTCTTTAAAATACCCTTTTTTGTTTTCAGGGAACATCGTCGGCGGCACAACTGCCATAGCCGGAATTTGTTCGCCTTTTGTCACATTTTCCACAATTGCTTTGCGATCGATTGCGTACGCAAGAGCTTTGCGGATATTGACATTGTTTAACGGTGCTTTTTCCGTATTAAACTTAAACATGTAAACACTAGCGATCGGTTGAATATGCAACTTGCCTTCTTTCTTTAATTGCGGCAAAGAATCTGTCGGCAATTGCCCTGTCGGCATGCCTGCCCAATCTAACTCACCATTATTAAACATCGAAAGCTCTGTATTGTTATCATTGACCATAACCATATCAATTTTAGTCAATTTTACGTTTTTTGCATCCCAGTAATTTTCGTTTTTCTCGAGAACGATCTTGTTATTGTGTTCCCAAGAAGTCATTTTGAACGGACCGTTCGAAGTGTAGTCAGGGCCAGCATTGGCATACCATTTTGGATTTTTCTGCGCAATTTTGCTGTTCACTGGGAAGTACGTATAGAACGCCGTTAATTCTAAGAAATAAGGCGTTGGATTTTCCAGTGTAACTTGCAGCGTTTTTTCGTCGATTGCTTTTACGCCGACATCTTCCGCTTTTGCTTTCCCTTCGTTGAATGCTTGACCATTTTTAACGTAATAAAGCTGATAAGCATATTGCGATTGGTTTTTCGGATCCAGCGCCCATTTCCATGCATATTCAAAGTCTTGGGCGGTAACTGGGTCGCCATTGGACCATTTGGCATCGCGCAATTTGAATGTGTATGTTTTTAAGTCTTTAGAAACTTCGTAGCTTTCTGCCATCGCTAACTGAGGTTTGCCGTCTTTAATGCGGGTTAACCCTTCAAACGTTTGGTATAACACGTTGGCGGAAACACTATCATTCGCTAAGCCAGGATTTAGTGAGAATGGCTCTGTTTTAATGTTCACATGCAATTCTTGTGGAACATCAGCAGCTTTGTTTCCTTTCTCGCCGGCAGATTCATTGTTTTTTTGAAAGCCGCCGCACGCAGAAAGGAAAAGGCTTAACGCCAACATGAAGCTCAAAAGCATAAAACTTCTTTTCTTCATGGAATTCCCCCCTAAAATAAATTTATGTTCAAAAGCTCTGCGTAAAAACGCGGAACTTTTGTTAATAAATTCAATATTTTTCAAATAAAATAAAAAAATTTATTGCATTTTATTTTATTATTAAAACATTGTTTATGTCATAAAAATTATTAATATATTTTAAAAATAATTTGTATTTTACTTTTTTGTTTCTTTTCTGAATTTTACTTCAATTGAGGCATGTACCGGCTCACTTCTTTCTTTTTGCTATCTGTCATTTTATATTGTTTTTTGATAATTGTAAATAAAAAATTTATTTTTATATTATTTAAAGCGTTTACATTTTGGTTATTTTAACATTTTGTTAAGAAGTAATGAGTGAAGATTTATTTTTTCTTCATTCATTGCTAAAAATGTAATTTTATTAACATAATTTCTAAAATAATGTATTTGGTAAAAAAATTATTAAATAACACTTTGAAATCAGAATAATAACTTTTCCAAAAACTTTTTGTTTGCGCTATTAAGCCATGGCGACAGCGCTTCGCAAAATTCGCCCCCACAAAGCCGTTTATTTCTCCATCACTCCTAATGCCATATATGCTCCGTTTCGCGGATAGTCCGTAACCTATTCCGATAAGGAACGGGTTTCTTTCACCACATCGTTGATATTGCCGCATCTGCCTATTTGTTCCGTACAGTATTAATTATATTTATTTCGCTTTTTTTCTATTCATTGCTTAGGAGGGAAAAAGAAACTTGCATATAGCAAATAGATGTTTTACAATAAGAGTCAAAAAAACTGGAATGAACATGCGATGAGAAAGAAGAGTACATATTGCGATGCCTTCAGAGAGCTTGTGGCTGGTGGGAACAAGCGGCTAGCAATATGGAATGGGCTTTCGAGCATCCGGCTGAACGAGAGTAGGCTTTGGACGCCTGCCTTGCGTTATCAAGGCGCCATGCGCATACAGGCATGGGCAGAGTGATTGCACCATATGTGCAATAACTAGGGTGGCAACGCGGTCCTATCGTCCCTAACGTTTAAGGGAATAGGGCCTTTTTAAATGGATAAAAAAGGAGTGGTATGATGAAAACGAGTTTTTCAGGCATTCAGCCAAGCGGTGTCATTACGCTTGGCAACTATATCGGCGCTATGCGGCAATTCGTAGAATTGCAGAATGAGTACAACTGCTACTTTTGCATTGTCGATCAGCATGCGATTACCGTCCCGCAAGATCCGCAGGAACTGCAAAAAAACATTCGCAGTTTAGCCGCCCTTTATTTGGCGGTCGGCATCGATCCGAATAAGGCGACTTTGTTTATCCAGTCGGAAGTTCCTGCCCACGCGCAGGCAGGATGGATGCTGCAATGCCTTTCTTATATCGGCGAACTGGAAAGAATGACTCAATTCAAAGACAAATCAGCAGGAAAAGAAGCGGTGAGCGCCGGACTGCTTACTTATCCGCCGTTAATGGCTGCAGATATTCTTTTATATAAAACCGATATTGTGCCTGTCGGGGAAGACCAAAAACAACATATTGAATTGACGCGCGATTTAGCAGAACGCTTCAACAAGCGGTACGGGGAGATTTTTACGATTCCGGAACCGCGCATTCCAAAAATCGGCGCGCGCATTATGTCGCTTGCAGACCCGACAAAAAAAATGAGCAAATCGGATCCGAACAAAAAGTCGTTTATTACGCTTCTTGATGATGCCAAAGCGGTGGAAAAGAAAATCAAAAGCGCCGTAACGGATTCAGAAGGAGTCATCCGATATGACAAAGAAAATAAACCAGGAATCTCCAACCTTCTTAACATTTATTCGATTTTAGCGAACAAAACGATTGAAGAACTTGAACAAGAATATGCCGGAAAAGGGTATGGCGTATTTAAAGCCGATCTTGCCCAAGTGATTATTGATACCCTTACCCCGATTCAAGAGAAATATTATCATTTATTGGAAAGCAGCACACTCGACGAAGTGCTTGACAAAGGGGCAGAAAAAGCAAATAAAGTGGCAACGGAAATGCTCGAAAAAATGGAACAAGCGATGGGGCTCGGAAGAAGGCGTTAATAAAAGCAAGCCGTTTGTGGCTTGCTTTTTTGTTTTACACGCGCATCCACCGTTCTTTTCCGGGGCTTGCTTGCGTTTGTGCGCCAACAGCGCGATGTTTAATTCACTTTTGGCTCCTGTTCCATTTCCCAAAGTTTTTCAAAAAACGGCTGACCTTTTATTAATTTTTCGCATAACTGCACATGTCTTTCGGACCAGCCGTATTTTGTCTCCTCGTATAAGCGCTGCCATGCCTCTTCAAACGGCATTTTTTGAATATCAGGATATTTGTGCGGCGCCCATTCCGTATACCAGTAGCGAACCTCCGCGACATTTTTCGTTGCGCGAAGTTGATCAAGCGCCATAAACAGCAGTTGTTTGAGCTGCCGCTCCTTTCGCGTGAGTCCGCACATCCATTCAGGAGAAGGGGACAAAATATGGTACGCTTTTTCAAAGGCTGGCAGCGGATACGGTTCTTCTTCATGTTCTGCGGTCATTTCATACACTTGCTGTTCTTGTCTCGGAATAAGGCGGCTTTTTCGAATCGGAATGTTATAGCCAATCGTGTCAACAGCGAGAATGCCGTAGCCGTCCGTAATGACAAAACAATAATCAAGCTGGATGCGCTCGTGATTTTTCCGCAAGTATGCTTTTTGGTATACATCTTCAAGAAGCTGCTTCGGAATTTCCGATAAACTGTTTTCAATATAATTGAATAACGCAGAAGAAACTTTAAGCAGCGGCACTTGATCAAGCAGTTCAACTTGATCGTCCTTCCTCCATTCATAGAAATGACACACGTTATATCCGTTTTCTTCCCCTTCAAACCAATTGACCCAAACGTCATGAAGATATAGCATACGATACCCCTCGCTTTAAACAAACTTATTTGTCCATCAGTATAGGCAGAGGGGGCAATTTTTATTCCATTTCATCCTTTTTTATCCATTACTCTTCTCGATAAGGAAAGTATAAGCTTCCTAGCATTAGCAAAAGCCCTATTGGGAGCAGATAAAATTCTATTCTTGTGCGAATATGGACAAAATATCCGGTCCATCCCCTCTCTGGTGTCATCATGTTTAAAGAAGCAAGCATTACCACCCCGCCAATGACCGAAATGCCAAAACCGACCAAGTAAACGAATATGCGAATCATCGGGCTCCTCTTCTTTCCCTGACTTGTCCTTCTCATGTTTTACATATATGAGCCCGCAATGCTGATCATGACTGCTTGTTGTTTTCTAATGAAGCAGCCTGCAATATCTGTTCTGAATCCATATTCATTAATTCGGAAAAACGCGCGCCATGTTCAAGGCAGCGGCGGACGATATAATGACCGACCGCATACCCAAGCATAGTTGGATAAAAACCAAGCCCGTAAAGCAGCCGAGCATACAACGGATGTTTGGAGAAAATCGACTTATGCGGTGATACGTACCGTTTCCAAAAGCTGTAAAGCTGTTCGTCCGAGTAATAGGTCGTCCATCTTGCTTGCTGCTCCTTGCCGACATACTGGCAAACCGCGTTTTCGGCAAGCCCTTCTAATATGATCGCATCCAAAAGTGTCGTATCTTCGCTTTCTTTCATTTGTTTTTTCAAGCGACAAACATGATTGTACTCATGTGTTATCAATGCCTCGATTTCTTTGTCCGTATGGTGCGGCAATAAAAAAATAAACAATTTGTCATGAAAGGCGATCCCCCCTTTGCTATTAAACTCACGCGCTAAAACCCGGTTATAAGGATCCGCTGGAAAAAGAAAAAGAGGCACATCTGGGCCGTTCCATTTCTTCTTTCTCTTTTCGTAAACCGCCTCGACCCGTTCCCATATATTTTTTTGTTTCATTTGCTTAATCGTTTCTTTCATATTTTTCGACGGTTTGTACATGCCAAAACGCACAAGGTGGAAGTAAATATCTCGCTCGTTCGCATCTGGAAAATACAAAACAAGGCGCCGGCACAGGCGAACGGGATCATCATGCCATTCGCCAAGCCATCGATCAGTACGGATAACCGGCATGCTTGTCACCTCTTTTTCCATTTTTCCTATCGTATGATCAAAACAAAAAAGAGGTGAAAAAAAAGGGGCTATCTCCTTTTGCGGAGGCAGCCCATCACCGTTATTTTACATATTTCTTAAAAATCAACGTAGCATTATGCCCGCCAAAGCCGAACGAATTGCTTAACACCGCGTTAACTTCTTGCTTTCTCGCCGCATTTGGCACATAGTCAAGATCACATTCCGGATCAGGAGTTTCATAGTTTATCGTCGGCGGAATCACTCCATCTTTAATCGCTAACACGGAAAATACCGCTTCTACTGCACCAGCCGCTCCCAGCAAATGACCGGTCATCGATTTGGTCGAGCTGACCGCCAGCTTGTACGCATGGGCGCCGAACACTTCTTTAATCGCCATCGTTTCATATTTGTCATTGTATTCTGTACTCGTGCCGTGGGCATTAATATAATCAATTTCTTCCGGCTTCATTCCTGCATCGGCCAACGCTTGGCGCATCGCACGGACGCCGCCTTCCCCACCTGGAGCCGGCGCGGTAATATGATATGCATCCCCTGTCGCCCCATAGCCAACAATTTCCGCATAAATTGGCGCACCGCGGCGCACCGCGTGCTCCAGCTCTTCCAATACAAGAATTCCTGCTCCTTCTCCCATCACAAAACCATCGCGGTTTTTGTCAAACGGGCGGCTCGCCGTTTTTGGATCCGGGTTCGTCGACAGCGCCGTATTCGCGCAAAATCCGGCCAGCGCCATTTTCGTTATCGGCGCTTCAGTGCCGCCAGCAATCATGACATCAGCATCACCGCGCTGAATCACTTTAAACGCATCGCCAATGGAGTTGGTTCCTGTTGCACAAGCAGTGACAGTGCAAGAATTGATTCCTTTCGCCCCCAGAATGATGGACACTTGTCCCGCTGCCATATCCGGAATCATCATCGGCACAAAAAACGGGCTTACCCGGCGATAGCCGCGTTGTTGGAAAATCTCAAATTGCTGCTCATATGTTTCCATCCCGCCGATTCCCGATCCGATCCAAACGCCGACTCTTGGCGCATTTTCATCGGTGATTTCTAATTTTGCGTCGTTAACCGCCATCAATGCGGCAGCGACAGCGTATTGCGTAAAACGGTCCATTTTGCGCGCTTCGCGCCGATCAATAAATTGTTCCACATTGAAGTCTTTCACTTCTGCCGCCACTTTTGCCGGAAAATCATCTGGATTGACGCGCGTTAGCATCCCGATTCCTGACTTGCCGGCAATAATATTTTTCCACGTCGTTTCCACATTGTTCCCAAGCGGCGTTACCGCTCCAAGACCTGTAACAACGACTCGTCTCTTTTCCATCACTTCCGTCTCTCCTTTTTTATCCGTATTGAGCTGCTAGCGGCCCCAACGCAAAGCGATAGCACCCCACGTTAATCCGCCGCCAAATCCAACCATAATAATGAGATCATCGTCTTTGATTTTTCCTGCTTCTAATTCTTCGACAATGGAAATGGGGATGGAAGCAGCCGAAGTGTTTCCGTATTTTCGAACAGTTGTTGACATTTTCTCCTCCGGCAGTTCAAGGCGCTGCCTTGCAGCTTCGACAATGCGAATATTGGCTTGATGCGGAATGAGAAAATCAACATCGTTTTTCGATAATCCTGCTTTTTCTAAGACGTTAATGCATGATTCTCCCATTTGGCGGACGGCGAATTTGAATACTTCTCTGCCGTTCATCACGATATATTCGTCTTTATATAAATGTTTTCCTCCTGTTCCGTCCGCTCCTAATTCAAACGACAAAATGCCTCGTCCTTTGGAAACAGGGCCCATCACGACCGCACCGGCGCCGTCGCCAAATAGCACCGCCGTATTGCGGTCATTCCAGTCGGTAATTTTGGATAATTTTTCTGCTCCCACTACCAATATATAACGATATACGCCATTGTCAATAAATTGGCTTGCGGTAACCATTCCGTAAATAAAACCAGCGCATGCCGCGCTAATATCTAACGCCGCCGCTTTTGCCGCGCCAAGCCGTTCTTGCAGCATGCAGGCGACAGATGGAAATGACTTGTCAGGCGTCACTGTTGCGACTAAAATTAAGTCAATATCTTTAGCGGAAATTCCCGCGTCATCCAACGCTTTTTTCGCCGCAAAATACGCCATGTCGGAAGTATCGATATCGTCTGCAGCAATTCTTCGTTCTTCAATACCCGTTCTCGACCGAATCCATTCATCTGATGTATCCATCATTTTCTCCAAATCAAAGTTTGTCAACACCTTTTCTGGCAAATATCGTCCGATTCCAAGAATACCTGCTCCCACACCGAACATCTCCTTTAGTATATAACCAATTATTATTACTTGGTACTAATTTTATCGTAAACACAAAAAACACGCAATAGAAATATGTAAAGCGTGTGATCTGTCTAATCACTTTCCTATTTTCTACATACAGTGCTAATAAAGAAAAAAGCAAGGGAGGAGGCGTTGTATAGTGGATGACCAAAAGCAAACAAAGCAGCAGAACGAGCAAATGGACCGTTTTTCCCGTTTAATGTTCGGTTCCTTTCCGCCGCGCTCTCGCCAGTCGCGTGATGGCTCTGTTCAAAACGATCTTTCTTCCCAGCAAGGGCCTGATTTTTTGCAGCTGATGCAAAACATCGATACGCTTGTCACTTCATTTGATCAATTAAAGCCGTTGATGAAAAAAATAACTTCTTTCGTTAATATGTTAAAAAAATAAGAGGCGTAAGGAAACTAACGCCTCTTTTTGCTATGAACTCTTAAAGCTGCAACATAACTTCCAATAGAAGAATTCATGGAAGCTCGTTATATCGTTGATAAAATTGGTGGATCGCTTTACTAAACTGATACCGCTTTTCTGGCAAATAATAAGTAACATGAACATTATCGTCGGCCGCCCCCAACCATTGCTCATATTTCTGGCAGTGGTGAGAAGAGGAACAACGGGTAATTCCTGATAATTCCCAGATTTTTATCGGGACTTGGCGGGGCACAATGAACAAGGAGGGAATTGCTTTTTCGATATTTGCCTCGTCTATACCGTAGGCAAGCGCTATTTCTTTTTTCATTCTTTTATAAAAAAATTCGTTTTCCTTCTTATGCTCAAGCTGGGCGCGTAAATCAAGACAAGGGCTTAACATTACGATCGCACGGATTTGCTTTGGCATTGTTTCAAGAAGCTGCAAAGCGACAAGCGCTCCCATTCCTTCGGCAAGAATATAAATCCGTTTGTTTAATATTTCACTTTTTAGCACGTAGTAAATAAGTTGTTTCGCCAAACGCACTGCTTTTGGGCTTCCCCAATGCCTGCCGTACAGATGAGAGTAAAAAATGGTGTAGCCGTATTCGAGCAGATCGCAAAGAAATTGGTGGCGTCCTTTATGTTCGATCCAAAAGCTCGTACGGTCGTTAACAAAATGATTCGTGTCACCAATAATCAAAAGAGCAAATCCGTTTGGACGTTCCGGCAAATGTATGATACACCACTGGTCATCAAGCTGAAAAAATCGTCGTTGAACCGTCATCGATATTCACCCTTGCTTTTACGATGCATAATTGTACAATACACAGTATGCGGAACGAAAAAAAAAGTACGGGTATATGCCTAAACGAGCAAATTATGATAAGATAAGAAAAGGAATGATGCGAAGATGGGAGGAAATGTAATGCGCCTGTTTTGGACATTTTTCTGGACGTTTTTGCTTGTCCAGATGGCGACGTACGTCATGGGCTCGATGCAAGGCATCGGCTACAACTTCACAACCGGCGCCTTGCTCGGCGTGATCGTGACCGTTTTGGTCGTCGTTGTCGCCGCTTTGATTCCGGACGAGCCAGCCGGGGATCATCACCATTAAAACGAACAACGCCTTGGAGATTGAATCTCCAAGGCGTTGTTTTTTGCAACTGTCTATGCCGTTATTCACCGCTCGTTTCGGCCGGCGCTCTTCGTTCTTTTTCCAGCCATATAATGAGCCCCGGCAACAGCATCCCACGAATCAAAAACGTATCAAGCAAAATCCCGATCGCGACAAGAAATCCGAAGACAAACAATAGTTGCACCGGTTGGGTCATCAACACGGAAAACGTCGCCGCTAAAATGAGGCCGGCTGAAGAAATGACGCCGCCTGTATGGGTTACCGCCTGTTTCACCGCTTCATGGAGCGAATGCGTTCTCCACTCCTCTTGGAAACGGGAAATCAGCATAATATTATAGTCGATGCCAAGCGCCACGAGGAAGACGAATGCATACAGTGGCACGCGGCCGCTGACTGCTTCGATGCCAAACAGCCAATCGGTCAGCCAAATTCCGAGGCCAAGCGCAGCCGTAAACGAAACGAGAATCGTCCCCATCATATACACGGACCGCTTCACCGACCGCGTCAGCCCAATGAGCAACAAAAGAATCAAGAGCGTTTCCAACGAAACAATCACGATCATATCGCGTTTGTTCAACGACCGCTCATCCACTTTCGCCGCTGTTTCCCCGGCAAAATAAAGGCGCCCATCAAGCCCGCTTTGTTTGACGATCGTTTCCTTCCGGTCAATAATCCGTTCCATCGCATCGATCGTTTCGACATCGTATGGGTTTTCGCGAAACGTAAGTGTAAATGAGACGACGCGGCCATCATCCGCCGTACCAGTCGGGCGCACCTCACTGACAAGCGGCTGTTTCTCAAGCTGATTTTGCAGCTGTTCCAGTTGCTGTGGCGTGACCTTTTCCTTTCCTTCAAACAAGACCGTGGTCGGCGCCAGCTCCCCTTTGGCAAAATGTTGTTCCAACAGTTCATATCCTTGGCGCGACGGCATATCTTTCGGGAACGATTTGATCATATCATACTCATATCGAAGCGCGGTTGTATGGCCCGCCATCACTACAAGGAGCAAACCAATCAAAGCCACGGTCAGCCGCGGCTTTTGAACAACAAACCGGCCGATTCTCCCCCAAAATCCACTTGTTCCTTTCCCTTCGCTCTCACCGACGCGTGGAATGTTCGGCCAAAACGCTTTGCGGCCAAACAGCGTAAACAACGCCGGAATCAGCGTAACGGAAGCGATCATGATGATCGCCATCGCAAGAGCGAACGTCGGGGCAAAATTTCGGTAATCGCCTAGTTTCGCGAAAAACAAGACAAGCATGGCGGCCAGCACCGTGCCTCCAGAGAAAAAGACCGGCAGTCCCGTCTCGCGCATCGCCCATTTCATGGCCTGCCATTTGTTCTCATGCCGTTTCAACTCTTCGCGGTAACGAGAAAAGATGAACAACGAATAATCGGTGATCGCCGCAAACAGCAAAATCGACATGATCGAAATGGTCTGTTTGGACATCACCAGCCCGGCTTTGCCCATCACTCCAAGCAGCTGCATAACCACCCCGTAAACAAAACCGGCAGCTACAAGCGGGATCAACGCTAACAGCGGCGAACGGTAAATGACGATCAACAGCACGAGAATCAACCCGACTGTCGACAACATGAGCACAATATCAGCGCGGGAAAACAAGGCCAACGTATCGGCCGCAATGCCGGCCGGCCCCGTGATATATATAGCAACATCGCTTTCCTTTTTGACCCATTTGCGAATCTCGTCGTTCACCGTTTGGATGTCTTTGGACTCCATCGTTGACCGATAGACGGCCGGAACAACGATCGTTTTCCCATCTTCAGAAACAAAGCCGGCCATCGCTTGCGGTGGAAGAGAAGCAACAGGAATGACTTGTTCCAAAGCGTCGCGGTGCGCTTGTTCGATATGGCCCACCAAACGTTGCAGTTCATCTTTGGCAATCGGACGGTCATCTGAATGAAAGACAAAAATGGCCGGAACGCCGTCGCTCGACGAAATATACTCGTCTGCTTTTTTCGCCGCCACCATCGATTGCGCATCTTCTGGGAGCGTTTCAATGCTTGAGACTTCATATTCTTTGGCGCTCGGCGCTACAGCCCCCAGTATGGCAACGGCCGCAAGCCAAACGATCAACGTCCACCACATTCCTTTTTTCGTTGCCACCCGGTCAGTCAAAGCATGCAGCCATCGATTCATCGCTATTCCTCCATTTTTCATGAATTGCCGAAAGTGACACTTCTGTCACTTTCGGCACATTCTTATTGTAAAGGGAAAGTGGCAATACTGTCAATTTCCAGTCATCACCCCATACATGATGATTTCCTTAATGCTTTCCGCCCATTGGTCAAGCGAAATGCCGGGAAAATGAGGGACGACCACCGATTGAAAAATATACGCAAGAACGATCCGGTTCGGAAGATGCGGTTTGATTCTTCCTTCCTGTTTCCCTCGTTCCACCAACTGATTAAGTTCTTCATACATCCGTTCATGAAACTGTTCAAGGCGCTCCTTATTCGCCCGCACAGCCGGAGTGGTATCCGGAATGCGCCTTCCGATCGCGATCATTCGATGAAGATCGTCATGGTACAAAATCAAGTTAAGCAAAAAACGGAATTGTTCATCAAACGTCGGATAGTCATGAATGTGAACAAACTTGGCAAACACTTGCTCCATTTCGTCCACCATATATGCCGTAATGACCTCTTCTTTGTTCTCGAAATGTTTATAAATGGCCGTTCTTGATACACCGAGCCGTTCCGCTAACAACCCGAAGGTAAATCCTTCATAGCCGTGTTCAAGGAGAAGTTGTTTTGTATGTTGAAACACTTCGTTCAATGAAAATTTCCGTTCGCGTGCCATTTGATCGCCTCTCCCCTTTTCACCTTATGCCGGTATAAGCATTCCCGCACTTATTATACATCTGCTTTAAGGAAAAAGAAAAGGCGCCCTGCGAAAAGCAAGGCGCTTTTGGTCAATACTACGGATCGCGCACGGATGGAACGGATGAGGCAACCTAGGCGATACCCCTTTTTGCCAACAATATCGATCGTACGTGATTGCCGGGCAAAGGCAAGCCCCTCACCACTCCCCTCTTTGATGCGCCAAATAAGCCGGAGCGCTTCCCCGTTTCCTTGCCGCATCGTCTTTATAACTGTGGACGGATGACAAGCCGGCCGTTTTCGGCATCGACGATGACGGTGCTGTAATCTTTCACCCGCCCGGCGATCAACTCTTTGGCGAGCGGCGTTTCGATTTGCTTTTGCATAAACCGTTTGAGCGGACGCGCGCCGTAGACCGGGTCGAAGCCCGCTTCAGCGATGTATTGCTTCGCCGCTTCCGTCAGCACGAGTTCGATATGGCGATCTGTCAAACGGCGCGACAGCTCGCGGGCGAACTTTTCAACGATGCCTTTCACTTCGTTCACCGACAGCGGCTTAAATAAGACGACGTCGTCAATCCGGTTTAAAAACTCGGGACGGAAATGGGCGCGCAATTGCTGTAATACTTGTTCATGCGTTTCTTCTTTAATCTTTCCGTCTTCTGTCACTCCTTCTAACAACAAATGCGATCCGATATTGGATGTCATGATCACAACCGTATTTTTAAAATCAACCGTGCGTCCTTGCGAGTCGGTAATGCGCCCGTCGTCCAACAGCTGCAATAAGATGTTGAACACTTCTGGATGCGCCTTTTCAATTTCATCGAACAAAATGACGGAATACGGCTTGCGCCGCACCGCTTCCGTTAACTGCCCTCCTTCTTCGTAGCCGACATAGCTCGGAGGCGCGCCGATTAAGCGGGAAACGGCGTGTTTTTCCATATATTCGGACATATCGATGCGGATCATTTGTTCTTCGCTGTCAAATAGCGCGTGTGCGAGCGTTTTGGCCAATTCCGTTTTTCCGACTCCTGTCGGCCCTAAAAAGATAAAGGAACCAATCGGGCGATTAGGGTCTTTTATGCCGGCGCGCGCCCGCAGCACCGCATCAGCAACAAGCTCAACCGCTTCATCTTGGCCTATGACTCGTTCGTGCAGCAATTCGTGCAGCCGCAATAACTTTTCCCTTTCTCCTTCCACTAACCGCGTTAACGGGATTCCCGTCCACCGCGAAACGATTTCTGCGATTTCTTCCTCCGTTACTTCTTCGCGGAGAAGCCGCCCTTCTTTGTTATTTTCGCTCATTTCTTGTTCAAGCTGCTTAAGTTGTTTTTCTAACTGCGGAATGCGGCCATGGCGAAGTTCCGCGGCTCTATTCAAGTCATATTCGTTTTCCGCTTCTTCCAATTCGCGCTTCGCTTTCTCCAATGCTTCGCGAACGTCACGCACTCGCTGAATCGCTTCTTTTTCTTGTTGCCATTGCATTTTCATGCTGTCCGCTTTTTCCCGTAAGTCCGCCAGCTCTTTTGTCAGCGCCGCAAGCCGTTCTTTACTTGCTTCGTCTGTCTCTTTCCGCAGCGCCGCTTCTTCGATTTCCAGCTGCATGACGCGGCGCATCACTTCATCCAACTCAGACGGCATCGAATCCATTTCTGTGCGGATCGTCGCACACGCTTCATCGACTAAGTCAATCGCTTTATCCGGCAAAAAGCGGTCGGAAATGTAACGATCCGCCAACGTCGCCGCAGCAACAAGGGCGCGGTCATGAATTTTCACTCCGTGATGCACCTCAAACCGTTCTCTTAAGCCGCGCAAAATCGAAATCGTATCTTCCACGCTCGGTTCTTCAACAAGAACTTGCTGGAAGCGACGTTCAAGCGCCGGATCTTTTTCAATATATTGCCGGTACTCATCGAGCGTCGTCGCCCCGATGCAATGCAGTTCGCCGCGCGCCAGCATCGGCTTTAACATGTTGCCTGCGTCCATCGCTCCTTCTGCTCTGCCGGCGCCGACAATCGTATGCAATTCATCGATAAATAAAATAATTCTTCCTTCGCTTTTCTTTATTTCATTTAACACCGCTTTAAGGCGTTCTTCAAATTCGCCGCGAAACTTTGCTCCAGCGACGAGCGAACTCATATCTAATGCGAAAATCGTCTTCTCCTTCAATCCTTCCGGAACATCCTTGCGCACGATGCGCTGCGCCAATCCTTCGACAATCGCTGTCTTCCCGACACCCGGTTCCCCGATAAGCACCGGATTGTTTTTCGTTTTGCGTGACAGGATGCGGATGACGCGGCGAATTTCGCTATCGCGGCCAATGACAGGATCAATTTTTCCCGCTTTCACTTCCGCAACTAAATCACGACCGTATTTTTTTAACGCTTCATATGTAACTTCTGGATTTGGGCTTGTCACGCGCTGATTCCCCCTTATTTCCGTCAATACGCGTAATAATGAAGAACGGTTGATGTTGTAACGTTGAAAAAGCCGGCCGATGTCGTCCGTTTCCTCTGTGAAGGCAAGCAGCAAATGTTCAACCGAAATATATTCGTCTTGCATATTTTTCGCTTCTTTTTCCGCTTTTGCCAACAACCGCTGCAGCCGCTGCGACATATACAGATTTTCCGCGCCGGCCCCAAGCACTTCCGGCTTTTTCTTTAATAACGCTTCTAGTTCATGGATGAATGCGCCTATATTAACATGAAGCAGTGTGAATATTCTTCCGGCAAGTCCTTCTTCTTGCCGCAACAATGCGAGCAGCAAATGTTCCAAATCGAGCTGCTGATGATGGTGTCGAGTGGCAATCTTTTGCGCCTCAAGAAAAGCTTCTTGCACTTTTTCCGTAAACTTATTTGCGTTCATCCGCCGTCCCTCCTCTTTGACCTTTTTTGACCTTTAAGTATATTATAACGATGCCTTCTTTTCTTTTCAAATAGAAAGCCACTCCAAATGGAATGGCTTTTCGCGTTAGCAATAAGCGGGAAAATGATATTTTGCCGCTCCATATCATGGGCAGCTTTAGGAGAAATAAGGCGCCTTTCGTATCTTGGCTAGATATTTATGGTTTTCGCACGTACGTCCAGTGGCGGTTATGGTTGGATGTTTCCGGAAACGTATCTCCTGCTTTTAGTTTTATTTTTCTCGGATTTTTGACATTATCGCCGGTTTCGCCAATTTCGATGTACATCCCATTGTTTGGCGCCTTGTCGCCCGGTTTGAAATGACGTTGTTGCCCCATTGTTATTCCCCCTTTATCCGAAGTATATTTTTATCATGCCCGTCCGCCCGTTTATTCATAACAAAAAAACACCGGCATATCGCCGGTGTGATTCCGTTACAATAATAAAGATAGTAACACCGCTTTTTGTGCGTGAAGCCGGTTTCCCGCCTGCTGGAACACAAACGAATTTGGCCCGTCAATCACCTCAGCCGTTACTTCTTCACCGCGATGGGCTGGCAAACAATGGAGAAAGAGATAATCTTGTTTGGCATGTTTCACTAATTCGCCGTTGACTTGAAACGGCTGAAACACAGTAAGGCGCTGCTCGCTTTCTTGTTCTTGGCCCATGCTCGTCCACACATCTGTATAAATGACATCTGCATTGGCGACCGCTTCGACTGGATCGTGCGTTACCGCAACTGCCGCTCCTGTTTGTCTTCCAATTTGTTCCGCTGCATCAATATATTTCTCCTTCGGCTCATAACCAGCCGGACAAGCGATCACACAATCCATGCCGACTTTTGCTGCGGCAATCATCAGCGCATTGGCGACATTGTTGCCGTCGCCGACATAAGCAAGTTTCAATCCCTTCAGCGTTTTCTTCACTTCATAAATCGTCAATAAGTCAGCTAGCGCCTGGCACGGGTGGTCGTCATCGGTGAGCCCGTTAATCACAGGAATCGTCGCATATGCTGCGAGCTCTTCCAATTTGCTATGGGCAAATGTGCGAATCATAATCGCATCGACGTATTGCGATAATACTCTCGCCGTATCGGCAATCGTTTCTCCCCGGCCAAGCTGCAAATCGCTGCTATTTAAGTAAAGCGCGCTTCCGCCGAGCTGGGTCATCCCTACTTCAAACGACACTCTCGTGCGGGTCGATGGCTTTTCAAAAATCATCGCCAACGTTTTTCCGGCAAGCGGGGCATGCGATTGCCCGGCAAGCTGTTTTTGCTTTAATTCCTCCGCAAGTGCCAATAAATCATAAATGTCTTCTGTTGAAATATCTATTAATGTTAAAAAGTCTTTTCCCTTCAACGAAACGACTTTGTTCATATAATCACCGCTTTCTCTCTTTGTTTTTTCTCATCAAGCCATTCTTGAATCGACGAAACAGAAAACTTTTCCACATCGATCGCTTGCAAAAAGAGTTGAAACGTCTCGCTTTCCGTAAACGTCATAATTTGCCGCGACAATGCTAGCATTCGATATTGCGCAGTTTTTTCGTCTTTTTGCAAATCGAAAAACGCCAGTGCTTCCTTGCGTTTTATCCATTCAGAAAACGGCATATCGGAAACAGCAATTAATTGTTTTGCTTTCATCATTTCAAGAAGTTCATCGCTTATTTCTCCATTTACGTAAATTTCGCGGGCGTCGCGTCTTTTCGACAAATAGGAGTAAAATGCCTTTGCCGCCGCTTCTTCCATTGTTTTGGCGATGCTGATCCCTTCTCCCGTCGATTTCATTTCCGGACCGACGAGCGGATCGACTCCAGGCAGCTTATATGTCGAAAACACCGGATATTTGAGGACGAGATATGGCAAATTCGCCAAGTAACGCTGCTTCTCATCAACGACGTCCTTTAAACATTTCCCGAGCAATAATTTTGTCGCAATTTGTGCGAGCGGTATGCCTGTTGCCTTGCTGACAACCGGAACAGTCCGGCTGGCGCGCGGATTCACTTCCAATACGTATACTTGGCCGTTGGCAATGACGTATTGAATGTTCATAATTCCTTTAAATTGTAATTTTTTAACAATTTTTCTGGCGTACGTAATGATTTTTGATTGTTCTTCATTCGCAATCGTTTGCGCCGGCAGCACTGCATAACTGTCTCCTGAATGCACTCCTGCTTTTTCCACATGTTCGATGATCGTTGGAAGCAACATATCGTTTCCATCCGCGGCAACGTCGACTTCCGCTTCTTTCCCGTCCAAATATGCGTCGATTAGCAACGGATATGCAATCATGCCTTGCTCTAGCAGTGCGCGCAATTGTTGTTCATTTTTAACGATGAACATTCCTCTGCCGCCGATGACGTAAGAAGGGCGGAGCAATACCGGATAACCGATTTTTTTCGCATTCAAAACAAGTTCTTCTTCATTGTTTGCCATCATTCCTGGCACGTGCGGGATGTCCAATTCTTCTAACAGCTGATAAAAACGATCGCGGTCTTCTAGCTGGTCGATCATATCGTAAGTGACGCCAAGAAGGGGAACATTCGCTTCTTCAAGCCCTTTGACAAGATTAATTGCCGTCTGTCCCCCGAACTGAACGATTACTTTTTTTATCTGCTCCGCTTCAATCACGTTCAGCACTTCTTCCAGCGTAAGCGGCTCGAAATAAAGACGGTCGGCCACGGCAAAATCGGTGCTGACCGTTTCCGGATTGTTGTTCATTAACACTGTCTCATATCCTTCTTTTTGCAGAGCGTATACGCTATGCACGGAACTGTAATCAAATTCGATTCCCTGCCCGATTCGAATTGGCCCTGCGCCAATAATCAACACTTTTTCTTTATCGCTTTTTTTTCGCTCATCTTCGCCGAAGTACGTTGAATAATAATAATCCGTTTCCGAATGGAACTCCGCCGCGCACGTATCGACCATTTTATATACCGGGACGATGCCAAGTTGTTTCCGCTTTTCTCTCACGTCGCTTTCCTTCACGTTCCATGCTTCTGCCAAAAACGCGTCGGAAAATCCTTTTTCTTTCAAGAGACGGAACGTTGCTTCATCGATTTCGTCTAAGTTTGTTTCTTTCGCTTTCTTTTCTAATTCAATCAGCTGATAAAACGAATGCAAAAAGAAACGGTCGATTTTTGTCAATTCATACACAACATCGATCGTTTCTCCGCGGCGGAACAATTCAAGAATCGCAAAAAAGCGGCGGTCATCTTTCCGGGCAAGCAGCTGCTTCAATTCGTCATTGGTTTTGTCTTCAAGTTCTGGCAAATATAATCCATTATTCTTTCCTTCTAACGAGTAAACCGCTTTTTGAAACGCGCGTTCCATGTTGCGGTCGATCGCCATTACTTCCCCTGTCGCTTTCATTTGCGTGCCAAGCTGGCGATCGCCGAAAGGAAATTTATCAAACGGCAAGCGCGGAAATTTCACGACGATATAATCAAGCGCCGGTTCAAAACTCGCATATGTTGTTTTCGTTACCGGATTCAGAAGTTCTGCCAGCGTATAGCCGACAGCTAATTTCGCAGCTATGCGCGCGATCGGATATCCCGTCGCCTTCGATGCGAGCGCCGATGAACGGCTGACACGCGGGTTCACTTCAATTAAATAGTACCGTTTGCTAAACGGATCGAGCGCAAACTGAATGTTGCATCCTCCGATAATGCCGAGCGCCGAAATAATTTTGATGGCTGAAGCGCGCAGCATTTGATACTCTTCGTCCGTCAACGTCTGCGACGGGGCAACAACAATCGAGTCGCCGGTATGGATGCCGACAGGATCGACGTTTTCCATATTGCAAACCGTTATGCACGTATTCGTATTGTCGCGCATCACTTCGTATTCAATTTCTTTATATCCAGCCACACTCCGTTCAATGAGGCATTGTGTTATCGGGCTTTCCGCGAGCCCTTTTTCAACTAGGGCAATAAACTGCTCCATCGTTTCCGCGATGCCTCCGCCCGTTCCTCCGAGCGTGTAAGCGGGGCGAATAATGATCGGAAAACCGATTTTTTCGGCAAAAGCAACCGCTTCATCAACGTTCGTAATAATTTCGCTTTCCGGCACTGGTTCGCCCAGTTCATACATGAGCGCGCGAAACGCTTCGCGGTCCTCTCCTCTTTTTATCGCTTCAATCGGTGTGCCAAGCAATTTTACCCCATACTTTTCCAAAACACCCGTTTCATGAAGCTGAAACGCCAAGTTTAATCCCGTCTGTCCTCCAAATGTCGCGAGCAGCCCGTCAGGCCGCTCTTTCGCAATAATCGCCTCCACGCTGTCTACCGTCAACGGCTCAAAATACACGGCGTCGGCATGAACTTCATCTGTCATGATCGTCGCCGGATTGTTATTGACTAAAATAACGCGGTATCCTTCTTCTTTTAAAGCGATGCATGCTTGCGTGCCGGAATAGTCAAATTCCGCCGCCTGTCCGATGACGATCGGGCCGGAGCCGATGATTAAAATCGATTGCAGCGATGTATCTTTAGGCATACACTTTCTCTCCTTTTACTACCGTTTGCAAAAATTCGTCAAAAATATGGTTCGTATCGCTTGGGCCCGGATGTGCTTCCGGATGGTACTGCACGGATAAAATCGGTTTATGGCGGTGCACCATCCCTTCGACGGAACCGTCATTGACGTTGGTAAAGCGGATGTCAAACGGCGTATTCGCTAAACTTTCTTTCTTGACGACATAACTATGATTTTGCGATGTCATCAACACTTTTTGTTTCACCGCGTCATAGACAGGCTGGTTTGCCCCCCGATGGCCGAAGCGGAGCTTTTCTGTGTCTGCGCCATATGAAAGCGCCACTAGCTGATGGCCAAGACAAATTCCCAGCGTTGGATAATGGTCAATGATTTGCCGTATGTTTGCCAACTGTCCGGAAAGCTGCTTCGGATCTCCAGGACCATTGGATAATACGATTCCATCCGGCTTTATCGATTCGATCGTTTCAAATGAAGTATGGTATGGAACGACGGTAACTTTGCATCCCCGCGCTACCAATGATTGCAAAATCGATTTTTTGTAGCCGAAATCGATTAATACAAGGTGAAGCCCACCGTCTCCATATGTTTCGATTTGCGTAGTCGACACATCACGGACTGGAAACGGCTTTTCAGCAACTGCTACCGCATCGCACGACGGGGCAGAAGTAAGCTTTGCCATCATCGTCCCTTCATTGCGAATTTCTTTCACCAAAGCGCGTGTATCAACATGGGTTAACAATGGAATATTCCATTGTTGCAAATATTCTTTCAGGCTATATTTCGCATCGTAATGATATCCGCGGCTGCTCGCTTCATAAACGACCACCGCCTGAACATGCGGTCGCTTGCTTTCAAAATCATCCTCATTGATTCCGTAATTTCCAATTAACGGATACGTAAAAACGATGATTTGATTTTTATATGAAGGATCTGTCAGCACTTCTTGGTAACCGGTCATGCCGGTAAAAAAGACAACTTCCCCGCTTACTTCTCCATTTGGAAGCGGCGATTCTAACTGTCCGGCAAACGTCTTTCCGTTTGCCAAATGCAAATATGCTTCCATGAACGACACCCCATGATCGAATTTTTCCCCAGTTTATAAGGATAAAGAGGCAGCTAGCGATTATTTCGCAGCTGCGGTTTTTACTTTCTGTAGCGTTTGTTTTATCGCTTCTGCTGCCTGATCCAATTCTTCTTTCGAAACGATCAGCGGTGGCAACAGCCGAATGACATTTGGACCTGCTGCTAATACGAGCAGTCCATTTTCATGAATGGCCGGGATCAGTTTTGCCACATCACCGCCACATTCAATGCCAACTAACAGGCCAAGCCCCCGCACTTCTTTCACTAGCTCGAAGTCGCTTAATTCTTCTTGCAGGCGCGCTAAAAAATAGGTTCCTTTTTCTTGTACTTCTTGCAAAAAATCAGGCTGAAAAATGGTTTGCAACGTCGCTTTTGCGGCCGCCATTGCGATTGGATTGCCGCCGAACGTTGAACCGTGCACCCCCGCCGTAAACGCATCTTTCAAAAACGCCTTGCCGATCATTGCCCCAACCGGAATGCCGCTTCCTAATCCTTTCGCGCTTGTAATAATATCCGGCTCAATAGCAAAATGTTGATAAGCAAATGGCTTCCCGGTGCGCCCGATCCCTGTCTGCACTTCATCGACAATAAACAGCGCGCCATATTGCTTGCAAAGCTCGGCGATTTTTTGCAAAAACGCGGCATCAGCCGGTCTGACCCCGCCTTCCCCTTGAACAATTTCCACTATCACCGCCGCGACATCCTCGTTCATTTCGTTTTCAAGTGTTTCGATATCGTTAAACGGCAAATGAACAAATTCCGGCAAAAGCGGGCCAAACCCTTTGTATACCTTTTCTTGCCCTGTAGCTGACATCGTCGCAAACGTCCGTCCATGAAACGATTGCAAAAACGTGATGACTTTATGGCGTCCTGTATGTTTGCGCGCCAATTTTAATGCCGCCTCATTCGCTTCTGCGCCGCTATTGCAGAAAAATACGTAATCGCCACAGCTGTTTGCCACGAGAAGTTCCGCTACCTCTTCCTGAAGCGGGATGGTAAATAAATTAGAAACATGCCAAACTTTCTGAAGTTGCGCTTCGATTGCTTTTTGCACTGCCGGATGACGGTGGCCAAGATTGCAAACGGCAATCCCGGAAACAAAATCCAAATATTGTTTTCCGTTTGTATCAGTAACCGTCGTCCCTTCTGCTGATTGTATGCAAATACTCCAACGGTTATATGTCGGAAATAACGCTCCCATTAATAGACCCCCACTTCGTTTCGAATCGTCGTTCCATACCATTGCCCGTTTTTATAAAATGGTGTTTTCCCGCTGACGATCATCACTTCATGAAGCGATTCCGATAATGCGGCAATCGCCGCTTTTACCTTTGGAATCATTCCTCCCGTAATGATGCCTTCGTTCATCATTCGTTCAATCGCCTCGATCGTGACTTCTTCCACGACAGCGCCATCCCGCAAAATTCCCGGAACGTCCGTCACAAACAGCAATTGCGCCGCCTTGATCGCTTTCGCTACCGCTCCTGCCGCCGTATCGGCGTTAATGTTGTATTTTTGGCCATCTTTGTCTGCCCCGATTGGCGAAATAACCGGAATATAACGAGATTGCAACAGGTTAGCGACAAAATCGCCATTGACATTGACGACTTTCCCCACATATCCGAGCTTTTCTAAATCGATTGGCGCTGCCTGCAATAAACAGGCGTCTACACCGGAAACGCCGACCGCGGGCAGTCCGTATTGCTGCAATAACGCAACAAGCTGTTTATTTACTTTGCCCGCCAAAATCATTTCCACCACTTCTAATACTTCTTTTGTCGTTTTGCGCAGCCCGTTCATAAATTCACTGTGCACATGGAGCCGCTGCAGCATTTTTCCGATTTCCGGACCGCCGCCATGAACAAGGACAACATTCATGCCTTGTTCGTACATCGCTTGCAAACTTGTAAAAAACGACGGCGATAAATCGCTTAACACGCTGCCTCCACACTTGATGACAATCGTCTTTTCCATCTCCCTCTCCCCTTATTACGTACGATAACTCGCATTAATTTTCACGTAATCATAAGTTAAGTCGCAGCCCCAAGCAACTCCTGTCCCGCTGCCAAGATGCAGATCCACTTCAATGACAATCTCATCGTTTTGTAAGTAGGCGCTTGCTTCCGCTTCGGAAAATGGCTGCGGCTCGCTTCTTTTTAGCATGGAAATCGGACCGATCGAAATGTCAACATTGTCCGGATCGACCATTGCGCCTGCGTATCCAATGGCGCAAATAATTCTTCCCCAATTCGCGTCAGCGCCATAGACGGCCGTTTTTACCAAATTGGAGCCAACGATTTGTTTGGCGATTTTTTTCGCATCATCATCCGTTTTTGCCCCATTAACACGCACTTCAATTAACTTTGTCGCTCCTTCGCCGTCTTTGGCGATTTGTTTCGCTAAATCCTCACACGTTTTTTTCAGCGCTTCATAAAAGTTTTCCCAGTTCGGATGATCCGGTGTTAATTCCTTATGACCAGCAAGCCCGCTTGCCATCACAATAACCATATCGTTCGTGGACGTATCTCCATCTACTGTAATTTGATTGAACGATACATCCGTAATCGAACGAAGCGTTTCTTGCAACAGCGGCGAAGAAATATTGGCATCAGTGGTGATAAACGCCAGCATTGTCGCCATATTCGGATGAATCATTCCCGAACCTTTCGCTGCGCCGCCGATCGTTACTGTTTTTCCGTCAATGGTCGTCTGGTAACACGCTTTTTTCATCACCGTATCCGTCGTTAAAATCGCGGTTTGAAACGCCTCCGCATTTTCCGGCAAGACGCCCGGCTGCAATTTTTTGATTCCTTCACGGATTTTTTCCATCGGCATAAACTCGCCGATCACACCGGTAGAAGCGACTGCAACAAGATGCGGGGCAATGCCGAATTGTCGGGCACATAACTCTCTCATTTCATACGCGTCTTTTAATCCTCTGTCCCCGGTGCACGCATTTGCGCACGCGCTGTTGACGACTACCGCCTGCAGCTTTTGTTCGGTCGCGATGCTTTGCTGCGTCACTTTCAGCGGAGCGGCTTGAAAATGGTTTTGCGTGTAAACCGCGGCGCAAGAAGCCGGCACATCGCACACGATGACGCCTAAATCTTTTTTCACATAGCGTAAACCAGCGTGCACGCCCGCTGCTTTAAACCCTTTTGGTGTGACGACCGTTCCTTCGGCAATATAAGAAATTTTCGTTTCTGGCTTTTCTTCCTTTGCAATCACCATTGTTCGATCCCCTCTTCCTCATGGATAAATCGGACCTAACGTAAGCCCGCTTTCTTCTTCCCAGCCCATCATTACGTTCAAATTTTGCAGCGCCTGTCCCGCCGCTCCCTTAACGAGGTTGTCGATGACGGAAACAACCGTTACTCTTCCCGTTCGTTCATCATAAGCAACTCCGATATCGCAATAGTTGGAACCGTACACTTCTTTCGTGGACGGGAACTGTCCGGGCTTGCGAATGCGGACAAATTTCGAATCTTTATAACTTGTTTGATATAAATCAAGCAACATTTCCATCGTCAGTTCTTTTTTCACTTTCGCGTAAATCGTTGCCATAATCCCTCTTGTCATCGGAATCAAATGAGTGCTAAACGTAATTGGCTGAATACGCTCGTTCCAAGTTTTCAGCATTTGTTCGATTTCTGGGATATGCTGGTGAGAATTTACTTTATAAATTTTGACATTTTCATTGATTTCAGAAAAATAGGTATGTAACGATGCTTTTCTCCCTGCTCCCGATACCCCGGATTTTGCGTCAACAATAATCGAATCTTCTTCAATCAACCGTTCTTTCACAAGCGGGGCTAACCCGAGCAATGTAGCGGTCGGGTAGCATCCCGGATTGGAAAGAAGCTGCGCATGTTGAATTTCTTCTTTATTCCATTCGGTCAATCCGTATACCGCCTGTTGCAAATAGCGGTCGGAAGCTGTTTGCCGTTTATACCACATTTCATACACAGATCTATCTTTCAGGCGAAAATCGCCGGATAAGTCAATCACTTTAACTCCTTTGTCCAGCAACGCCGGTGCAAGGGAGCTGGAAACACCTGGCGGAGTGGCAAAAAAGACGACTTCATGCTCATTAGCCATTTGTTCGACATCGATTTTTCGAAGGACCGCTCCCTCCAGTTCGCCGACATGAGGGAAGCTTTCGGATAAATGGATGCCGTCTTGCGAAGAAGAATAAAAAGAACAGCTGTGAACATGCGGATGATGCCGCAAAAACCTTACCAATTCCACACCGCCATACCCTGTCGCACCAATGACTGCGATATTCATCCTTTTCCCCCTCAAACGAATTATCTTTCATGTAGTTACCATTATAATACTGTATAAAAATAAAATCAAATGTATATTTAGTTATTTTCTTAATATTTTTTCATCATTATATTTGCAGCATTTTTCCCTCAAGTTTTTATAAAAAGTCATTCATATTGCGGAATCACACACCTGTTAAACTGCATGCCCTCACTCCATTGCTAAAAAGGATTCTTCATCACCAAAAAAAAACGAGATGCACTGGTTTATGCATCTCGTTTATGAGTAAAGAACGACCATCGCTATAAAAAAATAAATGGCGTTGGCAACCTCTAATATTCCTAGTTTCATAATCGGCAACGATTTTCCATACAAATAAACGGCCCGGACAACGCTTGGCACATAAGCAAGGACAAACAACGGGTATCCGATGGCAACGAGCCCGATGATTAATAGCCCGTGGTATCCCCATGACAGCCATTTGTATATTGGGTTTTTCTTTTCGCGAATCATCGTTTTTACGTAAAAGGTGCTTCCGAGAAAAAAGAGGAAGCAAAAAATAACTAGTTCCAACGCCTGTACCGTTAATGCCCCGCGTCCAATATAAAAGCTGGCAAGACCGCCGATGCAAAAAACGGCGATGGCCGCAACGTCATTCCAAAAAGCCCGCTCCTGTTTCCGCTTCGTGTAGTAAATATTGACAAGAAAAAGCGGAACCATCGCCACTCCAAAATAAAACAAAGACGGCGCGTGCCATAAGCAAATAGCAAGCAGCGCTGCGGCAATGGCCATATAGCAGTAAAACGATTTCATATACTCTTGTTTACGCTTTGATTTTATCGCCATCAACAGCGGGTATGTCGCTAAATATAAGAAAAGCCAGCCAAGAAATAACGGCAAATGCAGCCATGCAAATCCGCCCGCATATGCTCCCAACAAAAACGGAATGGCAAGCATCGCCCAAGCGCCATGCTGTTTCGGAATAATCCATTTTTGCTTTTGCTGGTCTTTCATCGCTCTCACCCTCCACTAACCGGTGGAATAAAGGCAACGACATCGCCAGGATGAAGCGTCCAGTCATCGCGGGCATATTCCTCGTTCACCGCGACCATCACTTGATTCAAATCGATGTGATAACGGCTTTCAACTTCTTTCTTTAACGCCCTTACCGTTTCAGGAACGCTAGAAAGCACGACGCGTTCCTCGCCAACGGCTTCCTGCAAATGGGCAAAAAAGAGCAGTGTTATCATCGTAAATCCTCTCCTTCCGGCTTTCCCGCTGGATACGCTTTCGTCCCTTGTTGATTGCCGACCCATTCTGTTCCGTCTTCCCAATGCTCTTTTTTCCAAATTGGGACAATTTGTTTAATGCGTTCAATGGCGTACCGGTTGGCTTCATACGCGTCGTTGCGGTGTGGCGACGAAACGGCGATGACCACGGCGATGTCGCCGATATCGAGCTTACCGATTCGGTGCGTGATCGCCACTTTCGTTTCCGGCCATTTTTCGCGAATTTCCGCGCCGATTTGTTCAAGCATTTTTTCCGCCATCGATACGTACGCTTCATATTGCAAAAACAACGTCCGTTTTCCGTTTGTCCATTCGCGCACCGTCCCGGCGAACGTCGTCACCGCCCCAGCTTCGGGACGCATCACTTTTTTCACTACATCCTCGATGGAAACCGGCTTGTCTGTTATCATAAAAAGACGCTCATTCATTCGCGTTTCTCACCTCATTCATTAACCAATGTAAATAACTTTCTTCATCGTCGATAAAAAATAAAGGATATGGAATAAAAGACAATTGCGAAGGAGATTCCCACGCAATCACGGCGATAATATTAGAGAGCCGCGACAGCGAATCCCAATCGTCCTTGTTCCGCAGCATGACCACTTTTTTATGCATTTCCTGTTTGTAGCCTTCGACAAGCACGAAATCAAGCGGCAAAAGCTGATATAGTGATAAAATTTGCGCCAGCGGCCACGCCGGTTGCCATGCGTGAAGCTCAAGCAGCCCGCCGCCTTCTACGGAAACGGCAACCGCTCCCGCCTGCTCATGGCGCCTTGAATCCGTATAGGAATCGTTTCTTTTAGGATGGCCGCCATGTCCATGGTGCTTTACCGTTCCAACACGGTATCCTTCCTTGGCTGCCGCTTGCACCCATTTTTCGATAAGCGTCGTTTTGCCGCTGTTTTTATAGCCGACAACTTGCCAGACGTTCATATGTCACTTCCTTCTTCATCTTCAAGCAGCCATACGTCGACGGTATCGCCTTTCGCAAATCCGCGTGTTCCCCCCGGAAGCACCATCAGCGCATTTGCTTTCGCCAGCGATGTAACAATATTCGACTTATCCATCCCGACAGGCGCCGCCGTCAACTGGCCATTTTCCACCGCCACATAGCTTCTGACGAACCGGGTAAACGGATTTGGTTTCGGAAAGTCAGCCATTAAAGTCGCCGTCGCTTTCCGCAAATACGGCTTCGGCGAAAACAGGCGCGTCCGCACGACAGGGCGCACAAACAACTCATATCCGACGTAGCATGCTGATGGATTGCCAGACAGCCCAAACAACAGCTTTCCATCCAACTGGGCAACGGTCGTCACGCTGCCCGGCCGCATCGCCACTTTATTGAACAACACTTCTGCGCCGAGACGTTCATAAATGGCCGGTAAATAATCATAATCGCCAACCGAAACACCGCCCGTTGTAATAAGAAAATCGACTTGCGGCAGCGCCTTTTGTATCGCTGCAAAACATATGTCGATATCATCCGCCAACTTTCCAAAATAGACTGGCTCCGCTCCGCTGCGGATTGCTTGCGCTTGAATCATATACGCGTTGCTGTTGCGAATTTTCCCAGGGATAAGCGGTTCAGCTACGTCGAGCAGTTCACTGCCTGTCGCAAAAATGCCGATTCGCGGCTTTCTCGCCACTTTTACTTCGGCATATCCGAACGTCGCTAACAATGCTTGTACGCCCGGATTAATAAACGTTCCTTTCGGGACAAGCACATCCCCTTTTTTCGCATCTTCCCCTTGAAATGAAATGTTATCACCCGGCTGAAAAGGACGTTTGATGGACATATAGGTTTTTCCATCGCGCTCATACTGTTTCGCCAATTCCAGCATGACGACCGCATCGCATCCATCCGGAATTTGCGCTCCTGTCATAATGCGTACCGCTTGAAACGGCTGAACCGTCTTCGCCGCAACTTGTCCCGCTCCAATCGTTTCAATCACTTCAAATTCGACTGGATGGTCAAGCTTTGCCTGTGCCGAGTCAGCTGCGCGTATCGCAAAACCGTCATAAGGAGAACGATCGAACGGCGGAACGTCATGGTCTGCGCGCAAATCTTCCGCCAAATACCGCCCGTAGGCTTCCTCAAGGCGAACCGTTTCCACCTCTCCTTCCCGCGCATATTTCATCACTCTTTCTATCGCTTCTGTCACCGGAATCGGATTCCGCTTTTCCACCATGCTTTTCTCTCCTTTTCTTATTAATGGCTGCCGTAATATCCATTATTTTTCTTTTCTGCATCAAGCAGAGCAGGCAAACGATTAAACCAAACAAGTTTTTTGGTTAGCCTGTACCATTGCCGGCTGCAGGCTCACTATCTGCCATGAAGATTTTGCGAAATCCTTTCTCTGTCCAAGAAAAGATTAAGAAATTTCGCGCGAATTTTCACTTAATTATGCATTGATATTATCAACCTTTTCTTTTATTCTTTCAACTAATTCGCCTAAAGCAATGATGCTGGCAACTTTATGTGCCGAATCGTTTGCGAAATTCTACAAAAATCACCCATCGGTCAACACCTACATCCATTTTTTCGGCAAACCGCTTCTCCCTTCACTTCTTCCAAACGGCATTGGAACAGTTGGTTTTCGCTTTCCAGCTGTCCAGCCCTTCCACAGCTGCAACATTCCTATCCTCTCTTTTTTATTTTTATTATACGAATACAAAGCAAAGCTAGTTGTGATGTTCAGCACATGCATTCATTTCTTTCTTAACGCGGTCGTTGAGCATGGGATGTTATGTGATATATATCACAACATACAAAGCGGAAAAGAAATATGCTTAAATTGTTATGATTTATACAAGAATGGAGGCAGCGATGATGGAAAAACGGTTTACCGAACAATCGCTCATTGGTGATATCGTAGCACAATTTCCAAAAGCAAGCGATATTTTCCGATCATACAAAATCGATTTTTGCTGCGGCGGGCAGCGCCCGTTAAAAGAAGCGCTTGAAGAGCGAAATTTAGATGGCGAAGCAATATTAGAACAACTAAATACACTTTACGCGAAATCACTTGAAAAAGACGAAAAAAATTGGGCGGAAGCGCCTTACGGCGAACTGATCGACCATATTATTGCCAAACATCACCGTTACTTGGCGGAAGAACTTCCGCAGCTCAGCCCTTACGTGACAAAAGTGCTCCGCGTCCACGGAGCAAACCATCCGCATCTTGCGCAAATCCATAAGTTGTTTAACGAACTGAAAACAGAGCTTGAACAGCATACGATCAAAGAAGAAACTTACGCTTTTCCGCTTATTTTGCGTTTTGAACAAGATCCGACTCCGGAAAACGGAAAAACAGCGCAGCAAACGATCCGCGAACTTGTCGATGAACATGACTCCGCGGGCGATATCATCAAAACGATTCGCGAAATAACGAATGACTTTACCCCGCCGGAAGATGCATGCCGAACATACCGGCTTGTCTATCATCGACTAGAAGCGCTTGAAAAAGATTTATCGGAACATATCCATTTGGAAAATAACATTTTATTCCCTCGCGTCCTTAACGAAACAGAAACGTTCCGATAAACAACAGTAACCGGATTGCTCAACATAAGAGCAAATCCGGTTTATTTATCCGCCAATATAAGACATTTCAACTTTTTTCCGCGTTTTTGCCGTTTGCTCCGTCCGTTCGTCGGAGTAGCGGTCCATCCGCATGCGCCATGTGGATACAATAAGATTTTTAATCTCCTCTTTATCCGCTCCAGAACGCAGCTTTTCTTTCAATGAAACACCGCTTGCCGCAAACAAGCACGTATACAGTGTGCCATCGGCGGAAATGCGCGCCCGTGTGCAGCTGCGGCAAAATGATTCCGTCACCGAGGCGATAAACCCGACTTCCACGTTTGTTCCGACGTAGCGGTAGCGGCTTGCCACCTCGCCAAAGTAGGCTTTTTCCACCGGCTCCAGCGGATGCAGTTGCTGCAAAAGTTCATACATGTCTTTTTTCGTGACGACATGGGAAAAATCCCAGCCGTTTGTCGTGCCAACGTCCATAAATTCGATAAAGCGAAGCGTAATGCCCTGTTCTTTAAAATACGAAGCCATCGGAATAATTTGCGAGTCGTTCATGCCTTTTTTCACAACCATGTTCACTTTGACGCCAAGCCCGGCCTCCACAGCCGCTTCAATTCCTTTTAACACCGGCTTGACCCCAACGCCAACCCCGTTCATTTTTTTAAATATATCGTCATCAAGCGCGTCCAGACTGACATTGACGCGCTTCAGTCCCGCCTCTTTCAAACGTTTGGCCCATTTCACTAAATGAATCCCATTCGTTGTAAGGCCAATATCGCGGATGCCGGGAATGCGTACCAATCGCTCAATGAATACGTCCAAGTCACGGCGCAGCAGCGGCTCTCCCCCTGTGATGCGGATTTTTTCGACGCCAAGTTCCGCGAAACTTTCCGCAAGCAGCGTCATTTCCTCGATCGTTAATAATTCGTCCTCACGCAAAAAGCGGAAATTCGGCCCGAATATTTCTGCCGGCATGCAATATACACAACGGAAATTGCACTGGTCTGTCACAGAAATGCGCAAATCGCGAAGCGGGCGGTTCCATTTGTCGGCGATCACCGATTCTCTTGTTTTCATGCCGCTTTCTCCTTTCCATGAGACTTAAAGCTTGTCGCGCATAATAATAAGAAAAACGACAACACCATTGTCACCGCGACCCACGCCCATGCCAAATCCATTTTTCCTGATTCAATTGCTACATAAATGGCGGTTGGAATCGTTTGCGTCTTCCCAGGAATATTTCCGGCGAACATCAATGTGGCGCCGAATTCGCCAAGACTTCGGGCAAAAGCCAAAATCGCTCCTGAAATAAGCGCTTTCTTCGCAAGCGGAATCGATATATGCCAAAACACTTGATATTCATTTGCTCCATCGACGCGCGCCGCTTCCTCAATCATTTCATCAATTGCTTCCAATCCAGCCTTGGCTGATTGGTACATGAGCGGAAAAGAAACGACACTTGCGGCGATGACCGCCGCGTACCATGTAAACATAATCGGCGCGTGAAACAAAGCTTCTATTCCCTTTCCGATCACACTGTTTTTTCCAAACAGAATGATTAACAAAAAGCCAACGACCGATGGCGGAAGCACAAGCGGCAGCATCAGCAACGTTTCAATCACAATTTTTCCTCGAAACCGGCGGCGCGCCATCCATTTCGCGATAACAGTCCCAAAAAAGATGACGATGGCTCCAGAAACGAACGCCACTTTGATCGACAACCAAACCGGTGACCAAAACTCTGTCATCCTAAAAAACCTCTTTCCATATCGCACATTTTTATTTACTATACAAAAAAAATAAGCCAAATGTTGTGACGTTACTCACATTGTACCATAATAAACGTGAAAACAGTTTTAGAAAATACTTGTGACATCATTGTGAAAATTATCACAGATACAGAAAAAATGTGATTTTTATCACAACAATATTATCCATCATCCTCTAAAATAGAAGTAACGGCAAATTACCGAGGTGAGAATATGCTTGCAGCCAAAAAAGCAGATGACCACGACCGTTTTGCGCATTTGCGGGAATTGGTCCGTTCCGCGAATCATACAGTCAAAATGCGAAAAGGGACGTTCTTATTCCAAGAAGGGATGGACGCAGCAGAACTATACCTTATTCTTTCCGGCAAAGTGCAAATAAGTAAAATCGGTGCTGACGGAAAAGAGATGTGTTTTCGCATTTGCGGCCCTGGAGAAATTATTGGCGAGCTAACATTGTTTACAGCAGAACCTCGTTATTTATTAACAGCAAAAGTGATTGAAGATGGCGAAGTAGCAGCCATGAAAAAAGACGATTTAGAACAGCAGCTTTTAACCAACCCTGCGCTTACCTATGAATATATGCAATGGGTTAGCATGCATGCGCGGCGGACGCAAACAAAATTTCGCGATTTAATTATGCACGGCAAAAAAGGAGCGCTCTACTCTACGCTCATCCGCATGTGCAACAGCTATGGCGTCCAGTTGGATAACGGAAGCATCCTCATCGACTTAACGCTGAAAAACCAAGATTTAGCCAATTTTTGCGGCACCACCCGTGAAAGCGTCAACCGCATGTTAAACGCGTTAAAGCAGCAAGGCATTCTTTCTATTAAAAAAGGGAAGATTACGATTCATGACCTTGATTATTTGAAAAAAGAGATTCATTGCGAAAACTGTCCAGCAGAAATTTGCTGCATTGAATAAAAGCAAAATCCCCTTCCTTTTCGCTGAAAAAGGAGGGGTTTTATCGTGCAATACATGCCGCTTTTCTTTTTTAATATTTAAGAGATGAGCGGCATGACATTTCTTGTTTGGCGGAGCGAGAAATGATTAGTGTCCGCTTGCTTCCGCACCGTCATCTTCGCCGGTTTCCGTTACTTTCAGTATGGCTACAGCGCCTTTTTGCGCATGGTTGAATTGATGGGTGACGATCGAGTAGTTGCCTGGGCGCGTGACGGTAAATTCAACGACCGCGCCCCCGCTTGCCGGAAGCATCACAGTCTGCAGCCCTTTTAGATGGTTGTTAGGATTGCCATCGATATAGACGTCATCAAAAACGGTGCCAACGACGTGGAACGAGCTAACTTCATTCGGGCCGACATTTTCCAGATAAATTCTGACTTTGTCTCCGACTTTGGCCACGAGCGGCTTTTCTTTGAGCGTAAACGTATCTCCATTCGTATTTCGGTCGCTTGCTTTTAACGCTTTTGTCGAAAAGACGACATAGCTTGGCACCCCGTTTTGAAAATCATCCATATCATTATATTTGTACCATTCGTTTTGGATTAACACAAATTCGCGGTCCACTTCTTTATCGGTCGGATAGCCATTTTTCGGCTTGACGATCATCATGCCGTGCATGCCGTTGGCGATGTGGGCGAGCACCGGTTTCGTGCCGCAATGGTACATAAATACCCCCGGATTATTCGCCTGGTACGTAAACGTTCCTGATTGGTTCGGCATGATATCGGCAAAATCTTTCGACGGCGAAGCGTGGACGGCGTGGAAATCCATGCTGTGCGGCATCGCTGGGTCCATATTTTTTAATGTGAAGTGAAGCGTATCTCCTTCATTGACGACAATGAGCGGCCCAGGTACTTGCCCGTTAAACGTCCATGCTTTATACATTTTTCCTTTGTCGATCTCAATGTCGGTTACTTGCGCAGTCATCTCGATATGGACATCATGTGGGCCGATCCGCTCCATTTTCAGCGGGATTGGTTTTTGCTGGAGACCTTTATGTGCGGCAATCACTCCTGAATTGGCGTGATGGGTTCCAACCTTTGTCCTTTCTTTTTCTGCTTCTTTTCCTCCTGTATGTTCACAAGCAGTTAAAAACAAAGCGGCAACCACAATCGACATGAACGTATAAAACTTGCGCTTCATTTTCTCCCCTTCCTTTAAATTTAAATTTTATGGATCTTACAATCTCAGAGTACCGGATGCGCCCATTTCCCCTTAGTGATTTACATCACGAATCACCGCCAATGTTTGAATAGTTTGTGAAATAATGAACAATATAGGTGTAAAATAATTTTCGCAGAAAACATGATAAATAGATGCAAAACTTCATTTCGCTTCGCAAACGCCAAAAACTATTCATTATGTTCGTTTCCTTTTGGACAAGAAGATATGCTCCCAACAGCAAAAAACAGTGGACCGCTTGATGCGATCCACTGTCATGATGCATATGTTTTCGCCGTTTTTCCTGTTTTTTTCCCAAAAACAATGCGGTTCAGCAAAAAGCAAATCAGGGAAAACAAGCTGAGGAGAATAAATCCAAGCATGTAAGAACCAGTAGCATCTTTCACCATTCCCATTAAAATCGGCGGGAAAAAGCCGCCGAGTCCGCCCCATGCGCCGACAATTCCCGTGACAGCACCTGTTTCCGCCGGGAATAGCTGCGGAACAAGCTTAAAGACCGCACCATTCCCTAATCCAGCCATAATGGCGATAAACAAACATGCGGCTGTCATCACGGCAATATTCTCCATTCCCAGCGAAATGGCAAGCGCTCCTATCGCAATTCCGGCATAAACAAACGTCAGCACCCGTTCGGCGCCGATTTTATCGCCAAGATTTCCGCCAACCGGCCGCGCTAGTGTCGCAATCACGGTAAACCCTGCAGCACGAAGCCCGGCATCAACTGGAGTCAAACCGTATAAATCAATGAGCAGCGACGGCAAATAAATGCCGAATGACACAAATGCTCCAAATGTGACGAAATAAAAGAGCGATAATGTCCACGTATGCTTATATTTTAATACTGATAGCGATTCCAGCATTGTTTTTTGTTGTTTAGGCTTTGGCATATCTGGAGTAAAAAACCACACAAGAAGAAGCATGATGACAACCGGAATGATCATTCCCCAAAACGCCCATTGCACCCCAAACGCCGCTGCGATTGACGGAACCGAAAAGCTTGCTACTGCCGTCCCGATATTGCCCATTGCGTTAATGCCAAGTGCCGTCCCTTGTTTTTCTGGAGGCGTCAAGCGCGATACGAATGTCACAGAAATCGCAAACGACGTCCCTGCCATTCCAATGAAAAACGCCCAAAACATTAACATGGCGTATGAATTGGCAAAACCTGCGCCGACTAATGGAACAATCAAAAATAATAAAAGCAATGAAAACAACTGTCTGCCGCCAAACCGGTCCGTCCAAATTCCAAGCGGAATGCGCATGACAGAACCAAGCAAAACCGGAATCGCCACTAAAATGCTTTTTTGCGTCGAGGATAGTCCGAACATTTCTTGGAATGTACTCGCCAATGGAGAAAATACAGCCCATACGGCAAACGCAAACGTCATTGCCAACGTTGTGATCGGTAAAAGTGCTTTTTGTTTATTTACCATAAAACCCCTCCTTTTTGCTTACAGCCATGCAGCTAAATTCAGGATACGGAAATCAGAAAACAATGTTTGTGATGTTTGTCACAAATTCTCGCGGTGTCACATATTTGTTAAAAATCACATGATGAAACAAAACATAAAAAACTGGTTCTCCTGTTTGAGAACCAGTTTCACGAAAATGGCTGTTTTTTCTTTTTCCGCAATGCTTTTGGAATATATATGCAATACGGTTCGCTTTCTAAATAATCGCCCGTGACAGCATACGCCCGCGAGCGCGAACCGCCGCAAATGTAGCGGAATTCGCATACGCCGCATTTTCCTTTGTATTTATCAGGGTTGCGCAAGTCTTGGAAAACCGGCGAATTCCGGTAAATTTCCGCGAGCGGCGTTTCCCGGACGTTTCCGGCTTTGACCGGAAGCAGCCCGCTCGGATAAACATCCCCGATATGGGAAATAAAAACAAATCCGTTGCCGTCATTGACTCCTTTTGGCGCGCGGCCAAGCCCATCGACTTGACCGGTCAGCCCTTTCATCAGTACATCTTCATAGCGGATGCCGTCACCGGTGATTTGATGTTCCCGCATTTTCGCCTGTAAAACAACACGGCGGTAATGCTGCCCTGCTGTTGTTTTTATGTCAAACGGGACGCGCTTGCTCGTTTCATAAAGCCAGCGAAACACTTTTTCATGCTCTGCCGGGGAAATCATATCCGATTCTTTTCCCCTCCCGGTCGGCACAAGGAAAAAGACGCTCCAAAGCACACATTTTAGTTTTTCCACCAGCTTTGCCATCTCATCAAGGACATGAACATTGTACCGGGAAATAACGGTGTTAATTTGCACCGGAATATCCAGTTCATGCAAATATTCAATCGCTTTGATCGTTAAATCAAAGGAACCAGGCATCCCCCGGAAACGGTCGTGAATTTCCGCGTTTGGTCCGTCCAAACTAAACGCCCAGCGGGAAAGACCGATTTCCTTCGCCTTGCGAATCGCCTCTTTCGTCACGTTTGGCGTTGCGCTTGGCGTCATCGAGACGCGCAAACCTTTGTCAATCGCATATTTCGCAAGCTCAAATACATCCGGACGCATGAGCGGATCCCCGCCGGTAAACACGAGAAGCGGCTGATCCATCTCATATATATCATCAATTAACCTTTTCCCTTCTTCGAATGTCAATTCGCGCGGATCGCGATGGTATTGTGCCTCGGCCCGGCAATGAAGACATTTTAACTGGCACGCCCTCGTTAATTCCCAAATCACAATAAACGGATTTTCGTTAAAGTCCCTCACTATATCCCCTCCTTGTTTTCATTGTACTGCAGAGGGGAGAAGGCACATGTGACATACATCACCAAGTCGTTTATGTCACAATATTGTCACACTCATCCGGTGTATTCACATTGCAAAATACGATCTCATTTTCCCAAAAATCTTGCTCTGTCACATAGCGGATATGGCAATGATCAAGCAGCGACTTCATCCGATTGTCCTTTGCCTGCAACAACGTTTCGATGTGCGTAAATGTCCGCCGGTGATACATGCCGACTAACGGCTGGATGCGCCCAAAATGCGCGCATATCACCGCATCAAACTTCTCGTCCGCGTATTTGGCAAGCTTTACTGCTGTTTCCGGCCGCATAAACGGCATATCGCACGGAAGCACAAATATCCATTCCGCTTCGCTTTTTTTCATCACCGTATAAATTCCCGCCAGCGGCCCTTGGCCACGATACCGTTCATCGTCCGTAATCACTTTTTCCGCCGTTTTTTGCCGGAAACGGTCCAACAGGGAAGGATGGCTAACAATATAAATATCTTCTGCTACTGCGCGCAACGTTTCAACAGCAATTTCGAAAAAATATGTTCCATTCAACTTGGCAAACGCTTTCGGGCTGCCAAAACGCCGCGACTGCCCGCCCGCAAGAACAACCCCGATCATTCCTTTCACCGCCTGTCCCCTTTCTCCCATTCTCTGTTTCACTGTATCACGAAGGCAATGAAAAGAAAAGATTCCCGCCATTTTCGGGAACCTTTTCCGAACATCTTATTTATTTTTTACCGATTGCGACACGCCAAATTTCCGGCCCTTCTTCTAAATACTCCCAAGTAAATTGATCTGGGCGTTCCATCATAAACTGATAATGCAGCGGGCGCGGATCATGATCGTTTGTTAACTCCATCACTTCACCCGGCTTTAAGCTATCGAACAAGCGAAAGATCGCAGGATGTCTTTCTCGCGGTTCATAATCAGGCGCATGAATTTTTGCGGCAAATTGACTCATAATTGTTGCCTCCTTTATAGTATAATAAATTATATACACATCATAGCCGCTTTTGCCGTTTGTCGTAGTGATATGCATCACAACTTACGAATCATCATTTTCAATCGTTTAGGAAAGGAGAAATGGCGGTTGGAAGAGCTTGTTGGCTTTTGTTCGCAGTGCGGCAAACCGATACATTGTTTACAAGGATTTTTAAATGGCGTCATTAGCGACGAAAAAGAAACGTTGTATTGTTTTTCCTGTTACGAAGAAAATGACAATGAGCAAAACAGAAAGCGTTATCATATAAGGATAAAAGAATCACAGCGCAAATCGCCGTGATTCTTTTTTTATTTTATTCTTCTTTGGTGAAATCAACGACCGGAAGCGCTTCTTCCTCGCCATGTGTCGGTTTGCGCAAATGAAATAGCGATTTGACGCTAAACGCCATCAGCACAATGACCCCAATTAAGAAAATCGTATCCGGGACAGCACGGAGCGTGAGCAGCGTTTGGACAACATCCTGTTGTAAAAAGTCTGGAGAACGCGATGCCCAATAGCCATGTTCAAACGCTTCTTTCATTTGCAGAATGCCGATTGGCAGCAGCGTCACCGCAATCATCCCTGCAAGCCCGAGATTGAGCATCCAGCATGCGAATTTTAACCATTTATCGTTCCATGCTTCCGGCTTGACGATATTGCGCAACAAATACAGCAATACCGCGATGCCGAACATGCCGTATACTCCCATCATCGCCCCATGGCCGTGAGCCGGCGTTAAAAACTGGCCGTGTTCGAAATAACTTACGGCTGGCAAGTTGATGAGGAACCCAAGCACACCGGCGCCGGCTAAGTTCCAGACCGCTGTAGAAATCAAAAACCAAAACGTCGATTTATAAGGAAAGTGGACGCCGCCGTCGCGCATCATTTTATATTGCTCATATGCTTCTAAAATAAGCAATGTGAGCGGAATGACTTCAAGCGCCGAGAAGACGGCCCCTAGCGCAATCCATATTTCCGCTGAACCGTTGTAATAATAGTGGTGGCCTATTCCGATAACCCCGCTGCCAAGCAAAATCGTAAATTGGAAATATAATGCCCTCACTGTAGAAGATTTTGTGACAAGTTTCATTTGCACTAACAAAAAGCCGATCACAACAACGGCAAACACTTCAAAAATTCCTTCTACCCACAAATGGATAATCCACCAGCGCCAGTAATCGGCCATCGTAAAATTCGTGTCCGGCTTCATAAAGAACGCAAAGATGTAAAAGAACGGCACCGCTATCGCCGAGTAGAACAATAAGTGAATCAATCCGCCTTTGTCTTTCTCCTGCTTTAAGCCGCTCTTAATGCCGCGAAAGACGATAAACAGCCAAATGAGCATGCCTGCTACCAAGATGATTTGCCAAATGCGGCCAAGCTCAATGTATTCCCAGCCTTGATGGCCAAGCAAGAACCAGCTGTTTCCTAAATATCCGTTCACGCCGAGCCATTGGCCGATCATGCTGCCGCCGACAAGCACAACGAGCGCCCAGAACAAAATATCAACGAAAATCCCTTGTTTTTTCGGCTCATGCCCGCCGACAAGCGGCGCGATAAAAATCCCCATGCCAAGCCATGATGTCGCAATCCAAAAAATTGCTAACTGCAAATGGTAGCTTTTCGCAATGTTAAATGGCAACAAATCATGAATCCATTTAATGCCAAAGAAACGGTCTGGTTCCACGTAATAATGGGCAAGCAGCGCGCCGAACATCGATTGAATGAAAAACAGCACAGCAACAATTGCAAAATATTTTCCTGACTTCACTTGCGAAGAAGTCAAAGGCTGCTTGTGCAAATCAATCACCGGGAATTGCCCTTCTTTATACGCTTCTTGCATGCTTAATTGATAGCGGTAGAAGAAGAACAAAATCATCCCGATGAATAAAATTAAGATGGTTACGCTTGCTCCGCTCCACCATATGGCGGAAAACGACATCGTATTTCCAGCTGCTTCATAATATGGCCAGTTGTTTGTATAGGTTATATGGTCACCGATTCTTGGAGTGCTTGATAACCAAGCGGTCCAGAAGAAGAAATCGGCAATTTGCTGAATTTGATCGCTATCCGCTACCCAGGCGCGGTGCGCTTTTGGCATATCTGACTCTTTAATCAGCCCTTTTTGCAAGCCCCAGCCATCACCGCTTGTAAATACACGGCGGTAATAGTCACGGACTTTTTCCAGACCATATACTTGCGCGTCTGTTAACACGAGCACATCGGTCGCCGGATTGTAGCGGTTTTTCCGCATTTCTTTTATTACTTCATCACGAATGATCGTTTTTTCCTCTTTTGCTAGTTGCGAAAATGGTTTCCCATATCGGTCTTTTGCTTTATAATCTTGCATTCCTTCCGTGTAAATCTTTAATGCCTCTGCTGTATAATCCGGCCCCATGTAAGAGCCATGACCAAGTACAGTGCCATAATCCATCAGGCCATATTTTTGAAACACTGCCTGCCCGCCGATAATCGTTTCTTTTGTCATCAACACGTCGCCGCTTTCGCTCCGCACTTCTTTCGGGCGCGGCGCCATTTCTTTAAAAATCCAATACCCGCCGACAAGCAGGACGGTAAAGCTGACTAAAATCGTAAAAATGAGTATGGATTTAAGAAAACTATTTGGCGTCCGCCGTTCGGGACGGAAAGACGGACGAACGGACCGATTAACCTCCATCCATGATCACCCTCCTGTCTTTGCTTCTCCCTCATTGTAGCGCCACAAAAATAAAAAAAAGTGAGTCATGGCAAACGCATATTATGATTTATGTCACAGCTCGTATATGAAGAAACTCATAAAATGGTAGTATAGAAATAGCGGAAAGCCTTGCAGCCCCTTTATTTTTGGCAAAAGGAATTCCCATTGGCGAAAGTCACATTTTTGTCAAAATTACAGAAGGAGATGAAAAAATGACGAATGGCTGGATGAAAGAGCGGTTGAAAAATGTTCCGCTTTTCCGCGAGTTATCCGATCATGAACTGGAATCGCTCGTATCGATTTCCCATGTGCGCGTTTATAAACCGCGGACGTTTGTGTTTATGCAAGGAGATCCGTTAGAGCGCGTCTATTTCATCCATTCCGGAACGATCAAAATTTACAAAACGGATATGAACGGAAAAGAACAAATTGTTTCGATTTTGCAGACAGGGGAAATGTTTCCGCACGCCGGTTTTTTCCTTAAAGGCACATATCCCGCACATGCGGAAGTCCTCGAAGAAGCGACGCTCATCGCGATTTCAATAGACGATTTTGAAAAAACGTTAATTTGCTATCCAGGATTATGCATCAAGCTATTCCGCGTCATGGGCGAAAAAATCGTTGATTTGCAAAATCGCTTGGAAGAACAAATTCTTCATAATACGTATGAACAAATCATCATGCTACTTTTGCGCTTAACGAAAACAAACGCGGTGCGCCAAGGAAAGTTTTACCGTTTGACTGCACATGTGACGAATCGAGAGCTTGCCAACATGATCGGCACCTCGCGGGAAACGGTGAGCCGAACGCTAAGCCAATTAAAACGAAAAGGGCTGATAGATGTCGATAAAGACGGATTTTATTCGATCGATGCGGAAGGATTGAAAAAAGAAATTTTTTTCTGATCTTGTGATATAAATCACAACATTTGAAAATGAAAATTACTATCATATAAAGAAAAGGAGGGAGCATGGTGGGGACGATCGTCGAATTAGATGTTCGTGAAGATTTACAGAAAAAAATTGAACCATTTGAAAAAATTATGAACGCGATTAAACCGCTTCAATCAGGAGACATGTTTATTTTGCATGCGCCGTTTAAACCAATCCCGCTGTTTCCGATTATGAAAGCAAAAGGGTTTACGTATGAAGCGGAGCAGATCGAGAAAAAGCACTGGAAAGTTACGTTCATCAAACAGGGGTGAGAATGATGATTCTTGATCATCGCGGACTAGAGCCGCCGCAGCCGATGATGCGGACATTAGCCGCGCTTGCAAAACTCCAGCCCGGAGAAACATTGACGATCATTAACGACCGCCGCCCGATGTTTTTATACGAACAGCTTGATGAACTCGGCTATAAACACGAAACCATCGAGCGGGAAGACGGAAGCTTCCAAATTACGATTACAAAAGGATGACGAGCATGATTCCAACGAATACAGCATATGAAACAAATATTCGCCTTCCGCTTTTATTTATCGTGTTTGGTGCCATCACATTTGCCGCATCGCAAGCGGTCACGCTCACTGCCGGATTAGCCATGATCAACGGAGCATTCCGCCTGCCGAGCGTCTGGACGGCGGCTCATTTGGCAATACTCGGCTTCGCGCTGATGGTTGCGATGGGAGCAATGTATCAGCTTGTTCCTGTCGCGTTTTTGACGCCAATTTGGAGCGAACGGCTGGGGTTTGCGCAATTTTTCATCACCGCCGCGGGGATGACGTTATTTTCCGCTAGCTTAGCGTTTCATGCACGCGCCGCCCTTTTCCCAGGGCTGCTGCTTGTGCTCGGCATCGTGCTTTTTCTTTTGCAAATGGCAATGACATTGCGAAAACAAGCGAACAAAAATATAATGACATTGTTTGTCAGCACGGCACTTGTTTGTTTATTATTAACCATTTTGTTTGGATTGACGCTTGTCTTCCATTTTTGGAGCGGCACACAAACGATGGATCATCTCTTAGCTTTGAAGACACATATCCTATTTGGCGTATTCGGCTGGTTTCCTTTGCTGATTATCGGCTTTTCCTATAAAATGGTGCCAATGTTTGCCCTCGCGCACGGATTTTCGATGAAACCGGCGCGCTATGTGTATGTCACCTATGTCACCGGACTGGCAGTAACGTTTGTGAGCTTTTTGCAAAATAGCCAAGCAACATTTGCCGCCGGAGCCGGTCTTTTATTTATCGCATTCGCCCTATTTGTTTATCATATATCGTTGATGTTACGAAAACGGATGAAAAAAAGGCTTGACCGCCCGTTCCAGTTTGCTCTTTTCGCCATTGCAGCCGCTCTCATTCTGCATGGAGCGGCGTTGGTCTTGTCGTATGTTGGCGACGATCGCCACATCGCCATCGTGGTTTACAGTTATCTGCTTGGCTGGATTATGTTAAGCATCATCGGTTATTTATATAAAATTGTTCCGTTTTTATGGTGGACGCACCGCTACAGCAAAAAAATCGGCAAGGAAAATGTGCCGACATTAAAGCAAATGATGAATGAGAATTGGACCACCGTTCAATGCGCGTTGTTTATCGTCAGCGCAGCCGGCGTCACCATCGCGCTGGCCATCTCCAGCTTGCCGCTGTTTTATATCGCCCAAGGCGCGATGACATTGTTTTCTCTTCTCTTTGCCGGCACGATCATTTCGGTCTTGCGGAAATAAAATAAGGGGGCAATGATCATGGATATTCGCGAATTAGTGCTTCAGCAGCTTCGAACAGTTTTAGACCCAGAATTGGGAATCAATGTCGTTGATTTAGGATTAATTTATGATTTGCAAATCAGCGATGGCAACATATATATTTTAATGACGCTGACGACGCCGGGATGCCCGCTTCACGATTCTATCGTCGGCGGTGTTAAGCGCGCGCTTGAACAGATCGACGGTATCCGTGATGTCAAAGTCGATGTGACATGGAACCCGCCGTGGACGCCGGAGCGGATGAGCGAAGAAGCGCTGCGGCAATTAGGGCATTTTTGATCATTTTCATCTGCTTTTATCTCCCGACAATGCACAGCGGCTATGCTTTTGCCTGGCATAGCCGCTTTTTCTACACATGCGCCGTAAACCACTTTACCGTCTCCAACAGCGCTTCCCTTGTCACTTTATGCCCTGCCGTAGCGTCGGAAATAAATTTTAAACTTTTTTCCTTCCCTTGATAAAGTGGTTTTATTTGTTCATAAAATTCATATGTATAAGCATAAGGCACTACTTGGTCGCACTCGCTGTGCCAAATAAGGAGCGGGCGGCCCGCTAACTTCTCCGGCTGTTTGGAAAGATCGTATTTCACTAACTGTGCTTTTTCCTGCTTCAATTGCTCATCGGACAGCGGAATAGCAACCCCCGTTTTCTTTGCCGTTTTGACTAATTCGTCAAAAAACATTTCATAAGCGGGACAGCCCATAAGCGAAACAGCTGCTTTAATCCACGGATACACAGCAAGCGAACCAAATGTGACGATTCCCCCCATCGATGTTCCAGCAATCCCGACGCGATCCGGGTCAATCAAGCGGCGCTGTTCCATCTCTTCTTTGATCCATTTCACTTCCGCAATCATCTGCCGGACGACATGCCAAAACTTTAACTGCAACTCATGCCCGGATAAAGACGTGCCGCGTTCCCCATGATAAAGCGCATCCGGCATCACGACGCGGTATCCTGCTTCGGCAAGCAAATACGCAAAGTGCAAATTATGCTCTTTCGCGCTGGTAAATCCATGAATAAACAAAATGAACGGCAATCGTCCCTCTTTTTTTTCCTGTTTAACGACATGCAGTACAGGCACTTGGGCAACTATTTCTTTTTCAATAATGACCATCATCACCGAAACTCCTTCTTTTTTCTAATAGTGTAACATATAGACAAAAATTTTAGAAAAGAGTTACACTAATGATGATAAAAAGCAGCGGATCGTTTATACTTTTAAAAAAAACAAAAGTAAAGGAGTCATTATGGAGCGACATTTAATTGCATTAGATTTAGACGGTACGTTATTAAAAGATGACAAAACGATTTCCCCATTTACAAAAGAAATCATTTTGCGCGCCAAAGAAGAAGGGCATCTTGTCGTGATCGCCACGGGAAGACCTTACCGTGCCAGTAAAATGTACTATGAAGAACTTGGTCTCACGACGCCAATTGTCAACTTTAACGGAGCGTTCGTCCATCATCCGGCGGACCGTTCATGGGGGATCCGCCATTCCCCGCTTCCGCTTGATGCCGTCAAAGACATTATCGAAGTAAGTGAAACGTATTCCATCAAAAATATTTTAGCGGAAGTGGTGGACAATGTATACTTTCACGAACATGATGAAGTGCTGCTCGATATTGTTCGCCTTGGCAATCCAACCATCCAAATCGGCGATTTGCGCTATGTATTAAAAGACGATCCGACGAGCATTCTTATTCATACAGACCGGCAGCATATTGAACAAATACAATCATACTTATCGGACGTCCATGCGAACATATTGCATCACCGGCGCTGGAATGAGCCTTGGCATATGATTGAAATTATCCGCAACGGCGTCCATAAAGCGTTTGGTCTCAAACAGATCGCCGATTATTTTCATATTCCGAAAGAGCGGGTTATTGCGTTTGGGGATGAAGATAACGATTTAGAAATGATCGAATGGGCAGGTTATGGCATCGCCATGGGCAACGCCATTGAGCCGCTCAAACAAATCGCCGATGATATAACGGCAACGAATGAAGAAGACGGCATCGGCGTATATTTAAAATCGCTGTTAAAGCTGTAACGAATTGCCTTATTACCATTCCCTTTATCCGGTTACACTATTCATGACGCAACGCCGCGTCTTTACCTTTTCAAAGGGGGAATACGTCTTGGGCAAACGGAACAAATCGAAACGCTTCATCCAACAAAGCGTCGATGCGGTAGAAAAACATGATGAACGAATCCCTTACCATATGACGTACGCCGAAGCGGAAACACGCAAGGTGCAAAAAGCGGTGGAAACATCGCTTGGAGGCGAATAACGATGGGAAACCGATTGTTTCAGGAAGCACGCAAAGCAGTGTTGCAGGTGAAACAAGCGGCAAGCGGCCAAGCGGATATAGAGCTAGACCGCGCCATCGCTATCGCGAAAAACGCTTTATCTTCGGCCTACGCGCATTCCAATACGGCGGAAAAAGCGCAGCTGCGTCAATTTCAAGCAGAACTTGATCAATTCACTCCATAACGGTTGCGGCGCTTGTCCGCAACCTTTTTATGTGGCAGAAAATTTGTCTTTTCTTTTCCCTTTATCATCGCTACACTAAAATATGTTCTTATCTTAACTTTATAAGAGGTGGATACAGTGTCAATTCAAATTATTACCGATAGCGGCTGTGATCTTCCATATTCTTATGTTCAGAAGCATAATATCGCATTCCTGCCGCTTCTTGTCCATTTCAACGGCAAAGAATTTGAAGACTTCGTCACCATCGAACCAAAACAAGTATACGATGCGATGCGCAACGGGCAAATCGTGAAAACCGCACAAGCAAATCCGCTGAAAATGAAAGAGCTGTTTACGCAATATGCGAAAGAAAACCGCCCTTGCTTATATATCGCGTTTTCTTCACAGCTGTCGGGTACATATCAAACCGCAATGGCCATCCGCAGCGAATTGCTTGAGGAATATCCCGAATTTCAGCTGACGATTATCGATTCTAAATGCGCTTCGCTCGGTCAAGGACTGGCAGTGGCAAAAGCAGCGGAGCTAGCCGAAAAAGGCATGCCTTACCATTTGCTATGTGAGACGATTGCCTCCTATTGCCATCACATGGAACATATTTTTACGGTTGATAATCTGGAGTACTTGGCGCGCGGCGGGCGAATCAGCAAAGCATCGGCGATGGTTGGCGGCCTTTTGAACATTAAGCCGCTTCTCCATGTCGAAGACGGCAAGCTCATTCCTCTTGAGAAATTACGCGGCCGCAAAAAAGTGTTAAAGCGCATGGTCGAAATCATGGGCGAACGCGGCGATGATCTGCAAAAACAAGTAATCGGCATCAGCCACGGCGACGATGAAGAGGCTGCGCTGGAATTAAAGCAGCTTATTGAAAAAACATACGGCTGCTCGCGCTTCTTTATTTGCGACATCGGCGGCGCAATCGGCGCCCACGCCGGACCGGGAACATTGGCGCTCTTTTTCTTAAATAAATACATTGAAGTATAAGTTTTTCTTTTCCACGCATACTAATGGCGTACACTGTGGATAAGGAGTGCACGCCAATATGTCACATACGAGCGACAATGACAAAAAAGCGCGCGACAACAACGCGAAACATCATGAAAAAAACATGCTTCGCGAAAAAAACCGCGAAGCGGGGAAATTTGCGTATTCGAAGAAGACCGATCATTTGTAAACTTGCACTATGCGGATAACTTCCCTTGATTAAAAGGGAAAATGGCAACAGCATGCTTAACGGAACGCCCCCGCTTGCCAGCCAACATGCTTGCAGGTGGGGGCTTATTTTATATCCTTCTTCCCCCTTCTCCCCATGAGATAGCACGCTTGCGCTTTGCCGAAGCTTCTTGCCACTTATGATAACCAAAGCCCTCCACAAGGTGGTTGAAAATATATAGACTTGCACCACATTCTATATTTTTCTGTAAAATATCATAGACCAAATGGGGAGGGCTATATAGTGTATCCTTTTTTTAGCAGCTACAACGTGATGTATAGGCAATCCAAAAAATTGTTGAATGACATTGAAAGAGCCATTAACGGAGAGTACAGTGCGATACAGTGTTATGCAAATTTAGCTAATTTGGCTCTGACGGAAAAGGAAAGAAAACAAATTCTTGAAATTAGACAAGATGAAATGCGGCATTTTCAACAGTTTGCCCGGATTTATGCAAGTCTAACTGGACGACAGCCGCAACCAAAAATGATGGAAGCATGCCCGGATGCGTATTTAGAAGGATTAGAATTTGCCTTACAAGATGAACAAAAAACAGTCGATTTTTATCTAGATATCGCAGCGGAAACAAGTAATCAATATATAAAAGAGGCATTTCGCCGGGCAGCCGCAGATGAACAAAATCACGCAGTTTGGTTCTTATACTTTTTTGCAAAACAAAAACAACGGTAAATCGCTGTTTTTCCATCTTTACCAATCCAAAAACGTTCTATTTTGAAACATCGGCATCTGCTTTCCGCTTATTTCTGCAGTTATTGGACTTTTGGCACTTCCATGCCAGCGGATATTATGTTCCGCTTCTTTGTCTCCATGCTCGCCCCGTTTTCATGCAGCTTCTCGAAGGTGTAGCGGTTTGCGTTCACCCTTTTCTTTTGCCAAATTCGCCCCTCCTCTCCCCCACCTTTCTGTTCTTTGCTTGCCGCTAACGCCACTTTGCCTGTTGTTTCCGCTGTTTCCTTTTACTATAATGAAACTAAATAACGAAACGCGCTGGAGGTTATGTATGTCAAAAGAAAATTCCTTTGATATTGTATCGAAAGTGGACTTGTCGGAAGTGGCTAACGCGATCAACATCACGCTGAAAGAAATTAAAAACCGCTACGACTTTAAAGGCAGCAAAAGTGACGTTTCCTTAGAAAAAGACGAGCTCATTCTTATTTCCGACGATGAATTTAAATTGGAACAGCTTAAAGATGTGCTGATTGGCAAGCTCATTAGACGGGGGGTGCCGACGAAAAACATTCAATACGGCAAAATCGAGCCTGCTTCCGGGGGCACGGTGCGGCAGCGCGCCAAGCTCGTGCAAGGCATTGACAAAGAAAATGCGAAAAAAATCAACACGATTATAAAAAACACCGGCCTGAAAGTGAAAAGCCAAGTACAGGACGATCAAATCCGTGTCAGCGGCAAAAGCAAAGACGACTTGCAAAAGGTCATCGCCGCGATTCGCGAAGCGGATTTGCCGATTGATGTGCAATTTGTCAACTACCGATAAAAAAAGATGTTGCGGGTACGAAGCGCCCGTAACATCTTTTTTCATGCGCTTTCCCTCTATTTTCACATTTATGTTAAAGAAAAAAACTTAACCCAACAATACTAGACGTAATGATCAGCAAAACAGCAAAAGCAATTGGAAGAATGTCCCGCACCAATTGCCCTTCATGTCCAGACTGGCTAGTGATAGAGGCCGCTAAAACAATTCGCGACGGGGAAGCCATGGTCATGTTCGCTGCGGAGACGTTTTGTGCTGTGGCATATAATAGTGCAGGACTATGTAATTGCTGGGCCATCGTGCTTTGAAAATGGGAAAACATAGCGTTCGCTGCACTGTTGCTGCCGCTCATGAATCCGCCGATTGCGCCGATAAACGGAGAAGCGATGATAAACCACGAGCCTACTAATGCAGCAATATGGGCAGCCAGGAAATTCGTCATTCCCGCTCCCTCCATCACGCTCGACATCGCGATAAAACCCGTTGTTGCTATTGCGGCAGGATATACTTGTTTGATGGTTTTTCCTATACAAATTTTTAGTTGAACGCCAGTCAGTCGATATAGCCATATCGCTGTCAGCGATGCAAGGAGCAGGGCAAAACCCGGGCTATACAACAACTCTAAGTGAAAATGATATTTTGGCCATTGAATAACTAGCATACTCGCAACTATTCTTCTACATGCAGCAGAGAAATGGGAAACAAATATATATATTGTTAAAACGGCATATGGTGCCATTGCCTTATAAAAATTCCCCTTTCCAATCACTACATGCGCCGCGGCTGTCTTTCCCCTCTTTTTGCTGATCAATGTCTTTACTTTCCAATAGATAATGAGCGCACAAGCTGCGGCACCGCCTGCCAATACGCCCGCCAACTCTGTAGATACGTACACGCTTGTCGCCCACGTAACAAGCGATAACACAAAAGAAACGAGAAAAATGGAGTCGAGATGCTGTTTGACCGACTTTTTTCCGCCACTAACCGCTACAACCATAAACGCATAAAATACATAAAGTGGAATGCTTACTAGCGCGCTATACTCCCCCAGCTGACGCAAAGGAACTCCAGACAATTCCGCATTAATGGCCGTACCGATGGCAAGCGCGCCCCACGGCACGGCCGACTGCGTTAATAACGATAATACCATTGTTTTTTTCGCCGAAAATCCGAACGCAAGATATAATGGGGCAACGATCACAACAGCGACGCCAAATCCGCTAACCGCTTCTAGAAAAGGTCCTAAAGAGGCAGAAATAAGCAGCCCTTGCTCTGCCTGCGAGCGGCAAAAGCGAGATAAGCCATAAGCCATCGCATTCATCGCTCCGCATTCATTCAGCAAGTTGTATAAAAACAGCCCAAATACTAATACATAAATGACCGTAACGGACAACAGCATTCCTCGAACGGAGGAATGCAATAAATTTTGCACCGGCGCATCAAAAGAAAAATAGGCCAATACGGATGCCAATCCATACGAATAAACAGCAGTATGCAGCGCCGGCATTTTAAGCCACACTAAACAAATGAGAGCAAATAAAATAGGCAACCCTGCTAATAAGAAATGAACCACATGATGCATGGAACATCTCCCCTCCCCTTTTTATCCACTATAGTGGATATATATATATTATTCTCCACAAAAAGCGCGAGTCAAGACAAAATTTCCACTATAGTGTAATATATAAAACAAGGAGGAAGGCAATTATGAATTTTGGAAAAAACGTGCGGGAAGCAAGAAAGCGAAAATCCCTTTCATTGCAGGCATTATCAGAAAAATGCGGCGTTAGCCGCTCGATGCTATCGCAAATCGAGAGAGGAGAAAAAAATCCCACCATTCAGGTAGCTTGCCAGATCGCGGAAGGGTTGGACATGACTCTTTCGCAATTATTAGGAGAAGATGAGCAAAGCGAAGTCATTATCATTAGAAAAAGCGAACGATATATATACAAAGACGAGCGCAGCGGCTTTGAGCGCCATCTTTTATCCCCTTCTTTTCCGGCAAAAGGGATTGAGTTTGTTTTCAATATGATTCCGCCAAAACAAGAGTCCGGTGTTTTTCCGAAGCATAAAAAAGGAGTGAAAGAGTATATATCCGTAGCCAAAGGAAAGTTGAGAGTCGTACTAGGAACGCGATCATATGACTTGGCAGAAGGAGATTCGATATACTACGAAGCTGATGTTGAACATCGTTTCATTAATATTGGCGAGGAAGAATGCCACTACTACTTAGTCATTGATTCCAATCACGAACGTTCACTATAGTGAACTACGCTATTTTCACTAACGATTTTCTCATCAAGGATCGAATATTTTCATGAAAGCGATTCCTTTTTATTGAATATTTTCAGAAAATGCTTTACATTATATATTATAATTAATGTTAAAATATTTGTTCACAACTTCATAGTGACTTTCTTATCAAGAGAGGGGGAGGGACTGGCCCAATGAACTCTCAGCAACCTGACAGATGTCAAGGTGCTAAATCCAGACAGGCGAAGCGCCTGGAAGATAAGAAGAGACGATACATAAAAAAGTCTTCTTCTTATAGAAGGCTTTTTTCTTTTACTAATTTCCATAGAACGGGGGAATGAGCGTGGGGCTTTTGCAAGATTTAAAAGAACGCATTCTCATCGCCGATGGCGCGATGGGAACATTATTATACTCGCACGGCGTTGACCGATGTTTTGAGGAACTAAATTTATCGAAACCGGAAGATATCCTTCATATTCATGAAGCATATATCGCTGCGGGCGCAGAAGTAATCCAAACAAACACATATGGGGCCAACTATGTCAAACTCGCCCGCTACGGCTTGGAAGATGAAGTGCCATCCATTAACCGCGCAGCAGTGCGGCTGGCAAAACAAGCAGCGAAACATAAAGCCTACGTGCTTGGGACGATCGGCGGATTGCGCAGCATTAACAAAAGCGCCGTTTCCATCGATGAAATAAAACGGACATTCCGCGAACAGCTGTTTGTGCTGTTAAACGAAGACATCGACGGCTTATTGCTCGAGACATATTACGATTTGGAAGAATTAAAGACCGTGCTTGCGATCGCGCGCAAAGAAACGGATAAGCCGATTATTGCGCACGTCTCCCTTCACGAAGTCGGTGTTTTGCAAGACGGCACCCCTCTTGCCGAAGCGCTGGCGCAGTTAGAACAGTTGGGAGCCGATGTTGTCGGGCTGAACTGCCGGCTCGGTCCATACTATATGATCCGCTCGCTGGAGGAAGTACCGCTGCCGGATCATGCGTTTCTTTCCGCCTATCCGAACGCAAGCTTGCCGGATTATCGCGACGGCCGGCTTGTCTATGAAACAAACACCGATTATTTCAAAGAAACTGCGCTGGCGTTTCGCGAACAAGGCGTGCGGCTCATTGGCGGGTGCTGCGGGACAACGCCGAAACATATCGAAGCAATGGCAAACGCTTTAGTGAACCGGACACCAATTACTGAAAAAGCCGTAAAACAGCGTCATGTTTCGATTTCAATTCAAACGAACGAACCAAATGCAGCGCCTCCGCTGCAAGATATCGTCCGCGAGCGCCGTTCGGTGATCGTCGAGCTCGACCCGCCAAAAAAATTAGGAATCGGCAAATTTTTGGAAGGCGCCAAAGCGCTCAAAGCCGCGAATATTGATGCATTGACATTGGCCGATAACTCGTTGGCGACTCCGCGCATTAGCAATGTGGCGCTCGGCACCATCATCAAAGAGCAGCTTGGCGTTCGCCCGCTCATTCATATTACGTGTCGCGACCGCAACTTGATCGGACTGCAGTCCCATCTGATGGGCTTGCATACGCTCGGCATCACCGACGTGCTCGCCATAACCGGCGATCCGTCGAAGATCGGCGATTTTCCGGGGGCGACATCTGTCTATGATTTATTGTCATTTGATCTCATTCGTCTTATTCGCCAATTTAACGAAGGGCTTTCCTATTCCGGAAAACCGCTCGGGCAAAAAACAAATTTCTCCATCGCCGCGGCATTTAACCCAAATGTCCGCCATCTGGACAAAGCAGTCGAACGCCTTGAGAAAAAAATTCAATGCGGCGCCCACTATTTTATTACTCAGCCATTATACTCCGAACAAAAAATCGAAGAAGTGTACGAAGCGACAAAACACCTTCAGACGCCGATTTACATTGGCATTATGCCGCTAGTGAGCGCGCGCAACGCCGATTTCCTTCACCATGAAGTGCCTGGCATAACGCTTTCCGATGAAATCCGCGCCCGCATGGCGGCATGCGCAAATGACCCGGTCCAGTCGGCGCGCGAAGGAATCGCCATTGCCAAGTCGCTTATTGACGCCGCTTTTGAATTATTTAACGGCATCTACTTAATCACGCCGTTTTTGCGCTATGAAATGACCGTCGAACTCGTCCGCTACATTCACGAAAAAGAACAAGCCGCACAAGAAAGGGAGGTACTCCATGGGTAACATCACATTGCAGCAACAGCTTGAAAAAAAAATACTAATCATTGACGGCGCAATGGGAACAATGATTCAAAACGCGCAGCTTTCCGCTGATGACTTCGGGGGCGAACAATATGAAGGCTGCAACGAATATTTGACGCTCACCGCCCCGCATGTGATCAAACACATTCACGAAGCATATTTGCAAGCGGGGGCCGACATTATCGAAACGAACACATTTGGTGCGACTAGCATTGTGTTAGACGAATATGATCTCGGCCATTTGGCGCTTGAACTTAACATAGAAGCAGCCAAACTGGCGCGTAAAGCCGCCGACGCCTACTCCACCCCTGAATGGCCGCGCTTTGTCGCCGGTTCGATGGGGCCGACGACAAAAACGTTATCCGTCACCGGCGGCGTGACGTTCGAGCAATTAGCCGCCGCTTATGAAGAACAAGCGCGCGGGTTGTTACTCGGCGGCGTCGACTTGCTTCTGTTAGAAACATGCCAAGACACGTTAAATGTCAAAGCCGGCTTTATTGGGATTATGAAAGCATTCGCAGCGGTCAGAAAAAAAGTGCCAATTATGATTTCCGGGACAATTGAACCGATGGGAACGACGCTCGCCGGGCAAACGATCGAATCGTTTTTCATCTCTGTCCAGCATATGAAGCCATTTGCCGTCGGCTTAAACTGCGCAACCGGCCCGGAGTTTATGACCGACCATTTGCGCACTCTCGCTTCCTTGGCGGACACCGCCGTGAGCTGCTATCCGAACGCCGGGCTCCCGGATGAGGAAGGCTGCTATCATGAAACGCCGGAGATGCTGGCGAAAAAAATCCAGCGGTTCGCCGAAAAAGGCTGGATTAACATCGTCGGCGGCTGCTGCGGGACAACACCGGAACATATCCGCGCCATCGCCGAAGCCGTCCGTGGCATTCCGCCGCGGCCGATTCCGGCATCGTTTGACGTCCACGCCGTCTCCGGCATTGATCCGCTTATTTATGATGAAACGATGCGGCCGTTGTTTGTCGGGGAAAGAACCAATGTCATCGGCTCGCGCAAATTCAAACGATTGATCGCTGAAGGAAAATACGAAGAAGCGGCCGAAATTGCACGCGCCCAAGTGAAAAACGGCGCGCATGTCATCGATATTTGCTTAGCCGATCCAGATAGGAACGAACAAGAAGATATGGAAAAATTTATACAACAAGTGATCAAAAAAGTAAAAGTGCCGCTTGTCATTGATTCGACGGATGAACGCGTGATTGAATGCGCCCTTACTTATTCGCAAGGGAAAGCCATCATTAACTCGATTAACTTGGAAGATGGGGAAGAACGGTTTGCAAAAGTGGTTCCGCTCCTTCACAAATATGGCGCCGCTGTCGTCGTCGGAACGATTGATGAACAAGGAATGGCGATTGGCGCCGAGCGGAAGCTGGAGATTGCCTTGCGTTCGTATGACTTGCTTGTAAATAAATACGGTGTTTCCCCACGCGACATTATTTTCGATCCGCTCGTATTCCCTGTCGGCACAGGCGACGAACAATATATCGGCGCCGCAAAAGAAACGATCGAGGGCATCCGCCTCATAAAAGAACGGCTGCCGCAATGTTTAACGATGCTCGGCATCAGCAATGTCTCTTTCGGGCTTCCGCCATTGGGCCGTGAAATTTTAAATTCTGTCTTTTTATATCATTGCACACAAGCCGGGCTTGACTACGCGATCGTTAATACGGAAAAGCTAGAACGGTTCGCTTCGATTCCGGAAGAAGAAGTCCGATTGGCCGAAGAGCTGCTGTTTAACACGAACGATGAAACGTTAAACACGTTTATCCAATTTTACCGCAATAAAATGAAAGAGCCGAAAAAAGCCAAAACAGAGCTTAGCCTGGAAGAGCGGCTCGCCAACTATGTTGTCGAAGGCACGAAAGATGGGCTGTTCGCCGATTTGGAACAAGCGTTGCAAACGTACGCCGATCCGCTTGACATCATTAATGGGCCGCTGATGGCGGGAATGGATGAAGTCGGGCGGCTGTTTAACGACAACCAGCTCATTGTCGCCGAAGTATTGCAAAGCGCAGAAGTCATGAAAGCAGCGGTCGCCTTTTTAGAGCCATATATGGAGAAAAAGGAAAGCAGCACAAAAGGAAAAGTGCTTCTCGCCACCGTCAAGGGCGACGTTCACGATATCGGCAAAAACTTGGTGGACATCATTTTAAGCAACAACGGCTTTCATGTCATTGATCTCGGAATTAAAGTGACACCACAAAAGCTGATTGAGGCCATTCAGGCAGAAAAGCCAGATATTATCGGATTATCCGGGCTTCTTGTCAAATCCGCCCAGCAAATGGTCGTCACCGCGCAAGATTTGCGGCAAGCGGGCATTTCGATTCCGATTTTAGTCGGCGGCGCCGCGTTGACGCGCAAGTTTACAGAAAATAAAATCGCTCCGGAATATGACGGAATCGTCTTATACGCAAAAGACGCCATGGAAGGGCTGGCGCTGGCAAACCAATTGCAGCAAAACGAAATTGAATATACAAAAACGGAAAAACATGAAACAAAACCAGAAAAAACGGCGCCAACGGTTATCGCCGCCAAATCGAACGTTTCGACCGACGTTCCCGTGTTTGTGCCGGCAGATTTAGAACGTCACGTGCTCAAAGATATTTCGCTTCCACATATTATTCCATATGTCAACTGGCAAATGGTGTTGGGGCACCATCTCGGGTTAAAAGGGAAAGTGAAACGGCTGCTTGAAGAAAAAGATGAAAAGGCACTGATGCTAAAAGAAGTTGTGGATGGATTGCTAGAAGAAGCCATGCAGCACGACTGGATAACGCCAGCGGCGGTATATCAATTTTTCCCGGCACAAAGCGATGGAAACCGGATTTATATTTATTCTCCGGAAGACAAACGGACAATGATAGAAACGTTCGAATTTCCAAGACAGCAAAAAGCGCCGTACCTTTGTTTAGCCGATTATTTGAAACCTGTCGAAAGCGGGCAAATCGATTATGTTGGCTTTTTTGCCGTCACCGCCGGCAAAGGCATTCGCGAACTGGCGCAGCAGTGGAAGGAAGACGGCGAATTTTTAAAAAGCCACGCGATTCAGGCATTGGCGCTCGAAATCGCGGAGGGACTTGCGGAACGCATTCACCAAATTATGCGCGACCGCTGGGGATTTCCGGATGACCCGGACTTTACGATGGAAGAGCGCTTTGCCGCCAAATACCAAGGGCAGCGCTATTCGTTCGGTTACCCTGCCTGTCCGAACTTAGAGGATCAGGAAAAACTGTTCCGCCTATTGCGCCCCGAAGAAATCGGCATTCACTTGACGGACGGATATATGATGGAGCCGGAAGCGTCCATCTCCGCGATCGTCTTTGCCCATCCAGAAGCGCGTTATTTCAACGTGCTGTGACAAAGCTGGCCGTTTTGGCCAGCTTTTTTTATGCAATGTGGTCAGGCGAGTAATATTCTCCTTCTAGCTTTTTGAAATCTTTTTCATTAAACAAACATTGCTTGATCCCCCGGTTCCGCACCAAGCACTTCCCGCACCTTCATGGGAATCGTTACTTGTTTTTTTTGAAGATATCGTCGAAAAATAAACGTATGTTTTCGTTTTATCTGGAGTTGATGTCATCCTTATCCCCTTCTATCCTTTACTAATAAATAAGTAAAGCGATTAACGTCTTGATGACTGTTCATTCATTGCATAACATTACATATTTTCACTTCCTTATCCCATACTAACGATGACAAATGATGCACAAGGAGGAATGGAAGATGGTCACGAAACAGCAGGCAACGCTGCCGCCGCAGCAGCAAAACCGCCAGCCCGGGTTGCAAACGGACATGAACCCGCAGCCTGTTTCGATCAGCGCAACATATAAAGGAAGCGGGAAATTGAAAAATAAAGCTGCCATCATTAGCGGCGGCGACAGCGGCATCGGCCGGGCGGTCGCGATTCATTTTGCAAAGGAAGGCGCAGATGTGGCGATCATTTATTTAAACGAACATGAAGACGCGGAAGAAACGAAGCGCCAAGTCGAACAGGAAGGAAGAAAATGCTTGCTTTTTGCCGGCGACGTCGGTGATGAGCAGTTTTGCAAACATGCCGTAAAGCAAACGATCGACCAATTTGGCAAATTAGACATCGTCGTCAATAACGCCGCCGAGCAGCATCCGCAAAAAAGCTTGTTGCACATTACGTCAGAACAGCTGGAAAAAACGTTCCGCACCAACGTCTTCGGCTATTTTTATTTGACAAAAGCGGCGCTTCCGTACTTGCAAAAAGGCAGCGCCATTATTAATACGGCGTCAATTACCGCTTACGAAGGCAACGAACAATTAATTGACTATTCAGCCACCAAAGGCGCGATCGTCGCCTTTACGCGCTCATTAGCGAAATCGCTCGCCGGTCAAGGCATCCGCGTCAACGGCGTCGCCCCGGGACCGATTTGGACTCCGCTGATTCCGTCTACTTTTACAAGCGACCAAGTCGCCACTTTCGGCTCCAACACCCCGATGAAGCGGCCGGGGCAGCCGAGCGAAGTCGCCCCAAGCTACGTCTTTTTGGCAAGCGATGACGCATCTTATATTACAGGACAGATGATACACGTCAACGGTGGGAAAGTGGTGAATGGGTAAAAAGCGATGCGCAAAGGCGCGCCTTCAAAAAACAAATACTTTTTCCGGCAAAAACACTTGTTTATGTATCACCATGTTAGACATCATTTGGAAGACAATATTGGTCATGTTAAAGCAATGAAAAACTTCATTTCCAGCAAACCACGCTCTGAAACCGTCAGACGATTTTTTATGTCATATTTTCTAACAGATTTATTGCTTTTCCATTAACATCAAGATTATGATAAAGATGTAATTGGTGCTATGTTTCGTTTCATTTTTTCAACTACAGCAAAATTTTACACCCTCTCTTCTCTTTTTAGCTTGCGATAATATGCCGCAAGCTTTTCTTTTCCATTCACTCCTGTATACTTGTAACGTAATGAGGTACATCCCCTTTGTTCATTATTTGCTTTTCCCACCTCACTCATCGGCTTTGCCCACTTTTTCATCCATCTGCGCAGACGCTTCGCATGAAAGACTTTGTTCGAAAAAGCAGCGCAGCATATTGCTCACTTCTTCTTGATTTTTAACAAGCGGTTTTCATATAGAGGATGGGATCAATTACGTCCTGAAATTTGTGTAAAAGGCAACAGCAAAAAGCAGTTTTATTGTCCAAAGATTCAAGTTCACCGCATTTTTTCAATCCGCGCACAATTCTATTCGCATAGGTGGAACGTGCGTTCTTGTCGGATTGCCGCCGGAAGAAATGCCTATTCCAATTTTTGGTGAGGTATTAAATGGAATTAAAATTGTCGGTTCTATCGTCGGTACGCGGAAAGACTTGCAAAAAGCACTTCGGTTCGCTGCAGAGGTCAAGTAAAAACCATTATTGAAGTGCAACCCTTGAAAAAATTAATGAAGTATTTGGCAAAATGCTAAAAGGGGAAATTAACGGGCGTGTAGTTTTCACGTTAGAAGATAAATCAAATCGAGCACCGTTTTCCCGTGGCAACAACCAATAAAAAGGAAAATATTTACAATACGGCGTTCTAGGGCTGTCTCACAAAGATGAGATAGCCTTTTTTATATAAATGTTTTGACAAAAAAGCGGCTCTTAGGTTAAACCGCAATTGATATCATATCCAATCTGGTTGGAAATGTGGAACTCTTCTTTCCAAGTTACATTCAAAAGTAAAAGAATATAAATAATAACCAATAGTATATTTTTTGACACTATGTAAAAATAAAGTGCGTACTTCTAAAGATAAATCATACATAGTATACTCATCAGTGTGTAAAACACAAAAAATACTGCTGCTTGCACAACCAACAATAAACTTTTATGAGGGGTGAAGAATTCATGGAATTACAATTAGCATTGGATCTCGTAAACATTCCAGAAGCAAAAAAGCTGGTAAAAGAAGTCGAGGAGTATGTGGATATTGTAGAAATCGGCACTCCAGTGATTATTAACGAGGGGCTTAGAGCCGTAAAGGAAATCAAGCAAGAATTCCCTCACTTAAAAGTATTGGCAGACTTAAAAATCATGGATGCAGCCGCATATGAAGTCATGAAAGCATCCGAAGCTGGCGCTGACATTATCACTATACTTGGGGTTGCTGAAGATTTGTCCATCAAAGGTGCTGTGGAAGAAGCGAAAAAACAAGGGAAAAAAATCTTGGTGGACATGATCGGAGTGAAGAATTTAGAAGAACGAGCAAAAGAAGTGGATGAGTTTGGAGTCGACTATATTTGTGTACACACAGGGTATGACCTTCAAGCAGTCGGAAAAAACTCTCTTGAAGACCTTGCAACAATCAAGCGTGTCGTGAAAAACGCAAAAACAGCGATCGCAGGCGGCATTAAATTAAACACATTGCCTGAGGTCATTAAAGCAAAACCTGATCTTATCATCGTTGGCGGCGGTATTACCAATCAAGAAGATAAACGAGCGGTAGCAGCTGAAATGAAAAAAATGATCCAACAAGGTGAATGAATGATGCAGACTACGCAATATTTAGGTGAAATCATCAAAGAGTTAAATCGGACAGCTGATTTCATCGCTGATGAAGAAGCGGAAAAATTGGTAAATGGGATTCTCGAAGCAAAGAAAATTTTTGTAGCTGGCGCAGGTAGATCTGGGTTTATGTCGAAATCTTTTGCGATGCGAATGATGCACATGGGGTTAGACGCCTACGTAGTAGGCGAAACCATAACCCCTAGCCTAGAACAAGATGACATTTTGATCATTGGATCAGGTTCAGGGGAAACGAGAAGTTTAGTTTCCATGGCCGAGAAAGCAAAAAGCTTAGGCGCCAAAGTAGCGTTAGTAACCATTTTCCCTGAATCGACCATTGGACAATTGGCTGATATCACGATTAAATTACCTGGTTCGCCTAAAGACCAATCAGATAATGGATACAAAACGATACAGCCAATGGGATCGCTATTTGAGCAAACCCTCTTGCTATTCTATGATGCGATCATATTAAGATGTATGGAGAAAAAAGGGCTGGACTCCAATACCATGTTTAAAAGGCATGCCAATCTTGAATAAAGTATATATGGGACTTTTGTTCAGAGCACCTTCAACCAACCAAAATCTTAAACTATTCAAATGGAATTTTCAACTAGCAACACGGGGGAAAGGGGGAAAAGGCCGCGAAGCTTTCTTTAAGAAACGCTTTGCGGCCTTTTTCAGTCATAATGAAAAGTCGATTTTTCCATGGAATAGGAAAAATCGACTTTTTGTGTTTTTCCAAAAGACTGAAATAGCAAGTCACTTAAATATCTAAAAGCAATATCGTATTCTTGGATTCTAAATTTTTAATCATATCATCCCAAGACTTCGGTTTGTTCGATAAGACGGAATAATAACGTTTCAAAAACTTCACAACAAGCTCTGCTGGAAGTTCATTCACGCCATCGTCCATCGGAAGGAAACAAAGATCAAGACCGGTTACAGCTTCTCCATCATTGTTCCAAGATGGATGGACATAAGGGAAGTCAAGCCGCTTATATCCCAAATGGGACAATACCTCACGGCGAACATATGGATCCATCGGCTTAATCCCGCCAAATTCATAATGCTCCACCCGATAAGGATCATAAATTTCGGCGAACATGCCATATAACTGCTTTCCATTTGCCGCAGCCCAATTGTTCAAATCCTCTAACCGTTTTGTGGCTAAAAAGCGCCCAATTCCCAGCCCTTCCCTTCCAATAATAGTAAAATCCGTCATCGCAACATTCAAATCTTCATAATAGCGATACTCCGTCGCACCTACTACTTCTCCTTCGTGAACCGCAACGCACACACGAATTCCCGGATCTTCCAGAGGCTCTTTCCACAAATCGAATGCCAATACTTCTTCAGGAGGAAATACATTTTGCATCAATTGGTGCATTTTTTTAAACAAAGGGTCTTCTATACTCGTAATTCTGCGATATTCCATCTTAATCATTCTCCTTGCTAAGATTTTGGCCGATAAAAAGGATTTTTCCATTCCATCAGCGCAGCATAATTGCACGATTCTTCATCCTCTAAATAGTTTTCCACCACTTTTACAGGGGTACGGCCGCAACGGAGCAGGAAGGTAATTACAGGATCCTTCAATTCCCCTTTTACAACAGCTTCGAGATATTGCTCTGCGGTCATTTCATGAGCTTTTTTATGATATCCAGGCATTCTTCCTCCGCCCAGCAGCCGTTCTAATCCTAAATGAATAACTACTTCATACATGGATAACATCAGCCATTTCCCCAGCCCTAATTTGCGATAGGCAGGGCGCACGCCAATATCAACGACATAGAGCGTATTCCCGTTTGGGTTATGGTTGCGGATATATCCATTATCCGTAATCTCTTCCCATGTATGGTCTGGATGGTCTGGATCAAAGTCAACAATAAGCCCCGTCATCGATCCGGCAATTTCCCCATTCACTTCCACACATAAAGCTCCCTCTGGAAATAGCGTAATATGGTTTTTCAGCTGTTCCGTATTCCACCATAATTCAGACGGGAATGGCGGAGGGAAACTTTCTTGTTGAATGCGGATTAATCCAGAGAAATCCTTTTCTTCATAATTGCGGATTACCGCTGGGACAGGACGATCTTGGTCAAAGACGTAAAACTCCTTTCGATACATTTTTCCCCCTCCTCAATGAAGCAGCTAATCACATCCTTATTTCCAATCCGGATAAAGATCCGTGCGCCGATCGCGCCATGTGGTGACGGAACCGCTTTCGCGAACCTGATATAACAGCTCTAAATCAAGATCAGCGGTGACAATCATATCATGGTTGATTTCCCCTTCTGCCAAGATGCCGCGCGGAGGAAACGGGATGTCGTTCGGCGTAATCACCGCCGCTTGCCCAAAATTGGCCCGCATAAAATCAACCGTAGGAAGGGAACCTACCGTACCAGTGGTGACAACATAGACTTGATTTTCAATTGCCCTCGCATGGCTAGTGTAACGGACACGATAAAATCCGTGACGATCATCGGTGCAAGAAGGACAGAAAATGACATCCGCCCCCTTCGCCTTTGCCATTCGAACGATTTCTGGAAATTCGATGTCATAGCAAGTCAACATCGCAATGGTTCCCTTGTCTGTCTCGAACACCTGCAGGCTTTCGCCCGGAGACATGTTCCATTCCTTTACTTCCGTCGGAGTAATATGAAGCTTTGGCTGTTCGGCAACTCTTCCGTCTGGATAGAATAAATGAGCAACGTTGTATAATCGGCCGTTTTTACGGATGACATGGGTTCCTCCAATAATATGCATCTTTGTTTGCTTAGCCAAATTAATAAATAAAGAGCGATATTGTTCTGTAAAATCAGGAAGGTCTTGAATGGTCAAAGGCTTCCCTTGCTGGTTGCCGATAGACATTAGCTGAGTGGTGAAAAATTCTGGAAACAGGACAAAATCCGCTCCAAACTCTTCAGCTGTTTTCATATAATGTTCTACTTGTTTAGCAAATTCCTCAAACGATTGGATAGTGTGGAGATGATATTGAACCGCTGAAACTCTCAGTTTCATCGTCTCCCCCTCTCTTGTTCTCATTAAGCAATGCTGCGCCCCATTCATGTGGCGATACTGATATTATTAGATACATCATTCTATTTAACAAGTAGACACTTTCATGTTACATAGTGTGAAAAAGTATACTAAAAGAAGAAACGAAAAAAAGAAGCAAGTAAGAATCACTGAAGAATTTTAAGGACATTTTCTGCCAGACCGCCCTCGCATCCAAACAGCCATCAACATGCATATAAAAAGCCAACGGACAGCGGATCTTCCATAAAGATGGTTGTCCGTTGGCTTTTAGCGTCTAATATCACTTATTGCTTTTTTATCTGTATCTTGATGAGAAGGTATTTTCTGGCAATTACGAAGGAATGCAAACAGGTAGTTTTCGAAGTTTTAAAGGAGGAAATTTTTTCTATTTGGCAGCTTCATTAATTTTTACTTGCCCCTTTACGACCGTCTCCATATAGTTTTTGCCCCATTCATACATCGCATCAAGAATTGGCATCAAACTTTTTCCATGCTCGGTCAGTGAATATTCCACTTTTGGTGGAACCACCGGATAGACTTCGCGATGCACAATTTGATCTTGCTCCAGCTCTCTTAACTGGTTAACTAGCATTCTTTGGGTGATCCCAGGCATGAGAGCTTTTAGTTCGCTAAACCGCTTCTTTCCCCCTTTTCCTAGATGCCATAAAATAAGCATTTTCCATTTACCGCCAATAACAGCAAGTGTTAATTCTTTTTCACAGTTATACGTCTTGCCACAAACGTGTCCCATCGTTTCACCCCCCTATGTTGATTATAACTGATAGTATATTCTTTGTCACTTTATGGTCGTAAAGCACATACTGTCAAATACATGTTATACATATTTATTTTCGCTCATAGCAGACGGCATTCATTCTAGGATGGGAAAAGGCTTTTTCATGATCCATTCCCTTCATTGTGCCCACAATCCTTTTATATCATTAAGTATATTTTTTTACACTATATTATATTTTTATCACTACATGATAATAAAGTGCGTACTTCTCAATAAATTTTATACGCATTATACTAGCATCTGTGAACAAAATCACGAGCACTATTGTTTTACTATTCCACGCGATATTTACGTTCTCGCTGCTTTAAAAACGCTGGAAGGAACAACAACTGTGCCCTCGTCATTGGCGGCGCCGTCAAGAAAACCGTTTTCAGTAAACGATTTGGCAACGAGAAAATACAAGATGCGTTTTTCACAACATACCAATTCGCGCAATGTGGCAAATCCCGCTATATTTGCTCTATCAGGTCGATTCTTTTTGAGAAACGTTTCGAAAAAGACAGGGGGGGATCACATTGGATTCGATGACTTTTGTTTTGTTTGGGGCAACGGGCGATTTAGCGAAACGAAAAATTTTCCCTGCATTATATAATTTATTTCTCGATCAAAAAATGCCCCAGTCGTTTTCTATCATTGGCGTAAGCAAAAGAGAATTGTCCAATGATGAATTTCAAATATATGTGGAAAATTCGATCAAAACCTTTTCCAGACGCTTGATAAATGACCGCTCCAAAATGGAAGAGTTTCTCCGTGCATTCTGTTATACTTCTTTAGATGTAACAAATGCACAAGGGTATAAAAAGTTGCTTGAAATGGTTCAACAACGCGAAAAAGAATTGAATATTCCTGAAAACCGCATGTTTTATTTATCTGTTGCGCCAGAATTTTTTGATGTGATCGCGTCGAACATCAAAGAAAGTGGCTTAGGATCCACCAAGGGTTGGAAACGACTAATTGTCGAAAAACCGTTTGGTCACGATATCAAATCGGCCCAAGAGTTAAACGAAAAGTTAAGCCAAGCTTTCGAAGAAGAAGAAATTTATCGGGTAGATCATTACCTTGGAAAGCCGATGGTGCAAAACCTAGAAGCTTTAAAATTTGCCAACCCTGTGTTTCAAGCGATATGGAACAATCAATATATAGCCAATGTGCAAATCACGGCAAGTGAAACCGTTGGAGTAGAACAAAGAGCAAGCTACTATGATCAGGCAGGAGCCATCCGCGATATGTTTCAAAATCATATGCTGCAATTGCTGATGATGACAGCCATGCACCTGCCAAAACAAATTAGCGCCAAAGACATCCGTAATGAGAAAAGAAAAATCATGGAATCTCTTCGACCAATACAGAAAGAAGAAGTAGGTTTACACGTCGTTCGCGGTCAATACGGTCCTGGAGAAATCAATGGCAAACCAGTAATTGGATATAAAGAAGAGCCTGGAGTCGATGCTTCTTCAACAACGGAGACATTTGTTGCTGCCCGTTTGTGGATCGATGATGAAAATTGGAGCGGGGTACCATTCTATATCCGTACAGGCAAAAGAATGAAGGAAAAGTCCACACGTATTGTGATCGAATTTAAAAATCCATTAAAGGAATGGCACTTACCGAAAAATGAGGAAACAGCCCCTAATCTTTTGGCGATTCAAATCAATCCGAACGAAAGTGTTTCGCTGCAATTCAATAGCAAAAATGTATTTAACAACGGAAAGATGGAACCTGTCCATATGCACTTTACGACTAATCAGAAAGAGATACCCGAAGCCTATGAACTCTTGATTTTTGACGCTTTACATGGCGATTCGACTTTCTTTGCTCATTGGAAAGAAGTTGAACTATCTTGGAAATGGGTACAACCTGTTTTAGAGGCATTTGCGGAAAATCTCCTTCCTCTCCACTCATATCGTTCAGGTTCGATGGGGCCAGAGGCTTCTGATCAATTATTGAAAGAAGACGGATTTTATTGGCAGTAGGTAATCGCTTCCGGAGCAAACTTGAAAACATCATTTCTGAAATGGGAAAGAGGAAGTACATTGTTCTGCCAGCAAATTTTCTTTGAACAAGATATTTTTAGGAGGTAGTCAGCATGAGAGTCGGGTTAATCGGTTTGGGAAAAATGGGATTCAACTTAGGCAAAAATCTCATTGACCATAAGCACGAAGTAGTGGCGTTCGATGTAAATGCAAATGCGGTGGAAGAAATAAAAAAATACGGAGCCAAAGGCGTATCCAGTTTAAAGGAGCTCGTTTTATCATTAGAAAATCCAAGAATTCTTTGGATGATGGTTCCACATACAGTTGTTGATTCGGTGATTGGCGAGATTACACCGTTTTTAAGCAAAGGAGATATTGTGATTGATGGTGGCAATTCTCACTATAAGGAATCGATTCGCCGCTATAACGAGCTAAAGGAGATGGGAATTCACTTTATGGATGCCGGAACCTCCGGTGGAGTGGAAGGCGCCCGGAACGGAGCGTGTTACATGGTTGGAGGGGATTCTGAAGCTTGGAACATTGTCGAGCCTCTTTTCCGAGATACCGCTGTAGAAAATGGGTATTTATATACAGGAAAAGCGGGTAGCGGCCACTTCTTAAAAATGGTCCACAACGGGATTGAATATGGAATGATGGCTGCCATTGGCGAAGGCTTCGAAATATTAGAGAAAAGCGAATTCGATTATGACTATGAAAAAGTGGCAAGAGTGTGGAATCATGGTTCGGTTATTCGTTCATGGCTCATGGAATTAACAGAACGCGCATTTTCCAAAGATGCAAAATTAGAGGAAATCAAAGGAATTATGCATTCTTCCGGTGAAGGAAAATGGACAGTCGAAACAGCTTTGGATCTGCAAACTGCCACTCCTGTCATCGCCATGTCCTTATTGATGCGGTATCGTTCATTGGAAAGCGATACATTTACAGGCAAAGTGGTGGCAGCCCTACGCAACGAATTTGGCGGACATGCTGTAGAAAGAAATGAGAAGAAATAAACAATTATAAGCATGGAAGTATTTCTAGAAAACATAAAATCCCTTTCAGACGTAAGCTTCAAAATAACCAATGGAGACATACGCAGCAAAATTGGAAGAGAAAGGAGAAGTGTTATATGGCTGTCTCTTTTGATTACTCCAATGCCTTGCCATTTATGAAAGAAAGTGAACTAGATTATTTAAGCGGATTTGTAAAAGCAGCTCATCATATGCTTCATGAAAAGAAAGGTCCAGGATCCGATTTTCTTGGCTGGGTCGATTGGCCGATCCGCTATGATAAAGACGAATTTGCGCGAATCAAACAAGCTGCTGAAAAAATCCGAAGTCATTCAGATGCTCTTGTGGTGATCGGCATTGGCGGGTCTTATTTAGGGGCAAGGGCAGCTATTGAAGCATTATCCCATACCTTTCATAACCAAGTGAATGCGACACAAATTTATTTCGCTGGCCAGAATATCAGTTCCACTTATATTTCTCATTTATTAGACGTATTAGAAGGCAAAGATTTGTCTATCAATGTTGTTTCTAAATCAGGAACAACGACAGAGCCTGCCATTGCTTTCCGGATTTTCCGTGACTACATGGAGAAAAAATATGGAAAAGAGGAAGCAAGAAAACGGATTTACGTTACTACCGATCGGGCAAAAGGAGCATTAAAAAAGCTCGCCGATCAAGAAGGATATGAAACTTTCGTCATTCCGGATGACATAGGCGGAAGATATTCTGTACTGACAGCAGTCGGCCTATTGCCTATCGCGGTAGCTGGGCTGAATATTGAGCGAATGATGGAAGGGGCGGCATCAGCATATCATAAATATAACAATCCGGATCTTTGCACCAATGAGAGCTACCAGTATGCCGCTGTGCGAAATATTCTCTACCGCAAAGGCAAAGCGATCGAATTATTGGTGAACTATGAACCATCCCTTCATTATGTATCTGAGTGGTGGAAACAGCTGTTTGGCGAAAGTGAAGGGAAAGATCAGAAAGGACTCTTTCCTGCATCCGTTGACTTTACAACGGATTTGCATTCCATGGGGCAATACGTTCAGGAAGGCCGCCGCAATCTGATCGAAACGGTGCTGCAAGTCAAGAAACCGCGAATCGAACTGACGATTCAAGAAGATCCAGAAAATATCGATGGATTAAACTTCTTGGCCGGTAAGACACTGGATGAAGTAAACAAAAAAGCTTTCCAAGGTACGCTATTAGCACATGTAGACGGCGGAGTACCTAACTTAATTGTTGAATTGGATGAAATGAATGAATATACCTTTGGTGAAATGGTATACTTCTTCGAAAAAGCTTGCGGCATTAGCGGCCATTTGCTCGGTGTGAATCCGTTTGATCAGCCGGGAGTGGAAGCTTACAAGAAGAATATGTTTGCCTTACTTGGCAAACCGGGCTTTGAAGCGGAAAAAGCGGCCCTCATGAAACGGTTATCTAAATAACGTTTTTCTCCTGCTTGTTATCATGCAGCTATCTTGAGTGAGGGCTCTACATTCTAAACTACCTGTTTTCCTGAACTCTACAGGAGACAGGTAGTTTTATTTTTCCCGAGTTTTTTATAATCTTTTTTCTCGTCTGCAAGTAAAATTAGTATGTCTAATACAGACCATTAACTTACACATGCAAACGATATCTCGTTATTTTGCCAAAGCTTATTGAATCAACTTTTGAAAATGGGAAGATAACGCAGCTTGAAACGCGAAGATGAAAGATAATGATTGCACGCTATGTGCTCACATATTTACAACTCCCTTTGTTCCCTACATATAAGATGGGTGCATTTCCTCGTAAAGACTCCTTTTCCCAAACCGCATACCATGCTAATAAAGTCTTCCTCTCGTCTATTCCTCCCACTAATTTAATTTTCCAATCAGAAACATACAAACTATCTGCTCATGGTAAATAAACTTCCCCAATTTAAAAAAGCTGACGCCAAACGACCATGTGCAGGGTGGCCGCTTGTGTCAGCTGTTTATTTCTGATAGCAACCGCACGAAAGCCGTTCGACAATCCGATGTGGAATAATAATGCGCTTGACCGGCTCGTTTGGGTTGCTGATTTTTTCAATGAGACTTTTCGTCGCTTCATAGCCGAGCTGGAAAATGTGGATGTCGACCGATGTCAGCGGCGGACTTGACATTTCCGCCAGCAGCGTGTTGTTGAAGCTGACGATCGAAATGTCATCGGGAACGCGCAGGTTCATTTCATCCAACGTCTTCAGCACGCCTAAGGCCATTAAGTCGTCGGCGACGACAAGCGCGGTCGGCGGGTCTGCGAGCGAAAGCAGCTCTTTCATCGCCTCTTGGCCGCCTTCCTGCAGAAATTCTTCATGCATGATATAGTCTTCACGATAAGGAAGGCCAGCTTCTTTCAACGCCGCCTCATACCCGCTCAGACGGTCAACGGTGACCAAGTATTGCTTATTGCCGCCGACAAAAGCGATTCGTTCATGGCCGCGCGCAATCAAATACTCGGTCGCCTCTTTGCCCGCCAGGTAATTGTCATTATCGACATGAGTGATTTGTTCCGCCTTTTGATGCGGCTTCCCAATCACGACAAATGGGAATTTGTTTTTTTGCAAATACTTCATCAGTTTATCATCGATGCGCGAGTATAATAAAATCACCCCGTCTACGCGGCGGCCTTGCAGCATGTCGACGACCCCTTCATAAATTTCCACTTCTTTTTCGCCCGTGGACATTTGCAGCGCGTATTTTTTTTCATGCGCCGCCTTGCTGATGCCGCGGATGACTTCTGGAAAGAACGGGTTTTGCAGCGCCTGTTCCGCCGCGCTCGGCATGACGATGCCGATGACTTGCGTCGCTTGGTTTGCCAAGCTGCGCGCAATAAAATTTGGGTGATATCCAAGTTCTTTCATCGCCTCGCGCACTTTCCGCTTCGTTTTCTCGCTGATGCGCGGACTGTCGGCGATAACACGGGAAACCGTGGAGGGAGCCACGTTTGCGCGTTTCGCGACATCTTTGATCGTGACAGTCATCTTCACTCCCCCATTCACTTTTTATCCATAGTATAATTTTTATCACGTTACGTTGCACATAGTCATTCATTTTTACTGTTTTGGAACGCCAGCTTACGTCGCCTGTTTCGACCGCCTTTTAACAAGGTACAAAAATAGGATAAATAATACGTAAACAGCGACAATCGCCATGATAAAAGGAATATTGATCCCTGTTTTATCGGCAAGCGCGTAAATTTCCGCTGTTTCGCGATTGATAATAATATCATAGCCATCGCGGCCGCTCCGCACTAAATCGCCGGCAAGCAGCCCGCGCAGCTCTTTTCCCGGCGTCAGTTGGTCATTCGTGATATGCACCTTTTGTGTTTTTCCTGTATTATTAATGGCGATCACCGTTGTTTCGTCTTTGTAATGGCGCTTAAATACGGCCATGCCGTCTTTTTCATACAGCAACGTAAAATCACCGCGCCGCAAGGAAGGAAGTTTTTGCCGCAATTCGCCAAGTTTTTTAATATAATCAATGATTTCCCGGTCGGCGCGAAAATCCATTAAACGGCGGTTATCCGGGTCTTCTCCCCCATTCATCGCGATTTCCGTTCCGTAATACATAATCGGAATGCCAGGAGCGGAGAACAAATAAGACATAGCAAGCTTGATTCGTGAAATCGGATTTTGCCGATTGTCAATCGCCAGCTTCGTAAACCGGACCGTATCATGGTTGTCCAAAAACGTGCCAAGCAAGTACGGACGGTCATAAAACGTTTTGTTATATTCCCATACGTCGTAAAGCGAACGCAACGATTGATCGCGCTTCGTCAGTGTTTTCGTTACCGCGTTATAAAGCGGGTAATCGATAAATCCGTCAATGCCATATTTGCCGTAATCAGCGATATAGCGCGGGTCCTCGCTCCATACTTCACCAATAAGGAAGAAATCTTTTTTTACGGACTTCACTTCTTTGGAAAATTCCTGCCAAAATGACTTTGGCACATGGCGAACCGTATCTAAGCGGTAGCCGTCGATGTCAGTCTGTTTAATCCACCATTTCGCCGCATCAATCAAATAGCGCTTCACTTCCGGATTTTCCTGCGCCAAATCCGGGAGGCCGTACACCCAGCCGTTTTCTACTTGCTTTTGGTTATTCCAATCGAAAATTTCTTTTTTCTCATGGAACCAATCCTTTTTTGCCGGGTCATTCAGCCATGGATGATGATACCCCGTATGATTGGCGACAAAGTCTAAAATGACCTTCATCCCGCGTTTATGCGCTTCCTTGACTAATGTTTTTAAATCTTCCATCGTGCCAAAGTGCGGATCGACTTTGTAAAAATCTTGAATCCAATAGCCATGGTACCCGCCCGGTTCGTTTTTGAAAATCGGCGTGAGCCAAATCGCCGTAAACCCCATCTCTTTAATGTAGTCCAGTTTGGCAGTCACTCCTTTTAAATCACCGCCGAAATAGCCTTTCGGGTCATTGACGTTGACATTGTAATCATTGCTTGGGTCCATGTTGTTAAAGCGGTCAACCATGATGAAATAAATTGCTTCATCCTGCCAGGTTCGTTCTTCTTTTTCAGCGGCTTGTACCGGAAACGCATAAAAAAGAAGACACGGAAGTATAAACAGAGCGAATACTCGATTCCCCATTTCCGTTTCCCCCCTTTGATCGTAATATCGTTGCTTTTTCGGAAAGGGGTAATACCATTTTTATCATAACGGTTATTACCCTTTTGTTCCACCCGCTGTTAAGCCGGAAATTAAATAACGCTGCAAGAATAAGAATACGATGGCAATCGGAGCCGCAATTAAAATCGAGCCAGCCGCAAACCGCGTGAAGTTATTAGCAAAACGGTCGCTAATAAAGTTAAACAATCCGACGGCAAGCGTATATTTTTCTGGATCACGTAAAACAATAGACGGTAATAAGAAATCGGTAAACGGAGCCATAAAATTGAATAAAGCAACAACGGCCAAAATCGGCTTTGCCAACGGAAGCATAATGCGAAAGAACACGCCAAAATGCCCTGCACCATCCATGCGCGCCGCTTCATCAAGCTCGCGCGGAATCGTATCAAAATACCCTTTCACAAGCCATGCGTTAAATGGAATTTGCCCGCCTACGTAAATTAAAATCAGCCCCCATAACGAATCTAATAGATGAAGCATGTTTAACAAAATATAAAGGGCAACCATCGCCATTAAGGACGGAAACATTTGCAACACAAGAAATAAATACAGCCCCATTTTCCGTCCGACAAATCGGTAGCGGGAAAAAGCATAGGCAATTAATGCGGTAAAAAATACGGATAAAATTGCATTGATAACAGCGACGAATAAACTATTTTTATACCATAACAAATAATCGCTTTGTGGGCTTGTAAATAACCATTTATAATGTTCCAACGATGGTTTTTCCGGGATCAACGATGCGGAATATAAACTCGTTCCCGGATTTAACGACATGCTGATTGTCCAAAGAAGCGGATAGGCAATGACAACGAACATGAATGCAATAAATAAATATATCAAGGTCACCTCTATGCGTGATTTTATTTTCCGATTCATTAAATGTTTCCCTCCTCTTTAAAGGAACGTGTACGCCGGAATTGATACAAGGCAAAACCGCTCACGATTAACCCGATAATGATTGAAATCGCTGCAGCCATATTGTAGTTGTTTGTCGTAAACGTCAAATCATATACCCAAGAAATTAAAATATCCGTTCCTCCAGCATTTTGTCCGCGTACAGCCGGGCCGCCATCATTGAATAGATAAATAATATTAAAGTTGTTAAAGTTGCCGGCATACTGCATAATTAACAGCGGTGCGGTTGCGTACAAGACGTGCGGCAGCGTAATCGAGCGGAACTTTTGCCAGCGCGTTGCTCCATCTATCTCGGCTGCTTCGTACCAATCGCGGGAAATGCTTTGCAGAACCCCTGTAAATAAGGCAAATACGAACGGAAATCCAAGCCATGTTTGGATTAAAATAAGGGCTACTTTTGTCCAAAACGGATCGGTCATCCACGGAATCATGACGCCGAAAGCACTTAAAATATCACGGTTGATCGCCCCAAATTTATCGTTAAACATCGCCGCAAATACAAGAATGGTGACAAATGCCGGCACCGCCCAAGGCAAAATTAAAACCGTGCGAATAAAGCGTTTAAACTTAATGCGCGGATCATTGACGAGTATCGCTAAAAACAAGCCGAGTGCAATTTGCAATGTCGTTGCGACAACAGTCCAGACAATTGTCCAAGCAAAGACGCTGAAAAACGTATCTTGCCAAATTGGAACCGATACTAAATTTTTAAAGTTTTTAAAGCCAACCCAATGCAATAGACGACGAGGCGGCGAGTTGTACAAGTTGTAATCTGTAAACGCTAGCGACACCATAAAAAGCAGTGGTAGCACAACAATAAATAAAAGCATAATCAGCCCTGGTGTGACAAATACATATGGAAATCCTTTATCCCACGCGTTTCTACATGATTCCAAGAGCGACGGAAACGGTTCTCCACGCTGCAGGCGAAGCGCATCTTTACGCGCATCGATAATATTGAAATAATACAAAACGGCCGCGAATGCGATAATAATGACAGATACTAGCCCTTGAATCAATAAGAAAATCGAGTGATCGACCATCGGGATTTCTCCCAATGTAATAAGCCCCCATAATCCAATATTTAAAAAATTATAAAATGTGATTAGAAATGCAGCTTCAATAACAATAAATAAAATTCCTTTTACATAACGTCGATTATATAGTTGTCCCAATCCTGCAAAAAGAATGGAAAGAATAACAGCAACAGTAGGATGATGTCGCATCTTTTGTTCAGACATGGTAAATCCCCCTTAAACGTGATAAGAATGGTGGATAGAAACTGCTCTACCCACCATTGACTTCAATAATTATTTTCCTCCACCACTAGCAGCAATTTTATCTTGAATCGTTTTTACCGCTTCTTGCAATACTTCTTTTGGATTATCGCCTTTGGCAATAAACTGTAGCGCATTGCCCATTGGGTCCCATACTTGCGACATTTGCGGTACATTTGGCATCGGTTCGCCATATTGGATTTGTTCTGCGAATCCAGAAATTAATGGGTCATTTGTGATCTTCTCGTTCGTTAATGCTTTTTCATTTGCCGGCATTTCCCCTGCGACTTCATAATAATGGAGCGAATTTTCTTCATTTGTTATAAACTTCATCAAGTCCGTTGCCCACTCTTTATTTTTCGAGTAGGCAGATAACATCCATGCCTTCACACCGACAAACGATTTCGGATGCTCCCCGTTTTCTAATACTGGAAGCGGTGCGGTTGCCAGTTTGTCCCCTAACGCATCACGATAGGTGGCAATGTTCCACGGACCGCTGATTACGGTTGCTACATTTCCTTTTGTAAATAATCCATTCATCACATCTTGATTAATTTCCTTTGGAATGTATCCATTTTTAAACCAAGATTGAACGAGTTCAGCACCTTTGACAGCACCATCATTCGCCAGTCCAATATCGCTTACATCCATCTTTCCATCTTCACTACGGAATACATAGCCGCCATATCCCGCAAAGAATGGATAGACAAAATAGAAGTTGGCTGCTTCCATCAAGAAGCCGTATTGATCTTTGGCCGGGTTTGTTTTTTCTTTCGCGATTTTCGTCAGTTCTTCTATTGTTTTCGGAGCTTCTGGCACTAAATTTTTATTGTAAAATAAGCCATAAGTTTCCACAACAAACGGTACGCCATAAATCTGTCTATCATAAGTAACCGCATCCACTGCCGTTTTACTATATTCGCTTTCTGAGTCTCCAAGCTCTACCGGATCAGCTAAACCTTGGAGGACAATGTCGCCAATACGGTCATGTGGCTGATAAAATATGTCAGGACCTTTGCCTGCCGGACCATCTAACGCGATTTTTTTCGCCTGATCAAGCATGCTCACAGCGACCGTTTCCACTTTAATGCCTGTTTTCTCCGTATATTTTTTAAAGATGTCATTTAATGCTTGCTTTTGTTTTTCTTCGTCATTTACCCAGACCACTAATTTTTCCGGTTTTTCTACATTTTCTGTTACCCGTGGTGCTAGATAAAATCTCAAGACATAAAAACAGCCCTTGCATGAGGA
>ERZ1673777.9-NODE-9-length-129456-cov-16.996878_pt1 | contig 129456 bp, 126 predicted proteins | sample MGYA00580138_ERZ1673777 | MGnify/ENA primary metagenome ERZ1673777 (study PRJEB41219, sample SAMN04549618) | soil metagenome | isolation source: soil | place: USA: South Carolina, Cape Romain NWR | collected 2009-05-18 ... | reverse complement strand
GAAGGAATGTGCAAAAAAATGGCTCTTTTGTTCCGAAATAAAGTGATAATTTACACTACAGGTCTTGATGACTACTCAACGCATGTGGAATGCTGTGCGTTGATAAAGAGGATTGAAGAATAAGCAGACTGGTTCGGGAATCGGTAAAAGATTCTCGGACTCCCGTCTGCTTTTATTTCCATACGTTCGATTAAACGGTGGAGGATTTCCGGAGTACATTTTTTGAAGAACATCAATGCTTCAAGTGGCTGTTTTCATTCTTGCATGGCAAGTTCGCCATCTGTTGTTTGAAGACATGATTCAGCTTGTTGTTTCATCAAGTGTAAATATTGATGAATGAATTCATCATCTTCTTTTGAGATGACATCATCCGCTAACAAATTAAGTGTTTTCTTCTTTCCATAGTTCGATTTCGTTCATCCTTTACAGTAATATTCCTCGAATAAAAGTCATAACGATTGGATCATATTCTGGATCGTAACGTTGGTATGCTTATTAAAAAATATTTCAATATCGGTTAAATATTAAGAATTAATTTGATATTATGTTTTTTAGGAGTAAAATAAATGTAGCATGGCCAATTAGTATGTTGGATATGAAACCAGATATAGTATATATTAATATGTAATAACAGACTAAATATGATATACTTATAATCAAATAGTGATATACTTTAATTAAGATATAATTGCTGTAGAAAAGGTGTGTGGCGGTTTGACTGCAGGTGCGCCTGCACCCTTTCTGCATGCAAATAATGGAGGATAAGGATGGGAAAAATGAGTAACAGACAGACAAGAACAGACGTTATCTTGATTGGTGCCGGAATTATGAGTGCGACTTTAGGGACACTGTTGAAAGAATTAGCGCCGGAATGGGAAATTAAAGTGTTTGAGCAGCTTGACAAACCAGGAGAAGAAAGCTCTAACGAATGGAATAATGCGGGAACGGGGCATTCTGCACTATGCGAGCTTAACTACACGCCCGAGAAACCGGATGGATCGATTGATATTAGCAAAGCCATAAAAATTAACGAACAGTTCCAAATTTCCAGACAGTTTTGGGCTTACCTTGTTAAAAACAACCTGTTACAAAATCCGCAGGAATTTATCAGACCGTTGCCCCACATGAGTTTAGTCCAAGGGGAAAATAATGTGAGATTTTTAAAGAAACGTTTTGAAGCGCTATCAAACAATCCATTATTCCAAGGAATGGAATTTTCTGATGACCCGAAAAAACTGAAAGAATGGATTCCGCTTATCATGGAAGGCCGTACATCGAATGAACCGATCGCGGCAACTAAAATCGACTCAGGTACAGATGTTAACTTTGGCGCTTTAACGCGCATGTTATTTGACCACTTAAAGAAGAAAAATGTTGAAATAAACTACAAGCATAGTGTGAAAGATATAAAACGCACCAGCGACGGCCTGTGGGAATTGAAAGTGAAGGATCTCAACAGCGGTTCTGTTGAAATCCATCAAGCTAAATTCGTATTTATTGGAGCCGGCGGGGGAAGCCTGCACTTGCTTCAAAAATCTGGTATTCCAGAAAGCAAGCGCATTGGCGGATTCCCTGTAAGCGGATTATTTATGGTATGTAATAATCCAGAAATTGTCGAGCAACATCATGCAAAAGTGTACAGTAAAGCTAAAATCGGTGCGCCTCCTATGTCTGTTCCGCACCTGGATACACGGTATATCGACAACAAAAAAATGTTGCTCTTTGGCCCGTTTGCAGGCTTCTCGCCTAAATTCTTAAAAAATGGTTCCAATATGGATTTGTTTACTTCCGTAAAACCGCACAATCTCACGACTTTGTTGGCGGCAGCTTTTAAAAACTTTTCTTTGGAAAAATACTTGATCCAGCAGCTTATGTTAACGAAAGAAAAGCGCATGAAAGAGTTGCGCGAGTTTATCCCGACGGCTAAATCAGAAGATTGGGATATCGTTGTCGCGGGTCAGCGTGTGCAAATTATCAAAGATACGGAAACTGGCGGCAAAGGAACGATTCAATTTGGTACGGAAGTTGTCAGTGCTGCAGATGGCTCGATCGCTGCATTGCTCGGCGCTTCTCCTGGTGCTTCTACTGCCGTACACGTAATGCTTGAGGTGTTAAAAAAATGCTTCCCTCAACATATGCGTGAATGGGAACCGAAAATTAAAGAAATGATTCCTTCTTATGGCGTGTCCCTAGCGGAAAACCCAGATCTTTTCCAAGAACTTCATGATTCAACAGCAGAGACGCTCGGTTTAAACGAAAAAAAGCCGGTCTCTAATGCAAACGAAAAAGAACCGGTTTATAATTAATTCTTTGGACGCAAAAACAAAGGAATGGGATGAAAAAGTTTAAGCAACACGTTTCATCAATGGACCGTTGTTTCTATGATAAGCCATGATGATAAAGCAGAGATAATATATAAAAATGACAGAATAATAGAATATGATTGAAAATAATAAAACATAGAACCTTTGATCCACCTTCGGATTAAAGGTTCTTTTTTTCAAATTCGCAGTTAGAGAAGCTTATATCACAAACATGGTAAAGCAAATCGGAAAGTTGAGGAGCTAATAAGCAAAGAGAGCTTGAAAAGAACAAAATACACTTGACAATAGAACGTGTTGCAAACGCATAATGCACATCAAACATCCACCACGTTGGAAAGCATTACGTTGGCCAAAATCAGGGGTGGATATGATCATGGTTTCCAAGTTAAACAACGAACATGCATGGGCTTATAGAAGCATTATTCGCTGTCATTGCCGGAAATACCATATGTGACAGGAAGGCCGCTGATGCCAAAAAAATATTTGAAATTTTACTCTAGTTATCCCCTCATTCAAGTAATGGCAGACTGGAATGAGGGGGTTATTTAGGTTTATATAAAATATGCCGGATTGTGAAATGTAAACGCTACAAAAAAATTAAATAAAAGTTCATAAATGTTTGTTCTATCATTAGTTTACAATATATATGCGAAAGTAATCACAAATAAATATATAACAATAATATTCTATTGTATTGGATGGCGTATCATAGAAAGGATGAATCTATCTTGGAGACATTATCAATGCTCGGAATTGTTCTTCGGTTTTTATTAGGCGGCGGCGCAGTTGTCGCCTCAACGATTGTTTCAAGAAAAATAGGGAGCAAAATCGGAGGGATTTTTGCGGCATTTCCCGCTGTTTTTTTAGCGGCATTGCTAACGCTTCGGTTAGATGCCAAAGGCAATGAATTAGTGGAAAAGTCGATCGTTTTATCCCAAGGCGCCGTTGTTGGAATGATCATCAATATTATGTGCGCGATCGCGGTCGTGTATCTTTGCGCGAAGCAGGGATGGAAACGCGGACTTACGCAATCGCTGGCTGGATGGTTTCTTGTTTCTATGGTTTATGCTTTTCTCTCAAAGTATTTCTAAATAATTATTATTAAGGTGATTTTATGGATGGACGCGATTTATTTTTCCGTTTTTTATTTGGCGGCTCAGCAGTTGTGTTAAGTTATGTAACGGCAAAACTGTTGCCATGGAAAGTCATTGGGGGCATTTTCGCGGCATTCCCGGCCGTGATGGTCGTTGCGGTCATGATGGTTGGCATGACGAAGGGGTCGAAAGAAGCGGCGAAAATAGCGCAAGGGTCTGTTTATGGAATGATCGGTTGTTTTATTTGTGTGCTGACGGTGCTATTTTCCTTGCAATTGACGCGCAATTGGTGGGGAAGTTTTATTTTTGGCTTAATTTCTTGGTTTGCTAGTTCGTTATTCCTTGTATATATGCGAGACCGTAAACAGGAAAAGAGAGCCTCAAGCATCAGGTCGGAACATGTGTGAAGCGGACAAAAGCCTGGCATGAGACAGACATGCCAGGCTTTTTATATATATATTGATGCGGAAATTCCTCTCATTCTCCGAAACTTGACTTCTTTATTCTTATCCGTAGATAATAGATAAAGGTAAAAATATTAAAAAAGTAAGTGAGTTGAGGAGGAATTGAATATAAAAGATTTTTTGCAACATGTTCAAGATGCGTATGCAGCACTCACGGATCTGAGCATCATTATGCTCGATTTGCAGCATCAACCTGTTACAAAAGTTTCAAATATAACGAAATTAGCGGAACTTATACTTTTTTCTCCAGATAAGCCGTTTCCTCCTTCATGTTTTCCGAATGGCGACAATATCCAATGGCAACGCCCGATGGTCGTTCAGACAGGGTATTGGGGAGTAAAGGCGATTGTCGCTCCTGTGTTAGTGGAGCAAAAAGTCGAATATTTCATTTGGGCAGGTGCGTTTATTGAAGAAGAGACAAAGCCGATAATCAAAGAGAGATGTTCCCGGTTTCCTAATTCACAAATATGGCTTCAAGTCATCGAACAAACGAAAGAGCAAACCATATCCATGGTTGAAAAAAAGTTAAATGATATTGAAAAAATGGCAATGGTATGCGGGGATTATATTCGCAATGATAGACAGAAACAACATTATAAACAGTATTTTCATTTATTGGATGCAGCAGTGGATAGTGCGCGGCGGTTTTCTTTACATATGAACGATTTTTTACATATGTTTCAAAAGTTGGACACCGATATTGATTTTTCGCTGTATATAAAACGGCGAAATCGCGAATGGGTTGTTGCGAACGCTGTTGGAGAAAAGGCAGAACAGCTTTGGAATAAACACGTAAAAACCGCTTTTCCTCCGCTATCAAACTCCCTATTTCATTCGCGCAGTGCTGTTTGTTTTGAAAATGTCGCTCTTGACCCTCGTTTTGCGTTTTTCGCGGTACATGGAGTTAAGCCGAGTGCGGTCGTTGCATATCCGGTTTTGCATGGCAGTGAAATAGACGGATGGATCGTGATCGGCAGTCAAACGAAACGTTCACTGTCGAAAGAGGTAGTGCAAATCGGCACTATTCTTGTTAAGTATTGGCAATTATATTCCGAATATGAATTGGTTCATATCAAAATGGACCGCCATTTTATGAGATTATCGATGTTAATAGAAATAAGCCGGGCGATGAATGTCGTGAAAGACACCGATGAAATTTTACGGATGATGACGGATTTTGTTGCGGAGTTAGCGTACGGCGATTTCGTTTTTACGGTGTTAGCAGATCATAAAAGAAAAGTGAAGGTTCATTGCGGCACGATTTCAGAGCAGCAAGTAACAGAATATTATGAAGATGTTTGCCAACGCTACTTTTTCACGGAAGAAAAACTGCTTGAAACTATCCCAAAGCTGTGTGAAACAAAGTTTGGGACTGTAATGGAAATTTCGTTTTCCGTTCACGAACATATGCACGGAGTGATGGCTGTGCATATGAAGCATCTTGAGGCGGCAAAAGAGGCGGAGGTGTATGTTACTGCTTTAATCGGAATCGGCACGATGATTATGAAGCAAAATAATTATCACGGACCAAAGCAGCAATTGAATATGGATATGCTGTCGGAACGTTTAACGAGCCGGGAGATGGATGTATTAAACTTATTAGTTCAAGGATGTAGCAACCGCGAGATTGCGGACCGATTGTTTATTAGCATTCATACAGTGAAAAATCATATTACGAATATTTTCCAAAAAATCGGGGTCAATGACCGTTCGCAACTAATCGCTCTTGTATATCAGTTAAACAATCGCAAATATATTAATGAGGAACATCATTAGCGATGAATTTAATGATGTTCCTTTTTTCTTTGTCATGGAAACGCTTCATATAGGAATAGGGAACGAGGCGAGCCTATAGAGAAAATCGAAATCATAAATAGTACATAAGAACTATAATATTGGGTTATAATAATATATAAAAAAATGTGATGCGGCTATGTTGTTCAAAAGTGCTCATCCCCTATGAATAGAAAGTGCTATATGTTTCATCAGATTATTGTACTTACAAAAGCACTGTTTAGCACACGTATAAAATAATAGGGGGAATATCGATGGAGGATGTTGTAATCAGGAGAAATATAACAGTAATGGTGGATTCTGATATTATGAAGGCGATGGATATCACAGAGCAGATTGCGAGTGAAATGGGATTTTTGCCGCGTGAGTGCCTCTTTCTCCGTTTAGCGACGGAGGAAGCGTGCATGAACGCGTATGAATATTGCCAAAAAACAAACCAACTGCCTTTTGAAGTGTTTTGGACATGCGAAAAAGAAAAATTGATGATTGTTGTGAAGCAGCATGGAAAGAAGTTTGATATTACAAGAAGGGATGTGGTCAACAAGGGCTTACGCGGAAGGGGCTTGCAGCTTATTATTCATATTGTAGACCATGTTTACCTTGAACAAAAAGGGAATAATGTATTGTTTTATATGTGTAAATATAAAGATCATTGATGATTGTTGGAGGAACGAAATATGGGGACACAGCATGAACTTATTGATGTTTTCGTATGGAATGAAGATATTACGTTGAACAATACCGAGCAGTTTCGAAAAGCGATGGCTAAATTTATCCAAAATCCGGCTGAGTATCTCATATTAAATATGGAACAAGTGAAATATATTAATAGCGCTGGCCTTGGCATCATTGCTGATAGTGTCATGACAGCGAGAAAACAGCGGAAGGAGCTAGTCATCGCCGGGATTCAAGATTCGCTTCAAGAAATTTTTCATATCGTTAAGTTTGCTTCGTTTATAAAACTTTTCGCTACGGAAGAGGATGCTATCAATTATTTTTATGGAGAATGAATATGATTCATAAGCTTTTGCAGAAGGCAAAGAAAGACAAAAACATTTCATTAAATGAGCTGTTGCAACTTATTGACGAATGGAACACATTTTATAATAAGGCGGATCAAGCCTATTGGTTAGTTAACTTGGCGGAAAGGCGGTTTATTTTTGTTTCCCCGTCTTGTGAAAAAATTTGCGGGGTGCCGCCTGAAGTTTTCTATCGGGATGTTGAGGCATGGAAAAAAGTCATTCATCCAGAAGATCGAGAAAAGGTACAGAAAAGGCGATCGGTGCTTTGGAAAGGCAGCAGCTTTGAGGACGAATACCGCATTATTCATCAGCAGGATGGAACTGTTCGCTGGGTTCTTGACCAAACGTTTCCCACGTTCGATGAAAATGGAAAACTAGCGATGTTAAGCGGAGTGGTGACCGATATTACAGAAATAAGGAAAATGAGAGAAAAACTTTTGCTTGCCGAAAAAGTGTATGAACATGTGCCGCATGCTGTATTGATCACGGATGAAAATGGCCTCATTCAATTTATTAATCCCGCTTTTACAGAAATTACGGGGTATGGGGCGGAAGCGATCGGTTTATCATTAGATTTTCTGCATTCTGGCTACTACAATGAAAACTTTTATCAAACGATTCGAAAAACTGTCATCGAAAAAGGCCAGTGGAGAGGGAGGCTGCGGGGGCGCCGGAAAAATGGTGAAGTGTACGTTCAGCAAACGACGATTACCGCGATTCATGATGAAGAAGGGCGCCCGATTTTCTATCTGTTTATATTTTCTGAAAATGGTGAGACTATAACAAGCTTAAAGGATGACTTAAAGCTGGCGCAGGAAGTGCAAAAACGTGTATTAAGCAAGCCGCTGAAAACGGAAAGCATTGATATATATGGCATGTACGTTCCTTCGGAAGAATTGGGAGGGGATATGTATGCTTGGTATCAGATCGATAATGATCGATACGGCATTTTTTTAATGGATGTGATGGGGCACGGGGTAGCCGCTTCGCTTATTTGCATGTCGGTCCGTTCATTATTAAACGGGGTTATTCGCAAATGCATTTATCCGAAAGAAGTATTTCATGAGCTAAATAAACATATGCGGCTGCTATATCATGAAGATGGACGAATGAATACGTATTATTTCACTGCCGTTTATGTGATGGTAAACACAAAAAAAAGGTTCATCGAATATGCTTCTGCCGGACACCCTCCTGGTTTTTTGTTTCATAAAGACGGTTTAGTGGAGGAACTGGATCGAGGGTGTGCCCCGATCGGGTTATTATCGTATCTTCATGTTGAAACAGGAAAGCTAAATTACACCCCAGGGGCGACGTTAGTATTGTACTCGGATGGCGTGATTGAAGAAGCCAATCATTCTGTTAGGGCAAATATTGAAATGTTTCGGGAAAAGCTGAAGTCATTTATCCATTTAGAGAGCAGAAGCATGATAGCACATATGAATAAAATGTTTAAAGAAGAGTATCAGTTCATCGATGATATTTCCCTGGTTGTGGCGAAACTGCATTAATGGCAGCAAAACATATAGCAAGTTTTTTATACACTTAGCAATTTATACGTTGTCAATAAAGAAATGAGCCGGTATGATAAGAACAGGGGAGTTTCCATGAATCGGATGAGATGGTAATGAATATTATGACAGTAATGACATACGAAAGGGGAATGTGTGATGGTGAGGAACCCAGCGGGATTTTGGAAACGGTTAGCCGCTTATTTGTTAGACGGCCTTATTGTCGGTGTGCCGATTGTATTAATAGGATATGTTATTACTAACAGCTGGGAAGACAATTGGTTTACTTCAGCGGCCAACATCGTTTATTCTATAGTCGTGCCAGCGGTTTGGTCCGGATATACCGTGGGGAAGAAGCTGTTGGGTGTTCGCATCGCAAAAGTAAATGGCGGAAAAGTCGGAATCGGGACGATGTTTTTGCGGTCTGTTGTCGGCGGGCTTGTTTATGTGGTAACGTTTGGCGTCGCGCTGGTGATTAGCGCGATCATGGTGGCGGCGCGCGAAGATAAACGGTCGATTCACGATTTTATCGCCGGAACGTATGTGACGACAGAAAAACCAGCATAATTGGATAGGAAGATGTTTTGCCGTTTTCTTGATTGTAAAAGAACGGGTGTCTTCAGAAGATACCCGTTTTTTTATGGTGACAATAAACGCAATTGTGTTAGATTCTATGAAGTTTGGTTCTATTACTCTTGTTATTCAAGACGGCAAAATTATTCAGTTGGAGAGAAACGAAAAAGTAAGATTAAGATAAACTAAAAAGTACGCTGACTAGACAAACTGGATGCGGCTTCTTTTTTTGCCAAAGAAAGAGCTGCTTATTTATTGTTCCAGTAGCAACAGGAGATTGCGTCGGTTGGCTGTCTTGGCGAAACTGGTTGGTTACGGTAGGGATGAACAAAAAATAAGGAAAATGCCTATTCTTCTCGGATAGGCATTTTGTTTGAAAAAGAGCGGAGAAGAGAAAAAATAATTTTTCGTGCATATTTGCAATTATTATATTAGGAAAAACAAAAAAGGATGAACATATCTTTTTTAGAAAATAATGATATAATTAATAGTAAAAATTCTTTTTTATAGAAAAAGGGGGAGAAAGGTTGTCGTTACATAGTTATATTTTCCGCACGATGTTTATTGTCATTCCTGGCACTGCTTTCATCGGCCTTGGTGTATGCATGGCGAATGGCATTAGCAGCGCGGCGTTTTGGTGGACGTTTGTTGCGATGATATTATTTGGAGCCGTAATCGGAGTTATTTCTGCGATGTTAAACTATCGCCGATTTATTGCCCCGATTGCGCTTATCAATCAGCATTTAGATAAGATGACCAATGGGGATTTATCGGCGCGTGTTCCTATGAATGAAGTGAGACAGCTAAAACCGATTGCCGTTTCGCTCAATAAAATGGTGGAAACATGGCAAGAAGTCATCGCCAACATTCAATGCCATTCTGATGAGATGACGCAATTTTCCGCACAGTTGACGACCATTGCTGAACAGACGATGAAAGCGACCGAACAAATCGCAGCAGCAATGGAAACGATGGCGTCAAGTTCCGAACAACAAACGAAAACGGCGCAAGAAGCATCACAAGTGATGAATGAAATTTCCGATACTCTTACGCAAGTAGCTGAAAATACAAAATACGTTTCGGCAAACGCAAATGAAACATCAGCGAAAGCGCAATCTGGAAAGCAATCGATTTCGCAAATGGAAGAGCAAATGCGGTTTATTTATGAACACGTCCAGTCGCTTGAACAAGTCGTTAAAGGGCTTGGGGAGCGTTCCAACGAAATTGGCCAAATAACACAGGTAATTACCGGCATTGCTTCACAAACGAATTTGCTTGCTTTAAACGCGGCAATTGAAGCAGCAAGAGCCGGGGAACAAGGAAAAGGCTTTGCTGTTGTGGCAGACGAAGTTCGCAAATTAGCGGAACAGTCCGCCCAATCGGCGAAGCAAATTTCCCAACTGATTGGATATATTCAGGAAGAAACGGAAAAAGCGATTGCATCGATGGAAACAGTTGTCAGCGAAGTATCGCAAGGGATTCATTTTGTGCAAACGGCAGAGCGGTCTTTTGAACAAATTCGCGAATCCGTCAGCGGAGTCAGCGCGCAAATCGGGCAAGTATCGGCGACGATCGAACAAATGACGGAAAACGCGAAACGGGTAGCCGCTTCCATAAGCCATATGGCGGAGATGGTGGAACAATCTTCTTCCAGCTCGGCGAATATTTCGGCGGCGACGCAGGAACAAATGGCATCGGTTGAAGAAACTGCTTCATCGGCGTCATCGTTAAGCGAAATGGCGGCAAATATGCAAATGATGCTGAAACGGTTTACCGTGTAAAAAAAGACTATTTACATTACCGCATTAATGTGTTAATATTAGGAAAAATTAATATTTTAATATTAAGAAAAATTAAATATGTATCATCGCTTATCTACTAGGGGAGTCCAATAGCTTGGACTGAGAAAAGAACGCGCTTAAGTTCTTTGACCCTTTGAACCTGATCTGGGTTATGCCAGCGTAGGGAAGTAGATAGCGGGAGTGTATGTATTGTTGCGTACGTTTCGGCTATTTGCGTTCCATCGGGTTCCCTAGGAACCCGTTTTTTATTTTCTCTGCATATCTCCCGTTCGCTGCCTCCACGTTTTGGTGTAACTTCAGGTCCAAACTACATTTAAGGAGGAGAAGTGCCATGCAAAACATCGTCTCTTTCATGCAATTCCCAGCCAGCAAAAAGGTGTACATTGAAGGTTCCCGGCCGGATATTCGCGTTCCGATGAGGGAAATTGCGTTAAGTCCGACGAAGACGGAAACAGGAATCATGGAAAATGAACCTGTTCGCGTTTATGACACAAGCGGGCCATACACGGATCCGGATTTTCAGCCAGACATTCAAAAAGGATTGCCGCCGCTGAGAAAACGCTGGATTTTAGAAAGAGGAGACGTGGAAGAATATGAAGGCCGCCCGGTGAAACCGGAAGATAACGGATTCCGCCACGGGCAGCACTCAGAAGTGATGCTGCCTTTCAAGAGAAAACCGCTGCGCGCTAAAAAAGGAAAAACCGTTACGCAAATGCATTACGCAAAACAGGGAATTATTACGCCGGAGATGGAGTTTGTTGCGATTCGCGAAAATATAGACCCGGAAATCGTGCGGCAAGAAGTTGCGGCAGGCAGAGCGATTATTCCCGCGAATATTAACCATCCGGAAAGCGAGCCGATGATTATCGGAAGCCGCTTTCACGTTAAAATTAACGCGAATATTGGCAATTCTGCAGTAACATCGTCCATTGAAGAAGAAGTCGAAAAAATGCTGTGGGCGGTGCGCTGGGGCGCTGATACGATTATGGACTTGTCAACAGGAAAGCATATTCATGCCACAAGAGAATACATTATTCGCAACTCGCCTGTGCCTGTCGGGACAGTTCCGATTTACCAGGCGCTTGAAAAAGTCAATGGCGTCGTCGAAGATTTAACATGGGAGATTTACCGCGACACGCTTATCGAACAAGCAGAACAAGGAGTCGACTATTTTACCATTCACGCGGGGGTATTGCTTCGCTACATACCGTTGACGGTAAACCGGACAACCGGCATCGTTTCGCGCGGCGGCTCGATTATGGCGCAATGGTGTTTGGCCCACCATGAAGAAAATTTCTTATATACGCATTTTGAAGAAATATGCGAGATTTTGAAAACGTATGATATTGCCGTATCGCTTGGAGACGGGCTGCGCCCGGGCTCAATTGCCGATGCGAACGACGAAGCGCAGTTTGCCGAATTGGAGACGCTTGGGGAATTAACGGAAATCGCTTGGAAGCATGATGTACAAGTAATGATTGAAGGCCCGGGGCATGTGCCGATGCATAAAATTAAAGAAAACGTCGAAAAACAAGTGGAAATTTGCAAAGGGGCACCGTTTTACACATTGGGGCCGCTTACGACCGATATTGCTCCAGGTTATGACCATATTACATCCGCAATCGGGGCGGCGCTCATCGGCGCATACGGAACCGCGATGCTTTGTTACGTGACGCCGAAAGAGCATTTAGGGCTGCCAAACAAAGAAGATGTGCGCGAAGGGGTAATCGCTTATAAAATCGCCGCCCATGCCGCCGATTTGGCAAAAGGGCATCCTGGAGCGCAACAGCGCGATGATGCGTTATCGAAAGCGCGCTTTGAGTTTCGCTGGAACGACCAGTTCAATCTTTCGCTTGACCCGGACCGGGCGCGGGAATATCATGATGAAACATTGCCGGCTGAGGCGGCGAAAGTCGCACATTTTTGCTCCATGTGCGGACCAAAGTTTTGTTCGATGAAAATCTCGCATGATTTGCAACGGGCGGTCAAAGAAGAAGGGATGAAACAAAAAGCGAAGGAGTTTGTCGAAAATGGCTCATCCCTCTATCGATAATGTTCAAGAGTTACAAAAAGAAATTGCTGGATTGAAAGAAAAGATTGTTAAATTAGAACAGCAAATTGCCCATATTCAAAAAAATTGCCGGCATTCATTTTTCGAGACGCCGTTTATGCGTAAATGTGTCAAATGTCATTATGTAGAGATTTTATATTATTGAAAACAAGGGGATATGGCTAATTCATTTCCCGCTGGAACGGGAACGAATTAGCCTTTTATTTTTATATATTTGTAGAAGCATGTTGGAGCGCTGGCGGCGGGGCATTGCATATGATGAATTTGCATGAGCGGAATCCGGAATTATTATTTACATACTATTCAGAATTTATTAAATTATATTGTAGAAATTATTTTCCGTTTGGAGGAAACGAAACATGAGCAAATTTCCCGAGTATACAAAAACGATTTTTATTGATGGGCAATGGCTGGACGCGCATAACGGCAACACACTCCCAGTGCGAAATCCCGCCACATTGGAGAGGATTACAGAAGTTTCATACGGCGATGAAATCGAGGCGGAACAAGCGGTACGCGCAGCTAGCCGAGCGTTTCCGCAATGGTCGGGGCAAACGGCAAGAGAACGGTCGCAACTGTTATATGCCGCATATGAGAAAATGCTGGAAAATAAAGAAGAGCTGGCTGTCACGTTAACAATGGAACAAGGGAAGCCGCTTAAAGAAGCAAGAGCGGAAATTGACGCGGCGGCAAGCTACTTTCTTTGGTATGCCGAGGAAGCGAATCGCTTATATGGAGAAATTATCCCTTCTTCCAACAAAAATAAGCGTCTGATGGTCATTCCGCAGCCGATTGGCGTTGTCGCCGCGATCACCCCGTGGAACTTCCCTGCTTCCATGGTGACGCGAAAGCTTGCGCCAGCCCTTGCCGCCGGGTGCACGGTTGTATTAAAGCCAGCGCCGGAGACGCCGCTGACCGCGTATCGAATCGTGAAGATTCTCGAAAAGGCGGGGCTTCCTCCTGGCGTGGTCAACCTTGTCACTGGCGATGCCGTTTCGATCGGAAAGTGTTGGATGAGCCATCCGGATGTGCGCATGATTACGTTTACTGGTTCGACCGAAGTCGGGCGTTTGTTGATGAAAGGAAGCGCAGATCAAGTGAAAAAACTGTCGCTGGAACTGGGCGGCCACGCACCGGTTATCGTATTTGAGGACGCCGATTTGGACTTGGCGGCGGAGTTGACGCTGGCCAGCAAGTTCCGCAACTGCGGGCAGACGTGCATTTGTGCCAACCGCGTCTATGTGCAGCAAACGGTGTGGGACGCATTTGTGGAAAAAGTGAAAGCGAAAGTGCAGCAGCTTTCCATTGGCAGCGGGCTGGATGAAGCGACCGATATCGGGCCATTGATTAACGAAGAAGCGGTAAGAAAGGTGCAAGAACATTTGGAAGATGCTGTGCAAAAAGGGGCTTCCGTCATTTATGGCGGAAGACGGTGGAAAGGGGCATATCCAGGATATTTTTTTGAACCAACGGTGCTGGCGAATGTCACGAAAGAGATGAAAGTGATGAACGAGGAAACGTTTGGGCCGCTTTTGCCGCTGCAGCCGTTTGCCGATGAGATGGAAGCGGTTCGCCAGGCGAATGATACGCAATATGGGTTGGCGGCTTATATTTTTACGGATTCGCTTCATCGCGCGTATCGTGTGATGGAGAAGCTGGAATACGGCATCGTCGGCATTAATGACGTCTTTCCAGCCGTGGCCGAAGCGCCATTTGGCGGCGTGAAGCAATCGGGGCTGGGAAAGGAAGGCGGCAAGGAAGGGATTTTCGAGTTTGTCGAGTTGAAGTATGTATCGATGGGAATCCGTTCTTTGTAACAGAACGTTTTTGCAGCCATCCGCGGCGTAGGAGCATGAGCGCCCCCTGCTGTTAACTATGAATGAACGACGCAGGCCTTGACGGCGTCTGCATGTATAGAGAACGGACCAGTATCATCATCGCCGCATGATGATACTGTCCGCTTCTTTTATTTGGGCGAAAGATTGGACGCCGGTCCCGCCCGCCGTTATGTTGCCGACATCGGATCATTTATGAAAAAGATTGAACGGTGAAAACAAATGGATAGGGAGGAGTAGAAACGATGAAACAGACCATCCGCAATATCAGCGTGGCGAAAGCAATCGTTCATTGTTTGAAACGCGAGGGAATTTCCCACGTGTTTTGCGTGCCGGGAGAGAGCTATTTGCCGCTGATGGATGCCATTTTCGATGAACCATCGCTTCAACTGATTTCGGCCCGCCATGAAGGCGGGGCTTCGTTTATGGCGGAAGGCTATGCAAAAGCGTCGGGAAAACCGGGAGTTGTGCTGGCGACACGGGGAGTCGGCGGCGCGAATTTGGCGATTGGCGTCCATACGGCAAAGCAAGATTCGACGCCGATGGTCGTGTTTTTAGGGCAGGTGCACAGCCATTTCCGCGGCAGGGAAGGGTTTCAGGAAGTTGATTTAGATCAGTTTTTTCAGCCGATTGCGAAATGGACGGTGGAAATTCGCGAGGCGGAACGAATACCGGAGCTGGTGCAGCGGGCATTTCGCGTTGCGAAAACAGGCAGGCCGGGACCTGTCGTCATCTCGCTTCCGGAAGATATATTTTTTCAAGATATTGCCGAAGCGGTAATCACGGATGTAGCTGTACCGAGACCTGCCCCAAGCGCAGAGGATGTGCGGGGCGTGCAGGAAATATTGCAAAAGGCGAAACGGCCGGTTGTCATTGCCGGTGGAGGAGTTAAGCAAGCGAAAGCGGAACAGCTATTGCGGTTATTTGCTGAAAAATATTCCATTCCTGTGGCGGCTGCTTTCCGCCGCCATGATGTGTTCCCTAATGACCACCCGCTTTATGTTGGCCATCTTGGATTAGGAACGCCAAAACCGATTATCGAGACGGTAAAACAGGCGGATGCCGTGATCGCCATCGGAACGAGATTATCGGAAGTGACGACGCAAGATTATCGCTTGCTGTCGCCGGATCAGGCGCTGATTCATATCGATATCGACAGCGATGTGCTCGGAAAAGTATATCCGCCAGCTGTAGCGATGGTTGCAGATGGCAAAGAGGCGCTTGCCAAATTACTGGAAATTGCTGTGCAGCCGTCTTGGCGCGATTGGGCGGCAGCGAGACGGAAACAATATGAGCAAGCATCGACGCTTCCGGCGGAAAAACGGAACTTCAATGAAGCGGTCATCGCCAGCTTGCAACAACATTTGCCAAACGATGCGATTATAACGAATGATGCCGGTAATTTCGCCGGATGGCTCCATACCTTTTTCCAATTTACTGAAAAACAGATGTATATCGGTCCTACTTCCGGCGCGATGGGATATGGCATGCCGGCGGCGGTTGGCGCCAAGCTTGCGTTTCCGGAGCGCATCGTCGTTTCTCTATCAGGAGACGGCGGTTTCATGATGACAATGCAAGAGCTTGAGACCGCTTCCAGATATCATATTCCGATTATTAGCATCGTCTTTAACAATAGCATGTATGGAACCATCCGCATGCATCAAGAGCTTCACTTTCCGAAACGGGTCATCGGGACGGATTTAGGGCATGTATCGTTTGCTGAATTAGCGAAATGTTTCAACGCCAATGGCGTTCACGTTGAAACAGAAGACCAATTTACTAGAGCGCTCATTCAATCCTTTACCGAAACAAAACCAACGGTAATCGAAGTCATGACAGATCCAAACCAGATTTCCGTGGCCGCGACAATTGATGAGCTGCGAAAGCGCTCGAATTCTCGGTAAACATTTGCATACTAGCCATGATAGTCGATGCATACATTTTTAATAGAAAAAAATAAATCACCGAGGAGGAATCTGGTTTGTGAAAGTATTGAATTTTATTCATGGGGAATGGAAAGCATCGATTAGCAGGCAATTTGCTCCGGTGATCAATCCGGCAAACGGCGAAACGATTGGAGAAGTGACGGTTTCGATCGAAGCGGATGTCGATGAAGCGGTAAAATCGGCAAAGGCCGCACAAAAAGGGTGGGCGCTTGTACCGGCGCCAAAACGGGCGGAAGTGTTATATAAAGTCGGCTATTTATTAAAAGAGAGGAAAGAACAGCTTGCAAGACTACTGACGACGGAAATGGGAAAAGTGCTCGAGGAAGCGCGCGGGGAAGTGCAAGAAGGAATTGACATGGCGTTTTATATGGCTGGCGAAGGGAGGCGTCTGTTCGGCGACACGACGCCTTCGGAATTGAAAGATAAATTTGCGATGAGCGTCCGCGTGCCAGTTGGAGTTGTCGGCATCATCACGCCGTGGAATTTTCCGATTGCGATCGCAACGTGGAAATCGTTCCCGGCCATTGTTGCCGGCAATGCGGTTGTATGGAAGCCAGCTTTGGAAACACCATTGATGGCGCAGGAACTGGCAAAAATATTCGAGGAAGCAGGATTACCAAAAGGCGTGTTTAACGTCGTTCACGGCGACGGCCCAACGACAGGAAATGCATTGGTAGAGCATCCGGACGTGCAAGTGATTTCCTTTACCGGGTCAAACGAAGTCGGACGGATTATTGCCGAAAAATGCGGACGCCGCTTGAAAAAAGTATCGCTGGAAATGGGCGGAAAAAATGCTGTCATTGTCATGGATGACGCTGATTTATCGTTAGCGGTAGAAGGGATTTTGTGGAGCGCGTTTGGCACGTCGGGGCAAAGATGTACGGCATGCAGCCGTGTCCTTGTTCATGAAAAGGTGAAGGAAGAGCTGGAAAATAGATTGCTAGAAGCAATGAAGACATTAACGATTGGAAACGGATTGGACGAAAGCGTCAAAGTCGGCCCGGTCATTAGCGAAGAGGCGCTGCAAAACATTGACCGTTATGTGCAAATCGGCAAGGAAGAAGGTGCAAAGCTATTAACCGGGGGCTATATTTTGCGAGATGGAGAGTATCAAAAAGGCTATTATTATGCCCCGACTCTCTTTACGGATGTTCAAGCAACGATGCGAATTGCGCGCGAGGAAATTTTCGGCCCGGTTGTTTCGATCATTTCCGTCAATAGTTTAGAAGAAGCGATTGTCGTGAACAACAGTGTTGATTACGGATTGTCCAGCTCCATTTTTACACGGGATGTCAATAAAGCATTCCAAGCGATGCGCGATTTAGATACAGGTATTGTCTATGTCAATGCCGGCACGATTGGGGCGGAAATTCATCTGCCGTTTGGCGGCACGAAAGGAACGGGAAACGGCCATCGTGACTCTGGCATCGCGGCGCTCGATGTGTTTACGGAATGGAAAAGCGTGTATATTGATTTCAGCGGCAAACTGCAACGGGCGCAAATCGATATTGACGAATAATGAATTCATCAGCGAAAGAATAAGGAGGCGCATGCCATGAAAGTGTTAGTGCTTGGAGCTGGGCTGATGGGAAAAGAGGCGGCGCGCGATTTAGGGCAAAGCGAGGGCGTTTCCGCCGTCACGTTAGCCGATGTGGATCGGCAAAAGGCGGAGGTTGTTTGCCGGCAGCTGCATTCTAGCAAACTCGAAGCAAAGCAAGTCGATGCGGCGAATGAAAAAGAATTGGCTGCGCTGATGCGTGGACACGATGTGGTCGTTAACGCGTTATTTTATCGGTTTAATGAATTGGTGGCGAAAACGGCGATCGAAGTCGGCGTTCATTCTGTTGATTTAGGAGGGCATATCGGCCATATTACCGACAGGGTGCTGCAATTAAATGAAAACGCTAAGCAAGCTGGTGTTACGCTCATTCCAGATTTAGGCGTCGCGCCGGGAATGATCAACATTTTATCAGGGTATGGAGCGAGCCAATTAGACGAGTTAAAATCGATTAAGCTATATGTCGGCGGAATTCCTGTACGTCCGGAGCCGCCGCTCGAATACAACCATGTATTTTCGCTAGAAGGGCTATTTGATCATTATACCGATCCGTCTCTCATTATTCGCGGCGGGAAAAAGCAAGAAATCCCGTCGTTGTCGGAAGTGGAAACGATTTATTTTGAGCGGTTTGGCCCGCTCGAAGCGTTTCATACATCAGGAGGGACTTCCACATTGCCCCGCTCTTATCCGCAATTGGAATGCTTGGAATATAAAACGATCCGCTATCCAGGCCATGCGGAAAAATTTAAGCTGCTCGTCGATCTGAATTTGACAAGAAATGACTACGAGGTGGAAGTTAAAGGGCAAAAAGTGAAGCCGCGCGACGTGCTGTTAGCGGCTTTATCGCCGCTTTTGGCTTTAAAAGATAAAGAGGATGTCGTGCTGTTGCGGGTCATTGTCGGCGGAGTCAAAAACGGCAAAGAAACGGTTTTGGAATATGAAACGGTCACGTGGAAAGACCGCAAAACCAACGTGACAGCGATGGCGCGGACCACTGCCAATACGATCTCGGTCGTCGCGCAAATGATCGGAAGCGGAGTCATTCAAAAACGGGGCGTTTATCCGCCGGAGCAAATCGTTCCAGGAGACATTTACATCAAGGAAATGGAAAGACGCGGCGTTGTGATCGAAGAGAAGCAATATGTAAAGTGATAACAAAGAGACTGTTTTAGGGGGAGAAATCTCCCGCCTAAAAGCAGTCTTAATTTGTTTGCATGACAGATAGAAGGTTGTTTTCGGACGAATGCATTTTCCCCTCCTGCACTGCATTTAGAGGAGCATTCCTGCAATGAGGAAAGAGGAAGAAAAATGAGATTTGAATGACAAGGACTATAAACGAAGGAGGATTCGAAACTTCTCGGAAAAAATGTTAAAAAGCAAAGTCAATAAATGATAAAACCAATTAGTGCTTTCGGATAACACTATAGCGCTAGCAACTCCCATCAGCGAACGAAATTGGCAATACCGCGTTCATATTATTGGCTCATAAAAAGAAGCTTGATTTTTTTATGTTTTTGTGAATATTATCACCAGCGCATTAGAAATGCCGCTGATGGCGCTTGCATGCTGGCCTTTGCCTCCAACCGCTTGGAAGGCCTGGCAGTTGCAAAAATGCTGAACTTGGTATTACTGCCGCCAATCGTCTTGTATTTTTTTGCTGCTAAATGGTGTTTGTTCGGCTTGCTTGTGCCAACATATTGGGTATCCGAAGCCGTTTTGGCATTGGCAGAAGAAAATGTGAAGTTTTGGGGCTACTGGCTTGGTGGCACGGCCTATCATCTTCATTGTATATGCTGCTGTTTTCTAGATTTAACCGTTTGCTTCATTAAGCGGTTTGACCGCCTATCTTTTTGACTGCTGTTATTGCTTGTGTTCGCGAATCATCCGGATCAATCATTTTCTAGAGAGCAACTGTTTGAAAAGGTGTGGGGCGACATTTATTTTGGCAATGGCAGAGCGATAGAGACCTTATGAGCAGATTGCATAAAAAAATGGCTCACGCTTCAAGGTTGTTGACCATTTTACGACTTGTGCTGGCATGTTGCTCCGTTACTACTAATAACGGTAAGCCGCACAACAGGAATCATATTTCGCGGCGGCGGGTGAGATGGCATGCTTTGTGGCTTCTTACCCTGGTTGGTGTCAGAAATGGTCGTCGTTAGGAATAGATGGATGGTTTGCTAAAACCGTTTTTACTGCTGCTTCAATCTCTTTATAGCTCGTACATCGGCAAATGTTCGATTCCAGCCATTCTTGAATGATCCTGTCATCCGCATCGGGATGGCGTTCTATTAAAGCGAAGGCATTCATAATAAAGCCGGGGGTGCAGTAGCCGCACTGGAAGGCAAAATGTTCGACGAACGCGCGCTGAATCGCCGTGTTATGAAGCCCTTCGCTCGTAGTTATCGCTTTTCCGACCGTTTCAATGGCAAGCATCATGCACGATTTGATTGGGATGCCGTCCACTAATACGGTGCATGCGCCACAGTCGCCGTTTAAGCAGCCAGGTTTTGCCCCGGTAAGACCGAGTTCGTTGCGGAGAACGAAGAGCAATGTATCAGCATGGCGGGCGACGACAGATTTCGTTTCCCCGTTCACTAACAATTGCATTTCACATTTAGTGGAGGCCTCCATTGGTTTCCTCCCCTCCCAGTTCTTCGATAATATCGAAAAGCATTTGTTCAAGCACAAACAGGCGGTACGCTGCCGAGCCTTCTATATCGTTTAAAATTGGCCGCGGCAGAGCCCGTATCGCTCCCGCAATGCGGTCATGTAAGGAGAGATGCCGCGCATTTAACCGTTCTTCCACCTCTGTGGAACGAAACGGAAACGGGCACATGCCGCTCAGCGCCACGCGGATTTGCCCGTCTTTTTTGATGGCAGCGGCGGTGACAAGCGGGTATCCGACTTTGCCTTGTTTGCGGCGCTTGCGGTGGAAATGGGGCAGCGATGCGTAGGAGCGGTCGACTTTCATTTGTACGAGAAATTGTCCGGGTTTTAACCGAATGTGCCGCTGAAAGACATCGTGGATGCTGCACTGCCTTACGCCGTCTTTTCCGGCAATGACTGCTTGGCTGTCAGAAAGAAGGAATGGCAAAACCGTTTCGCGGTAAAAAAATTGCCCGCAAATATTGCCGCCAAGGGTGATTTGGTTGCGCGCCGTTCGGTCGGCGACTTCGCTTGCCGCTTTCGTCAAAAGCGGAAACGGCTCAGCCTCTTCTAATGCGGCCAGCGGCAGTGCCGCCCCGAGCACAAGCTCGTGCGGATTGGATTCGAGCGCGCGGCATTCGGGAATATGTTTAATATCAATGACCGCGTCGGCGGCAACAAGATGGAGGCGGGAGAGCGTTATAATTTCCGTTCCGCCCCCGTAATAGAGCGGTTTTTTGCCTTGCTGCTGCAAGGTGTCAAACAACCGCACCGCTTCAGCAATGGAGCGGGGGCGATGATAAGTAATCTCAAAAGGAATCATGAATGTCCCCTTTCTTTTTCCGCCAAATCTGCTCAGGAAACAGCGGCAGTTCATTGAGCGGCACTTCTGCGGCGAGCGACAAAGCGTTTGCCAATGCGGCCGGCATGCCGATCAGCCCGTGTTCACCGACGCCGCGCGCCCCGTATGGCGCATCGATTTGCGGTGTTTCGATAAACTCCACAATATATTCCGGGTGTTCGCCGAAGCGAATGGGCCGGTATGTGCGCAATTGCGGATTGAGCACCCGTTCGTAGCGGTCGAATAAAAACGTTTCACGGCTCGCAAAACTCAGCCCCATGCTCATTGCCCCCATCACCTGCCCGAGTGCGGCTTTCGGATTGAGCACTTTGCCGATGTCAATGACGGCAAATGCTTTAAGGATTTTATACGTATAGTCGCGGCGGTTGAGTTCAATTTCCACTCCTTCCGCGCCAACCGTCCATTCCGGCCCCGGTTTGCCTGCGCCCGTTTCTTTATCAAGCGGGGTCATGTGACGCAAAATATAGCTTCCCCGTCCGATAATTTGCCCGCCGACTGCATTGCCGTTTGGGTATTTGTAGCCGTTGGCGATGTCTTTCACTGGAACATAGATGCTCGGGTCATCGCGCAAAAATACTTTCCCGCCGCCGACTTCTAAATCGTCCGCTGGTGCGCGGAGGATGCAAGCAGCGATCGCTTTGAGCTGGCGGATGGCATCGTCCGCCGCGGCGAGCGCCGCTCTTCCCGCCATAAAGGTGCCCCGGCTTCCGACCGTTTTCCAATGTTCTGGGGTCGTTTGCGTATCAATATCCATTTTGACGTAGACATCATGGACATCCATTTTTAATTTCTCGGCAACGATTTGGGCGAGGATCGTTTTTGTTCCGGTTCCGATTTCGACTACCCCGGAGATGACATTGACGCTTCCGTCGGAATTAAATGTTAAAATGACACCAGAGCTGGCATCAGGGTCAATCGTGGATGTTTTCCACGCGCAACTGATGCCTTTCGCCTGTACAGTATAAGCATCGATTTCGATGCGCTGCCATTTGTCCCATTCCATTAACTCGCGCAGACGGTCGAGACAAGCCGGCAAGTCGCCGACATTGCTGCGGTTTAACGGCACTTGCGTCGGGGTGGTATGGCCGGGGCGGATCGCGTTTTTCCGCCGCAATTCCCATTTGTCTTTATCTAGCTTTTCGGCGAGCAAGTCTAGTGCACGCTCGATGGCGAACGCTTGTTCACTATGGCCAAAGCCGCGAAAAGGGGCGGCATATGGATGATTCGTGTAGACACATAGCGAATCACACCAGACATTTTCGATATGATATGGCCCGGTGCAGTCAACAGCGGCGGCGCGGCTGACATCGATTGCTTTATCGGAATAGGCGCCGCCGTCAAATAAAAACAGAATTTCCGCCGCTTTAATATAGCCGTCGTTGGTGGCGCCAAGCTTGACGGCGGCTTCCAATCCGATATGGACCGGAGAGGTGATCATATCTTCTTCCCTTGTATTCCAAACTCTCACCTTTCTTCCCCTCACCGCTTTCGCTGCCAGATAGGCGAGAAGCTCAAGCTGCACAGGCGCTTTTCCGCCGTAAGCTCCGCCGACAAGCGGGGTATGAACGACAATGTTGCCAGCATCCTCTCCAAAATAGGTGCTGATAAGCCGTTTAATCATAAACGGCGACTGAGAGGAAGCGGATATCATAATCTGTCCATCTGGAAGGATTTCTGCAGTGGCGCATCTTGTTTCCATTGCTATGTGGTCAGAAGGGGAAAAGGACACGCGCGTTTCCACGACAACGTCGCTTTCCGCCCAGCCCCGTTCCATATTGCCTTTGCGGATTTTCGTGCGATGGGCGATGTTCGTATTTGGCTCGGGATAGGTATGTTTGTTCTTTTGATAGCTTCCTAGCTGTTCATGAATGAGGGGGGCGTCTTCTTTTAGCGCTTCGCTTGGTGTGCCGATGGCAGGAAGGGGTTCATAAGCAACATGAACAAGGTTGGCCGCCTTTTCCGCCTGGACAAGCGTATCGGCGACGATGACAGCGACGACTTCGCCGTGATAGCGCACTTTATCAAAAGCGATGGGAGGGCGGTCGCGCAAGTCTTCTCCTGTCAGCGGCAATCCTTCGCCGGTGATGATCGCGCGCACGCCGGGGATGGCGCGCGCCTTTTTGGCATCGATCGCGCGAATGCGCGCATGGGCGTACGGGCTGGTAACGAGTTTGGCATGGAGCATTCCTTTTTCAGTAAAATCGTTCGTATATTTGGCTCTTCCGGTCACTTTGTCCCATGCTTCTTTGCGAATGATGCTTTTACCGATGGCCATTGAATCCCTCCTTTTTGCGTTTTGCTTGATGGCATACAGCTAGTCCTCGTTCGCACGGCATCGAAAAAGAATTTTTCTGTGGCGCTTTCTAGTGTCATGCTTTTCCGCCTGCTTTGGCTGTAGGGGGATTTTTGCGTTCCTTCATCTCACAAAACAGGCAGCATGATGATTACGGTGTTTGTTAAAGCGGGGTCGTCTTATGTTGGCCATATAGCGCAATTAACTGACTGCTTCTGTGATAACTGGCTGGCCGGCAAGAAAATGCCCTGCATTGGCATAGCCTGTTTTATCCCGCAGTGCGGTGAGTGTGCTTGCCCGCATTGAATAATCGAAACAGCGGATGGCCGGGCGTTTTGTATGCTGCACCAATCCAGAGGACAGCAAGGCAAACACATCTTCCGGCAGACCAATAACAATTAGGAAAAGGGAACGGAATCGCTGCCTTCAAGCGTGTTCCCTGTGAATGGAAACCACATCCGCCAGCTTCGTCTGGCGGCTTAATCGATTCCGGCAATATGTGACATGTTCATGTTGTTTTCTTCATTGATGCCGGCCCGTTTCGCAGCACGCTGATCATTTCAGCGATGATGCTAATAGCGATTTCTTCCGGGCCGCGCGCGCCGATGGCAAGGCCGACCGGAGAATGAATCCAACTTGGTATTTCGCTGGCGGAAAGCAGCCGGGCTGTGCGCCGTTTAGGCCCTAGCACGCCAAGATAGAAGAGCGGCTGATCCCGCAGCAGCGCGATAATTTCTTGGTCGCGCTGAAAATGATGTGTCATGATGACAACAAAGTCGCGCTCATTCAGGCCAAGCTGCGGAACGGTCTTGCTGGGAAAACCGACGACCCATTCGTCGGCATCGGGAAGATGTTCTTTGGAACAAAGCGCCGGACGCCAATCGGTGACGACGATGAAAAACCCGGCTTGTTTGGAGAAAGAAACGAGTGGTTTTGCATCCGGATTGGCGCCGAAAATCACGAGGCGCGGTTTTGGCCAGTAATGTTGGGTGTAAAATTGGACGCCGTCGATGATGCATATACCGTTTTTGCCTTGAAAAAGCGGAGCGGAATCAAGCAAACTTCTTAGCTTCGGCGTCATTTCGCCGCAAAATCCGCCAAACCGTCTGCCGCTTTCACTGCAAAAGAAAAAATTTTCCCGTCCGCTCGTTTCCCCGTCAAGCTTTCTTGCCAATAGCACATGTTCCCCGCGATCGAGGCACGCTTTCACAGCCAGCCAATCCGCGCGCATTTCCGCTGTGACCGGTTCGAGAAGAACTTGGATGATTCCATTGCAGCCGGCTCCTTGCCCCCAGGAAGAATCATCTTCTTGTCTCATATCAAATGTTGTCATATGGGCTTGTTGATGTTGTAAAACATCTTTTGCCTGGATGGCGATCGTTTCTTCTAAGCAGCCGCCGCTAAGCAGCCCGGCGGTGCGTCCGCTTTCACTGATCCACATGCACGCTCCTTCTTTTTGATAGGCGGAGCCGTCGGTGTGGATAATCGTCGCTAATACTCCTTGTTCATGAGAAGAAGCAATCGCTTCTAATACAGCATGATAGCTTTCCATTTTCGTTTTCCCCGCCGATTTTCATAGAATTAAACATGGTATGCATCAAGCAAAAATGTGCTTTTTAAGGCGTTTGTGCATACCAAATGGCATGAATGATGTGATGTGGTGCAGCTGGTTATTGAATGAAAAACAAAATAAGGAAATGGCATTTCAGCAAGAGAATTATATAGGCTTTGTTATCATTGTATTCTTTTGGAAAACAGCGATGACTGAAAAATAAAAAAGCCAGCGCTTCGCCATCTCGAAACGCTAGCTTCCTTCCACATTTGAATTATTGTTTCTTTTCCGCTTATTTAACCGTCCGGCTTTTTTGGCGGCTTCACGCAGCAAAAATTCAATATGGGCGTTGACGCTGCGAAATTCTTCTTGCGCCCAGCGTTCGATAATTTCATATAAATCTGGATCGATTCGTAATGGAAAATTTTTCTTCTTTGCCATAGTGCTCCACAACCATTAATATAGACTGCCGGTGTTAATGACCGGCTGGGTCGCCCGCTCTGAAACAATGGCGACCATTAAGTTATTGACCATATTGGCTTTTCGTTCATCATCTAACTCCAAAATTCCCTCTTTGTCAAGCTGATCGATCGCCATTTGCGCCATGGAAACGGCGCCTTCGACAATTTTCTTTCTTGCGGCTAAAATCGCGATGGCTTGTTGGCGCTGCAACATTGCGCTGGCAATTTCCGGAGAGTAGGCGAGATGCGTAAGGCGCGCTTCGATGACTTCCACTCCGGCTACTTTAAGGCGTTCCTGTAACTCAGCGGCAAGCACGTCGGAAATAACGTCTGCATTGCCTCGTAACGTTATTTCATCATCATCGGTAAATGTGTCGTAAGGATATTTCGTGGCAACATGGCGGATGGCTGCTTCGCTTTGAATCTCTACAAACTGTTCGTAATCGTCCACATCGAAAATGGCTTTCGCGGAGTCGATGACGCGAAATACGATGACAGCGGCGATTTCAATCGGGTTTCCTTGCACATCATTTACTTTCAGCTTGCTGCTCGTAAAATTGCGGACACGCAAAGAAACTTTTTGCCGAATTGTTAACGGAACGGTCAGAAATAGCCCGCTATCGCGGATGGTGCCTAAATAGCGGCCAAAGAAAATCAGCACTTTCGCTTGGTTGGGCTGCACAATGGTAATGCCGCTTGCTAATGCGACAGCAATAACGACAAATAGAACAGTAATAACGATTTGCTGCTGAAGAAAACTAACAAGCGCTCCCGCCACTAGTATGGCAATGCAAATAATCCCAATAAAACCGTTCATATGCCATGCCTTTGTTTCTTTCATAAGCATCCTTCTCCTTAATATTGATTTTATATCATAATGATATCATATTTTGAAATAAATGTAAAATTGTTTTTTCATTTTTTCGCTTGTCCATCATTGGCAGCGCGCCATAAACGTCGCGATGGCGCAGAAGACTTAGCGGTTTTTGCTATATTAGGGCAGATAAGGTGATCGCCTTGGAAAGTTGCTGATAGAGTGCGTTTGCGGTAAGATGAAAGAAAAAGAGAAAAACAGTTGCAGCAAGGGAGAAGAGGTGCGTTTATTTGACAATATCTTTGGAAGCGTTGTTGGCGTTATGGAAAATCATTGCGATTGATATCATTTTATCCGGCGACAACGCGGTTGTCATTGCGATGGCGACGCGGAAGCTACCGAAGCACCAGCAAAATCTGGCGATTTTCTGGGGAACAGGAGGTGCGGTGCTTTTACGCATCGTATTTGCGACAGTCATTGTATTTTTGCTGAAAATTCCGTTTGTTCATTTAGCGGGCGGATTGTTGTTGCTTTTGATCGCCTATAAAGTGCTCATTGAACATAATGAAGAAACGAACATTCAGTCATCTGACCGCCTTATTAAAGCGATTGCTACCATTATTGCGGCGGATGCGGTGATGAGTTTGGACAATGTCGTTGCCATTGCCGGAGCGTCGGAAGGACATATCGGCATGATTGCATTTGGGGTGGCGATCAGTATCCCGATTATGATTTTCGGGTCAAAAGCGATCATGAAAATCATGGAAAAATATCGCTGGATTGCTTACATCGGTTCAGGTATTTTAGCATGGACAGGCGCGAAAATGATGATGGAAGACGAAGGGTTTATGCGTTTTCTCCATTTCCGGGAAGGCCCGCTTACATATGCTGTTAGCGCCGGATTAACGGTCTTTGTGTTAGCAGCTGGGTATATCACCAATAAAAAAGCGGAAAGCAGAGAAGGAACGATTGTGTAATGGTGGGATTTCTCCATGCGGGGATATCCCTTTTTCTTTCATACAGTTTTAAGGAAAAAAGGGGGAGAAGGGAGATGCAGCTTCAAAACATTTTAGTGACAGGGCGGCTGTATTCAATCATGGCGCAGCTATTAGAAGAAAAGAAGATCAATAAAAATTTTCGTTTTGTTGCTGAAAGCGAAGTTTGCCGCGACGATTTTTTTTGGGCGGATGCGTATGTCGGATTTCGCCCAGTGCCTTGCTTTGAATTTGGCAACATTCGTTGGGTGCATTCTCTCGGAGCGGGAGTAGACGCGTTTTTATGGAATCGAGAATGGAAAGAAGATGTGTTATTGACGAGGACGGTCGGTTCATTTGGCGAGCAAATTAGCGAATATTGCCTGAGCTACATACTTCGAGATTTACAGTGCCATGATGTTTATGGATGGTACCAGTCGCAGCGGAAATGGAAGCAGGTCGAGCCGCAGCGGTTGCGGAATCAGTGCATCGTCATTTGCGGAACAGGGGAGATCGGGCAGCAGATCGCCCGCCATTTGCAAATGTTTGGCGTCCAGCCGATCGGCATTTCGCGAAGCGGACAAATGAAACCGCATTTCGCGGCGGTATTTCCGATGCATCAGGCAAGTGAAGTGCTGCCAAAAGCGGATTGGGTCATTGCCGCGCTTCCTTTGACAAAGCAAACGTATCATTTATTGGATGAGAAGTTTTTTGCCCTTTTGAATAACGCTAGTTTTATGAATGTGGGCAGAGGGGCAACTGTTGATGAGGTCGCGTTGTGGAACGCATTGGAAAGACGGCATGTGCGCCTTGCGGTTTTGGATGTCGTCGAAAATGAGCCGTTGCCGCCGGAATCCCCGCTTTGGCAGCATCCGAACGTTATTATCACCCCGCATATTGCCGCATTGACATCACCAGAGGAAGCAGTGGATTGCTTTTTGCAAACATTGCAGCGAATTGAAGCAGGGGAACCGCTTGGCAACAAAGTGGATGTCCAGAGAGGATATTAAAAGCGGGCGCGTCCGGAACGGATGCGCCCGTTGGCGTAAAACGAGGGGGAGAGGCTCAGCGGTCGACAACGACAATATAAGTTGCTTTCATTGGACCGTGCACTCCAACGACTAAGTTCATTTCAATATCCGCCGAGTTGCTTGGGCCGGTGATAAAATTGATGCATGAAGGGACGAGATGCCCCTTTTCGATCTGTTCATGAATATAAGCGGCTGCCTGAGTCATGCGCGGCACAATGGTGCTTTTGGCGACGATGGCGATATACGTTTTTGGCAAGAAGCTGACGGTTCGTCCCTTTCCGTTTCCGCTAAATAACACGACCGTTCCTGACTCGGCAAGCGTGATGTCGCTAAATGTGATGCCGACATTTGCTTTGTCCGCAAAGTCGATGTTTTTTCTGCCGGCGGAAGCGTCCCAGATGTGGACATCGGTATTTTCTTTCGGCCATTCGTCGCGCAATAAATGCGTCAATCCGTATTCGGCAAAGCGTGGATCGTCCCATGTCACGACAGGGCCGCCCCCGTGATTGGCGACCACTTCCTTTAATGTTTCTTTTAGTTCAGCGGATGTTGTTTCGACACATTGGGTATGAATGCGCGGACATTGCGCTTTCAACGCCTCCAATAATTCATCTTGGCTATAGCCTTGAAATACGGTCCATTGCGGCTGATGGCGCCAGTGCGGCCGGGGCACCCTTTCGGTGCGCTGTTTGCGCCCGAGCCGGTCGGCGATAGTTTGCAAAAACTTGTCACGGTTATGAATCGTCCCAGTCTGCATTATTTTCCGCCTCCTTTTTGATGTTCGCGAAACCAATCGCGGAACCGTTCTTTGTTTGGCGCAGGAAACTCGCGAATTTCCGTCCATGCTTTCAGCGGTCCGGGACCTTTGGAAATACGGTCATCATTTGTAAACGGCGCCAACGCGCTCGGAGCGACTTTGGAACCGAACTTGTAAAAGAACGAAGAAGCCGCGCCAAGGCCAAACGCTTTCATCGCCAATTTTTCCGAAATCGGCGCTTTTCCTTCGCGTTCGACGATCACTTGGCGGTGTTTCAGCAACAGTTCGTGAAGCGGAATTTTGACCGGGCATGCTTCCGTACAAGCCGCGCAGAGCGAGGAGGCGTACGGCAGTTCTTTATAGTCGTCATATCCTCCCAATAATGGCGAAAGAACGGCGCCAATCGGACCGGAATAAATCGAGCCATATGAATGTCCGCCAATGTGACGATACACCGGGCATACGTTGACACAGGCGGCGCAGCGTATGCATTGCAATACCGGTTGAAACTCTGTGCCGAGAATGTTGGAGCGGCCGTTATCGACGATGACTAAATGAAACTCTTCCGGACCGTCCACGTCCCCTTCATCGCGCGGGCCTGTCAGTACTGTAATATAGCTTGTTAATTTTTGCCCAACGGCACTTCGCGTTAACAAACTGACAAGCACTTCCATTTCTTCAAACGTTGGGACGATGCGCTCCATTCCCATGACGGTGATTTGCGTTTTGGGAAGGGCGGTAACTAAATCGGCGTTGCCTTCATTAGTGACGAGCGTAATCGAGCCGGATTCGGCAATGGCAAAGTTGCATCCGGTGATGCCGATATCGGCGGTTAAATATTCGCGGCGCAACGTTTTGCGGGCATGAAGCGCCAATTCTTCCGGTTTTTCCGTTTGCTTGTAGCCGAGTTTTTCGCGAAAGACATCGCGAATTTGCTCTTTATTTTTATGAAGCGCCGGAGCGACGATGTGCGAAGGAGGATCGTGATCGTCGATTTGCAAAATGTATTCGCCAAGGTCTGTTTCAATGACTTCGCAGCCTGCTGCTTCCAATACGGCGTTTAAGTTGATTTCTTCCGTTACCATCGATTTCGATTTGACGATTTTTTTCGCCTTTTTTCGGATGACGACATCACGGATATAATTGTTTGCTTCTTCCGCAGTTTGCGCAAAAAAGACGTGGCCGCCGCGTTTGGCAACGTTTTCACTTAATTGCATTAAATAATAATCCAAGTTTTCTAACGTATGCTGGCGAATTTCTTCTCCGAGTGCGCGCCACTCTTCCCAGTTTCCGAGTTCCTTGGCCGCCTCGAGCCGTCTTGTGTGCAGCCGTTCTTGCGCTCCAGCGACCGCGCCGCGCATAAACGTGTTATGAAGGTTTGTTTCGACCCGTTCGTGGAAATTCGCGTTTCCAATTTTCATCGGCATGCCCAATCCCTCCTTTTATCGGCTGTTAAGCACTTCAGCGATGTGCATCACTTTGATCGGCTTTCCTTGCCGCTTGATGCGTCCGCCAATATTCATCAAGCAGCCGCAATCCGCTCCGATTAGATAGTCCGCATGGATTTCTTCGATATGTTCAATTTTTTCATCCACCATTTGCTCGGAAATCGGCCCCATTTTGACGGAAAACGTTCCGCCAAACCCGCAGCATTGATGGGCATTAGGCAATGGGACGATTTCTAATCCTTTGACATGTTTCAAAAGTTTGAAAGGAGCTTCTTTGACGCCGAGCAAACGTGTCATATGACAAGAGGTATGGTATGTCGCGCGCCCTTGCAGCGAAGCGCCAACGTCTTCTATTTTCAATACATCGACGATGAATTGAGTAAGTTCGTACGTTTTATCAGCGAGCGCTTTCGCTTTTGGCTCCCATTCCCGGTCTCCTTGAAAAATGTGCGGATATTCTTTAAACATTGTGGCACACGAGCCAGAAGGCGTGACAACATAATCAGCGTGTTCAAACGTACGGATCATATGTTTCATCGCTTCTTTTGCTTCTTTCACATAACCGCTGTTGTAAGCCGGCTGACCGCAGCACGTTTGCGCTTCCGGAAAATCAATCTCGCAGCCTAACCGTTCGAGCAGCTCGACCGTTGCTTTTCCAACGTTTGTATGGAATAAGTCGACAAGACAGGTGACGAACAAGGAAACTTTCATTGTCAATCCCCTCTTCCAAGTAGTATCAACTATGGCAGTGAAAAGATTGGGTGAACTGATCATCTGATGACTTTATAAACATTATATACTATTTTCAACGATAAAAAATATACTTTATTCAATTTTGCAAAAACAATAACTTTTTTTATAGTAAAATAAAGCGCCCGGCAGTTTTAGCGGACGCTTATCGCGAATAAATATATTTATGAAGCACATTCTCCACGTTGGTCAAATGCTGAAGCATTCTCTCTTGTGCGGCGGCGGCATTTTTCTCTTTAATGGCATTGAAAATTTTTATATGTTCTTCGAGGAGCTTTTCCGTTGTCGTTTGCTTGGAAAACAGCCAAATCCGCCGCGTTTCCCGCATTGTTTCGATCATCATTTCCGATACGCTGTTCATTAAGCTGACTAAAATGGGATTGTGGGAGGCGGCAGCGACCGCCATATGGAAAGCAAGGTCGGCTTTTTCGCCAAGCTCGTTGTTTCCGATGCCTTTCTGCATTTCATGCAGGGCTTGTTCCATCGCTGTTAAATCGTCATCGGTCCGTTTTTCCGCAGCTAAGGAGGCGGCTCCTACTTCCAGCAATTTGCGCACTTCGAGCAAATGCCAAATATCTTCTTTATTCATTAGCACAGCGACGGAAAGCGGAAACGTAAGCACCGTTGGATCAAATTCACGCACATAAGTGCCTTCCCCTTGTTTTAATTCAATGAGCCCCATTGCTTTTAAAGCGGTCAGCGCTTCGCGAATGGCCGCTCGGCCCACTTGAAATTTTTCAGCAAGTTGTTGAACGGAGTCCAATTTATCTCCAGGCTTTAATGCACCGCTCTTGATCATCTGAAAAATTGCTTCTGCTACTTCTTCATAAATTTTTTTCGTTTTAATTTGTTTAATTTCCAATGTATTCCCTCCGATACAGGCATAACTTGATAATGCAGCTTTTGAGTTTTTGTTTTTTCAACGATGGTGTTAAAAACGATAACGTTGTCTCTATTATACATGGAATGTGACGGAAATAAGCAATTTTCATTTTTAAAAAGATAGATGATCGGCCGCAAAAGTGATGGAAAAAGTTATTTTTCGGTCGGGGAAGTTTGCGCATAATGAGGACATGTATAAAAGCATTAAGACGATCTTGGATGTCTCAATTTATGCTGTTTTTTCAATCTAGCTTATATTAAGAAGATACAAAAGAAAAATTTATTTTTCAAACGAACAAAAAATTAAAAAAATTAAAAAAGTGTATTGTTTTTTTGCTGAATCACCTCTATAATTTGACTCGAACAGCATTTTATTATCTGATCATCTGATGACTTGATGAACAAACATTTTAGTTTCATAACGTTTTTCGAAACCGATTACATCGGAAACAGAAAAATAGAGGAGGGCTGTCCATGGAATGGAAGCAAGATTTTACACCGATTGCTGATCATCTTTGGCTATCTGCGATTGTTGCACTTATTCCGATTTTGTATTTTTTCTGGGCGCTGGCTGTTAAACGGATGAAAGGACACATAGCCGGGGTTACTACATTGCTTATTGCTTTGGCAGTATCTGTAATCGCTTACAAAATGCCAGCGGGAATGGCTGTGATGTCGATGACACAAGGGGCGGTTTACGGACTGTTGCCAATCGGCTGGATTATTATCACTTCTGTCTTTTTATATAAATTGACCGTCAAATCCGGCCAGTTTGATATTATCCGTAGTTCCGTGCTGTCCATTACGGAGGACCGCCGTTTGCAAGCTTTATTGATAGCGTTCTCATTTGGGGCGTTTCTTGAGGGGGCGGCTGGATTTGGGGCGCCAGTAGCGATTTCCGCTGCGCTGCTTGTCGGCTTAGGGTTTAACCCGTTGTATGCGGCGGGAATTTGTTTGATTGCCAATACGGCACCTGTCGCCTTCGGGGCTATCGGGATCCCAATTACTGCGATGGAAGGGCCAACAGGCATTCCGGCGATGGAAATTTCGAAAATGGTAGGGCGGCAATTGCCTTTCTTGTCAGTATTTATCCCGTTCTACCTTGTCCTGATTATGGCCGGATGGAAAAAAACAGTAGAAGTGTTGCCAGCAATCATTGTATCAGGGGTTTCCTTTGCGATTACGCAATATGCTACTTCTAACTTTTTAGGCCCTGAACTTCCGGACATTTTATCTGCCTTAGTTTCGCTGTTTGCGCTTGCTATCTTTTTAAAATATTGGAAGCCAAAAAGCACGTATCGTTTTTCAACGGAATCGGAAGTGGCGGCATCAGTCCAAGCAAACCGTGCCTCCCATACAAGCGGGGAAGTATTTAAAGCTTGGTCTCCGTTTTTAGTGTTAACTGCATTTATTTCCTTATGGGGAATTCCGCAAGTGAAAGCGGCGCTAACCGGGCATTATGAAGGAACAAATGGGCTTTTAAAGCTGGTCAATGAGATTGGTTCTCATTTAACGTTTGCGCCGGAAGTGCCGGGATTGCACAATAAAATCATTAGCGCAAGCGGTCAGCCGATTGCGGCAGTATACAAATTAGAGCTGCTCGGCGCAGCTGGTACAGCGATTTTGTTGGCTGCGGTGGTAACGAAATTTATTATAAAAATGTCTTGGAAAGATTGGGGACGTACGTTTGTCGAGACATTGGATGAATTAAAGTTTCCGATTATGACCATCGCCTCCGTTGTCGGGTTTGCGTACGTAACAAACGCTTCCGGCATGAGCACGACGCTTGGGATGGCGCTGGCGAAGACAGATGTCTTGTTCCCGTTTTTCTCGCCGTTTTTAGGATGGCTCGGCGTGTTTATTACCGGTTCCGATACGTCCTCGAACTTGTTGTTTGCCAACTTGCAAAAAGTGACAGCGACTTCTATCGGAATGGATCCAGTTTTGGCGCTGGCGGCAAACTCTTCCGGCGGGGTTGTCGGAAAGATGATTTCACCGCAATCGATCGCAGTCGCTTGCGCGGCGGTAGGATTGGCGGGAAAAGAATCCGATTTATTCCGGTTTACGATAAAGCATAGCATTTTCTTGATTATTTTGATAGGAATTCTTATTTTCTTGCAATCGAACGTTTTGTCATGGATGATTCCATCATAGCGTTTGGAGAGGGACAGCGCCTAGCGGCACATGGATTGCCTGCTAGGCTCCGTCCTTTTTCCTTCGTTGGATAACATTCGGATGCCGCCAATAAAATATGAAAATTTAAGAAGAGAAAGGGTGAGAACATTGATTTCTAATGATGTAAAACAGCGATTCATCCGCATCGTCGGAGCGGAAAATTATGATGATTCACAGGCAGGAAGACTTGTATATTCCTATGACGCAACGCCGCAGTTTCAGTCTCTTCCGGATGCGGTGATTGCACCAAGAAATACGCAGGAAGTGTCGGAAATTGTGAAAATTTGCAATGAGCACCGCATTCCTATCGTTCCGCGCGGGTCAGGGACAAACCTTTGTGCTGGCACATGTCCGGTTGAAGGCGGGATTGTTCTCGTTTTTAAACATATGAACAAAATTTTAGAGATTGATGAGGAAAATTTAACTGTGACCGTTCAGCCTGGGGTCATAACACTTGATTTAATTAAAGCGGTAGAGGCAAAAGGGCTATTTTATCCGCCAGATCCAAGTTCTATGAAAATTTCTACGATTGGCGGAAACATTAATGAAAATTCGGGGGGATTGCGCGGGTTAAAATATGGGGTTACCCGCGATTATGTGCTGGCACTGGAAGTCGTGCTGCCAAACGGGGAGATCATCCGCACCGGCGGCAAATTGGCGAAAGATGTGGCCGGATATGATTTAACCCGCTTGTTCGTCGGTTCTGAAGGAACGCTCGGCGTTATTACGGAGGCAACGTTAAAATTAATTCCGATGCCGGAAACGAAGAAAACGATGCTTGCGTTGTATCAAGACTTAGAAGCGGCCGCGCGGTCCGTTTCCAAAATTATTGCCAATAAAATTATTCCGGCAACGCTTGAGTTTCTCGACCAGCCGACATTAGAAGTCGTCGAGGCATATGCGCAAATCGGCCTGCCAACCGATGTTAAAGCCGTGCTGTTAATCGAGCAGGACGGACCGCATGAAATTGTGGAGCGCGATATCAAGAAAATGGCGGAAATTTGTAAAAAAGAGCAGGCCGTGTCGGTGCAGCTTGCTCGTTCTGAAGAAGAAGCGGAAGCGTTGCGGACAGCACGGCGCACAGCATTATCCGCGCTTGCCCGCCTCAAACCGACGACGATTTTAGAAGACGCGACAGTGCCGCGTTCCGAAATTGCGAAAATGGTCAAGGCGATTAATGAGATTGCTGAAAAATACAATGTGAAAATATGTACGTTTGGCCATGCGGGAGACGGCAATTTGCATCCGACATGTCCAACCGATGCGCGCGACCGCGATGAGATGGAAAGAGTCGAAAAGGCGTTTGCGGAAATTTTCGCGAAAGCGATTGAGCTTGGCGGAACGATTACAGGCGAACACGGGGTCGGGGCGATGAAAGCACCGTATTTAGAATGGAAGCTTGGCGAAGCAGGAATTGCCGCGATGAAGGCCATTAAGCAGGCGCTGGATCCAAATAACATTATGAATCCTGGCAAGGTATTTGCGAAAAGTACAAGAAAACGGGTGGTGGTAACACGATGACGACCGAAAAAGAACGAGCGATCATGCAAACGGAGTTTCAAAAACGGATGGATGAAGATGAACTGATGAACTGCATGCGCTGCGGATTTTGTTTGCCGACATGCCCGACATATATTGAATCGGGATTTCAAGAATCCCATTCTCCGAGAGGGCGCATCGCTTTAATGAAGGCGGTCGTCGATGGCCTGATCGATCCGGATGAAGATGTCGAGCGTTCGTTAAATATGTGTTTAGGGTGCCGGGCGTGCGAGCCGGTCTGCCCTTCCGGAGTTCGCTACGGCCATTTGCTTGAGGAAGCGCGGGATATCATTCAACAAAATAAAAAGCATTCTTTTCCAGTCCGCGTTGTCCGTAAACTCGTATTCGATGAATTGTTCCCATATCCGAAGCGGATGCGAATCGCCACCGCATTGCTTGGGGTGTACCAACGGTCCGGATTACGGTCATTTGCCCGGAGAACCGGACTGTTAAAGGTATTGCCTTCTTCTCTGAGAGGCATGGAAAAAATTTTGCCGGACGTTCCGGCGCTGAAAGAGATGAAAGAGCGGCCGCGGCATCTGGCATCCGAGGGGGCTCCGAAGCGGCGGGTCGCTTTTTTCTCAGGGTGTTTAATGGACACGATGTTTATGCCGACGAATGATGCGACGATGCGCTTATTGCAGCTGGCCGGATGTGAAGTCTTTATTCCGGAGTCGCAAACGTGCTGCGGCGCACTGCATGGGCATGGCGGGGAGAAACAAAAAGCGAAAGAACTGGCGAAACAAAACATCCAAGCGTTCGAACAGCTCGATGTCGACTATGTTGTTACGAATGCCGGCGGTTGCGGCGCATTCTTAACAGAGTATGACCATTTATTGAAAGACGAAGCGGAGTGGAGCGAACGAGCAAAAACGTTTGTCGCAAAAATCAAAGATATTTCCGAAGTGCTCGTTGAATTGGATTTCCATAAAAAAGGTTTGAAAGTGAAGCCGCAAGTCGTTACGTATCAAGATTCATGCCATTTGCGGAACGTTATGAAGACATCGGCATCGCCAAGAAAACTGCTCCGGTCGATTCAAGGAGTAGAATTCCGCGAGATGAAAGACGCGGATCGCTGCTGCGGATCTGCGGGCATTTATAATATCGTCGAGCCGGAAATGTCGATGCAAATTCTTGACTATAAAATGGAAATGGCCAAGCAGACAAAAGCGTCAACGATTGTCACGGCAAATCCGGGCTGCCTTTTACAAATGAAGCTTGGAATTGAACGGGCAGGGTTGTCCAATCGCGTCCGCGCCGTTCATATTGTCGATTTTTTGCTGGAAGCGGTTGAGCGAGCTCAGGAGGAGGAACATGAAGAACACGTCCGCAAAACATCATGACGAAAAACTGCCGGATATGCCAAGCATGCGAAAAAATCCCGCTAAAAAGCGGGATTTTTTCGTATAAGGGGTTTTACGGCGAGGAACTGACGAGTTTTTGTATTGTGCTTAGCGCTTTTCCAGTGCCGATCGCTACCGCTTCAAGCGGGCTTGGAGCGGTATGGATAGGAACGTGCAGCTCCGCGCTTAGCCAATCTTCGATGCCATGAAGAAGGGCGCCGCCCCCGCATAAAACAATGCCGCGGTCGATAATATCGCCGCTGAGTTCGGCAGGGCATTCTTCCAAGACGGTCCGGATGGCGCTAAGAATTTGCGAAAGCGATTCTTCCATCGCTTTTTGCACTTCTGTGGAGCGCAACGGGACAGCCTTCAGAAAGCCGGTCACTAAATCGCGGCCGTGAATGACCATCGTCCGTTCTTCATGGACCACTGGCGCATAGCCGATTTCGATTTTTATTCGTTCCGCCGTTTGCTCGCCAATGAGCAAATTATAACGTTGCCTTACGTATTGGATGATATCCTCGTCCAGCTGATTACCGCCTATGCGAAGTGACTGGCATGCCACCACTCCGCCAAGAGAAATAATCGCTGCTTCTGTTCTGCCAGCGCCCAAATTGACGACGACATTGGCTACCGGTTCATCCACCGGCAAATCGGCTCCGATTGCTGCGGCGATTGGCTCCTCAAGCAAATAGACATGTTTGGCGCCGCAATGTTTTGCCACTTCATAAATGGAGCGCCGTTCAACGGAAGTAGAATGGAAAGGAGCGCTGATTATAATATTTGGTTTTTTTATAGAAAAACCGATTCGCTTGCTGGCGAGCTTAAACATTTGTTTCAGCATGACGACGGTTTTGTCAAAATCTGCAATAACGCCATGTTTTAATGGATATATTGTTTCGATGTGGCTAGGAGTTTTTCCGATCATCATTTTCGCTTCCGATCCAATGGCAACCACTTCATTCGTTTGGGTGTCGAAAGCGATAACGGCCGGCTCGTTAAAGACAATTCCTTTATTTTTGCTGTATAGTAATATATTCATCGTTCCTAGATCGATTCCGATTTCGGAAGAAGTGAACATTGTCCACACCTGCCTTTCGTAACGATTATCTGTCCAAAATTTGCCGGAAAGAGCGGCAAATCTTGATAGATGCAAGCATAACATATAGGCTCATACATATATATCTTTCGGCTTCCCTTTATTATTTATGACGATATGATGACGATGTTAAGCCGGAATGTGTTGGTGTTAAATTTTTCTATATTAGAAAAAAATCATGATGATATTGTGCCAAATGACGTCTTTAGATTCATAAAAACAGCGCTGCTTTTGCCAAATTCCTGCAATTTTATATAGTGAGCATAAAAAAATGTATAAAATCACAAAAAAGGGGAAATGAATAGTAGCGTAAAGTTTTCCAAGTATTCCCCCGATCCCCTATGAATATATACAATGCCCTCCATAAAGGAGGGCGCTTTTTTCGAAAATAAAAAACTCTCTACCATATCAAGTATAACTTACTTAATATGTCAGAGAGTTTTTTATTGTTTTCTTATAACCGTTTTGCGCCAACATACTTTGATTTCCAGTACGAATTGCTTAAGCTGTCAATTTTTACTCCTTTCGATACAGCGTGAATAATTCGATTGTTACCTATGTAGATTGCCACATGGGAAACGCCTTTTTTAGTTTTAGAAGTATTAAAAAACACGAGATCGCCTGGGCGCAAATTCGATTTGTGCACCGCTTTTCCTTTTTGGTACATTTGGTTGGAAGAACGTGGTAAAATCTTTCCGACTTTTTTATGTGTATAATAAACGAATCCCGAACAATCGAATCCTTTTGGTGTTGTTCCGCCATATCGGTATGGAGTGCCAATCAATTTTTTCGCTTCGGCGATCAACAATCCTGGATTGACAGCCGCTTCTGCGCTAGAAGTATGTGCAAACAATGAAGAGAACACAACTAGAAATGATAGTGAAACTAGTGTGACAAATTGTTTCATTTTTGTTAAACCCCCGGCACCAAGTTTTCTGATTCGACTTGTTCCGACTTATAGTATAACAGAGGAGCTGCCGCTGTTCTTTTACAGTTGAATTAAATAATATTACAGGAAAGTTACAAACATATCACCTACTATTAAGTTCTCCTATAACTTTTTTGCCATACCATAGACAGCAGTCATTAGTTGGTTTTATGCAATACTTATGTACCAATAAGGCCGATAATGTCATAAAATGTCGAAAAAATAGGAATGGGGTAGGGGGGAATGGGGGAAATAATATTTCTATAATTATATTAAAAAGAAGTCGAATTTAAGCTTATGGTGATGATTTATGCCGAAAGGGATCGAATACGAATATACATTGTTTATTTTGTCTGTTGTTTTTCTTGTTGTGACCGCACAGCTATGGCTTCACCGTGTTGTGAAAAAGAAATTGTTATCATCGCTGTTTCAAACTGCTCCTCGGTTGACGGGGAGTTTTTATGTCATCGCCGTAGTGCTGCTTTTTAGCGGAACGATATATATCAATTACTTGGAAAAAGAACAACAAAAAGAATATGAAGAAGGCGCTAAAAATGTTGCGAGGCTGCTGGCTGACAATTTGACAAGCATGCATCATGAGCGGTTGAATGAGCGGACGAGCGAAAACGATAAAACGTATTTGCACATTTTGCAGCTGATGACGCGCTGGCAAAACGATCATCCGGAAATATTGAGTGTGTACACGCTGAAAAAGAATGAGCGCGGGGAGCATTATTTTGTTGTCGATCCGGAGGCGGATTACAACCGGAACGGGAAGATCGACGGAAAGAGAGAGCAGCGCGTGCCGATTGGCACCGTTTATCGCACATACCTTCCTGAACTGGAGATGGCTTTTCAAGGAAAATTTGCCATGGAGGAACATCCGACCACAGACCGATGGGGAAAAAGCATCGGGGCGTTTATGCCGATATTCAAAGCAGATGGAACGGTGGACGCAGTTTTGGGAATTGACTATGATGCGAACATGTATTTGAAAAAATTAGAGAACGAGCGCCAGAAAGGAATGTGGATCAGTTTCCTCGTTTTTCTCGTCTGGGAAGCAGTTTATATATTAGGGGTATATGCGCAAATCGGCCGGAAGCTGTTTGCCAAACATAAGCAAGAACTTGAAGTCAGCGAAAAACGGTTTAAACGATTGTCGGAAATGACGGCGGAAGGGATTATCGTGCATGCGCACGGAAAAGTAATAGAGGCTAACAAAGCAGCATGTCAGTTGTTCGGATATGTCGAAAAAGAAATCATTCATATGCCTATTCAAGATTTAGTGATTCCCGAATCGCTGAAAAATGCGGGACGGTGCCAAGAAGGAAAATGTGCAATTCAGCTGCGAAGAAAAGACGGAACAATTTTTAACGCGGAAGTCGTTCAATACGAGTATGACTATGGCGCCAATAAAAAAGTAAATGTCGCGGCGATTCGCGATATTACGGAACGGAAAAACAGTAAAGAAAAGAGGCAATGCATCGCTGTTCACGATGATTTGACAGGGCTGCCAAACAAGGAGGCGTTGCATCGGGCGATCGCGAAAAAAATTCAAGAAGCGTCTTGCCTCCGGGAAGAAGTGGCGGTTATGCTTTTAGAAATCAGCGGCATGAAGACCATTAACGACTTTTACGGATATTCCGTCGGCGATCAAGTGTTGTTGCGGGTTGTGGAAGAATGGAAAAAACGATGCGATGAAAGCATTTTGCTGGGAAGATGGAACGGAAACGAATTTATCGCCGTTTTGTCTGGGAGTACGAAAGAAAAAGCGAAAGCGTTGGCGAATCAGTTGAGCGAAATCGCTGATGAACCGGTGGTGGTTGACGGCCTCGAATTGTATGTTATGATAAAAATTGGAATCAGTCAATATCCGAAAGACGGAACCGATGCGAAAACGTTGATCCGGAAAGCGGATATTGCGCGGTACAAGCTGCGGCAAAATGCAGCAAGCCAATTCTTGTTCTTTGAAAAGCCAATGACTCGGGAGATTCAAGAAAAAATTGCGACAGAGCAGGAATTGCGCCGCGCGCTGGAAAGAGAAGAGTTTGTCCTTTATTATCAACCGCAAATTCAGTTGGACACTGGCATGGTGACAGGCATGGAGGCGCTGATCCGCTGGAATCATCCTGAAAAAGGGTTGATATCGCCTTATGCGTTCATCTCTGTTGCAGAACAGACGGGAATGATTATTCCAATTAACGAATGGGTTATCCGGATGGCATGCCAGCAAACGAAACAACTGTTAAAGGACTTTCCAAATTTATCGGTGTCCGTCAACTTATCTCCGTATGAATTTGAAAACCGCCGTTTCGTTCATAAGCTTGTGAAACTGTTAGAAGAGACAGGGATACCGCCGCATCATTTAGATTTGGAAATTACGGAACGAATGACGATGGATACGGAAAAAGCGATTGCCATTTTAAAAAGACTGAAATCTATCGGCGTTACGATCAGCATGGATGACTTTGGAACGGGATACAGCTCGTTAAGCTATTTGACTGCCCTTCCGATTGACCGCTTAAAAATTGACCGCTCATTTGTGCGAAACATTCACGGGAAAAAAGAAGCGATTTTGCCGGCCATTATTCGCCTCGGGCATAATATTGGCGTGAAGGTGCTTGCCGAAGGGGTAGAGACAGAAGAGGAAGTTGCATACTTGAAGGATAAGCATTGCGATGAAGCGCAAGGGTATTATTTCGCCCCGCCGCTGTCGTATGAGGAGTTAATCGTGTTTCTTTGCGAGCATCATTATAAAAAGCTGCACGTACAGGAGAGAAAATGATGGATATTATGTGGAGAATTGCGGAAGATAAAATTCGCGAAGCGATGGAAAACGGTGAATTTGACAATCTTCCCGGCTTCGGGAAACCGCTGGAGCTGGAAGATTTGTCTCATATTCCCGAAGAGCTGCGAATCGGTTATCTAATGTTAAAAAACGCTGGCTATGTCTCTGAAGAAATCAAGTTAAAAAAAGACGTTATGACGCTGGAAGATTTATTGCGCTGCTGTGATGATGAAGCGGAAAAAGAAAAGCTGAAGAAAAAGCTCAATGAAAAATTGCTGCGGTGGAATGCGCTTATGAAAAGGCGCAATAAAACGAATTCCCAAGCATTGCGCGACTACCAGCGGCAGATTGACGAAAAATTTCGATGATCGGCAGAAAAAGCTTGCTGTGAAAAAACGGCAAGCTTTTTCATTTTGATGCAAAGTTTCTTGAAAAATGGGAAAACTATCGTTAGGTTTTAACAAATTAGCTTCAGACTATAGAATTTATTGTTGTGCAAAAGGAGAGTGAAAATGAATGAAAACGAGATGGCTTTTTTTAGCGGCAGCGCTAATGCTCATGCTTCCAACAGGAACATTGGCGGCGCAAAGGGCGCATGACATGGGAACAGACGCCCAAGCATTTGCCGGACATATGTTGGAGCACGGTGAATTAAGTGAACAAAAATGGATGGAAATAGTTAAAAAATACACGCCGGACGACGCAAAGGAATGGCAAAAGGTGCTTGATGAACGGAAAGCGCTGAAAAAACAATTGCAAAACGAACAAGTGAAAAAAGCATTGGACGCCAAACGGGCGGAAATGAAAAAGAAACGGGAAGCAGCGCTTGACCGATTAATCGACCGTCTCGCAAACAAAGAAATAACAAAAGAACAGTTTAAAAATGAGTGGAAACAGCTACATAAACGAAAGGGATGGATGACAAAAACGGAAAAGCAAAAACTTCGCGAACTCCATCATCAAACGTATGAAGCGATGAAAGAAAACGATAAAGAGGCGCTTGCTTCGCTCCTCCCGCAATGGCTGGAGCATATGAAGAAAGAAAATGAACGGTTGGCAAAATGGATTCAAGAAGCGAAGCAAAGATAATATAATGAAGAAAAAGGCCGTGGATTTCTGCACGGCCGTTTTTTATAAAGGGGAAATTCGCATGGGATATCCAGTGATGCTTAATATCGCCAATCAACCCATTGTCGTCATCGGCGGGGGAAAGGTGGCGGAACGGAAAATTCATGGCTTGTTAGAAGCAAAGGCAAAAATTACTGTCGTCGCTCCCTCGGCTACAGAGGGGATTCAACAGTTAGCGGCCGCCGGGAAACTTATTTGGAGGCAAAAAACGTTTTCTCCTGATGATATTAAAGAAGCGTGGATCGTGATTGCAGCAACGAACAACCGGGATGTGAACGAAGCGGTGGCGAAAGCGGCGCATCCTTATCAGCTGCTCAACATTGCCGATGACCCAGAGCGCTCCAATTTTCATGTCCCAGCAGTCATAAGGCGCGGCAGGCTGACGATCGCCGTTTCGACAGGCGGCGCAAGCCCGACCGTCGCGCAGCAAATCCGCCGCCAGCTTGCGGAATGGTATGATGACGACTACGGGCGGTATATCGATTTTCTTTACGAGTGCCGCCAATTTATTTTGCAGAATGTTAACGATGAAAAAAAACGAAAAAAATTGTTAAAATCGATTGCTGATGAATCATTTCGACAGAGGGGAAATTGGGAGGAGGAATTCCGGCGTTTGCTGTAAGTTTACTGAATTGGCAAGAAGAAAAAAGAGCAATTGACACAAAAAGCAATACTGTATATACTGTATATATACAGTATTGCTTTTTTATTTAGAAGAAGTGAGTGATAACGATGAATATTATTATATCCAACTCATCCGATGAACCAATTTATCAACAAATTGTCAAACAGATAAAAAACTTGATTATAAAAGGCGAACTGGCGGAAAACGAAATGCTGCCGTCCATAAGAACGCTGGCAAAGGAATTGCAAATCAGCGTGATTACGACGAAAAGGGCATACCAGGAATTAGAAAATGAAGGCTATATTGTGACAGTGCAAGGAAAAGGAACATTTGTGGCAGCGCAAAACAAAGAATTATTAAAAGAAAATCAGCTAAAGATGGTTGAGGAAAAGTTAACAGAAGCAGTCGAAGCTGGAAAAGCGATTCACTTAACTCTGGAAGAAATGCAGGAAATATTAAAAGTCATCTATGAGGAGGGATAATATGGAACCTATTTTAGAGGTCCGAAATTTGCGAAAAGAATTTCAAGGTTTTTCATTAAAAAATGTTAGCTTTACTTTGGAAAAAGGATATATTATGGGATTTATCGGTCCAAACGGGGCGGGAAAAAGCACGACGATTAAGCTGATTATGAACCTTATTCATAAAGACGGGGGAGAAATTAAAGTTTTTGGTCTCGACAATGTGAAATATGAGAAAGAAATAAAAGAACGGATCGGATTTGTCTTCGACGAAAACTATTTTTATGATGAACTAACCATCTCAGAAGTAAAGCGAGTAGTTGCGCCTCTTTACCGAAAATGGGATAACGAACTATTTCATAAATATATAAAGGAATTTTCATTGCCTTTAAAAAAGAAAATCAAACACCTATCGAAGGGAATGAAAATGAAACTTTCGCTTGCAATAGCATTATCCCATCATGCCGAATTATTAATAATGGACGAGCCAACTTCAGGGCTTGATCCAGTTATTCGAAGCGAGCTGCTTGACATACTATTCACTTTTATACAAGACGAAAACAAGAGCGTGTTCTTTTCAACACATATTACTTCAGATTTAGACAAGATAGCAGATTATATAACATTTATTAATGACGGGGAAATTATATTTTCTTGCCCAAAAGACGAAATAGCGGAAAACTACGGGCTTGTTAAAGGGCCAAAGGAACTGTTGCATAGCGATATACAGCAATATTTAATTGGCGTGAAAGAAAACCAATTTGGATTTGAGGCGCTAGTGAAAGATAAGCAAAAGATAAAAAGAATGGCAGGAGATAACATTATTGTGGAGAAGCCTTCTCTGGAAGATATTATCGTGTGTTTTCAAAGGGGGATGTAACGATGTTCCAGCTTATCTTGAAAGATATACTGCTTCTTAAAAAAATATTTTTATTTGCCGCAGCTTATATTATAGTGATGATGTTTCTGAAAGAAGATAGTGCAGTTGTTTTTTTTGTTAGTGTCATTGTAGTGACTTACATGCTGATACTATCAGCATGTGCGCATGACGATAAAAACAAGGCTGATATTTTGCTAAACAGTTTTCCGTTAACGCGGCGGACGGTTGTCATGGCAAGATATTGTTCTATATTTGTTTTTAGCGTCATTGCCATTATGTATTACCTGGTGATTGCGCATATATTGCAAATGACGGGTCTATCTGCGCAAGCCCACAGTGTTTCACTGGAAAACGTGGCAGCTGCGTTATGTGCTGTCATTTTTATTAACAGTGTGTACTTTCCAGTATTTTTTAAATTTGGATATATTCACTCTCGACTGGTGAGCTTTATTTTATTTTTTGGCACATTTGCGCTTGCACCAGCATTTTTTGAACAAGCTGATCATCCATTGGTGCGAGATGTGATCCATTATTTTCCCCATCTTTCTGAAGGGAAAGGGATGGCCATTGTGGCAGCGGTGATGATGTTCTTATTGGCGGTTTCCTTTTTCTTTTCGTTACAGTTTTACCGGAAACGCGAATTTTAATCTGATAGTAATGGAAAAGCAGGGGTCTTGTTTCCATAAAGACCGGCCTGCTTTTTCCTTTTTAATCCTCCCATTGATATGTCCAAAACTGCTCGATTTTCAGCCATTCTAGCGCATCGCCGCCCCGCTTGGCCGCTGCTTTCATCAATCCTTCCGTTTGCGAGCGGTGCGCTTGGATAGCGGCAAGTTTTTTGTCGATAACTGCGCTGACGTCGCGGATGACATCGGGTTTTCCTAAATCTTGTTCGCAGTTTCTGGCAAACGCGACACAGTGAACGGTCGGGCGCTTGTCTTTTGGGAGGCGCTTGAGGGCGCGAATCACCGCGGCGCCGCACGCGTCATGATCCGGATGAACGCTGTAACCGGGATAAAACGTAATGACAAGCGACGGATTCGTTTCCGCGACAATTTCCCCGATCCGGTCGGCCAGCAACTCTTCATCCTCAAACTCTACCGTTTTATCGCGATAGCCGAGCAAGCGCAAATCGCTGATGCCGATTGCTTTACACGCTTCTTCAAGCTCTTTTTTGCGAATATGAGGAAGCGTTTCACGGTTTGCAAACGGCGGCACTCCCATATTCCGCCCCATTTCCCCAAGCGTCAAACAGGCGTATGTGATCGGTGTGCCGTTTTCGGCGTGCTGTGCCAATGTCCCGGACACTCCGAACGCTTCATCATCAGGATGGGGGAATACGACTAATATATGCCTTTCCATGAACATTCCTCCTTTGTTAAAATGGCTCGCGGCTTAATTGAAGCGCAACGGCCAGCCTTCCTTCCTGATCGTGTCCGGCCAATAGCAATTGCCCTTTTCCGGTCAGTTCCCAGTCTGTTAACCCTTCTGCATACACCCAGCCGAAATCCAGTTTTAGGCCGACGCGATACGGCCTGTTTCCGGTGATCTTTCCGCGGCTGAAACGGATGAGGCCGTTACGGATATAAGCACCAACGGAAAAAAATCCTTCGTTATGATGAGAAGCGTATGCTCCATTTGTCGTTTCAAGATGAATATATACATCTTGATTGGCAAAGCGGTTTAACGCTGCTTGCACTTCGCAAACATCGATCGGCTGCAAGCGAATCCCTCCTGCTCGTTCATTTTCTACTATTTTACTTGAAGCAAGCAAAAAAGCGAAAATATTTCGTTTATCGAAATTTTAGATTATAATAAATAAAAAAGGCATCTGAGACTCATCAAGTTGATCGCACCAAAACGAAAAAGAGGTGTTTATTGATGAGTTTTCAAGGAAATGGTGTGACGTTTTTAAACTTTGATCATACGTATGCTTCGCAAAAGCAGCTTTTTCATTTTCCGCATGAATGGATCGATTTGACAGATTTATCCCATACAAACTTGTATTGCGAGCCATCATCATTGCGTGAGATTGAAAGACGCATACGCCTGCGCAAACAAAAGGGAGCGGTGTTCATTGGAAACGGAAACTATCACTATGTTTCTTACTTGCTTATTCAAGAAATAAAGGAACCTTTTACGCTCGTTTTATTTGACCATCATACCGATGTCGGGGCTGGAGATGACCCGGTTATTTCTTGCGGCTCATGGGTATCGTATGCGCTAAAGCACCCTTATTTAAAAAAGGCAGTCATTATCGGTCCAAATCCTTCACAACAACATCTTCGTTTATCTCCTATTGTTACTGTCTTTCCGAGCGATCATTATGATATTTCTCCTTATGTGCTTTTTTCCATGATTCCTACTCATTGTGTTTATATTAGCATCGATAAAGACGTGCTTTCCCGCGATGATGCGGTGACGAACTGGGATCAGGGGACGATGCCGCTTTCGTTTTTGCTTTCATGTCTGCGGTATTTATTGCTTTATAAAAAAGTAGCAGGCGTCGATGTATGCGGTGAATATCCGCACGCTTCCATCGATGTGTTCAACCCAGTTTGCCGCGAAGCCAACCGGAAAAACGAGCACGCCAATCGCCGCATCGTGGAAACGTGCCTGCACTATACATCTGCATACCCGCTTCTTGTGCAATGACAGGGGCTAGAGCAGCCCCTCAGTACATAATGCGAAATTGTTTTTCATTATGAACGCACGGAATTTCCGATATAGAAACATCGGTTACCTTCGCAAACAATGTTCCTTCCCGGATTGTATCGATAAATAAGCGTATCGCTTCTTCGTTTCCTTGTATTTCGAGCTCCACTGTCCCGTCGTCGTTGTTTCTGACCCAACCAGTTAATTGCCGTTTCAGCGCTTCGTGTTGGGTAAAATACCGGAATCCCACACCTTGAACATGTCCGTGGACAACTAGATGAAACCGTTTCATATCGTTCGCTCCTCGCCATCTTTTTTTCTATTTTCATCATACAATAGCAGAGGCATTTTGCATATATTTTATAAGATGGCGTGAATAGGGAATTTCCAGCATGAACGTGCAGGCGTTCCTGCATTTTCCGCAATAACAGGGAAGAGAGATGAACAATGATATTGAGGACATATGATAGAGATAACGAGGGAGTCTGCTATGTCAGACTCCCTCGTTGACAAGCAGCAGTCGATTCGCTTTTTCTTTCACGATGGTTTCCAAAAGAGGGTGGTATCCTAAATAATCGCATAAAATCCATTGTTTATTTGTTGATGAAAGAGAGCGCAGCTTTTTTTCGATAGTTTTCATTAATATGCCAGTAAACAACAAATAAGGAACGACGAAAATTTTTTGATAAGAAGAGCGGCTCGCCTCATATAAACCATCTTCCAATGTTGGACGGGCGGCGGCTAAAAAGCATGTATCGACGCGAGGAACATTGATGTTTTCTTGAAGCAGTCTGGCGATCGCGGCCATATCGCGTTTTGTATCCGGATCGCTGCTTCCGCGTCCAATGAGAAGAACCATCGATTCATGATCCAACGGTACCGTTTGTTCTTTGATCCGGTCAGCAACAATGTCAATCATCGTCTGATGCACGCCAAACGGCTTTCCAAGCACGATGTCAACATGTGGATGGCGTCGCGCCGCTTGCCGGATCGCTTCGGGAATGTCGTGTTTCGCATGCCCCGCTGATAAAAGAAGAATCGGAAGAACAACGATGCGCGTCGCGCCTTTTTGGACACAGATGTCGATGCCAGTCGCAATATCGGGATCGGCAAGTTCAATAAAACAAAGTTCTTGAATCGGAACATCGATCCTTGCCTTGCACCGTTCCACAAAGGCGGTCGCTTCCGCGCGAGCTTTTGTGACGCGGCTGCCATGACAGACGTACAATATCGCTTGCATGCTCCACCCCGTTATAACGCTGTATGGGCGACGGCATTTTGTTTGGCAAGCAGCTGCTCAAACCATTGAATGTTTGCGCGCAGCCGGACGACATCCCCGATAATGATCATGCTCGGATTTTCGATTTTTTCTTTCGCCACGACGTCGGTAACGGTCGCCAGAGTAGCCGTTACCGTCCGTTGTTCCGCGGTTGTTCCCCATTGGATGACAGCAACTGGTGTTGAAGGTGCTTTTCCGTATTTGATGAGCTGATTGCAAATATATGGGAGATTGCTGATGCCCATATAGATCGCCAATGTATCGATCCCTTTCGCAAGGCTTTCCCATTTCAACTCTTCTTTGCTGCCTTCGCGTTTATGGCCAGTGATGAAGGCGACGCTTGAGCTGAAATCTCGATGGGTGACGGGAATACCGGCGTAAGCAGCAGCGGCGATTCCGGAAGTAATGCCAGGAACGATTTCAAATTCGATTCCATGTTTGACGAGCGCTTCTGCTTCTTCACCGCCTCTGCCGAATACGAACGGGTCTCCCCCTTTCAGCCGGACGACCGTTTTTCCTTTTTTGGCGTGCCGAATGAGAAAATGGTTAATCGTTTCTTGCTGCATCGTGTGGTAACCCGGCAGTTTGCCGCAAAAGATGAGTTCCGCGTCTTTTTTTGCATAAGCCAGCAGCTCTTCGTTAATGAGACGGTCATATAAAATGACATCTGCCTGCTGGATGCATTTCAGCCCTTTAACGGTGATCAATTCGGGATCGCCGGGACCAGCCCCAACTAGGTATACTTTTCCCATCTTCATTTCAGCCCTTTCTCGTGTTTTTATGAAGAAGAACGGAGGGGTTCGCTATATACAACGAACCCGCCGCCGCGACGAATCGGTTTTTTCTCATGCAGTGAAATATCCGTATAATCGGGAACTTTAAAGAAATGTTTTTCCAATTCCACTTCAACGAGGCGAAATGCTTGTTCATCATCGTTTGCTGCAATGACGACATAAATGATTTCTGTTTTCGTTGTTACCTCAAACCGGTACAGAAACATTGCCGTCACCTTTTATGCCACCGTGCTGACTTGCGCCAAAATGCGGTCCAGCTCTGCTTGCAGCGCTTCGATTCCGACGCGGTCCAAATAAGCCAAGAACGTTTCACCCGGCAATTTTGTTTCTTTGAAATAGGTTAAAAGATGCAAAAGCACTTCGGAAATTTGTTCCGCGTCTATTTTTCCTTTTAATTTTTGGTTTTGATTGTATTTGCCGCCGTTAAGCAACGTGCCGCCGACGTAAATTTCAAACGCTTCGATCATGCCTCTGTCTTTTGTTTTCGTTTTAATGCCTTGAAGGCCGATATCGGCAATTTGCCGTTGGCCGCACGAGTTTGGACAGCCGACCATATGAATGCGCACCGGAACGTCCAGTTCCAAATGTTCGTCTAAATAAGCAGCGACGCGCCGCATCCGTTCTTTCGTTTCGACAAGCGCCAAATTGCAAAACTCGGTGCCGGTGCAAGAGACGGAATAGCCGGTGAATGTTTTCGGACGAATGGAAATCCGCTCGAATACTTTTTCTTGCAATACGGCGTCGACGTGTTTGTCTGGGATGTTCGGGATAATTAAGTTTTGCGAATTGCAGAAGCGGACTTCCCCGTTGCCATATTGCCGGGCAATTCTTGCGATTTCGAATACTTCATCTGCGCTTAAACGGCCCACCGGAACGTTGAAGCCGATATAGTTTAGTCCTTCTTGTTTTTGGCGATGGACGCCATAGAAGTAGCCAGGGTTCCAGCCTTTTTGCACATCTTCCCCTTTGGATGGAAGCGGGCCGGTCAATTCGATTAATTTTTCTTTGAATTTATCGATGCCCCAGTCAGCGACAAGGAATTTGAGGCGGGCGCGATGGCGTTTTTCGCGATAGCCGTAGTCGCGGAAAATCGTTGTGACCGCGACAGCGACATCTTTCACGCGGTCTGGCGTAACGAACACGTCTAACGTTTGCGCAAGGTACGGGACAGACGATAAACCGCCGCCGACTTTTACGTGGAAACCGAGCACTTCTTTGCCGTCGATCACTTTTTTCGCCGGCGTAAACGACAAGCAGTGGATTTCTGCGTTCACTGTGTTGTAGACGTTAGCGCTGATCGAAATTTTGTATTTGCGCGGCAAGTTGGAAAAATCTTCGTTCCGTTGGAAAAACTCATATATTTCCCGGACGATTTCTCTTGTGTCAAACAGTTCGTCCGGATCGATGCCGGCAAGCGGGTTGCCGACGATATTGCGGGTGATGTCCCCGCAAGCACCGGCGGTAGACAATCCAACACGTTTAAGGCGATCAAAAATATCAGGGATTTGTTCAATTTGCAGCCAATGGAATTGCACCGATTGACGGGTTGTAATGTCAAACAAACCGCGCCCGTAATCGCGGGCGATGCCTGCGAGCGTTTCGAGCTGCTCGTTATTCAAAATCCCGGAAGGAACGCAAACGCGCATCATAAAATAGCCGGCTTCCTTCGGACGCTGCAAGTAAAGCCCCGCCCATTTGAAAAGATCCCATTCTTCTTGCGGAATCGAAGAGAATCCGTGTTTTGTATAATAAGGAATATCGTCAAAAATTTTTAACCCGTCTTTTTGCAGTTTTTTTAATTCCATTTTGTTTAAATTTGGATTATTTGCCCATACTTTTTCATACGCCATGTTAAGATTCCCCCTTTATGAAATTTCGATCGCGCAAGTAAGCGATCACTTGATTGGCACATTCGTCTATCGTGTGGCGATGCGTTTCAATCGTCAGTTCCGGCGACAAAGGCGCCTCATACGGAGAATCGATGCCAGTGAAATTGCGAATTTCACCGTTTCTCGCTTTTTTATACAGACCTTTTGGATCGCGTCTCTCACATTCTTCTAGCGGGCATTTCACATAAATTTCGATAAATTCGTCTTTTTCTACTAAATGGCGGACAAGTTCGCGATCTTGTGCAAAAGGCGAAATAAATGCCGTCAGGACGAATTGTCCGCTGTCGACAAACAGCTTGGCGACTTCGCCGATGCGGCGGATATTTTCAGTGCGGTCTTCGGCGGAAAAGCCGAGGTCCTTATTGAGACCATGGCGGATATTGTCCCCGTCTAATACATAGTTTTGGACGCCGAGGTCAAATAATTTTTTGGATACGGCATTTGCGACTGTCGATTTACCGGAGCCGGAAAGGCCGGTAAACCATAAAATACAGCTATGATGACCGTTTCGTTTGCGCCGGTCTTCTTTTGTAACAGACGTTTGATGCCAGACGATGTTCGTGCTCAATCTTGCCCCTCCTTTAGCTTGTGGATTGGGACACAGCTTCGCGCTGCTGCAATCCTTTAATCAATACCGCGGCCACTTCCGGACGGCTGAACGTGCTTGGCGGCACTTGCCCGTTGCGCAGCATTTCCCGCACTTTGGTGCCGGATAAAACAACATGATATTTCGAATCATGCGGACACGTTTTCGTCGACGCCATGCCTTCGCATTTCGTGCAATAAAAGCTATGTTCGAAAAACAGCGGCATAATGCCAAGTTCTTCCGGAGTGAAATCCAAAAAGATTTTTTGCGCATCATACGTGCCATAATAGTTGCCGACACCGGCATGATCGCGCCCGACGATGAAGTGGGTGCAGCCGAAGTTTTTGCGCACCATCGCGTGGAAAATCGCTTCCCGCGGCCCGGCGTAGCGCATTGCTGCTTGGAACACGCCTAAGAAAACACGGTCTTTCGGATAATAGTTTTCTAGCAATACTTGATAGCTTTCCATGCGGATGTCCGCTGGAATATCGTCCGCTTTCGTTTCGCCGACGAGCGGATTTAAAAATAGCCCATCAACGATTTCAAGTGCGCATTTTTGGATATATTCATGGGCGCGGTGAATCGGGTTTCTCGTTTGGAAACCGACAACGGTTTTCCAGCCAAGTTCGGAAAAACGGCGGCGGGTTTCGGCTGGATCGAAATAGAATGGAGCGAAGCGCCCTTTATCAGTGCGTTTTACTAATGTAATTGGCCCGCCCACGTAGATGTCAGGTTTTTCAAACAATTTCTGCACGCCGGGGTGTGCCAGTTCATCCGTTTTGTAAACGAGAACGGCTTCCTTTGTTTTATCAGGTTGATAGATTTCTTGAATTTCAATTACTCCATATACTTCCCCGTTATAAACAAGCTTTACCGTTTCGCCGACAGAAAGTTCTTTTGCTTTTTCTTCCGTGACGGCGAGCGTGATTGGAATGCTCCATACCGTGCCGTCGGATAAGCGCATCGTTTCAACGACAGAGTCATAATCATTTTTTGTCAAAAATCCAGTAAGAGGGCTGTAGGCGCCTGTGCCGATCAATTCTAAATCGCTTAACTCGGCATTCGTCAGCTCGATTTCTTTTGCCAGTCCATCTAATGGATAGTCGGGATTCCAGCGATTGATTAATGTTCCCCCGTGTGGAATGCTTAAGCTCATGATTCATAACCTCCTGGAATCAATATTTCATATAGGAAAACTGCGATTTATCCTTAAATGCCACCTTCGTTTTCGTGCAAGATAACCCTTCTTTGGCGGTTGTTTTTTCAGGCTGATAATGCCAAGGCGGCAAAGCAAACGCTGAGGATAGCTAAAGATCGCTGCAAGAAGCAATTGGACAAGACGATAAGAAAAAATGACGCGTGAAAAAACGCGATATGCACCGAACTTCCAAAAGTTGGATAACAGTTGTTTGTGAAAGCAAGTATTTATGAAAATGCGCCGCTTGAGAAACGCTGCCGATACCGGTGAAGGCACGGTCGCAATTTCACTTGTTGATAGCAGCGAAAGAGAAAATAAATAATGGCAACAATGAATGTCCATATCGATGATAGTTGGCTCCGAATCCGAGCGCTTGAACGCTTTGTTAGCTTCTTTGCCATGAAGTATCCGAATCTGCCAATTGCGTCTCATGCGACTGCCGGACTGGATGCAGCTCCCGCCGCGGCGGCAGCTCTGCTTGTTCCGGCGTTTCCCGCAGGTAAAAACTGTTGAGAGCATCACCGTGTCTCTTCTATGAAATATGAAGCCCGCATTCTGTTTTCCCGCGGCCGGCCCATCTGCCAGAGCGTAAATCATTAGGGTCGAGCGCAGGGGATGTACAAGGTTCGCAGCCAATGCTTGGATAGCCGCGATCATGAAGCACGTTGTATGGGAGTTGGTGTTTGTATACGTAATTCCATACATCTTTCCATGTCCAATGAATGAGCGGGCATACTTTAATGGATTGGAATTTATCATCTTTATTGATATATTCCACATGTTTGCGTGTCGGCGATTGTTCGCGGCGCAGCCCGGAAATCCAAGCGGTTACCCCTGTTAACGCTTCGCGAAGGGGAATGACCTTTCGCAACTCGCAACATTTATTTGGGTTGTGTTTCCACAATTCGTCCCCAAACTGTTGCGCTTGCTCTTCTAGCGATAAACTTGGTTTTTTCATGACAATGCGCAGGAAAGGATATTTTTCTTTGACTTTTTCGATCGTTTCATATGTTTCGCGAAAATGGAGACATGTATCAAGAAATACGATTTCCGCGTCTTGTTTGACTTTGGAAATTAAATCAATCAAAACAATTCCTTCCACTCCAAAGCTACAGGCATAAACAATATCATCTTTGTATTCGCTGTACGCCCATGCAAGAACATCGAGCGCCCCTTTTGTTTCGTTATCGTGCGGGAACGAAGGCAATTCATGACTTTCCCATGTTTGATAAGTCAGCATGTTGCTCCTCCTTTTTGCTTTAATAAAGTAAGGAATTAATTAGTTTATCGTCTTAAACGAGGAGGATATTTTTGATGAAAGAAGCGCAAAATATGAAACGCTCCTTCATGGGGAAAGAGCGAAAAGACCGCATGCTTCCTCTTCAATTTTGAAAAAAGGCATCCATCTCCCGGAATTGGCGCCTTGCTTTGCAAAAGAAGGATGGAGGAACTCTTTGGACCAGTTTTCTCCACCAAGCTGATAAACTGTAATTGCTTAAAATTTTAGCATAATTCACGCAAAAGTCAATCCTAGCTTTTCAATCGGAATTGATTATTTAATGGTGCAGCACGGTACAGTGGAGAAAGAAAAAAGGACGGATTGTTGTTCCGGCCTTTGTCCCATCTGTCTATTTATTTTTTGCGGAGGTTTCCTAATTCTTCAGCGATCGCCTGCATTTCGCTTGGGCTAAACGTGTTTTTTCTCATCACCATTTCGTAAATCTCTTTAAGCTCATCATACCATTCTTCAGAAAAGTAAGAAGGTTTTATCGCGTCAAAATTTAAGACTTTCAGCTTTTCTTTTATTTTTTCCACCATGTACTTCACGTTTTCCGCCGACTTTTTGGATAGATCCATTTTTTCTGCCCCTTCCTTTGTAATAGTTACATGTATTGTAACAGGTTGCGGGTTATTTTTAAAACATTATTCGTTATTTTTGCGTGCCTATCCGCCAAGCATCATTGTAATATTTGTTATGAATCGCATGTTGCCCAATGAATCGTGATGCAATTTCGTCCTTTGCCCGGAGAGGGCGGACTGGGTAAGCCGGATTGCACATGACAAATTTTATATCCAATCGATTCGTTATCATTTATCAACTCTTGTCTTATAATGTAATTAGCGTATGAAAAACTCATGTCTATCATCCGGCGTTTCTGTTTCCCCGCTCATGTGAACAGCGATTGTTCGCCATAATGCAATACATAAGTAACAATAATAGATGTCTTTATGCAAATAATGGGACAAAAGGGAGATGTGAAACAATGGTAAAAGTATTATTCGTTTGTTTGGGGAATATTTGCCGTTCTCCGATGGCGGAAGCGGTTTTTCGGCATTTAGTAAAAGAGAGAGGGCTAGAAGGGAAAATTATTGTGGATTCTGCTGGAACAGGGAATTGGCATGTAGGGGAACCGCCGCACGAAGGAACACAGGCAATATTAAGGAAAAACCAGATCGATTTTTCGGGAATCCGCGCCCGGCAAATTAGGAAAGAGGATTTGCGCGAGTTTGATTACATTATTGCGATGGATGCGGAAAATGTCGGGAATTTGCGGCGGTTGGCCGGATACGATCAAACAGGGGTTATCGGCCGGCTGCTTGATTTTGTTCCGGATAGCGAGACTGCTGATGTGCCTGATCCGTATTACACGGGAAATTTTGCGGAGGTATATGACCTCATTCAAAAAGGGTGTGAACATTTATTAGACACAATTATAAGAGAGAAAAAACTTTGCGGAACAAAGGAGGGAAAATAAGTGAAAAGAAAGGGAAGTATATGGAAAGGGGTATTAATTGGGGCGGCAGTAGGAGCTGCGTTTTCTTTATTTGGAAAAATTGGAGAAAAACAAGCTCGTTCTTCATTGCCGGTGAGACTGAAACAATGGCGGCGGTCTGTGGAAGAGATGGCAGAGGATGTCGAGTTTATGGTGGAAAAAATAAAAGACATTATGGAAAAAACGCCGGAAGTGATCGAAATAGTAAGGGAAGTGTATAGCCGGAAAAAAGAGGATCGCCCCAAATAAAATGATGAAGAGGGAAACAATGCATGATGATCGATTTAACGTTTATTCGTGAAATGGCGCGGCGTTTTCAAGAAGATGAGATCCCCCGACTGTCCGCGGAACTGGCTTACTATTTTCTTCTTTCCTTATTTCCATTTCTTATTTTTTTAATCACATTGCTTGCTTATTTGCCGATTCCACATGAAGATCTTCTGTCTGTCATCCGCCAGTACGCCCCAAAGGAAGCTATTCATTTAGTGGAGGCAAACGTTCACCGGGTGATGGATGAGCAAAACGGAAGATTGTTGTCACTTAGCATTATCGGCGCGATTTGGTCTGCTTCAAACGGAATGAATGCGATTGTCCGAGCGTTCAACCGAGCCTACGATGTCGTGGAAAACCGTCCTTTCCTTGTTGCGCGGGGAATGTCTGTACTGCTTACGCTCGGGATGATTGTTGTCATCATTGTCGCGTTAGTTTTGCCTGTATTTGGCAAAATGATAGGGCTGTTTTTATTTTCCGCTTTTGGCTTTTCTGCGACGTTTTTAACAATTTGGAACGCGATGCGCTGGGTGATAAGTTCGTTGATTTTATTTGCCGTGTTTACCGCATTGTATTATTTTGCACCAAATAAAAAATTGCGTTGTGCCAACGTCGTCCGCGGAGCCATTTTTGCGACAATTGGCTGGATTATTACGTCACTTGCTTTTTCCTACTATGTCAATCATTTTGCCCATTATGCAGCGATGTACGGAAGTCTTGGCGGAATGATTATTTTAATGGTTTGGTTTTATTTATCCGGAATGATTATCGTGTTGGGCGGTGAAATGAACGCGATTTTTGATTGTGAACGTGAAGGGCGGAAACGTTAATAATATGCATAAATTTCCTTTCATAAGCGGCGAAAGCGGGGAAATAGTAATCATTGTAAAGGGTTGTTGAACATGAGAGGGGGATCGTCCATGACGAAACATACAAAAAAAGATGGTGGCACAAAGCAAAAAGGAAAAAATAAGCCGAAGCATAAAACGAGCGGCAGCGCGAACGGCCAAAACGGGTATCATTAAAAATGCGCAAAAAGAAAGGGCTGCCCATGCGGCAGTCCTTTTATTCGGCGATTTCCTCATGATAGTGATAGTACAACTCGTAAATATATTCGATTTCCGCGTCTGTCATATAAGCAAGTTGATCTCTGGAAATGCCTCTTACTTTTTCAATAAACTCAATCATGTTTTTTCGTTCCGCTCTTATCATGAATCAGTGCCCCCTTCTGTTTTAAAACAGATTAATTAATTGTTGTCATTATTATATAACAGCTCAAAGAAAGAGGTCAATCATTTTTTGAAAATAAATTAAAGAAGGTCATAAATGGATGACCTTCTTTTCTCTGTTCCAGAGCAGCAGGAAAAAGGAAAGGAAAAGAATGGAACTTATCGTAAAGAAAAAGTTGTTAGTGCCATATTCGATGGCGAACCCGTTAACAAACGGGCCGATCATGCTGCCGATGCTGTACAGCATGCCGCATAGCAAGTTTCCTGCTGGGAGAAGTTGTTTTGGCAGCAAATCCGCCATATACGTAATGCCAAGGGAAAACAAAGAACCGACAAACATACCGGCAATAAAGAAGCAAGCGGCAAGGCCAAATGGGGAGCGATGGAAGAAATAGGCTCCCAAAAAGCTGACACTTCCGATCAATAATGCGCCGGCAATGACTCGTTTTCGTTCCAAACGATCGCTTAATAATCCGAGCGGCAGCTGAAAGATGATGCCACCGAGTGAAAAAGCTGGTAAAATAAATGCCACATGTTCGATCACAATATGTTCCCGTAAAGCGTAAACAGGGAAAATGGCATGAATCGCCGCTTCTAAAAAGCCATAAGTAAACGGCAATAATAAAGCAACCCACGCGTATTTCCACGCATGAACAAAGCGATCGAATGTGTGCGCCAAACTTGGTTGTTCATTTTCTTTCGGCCGTTCGTTTGGCAGAAAAAAGACGCAACACCAGCCGATCAGGCTAAGCAGCGATGATAAAAGAAACGGCAACGATTCCTTGAATTGAATGAGTGACGCAAACAGCGGGCCAGCGGAAAATCCGATGCCGAAAGACAAGCCATATAACGACAAATTGCGGCCCCGCCGCTGTGCCGGAGAAAAATCGGTAATCCACGTTTGTGTCGCAAAATGAAGCATATGGTCGCCGATGCCGATGCAAAGGCGCAGGAAAAACCAAAACCAAAATGAGTGAAAAGCTGGAAATAAGGCGAGCGATAATATTACAATAAAACCACCAAGGATAATCATGGGCCGGTATCCGTATTGACGGAGCGGCTTTTCCAAAAACGGAGAAATCAATAAGACGCCGATGTACAGCGCCGTGGCATGCATTCCGTTTAAGGACGAAGAAACCCCATGTTTTTCAAGCAGCATCGAAAGCAATGGAAGCAGCATCCCTTGCGATAAACCGGAAATGGCGACAATGCTGATTAAAATCCAAAAACGCATCGTTTTGATCCCTCGATTCCAAAAATGACACTCGTTTAACATGGTACATAGTTGATGTGGGCAAGGCAAGAAAAACGAAGAGGGAATAATAAAATTTGGGAATCAGAGAAAGAAGACCGCGATTGTAGCTGCCGGCAGTTGGCTTATCTGCTTGAAGACACGCTGGATTTGGGGTTAAAAGGAAACACAGTTCATCGGATGGGGAGGGGAATTTTATTCCATACATATAAACTAGGTTTGTCTCTTTCTTACTTTATTGTAAACATGCGTCTAATGCATATCATCCAGCGATATCGAACGGAACCGCTTATCATTTTATGTAAAATTTTATATGTTGGAAAGGTGGAGATATCACGATGAATAAAGTATTTGCGTGGATGGTGTCGGCCGGAGTTCCGTTATCGGTAATCGGCAGTTTTCTTCATTGGCCGGCCGTCTTAATGTTTGCCGTTTATTGCTTAACGATTATTGCTTTGGCAAGCTATATGGGGCGCGCTACGGAAAGTTTGGCGATTGTAGCCGGCCCTCGCATCGGGGGATTGCTCAATGCCACGTTCGGCAACGCGGTAGAGCTTATTATTTCCATTTTTGCTTTAAAAGCGGGGCTTGTGGAAGTGGTGCTCGCCTCACTTACCGGCTCTGTGCTTGGCAACTTATTGTTAGTGGCCGGTTTGTCGTTTTTTGTTGGCGGCCTTAAGTATAAACGGCAAGAATTCAATGTATATGATGCCCGCCATAACGCGGGATTGCTAACATTTGCGATTTTAGTGGCATTTGTGATTCCTGAAGTGTTTACAATGAACATGTCGAGCCAAGAAAAGCTGTCGCTCAGCGTCGGCATTTCGATTATTATGATTGTTTTATATTTGGCAGCATTATACTTTAAGCTTGTCACCCACCGCGGTGTATATCAGCAGAAATCAGATGTCCTAGAAGAGCATGAAGAGCCGGAATGGACAAGAGGAAAAGCGGTTTGGATTTTGGCGCTGGCGACTGTCGCCGTTGCCTATATATCCGAGAGGCTTGTCCATACGTTTGAAACGGTGGCGGAATCATTTGGGTGGAGCGAATTGTTTATCGGGATTATTATTGTCGCCATCGTTGGCAATGCAGCGGAGCACGCTTCAGCGGTGATTATGGCATACAAAAACAAAATGAACGTCGCCGTCGAAATCGCGATCGGTTCAACGTTACAAATCGCCATGTTTGTTGCGCCTGTGCTTGTCCTAGTTTCTTTGCTCTTTCCAGAAAAGATGCCGCTTGTTTTTTCGCTCCCGGAATTGATCGCGATGGCGACATCTGTACTGTTGACGATCGTACTTTCCAATGACGGGGATACGAATTGGTTTGAAGGGGCGACATTGCTCGCCGCTTATACGATTATGGGAATTGGCTTTTATTTGCTTTGATCGAAAAAGGCTCTGCCAAACGGCGGAGCCTTTTGTCATAAATTTTTTTCGATACGGATAAACGGTATTTTGTTGAAAGAAAATAACGGTGAAAGCAGTAATGGAAAGGAGTGAACGTTTAATGAAAAAATGGAGGATCTGCCTTTATATTGGCGTGTTGATGATGTATGCCACTACTTTCACCGCCGATGCTGCTTCCAGGCAAATTGTGCCGGAATCGGTAGTGGATATTGCGAAAGAAAATACGTATCCAAACCCGACGCAAGATTTGCCGCATTTGGAACCAAGCAAATTTGCGAAACAGCTCTTGAATTCGGCAAATGTTAAAATTGAGAATCCGGAACTGATTCGGCTTCTTAATGAGTCTTCTGTGTCAAGCACGCCATTTGCCATTGGGTACCGGGCGACGATTTACTTAGGGCAGTGGCCGCTCCATTATCAATCGCTAGAAACGTCAACGAATTGGGAATATCAAAAAGTCAATACCAATTTTCTTGATAACCGCGGCGGCAACGCTCCACAAAAACTATATTACAAACAAGAAACGCAAAAACATGTGCGCGGCGGTTTAACAGCGCCAATTCCAAACGAAGAAGCGGTGCAAAAAATGATGCTGAATGCAGCGATGAAAAAAACGAATTTACCGTTAGCGTTTAACACAGTTGTCGGAGTTGGAACGAAAAAAGACCGCCCATATGCAGTGCCTGTGAAAAAGCTCGGCTATTTGTACGCTTATGTGCCGGCCGTGAATGAAAAAGGAAAAGTCATCTATGGAGAAGTGTATGTTGTCCTGAAAGGGAATAAAAAGAAAATTGTCGTGAGAAACGTTACAACGCGGGGAATTGGCGCGTGGATTCCTGTGCAAGACCGTCTGTATTTTTCCTATGTTGCGAGCGAACAACCGCGATAAAAGAGGGTGTCCCAACGGCGACGGGACACCCTTCTTCTGTGCCGCCATATATGAGTTATCGGAACAATAAAAAGCATTCCGTTTGTAGGCAAACAATCTTTTGAGCCAGCCTCTTTTTATTTTTTGATTCGTGCTTTTCGTTTCGTAAAATCAACATCAGAATAGTAGGTGTTTTTCACAAGTACGTTTGGCCCAAGGCATTGAACAGACGGGCAATGACAGTTGAGCTGTTTTGCGAGCGGGGAATTTAGCCATCTTTCATATGCTTCTAACAGCGTATCATGGCGGATGTTTCCAAGCGCCGGCTCATCACCGAAGTCTGTCACGATAATATCCCCTGTAAAAATATTGACGTTTAAGCGGGAACGCCCGTCAGGATCGTTGCGGACGGTTACGTTTTTGCTGGAATAAAGCCGTTTCAGCAGGGCTAAATCTTCTTCATTATCGCTGCATGGATAAAATGGAAGTGTCCCAAACAACATCCAAACATTTTCGTCGCGAATATCAAGAAGATGATGGATGGCTTGCCGCAATTCGTCCAAGCTTAATGTTTCGAGCGCGCTTGCAAAATCGCTAGGGTACATCGGATGCACTTCATGGCGTTTGCAATGCATTTCGTCGACGACTTGGCGGTGAATTTTTTCTAAGTGCGGGACTGTCCGTTTGTTAAGCATCGTTTCTGCAGAGACGATAACTCCCGCTTTTGCCAGAGCTTTCGCGTTTTCGATCATTCGTTCAAAATATTTTTCGCGCTGCGCGACGCTAGGTTTGCGTTCCATCCTTGCAAATCCGCCTTCGACAAAGTCATCGATTGTCCCCCAGTTATGCGAAATGTGCAACACATCTAAATACGGAATGACCTTTTCGTAGCGGTCTAGCTCTAATGTCAAGTTCGAGTTTAACTGTGTTCGCACTCCGCGCTCATGGGCATATTTCAACAATGGAACGACATAGTTGTCCACTGATTTCAACGACAACATCGGCTCACCGCCGGTAATGCTTAACGACCGCAAATGCGGGATTTCTTCCAGCCGTTTGATTAATAAATCAAGCGGCAGCGCTTCCGGGTCTTTCGTTTGCAGCGTGTAACCGACGGCGCAATGCTCACAGCGCATATTGCATAATGTTGTCGTCGTAAATTCAATGTTTGTCAATTGTAATTTTCCGTATTCTTCTATATCAAGATACGCTTCCCATGGATCAAACGATGGTGTAATAGGTTGAAGTGTTAATGAATCCATATGATTCTCCTCTTTTCTGGTAGGCTAAACTTGACAACCATATTTCCGGCACATTTTGCTTTTGATGGCCGAAATATCTTTGGTGCAGTCATCGTTTATTATGAAAAACGAATGCTGCAATTGTCAATTGCTTTGACTATATGCACAAACAAGGAATCATATTCATGATCGTTCGTGCATGAAAAATGGCGAGGATGCCATCTTCGGAAAGGAGTGGCAAATCGGGTGAGGCTGATAAACAGGGAAGTCCCTTTTTCAGCGCAGCAAGCGAAGGTGTTCAAATTTACACAAAGGTGGAAAAACGTTATAATAAATAGGAAGACAATTCGAAATAGTGATACATAGGACGAGCAAAGGGGAAGGGGCGTTGAGCGTTGAACATGGAAAAATTCCAACAAAGCATGTATGAACTTATCGTGGAGACTTCCACAAAACTGCCAAAAGACGTGCGCCGGGCGATCGCGCGCGCCAAAGCGCGGGAAAATGCGGGAACGCGGGCGGCGATGGCGCTGGCGACAATTGCCGGCAACATAAAAATGGCAGAAGAAAATGTATCGCCGATTTGCCAAGACACAGGATTGCCAACGTTCAAAATTAAAGTGCCGGTCGGTGCCAATCAAATAAAAATGAAAGAAGCGATACATGGCGCAATTGTTCAGGCGACAAAGGACGGGAAGCTTCGGCCAAACTCTGTTGATTCATTAACAGGGAAAAATAGCGGTGACAACCTCGGCGTTGGTGTTCCTGTTATTAAATTTGAACAATGGGAAAACGATTACATTGATGTGCGCCTTATTTTAAAGGGAGGCGGCTGTGAAAACAAAAACATTCAATACAGTTTGCCATGTGAACTGGAAGGGCTTGGCCGCGCCGGGCGCGACTTGGACGGCATCCGCAAATGCATTTTGCATGCGGTATACCAGGCGCAAGGGCAAGGATGCAGCGCTGGATTTATCGGCGTCGGCATCGGCGGCGACCGCGCTTCCGGCTATGAACTGGCGAAAGAACAGCTTTTCCGTTCCGTCGATGATGTCAATCCAAATGAAGATCTTCGCCGCCTTGAAGAATACATTATGGAAAACGCCAATAAACTTGGCATCGGCACGATGGGATTCGGCGGCGAATCGACGCTGTTAGGCTGTAAAATCGGCGTGATGCACCGCATCCCGGCAAGCTTCTTCGTATCCGTCGCCTATAACTGCTGGGCGTTCCGCCGCCTTGGCGTAAAAATTGACCCGGATACAGGCGAAATCACGGAATGGCTCTATCAGGAAGGCGAAGACGTCGATTTTGCCAAAGAATTGGAGAAAGCCGAAACGTCGGCGGCCACTCAGCTTGGCGAAACCCGTGAAGTCGTGTTAGAGCCTCCGATAACCGAAGAACAGATCCGCCAGTTGAAAGTCGGCGATGTCGTGCGCATTAACGGGATCATTTATACTGGCCGCGATGCGATTCATAAATATTTAATAGACCATGATGCGCCTGTCGATCTGAACGGACAAATTATTTACCACTGCGGCCCGGTCATGCTGAAAGATGAGAACGGCAACTGGCAAGTGAAAGCAGCCGGTCCGACGACAAGCATTCGCGAGGAGCCGTACCAAGGCGACATTATGAAAAAATTCGGCGTCCGCGCGGTCATCGGCAAAGGCGGCATGGGCGCGAAAACGCTGCAAGCCCTTAAAGAACACGGCGGCGTCTACTTGAACGCGATCGGCGGGGCGGCGCAATATTATGCGGACTGTATTAAATCGGTAGAAGGCGTCGATTTGTTGGAGTTCGGCATTCCGGAAGCGATGTGGCATTTGCGCGTCGAAAACTTCACCGCTGTCGTCACGATGGACGCTCACGGCAACAGTTTGCATGAAGACGTTGAGAAATCATCGTTGGAAAAACTCGCTCAATTCAAAGAACCAGTTTTTAAATAAAAATTCACCAGCCATGAAAATATCGAGAAACGCTTGCGCTTCACCGTCAGCCTAGTGCTGGCGGTGATTTTTTTGAAAAAAATGGCACGGTTAGGGCGGAAACAGTGGAAAAAACTAATGGTTAGTAGCACGATAAGGAGGAAAGACCGGTGAAAAACGCGACGATATGGTTGTTTTTCAGTGCCGTCATTTTATCATTTATTCCTGTTTCCGCAGAAGCCGCAAGCAATAAAGCGATTCATTGGGGATTTAAGCGGAGCGAGAACCACGAGCCGCCTTCCGCGGGCAAGGAGTTAGATCAGCTGCTTGCCAAATATGACGCGTTTTATTTAGGAAATCCAAATAAAAAAGAAATTTATTTAACGTTTGATAACGGCTACGAAAACGGTTATACAGCGAAAATTTTAGATGTTTTAAAAGAAAAACAAGTGCCGGCGACTTTTTTTGTAACAGGGCACTATTTAAACACGGCACCTGATTTAGTGAAACGAATGATCAAAGAAGGGCATATTGTCGGCAATCATTCGTGGCATCATCCTGATTTAACGCAAGTAAGCGATGGACGGTTGCGGGAAGAGCTGGAATCGGTCCGAAAAAAAATGGAAGAATTGACAGGGCAGAAAGGAATGATATATCTTCGCCCGCCGCGCGGCATTTTCAGCGAACGGACGATGGCGATCGCCCATGATCTTGGTTATTACCACGTGTTTTGGTCGCTTGCGTTTGTGGATTGGCAGACGGACAAGCAAAAAGGATGGAAGTATGCATACGATAACATTATGAAACAAATTCATCCGGGCGCGGTTTTATTGCTTCATACTGTCTCGAAAGATAATGCGGAGGCGCTGGCAAAAGTGATCGACGATTTGCGCAAGCAAGGCTACACGTTTAAAAGCCTTGATGATCTGATGTCCGAAAAAATGAATTTGCCGCCATTGCTTTTTACCCCTTGAATGTTTTGTTCAAAGGGGTATTTTTCGTTATAATGTGGGTATTAACGACGATAAAAAGGTGATCCGTTATGTGGCAGCAGCGAGTGGATGTCACTCCGCCGTATAATTTTTCCCATGCGTTAGCGCGGCTTGCGCTCGATCCTCTTATATCGGTGGACATCGCGCAGCAGAAAGTCATTGTTCCGCTTTATATACAGAATAAGCCAGTCGCTGTGACGGTCGAAAGCATCGGGACAAAGGATGAACCGAGCTTTCTTGTGACAGCGCCATACCCAGAACGGAAGCATGAAATTATGGAGCGGGTTTCCCATCTGTTTCAATGGAATACACCGCTTGCCCCGATTCATGAGCATTTTCAGCGGACCGAGTTGCAACCGCTTTTTACCGAATATGAAGGAATGCCGCTTATTTTAGATTTTGACCTTTATTTTTGTTTAATGAAATGCCTGATTCACCAGCAGTTAAATTTGAAAGTTGCTTCCCGCCTGACGGAGCGTTTTGTGCAAACGTTTGGAACGCAAATCGGCGGCGTTTGGTTTTATCCGCGCCCGGAAGACATTGCCGCACTTTCCTATGATGAACTGAAGCAGCTGCAATTGAGCGGGCGAAAAGCAGAGTATATCATTGATACATCACGGCTCATTGCCGAAGGGAAGCTGTCATTGGAGGAATTAGCGCGCAAAAGCGAAGCGGAAGCGATGGAAGCATTGTTGTCGGTCCGTGGCATCGGCCCGTGGACGGTGCAAAATTTCCTTTTGTTTGGGCTTGGAAGACGAAACGTGTTTCCAAAAGCGGACATCGGTTTGCAGCGGGCGGTCCAGCGCCTCCTTGGCCTTTCGGAAAGGCCGTCGATGAAACAAATGGAAGAGCTAAGCAAGTGCTGGGAGCCGTACTTAAGCTACGCATCGCTATATTTATGGAGAAGCATCGAATGAGGAGTGGCAAACGATGACGAAGAAGACAATCACCATCAAGAAAGGACAACAGTTTCCGCTGACAATTAAACGGCTCGGCATCAATGGAGAAGGGGTTGGCTATTTTAAAAAGCAAGTGGTATTCGTCCCCGGCGCTCTCCCAGGAGAGGAAGTTGTTGTGGAAGTGACGGACATTCATCTGAAGTACGCGGAAGCGAAAATAAAAAAAATCCGCAAGCGCTCCCCGCACCGTGTCATGCCAAGATGCCCTGTCTACGAGCAGTGCGGCGGCTGCCAGCTCCAGCACTTGGATTACGAAGCGCAGCTTCGCGAAAAACGCGATATTGTCATTCAGGCGCTTGAGCGGCATTGCCGGCTGCCGGTGGAAACGCTGGAAATCCGCCCGACGATCGGGATGGAGGATCCGTGGCATTACCGCAATAAAAGCCAGTTTCAAGTCGGCATGAAAAAAGGAGAGGTCATCGCTGGACTGTATGGCTTGAATTCCCATCAGCTCATTGATATTTCCGAATGCCTTATCCAGCATCCGGCTACGAACCGCGTAACCAACATGGTGAAAATGATTCTCCAAGATTTGCGCATTCCGATTTACAACGAGCGGACGCAGACAGGGCTTGTCCGCACGATTGTCGCCAGGGTCGGGTTTCGTACAGGCGATGTGCAGCTTGTGCTTATAACTGCAAAAAAAGAAATTCCCCGGAAAGAACTGCTCATCGCTGAGATAAAACGGCGCCTTCCGGAAGTCAAATCGATCGTGCAAAATATTAACGGACAAAAAACATCGCTCATTTTCGGGGAAGAATCGTTGCTTTTAGAGGGTGAAGAATATATTCAAGAAGTGTTAGGGGATTTATCGTTCGAGCTGTCAGCACGCGCGTTTTTCCAGCTCAATCCGGTGCAAACGGTGAAACTGTATGACGAAGTGAAAAAGGCGGCCGCTTTAACGGGGACGGAAAAAGTCGTTGATGCCTATTGCGGTGTCGGCACGATCGGGCTTTGGCTCGCCAAAGACGCCGGTGAAATCCGCGGGATGGATGTCATTCCCGAAGCGATTGAAGATGCCAAAAAAAATGCGAAAAAACACGGATTTGCCAACGCAACGTACGTCAGCGGCAAGGCGGAAGCATTGCTTCCAAAATGGGTGAAGGAAGGCTGGAAGCCCGATGTCATCGTCGTCGATCCGCCGCGCACCGGCTGTGATGAACAGCTGCTAAAAACGATTCTTAAAGTAAAACCGCAAAGAATTGTATATGTCTCTTGCAATCCATCCAGCCTAGCAAGAGACATCGACGTGCTATCGAAATTTTATAAAGTTGATTATATCCAGCCTGTCGATATGTTTCCGCATACGGCCCATGTGGAGTGTGTCGCGAAATTAACCTTGAAGTTGTAGAAACTAAATAAAAAAACTCCTGCCAAAGTCGAAATAAAATTTTGATAAATGGTTGGAAAAAGGCTTGAGGGAAAAGAGAAACCCCATATCCCTCCAGCCTTTGTTTTTGACATTTTCCCGAGAAGTCTCCCTTCCTCTAAACGGAGTAAAGGGGGAGATGAATCGGGAAATTTTTGATTCACAAAAACGAACATATGTTTTATAACTAACCCATCCAATGAGGAAGGAAAGAAGGTAGTTTTCACGCTTCATGGCTAAAAAGTGTTCTTCCGGGCATTCAAAGCGGATTTGGAGCGATTGTACGACTGCAATCTGGAGTCCGCCCACATTTGGAATGAATGTCTTCGATTGGCGAAAGGCCATTTTCTCCAATACAGCCGCTCGATCATCTAAATGGAATGAAGGTGCGAGAGGTTCATACGGTTTTACGAAGCCTCAATGAAATAGGCACTTCAATCAGTAACAACTACCTAACAGAGCACATAGCTTGTTGATGAGAGTACTCGAAGTAGTCGGTGGATTTATCTGAATTACAGATATCTTTCTGATTCCTTTCGTTCTACTCTCATCCCTGTCTCTGGTTGGTCGCCAGAAACCAAAAGATTTATAACGATAAGGATGGTGTAAAATGTATAATTTTCAAAATGAACTTCAAATGTTAGGTTTGGATGATTTCGCGGCGGGTGAGGTGATGGTTTGGGATCCTCAAACCCAGACCTATTTGATTGATGATGCTCGTCAATTCGGTGGACGTTGTGGAGGTTTTGGACGTTGTTTTGGACAGTGTTTTGGACGTTGTTTTGGACAGTGTTTTGGACGTTGTTTTGGACAGTGTTTTGGACAATGTTTTGGACAGTGTTTTGGACAATGTTTTGGACAATGTTTTGGGCAATGTTTTGGGCAATGTTTTGGGCAGTGTTTTGGACGTTGTGGTGGACGTTGTGGTGGACGTTGTGGTGGAAGTTGATTTATCTGCTTCAATTGCTGGGGGAGTGGTTTTGGAAGAAATATCTAGTTCCCTAGCTCAAAAAGGTGATTACCTAAGAAGAAAGGACTGCCCCTGCATAATTCTCTGCAGGGGTCCCTCTTTAGAAATGAACATAAAGGACAAATAGAAGTACATAAAATGATACTACGCATTTAGGAACAACCACGGATAAGGAGGAGTAGAATGGCAAAATTGAACGATTCCTCGCGTCTGAAGGTGAAAAGAGACACGTTTTTTCTCCCGGATCCAAACGGTGGTGTGTATTTTAGGAATAACTCCAGCTCATTTCGTATGAAAGGCAATACAATCTATCAGTGGATTGAAAAACTGATGCCCATGTTCAACGGAGAGCACACATTGGGAGAATTGACAGAGGGATTATCGGCCCCATATCGGAACAGGGTATATGAAATTGCAGAAATTCTGTACCGGAACGGCTTTGTTCGGGATGTGAGCCAAGACCGTCCGCATCAATTGGACAGCAAGATTCTCAAAAAGTATGCTTCACAAATTGAATTTATAGAAAGTTTCGTTGATTCCGGTGCGTTCCGTTTTCAAGTATATCGTCAATCTAAAGTATTGGCAATCGGCTCTGGCCCATTTTTAGTCTCATTAGTTTCTGCGTTGATCGAATCTGGATTGCCTAAGTTCCATGTTCTGATTACAGATTCGATGCCTACTAATCGGATGCGGTTGAAGGAACTGGCGGAGAATGCCCGCAAAACGGACTCCGAAGTAGCAATAGAGGAGATAACTCTACAGAGGGGAGCGGGTGGGAGTTCTTGGCGAGAAGTGGTGCAACCATTTGAGTGGATTTTATATGTCTCGCAGGAAGGCAATGTAGGGGAACTGCGGGCTCTTCATGCCGTTTGCAGGGAGGAGAAGAAGGGGTTTCTCCCCGCAATATCTTTGCAGCAAGTGGGTTTAGCGGGTCCATTAGTGCATCTGGATTCTGAGGGATGCTGGGAATCCGCATGGCGTCGCATACACCGATCCGCGCTTCGCGAAGACCGACCGTCGCAAACTTTTTCTTCAACAGCAGGAGCAATGTTGGCGAATGTAATTGTATTTGAATTATTTAAAAAAGTTACAGGAGTGACTAAATCGGAACAGAGAAATCAGTTTTTCCTTCTCGACCTGGAAACATTGGAAGGTGACTGGCATTCGTTCATACAACATCCACTGGTGACGAATGAATGTGTGGCGGCTGAATTGATTCAAGATCTTGATTTGAGGCTTAAACAGAATTCGAGCCGCAATGATCCGAGTAGATTGTTTCATTATTTCAATCAATTGACATCCGCAGAATCAGGAATTTTCCATATATGGGAGGAAGGCGGCTTGAAGCAGCTTCCGTTGGCACAGTGCTGCGTTCAAGCTGTTAACCCACTATCGGAAGGCCCGGCTGATCTGCTTCCAGAAATTATCTGTGCAGGTCTAACACATGAGGAGGCACGGCGGGAAGCGGGGTTGGCTGGGATTGAATCGTATGTATCGCTAATGATAGATTTACTTGTTACGTCATCTTTAAACCGCAAAAAAGAGGTTGGTGTCATCACACCACAGGAATTTATTGGTGTCGGGGCAGGGGAAACGATTGTGGAAGGCATTTGCCGAGGATTGCAAAAGTGCTTGGACGAGGAGCTGAGCAAACGGCAAGTTAATCGCAGGGAACCTATTTTTCGGGTACGGTTGGGTACGGTGGAGGATGAACACTGCAGATTTTATTTGCAGGCACTGACGACGATGCATGGACCGCCGACGATCGGTTTGGGAGAGAAGGTGTTAGGCTTTCCTGCGGTATGGGTCGGCACAGGCGGCCGCTGGTATGGCAGTGCCGGCTTGAATATAACAATGGCGTTGCGGAAAGCGCTAGAGCAGGCGCTTATGGATGCACAAAATCAAGCTCAAGCGGCTTCACTTCGAATACAAGTGCAGGATGATTCCTCCATTCTTCTAAACGAAGAGGAGCCATTAAGACTTGAGATCCCTGCTTGTGAAGAAACGGCACAATTGGAGCTCTTGCAGTCCGCCATGCAGGTCTTGAAACAGAACAGGATGCGGCTTTTCGTCTTTGATTTAGCGATAGAACCTTTTTTGAAAGAGGAACTGGCAGGGGTGTTTGGCGTGCTGTTAAGAAAGGAGAATTTCTGATGGGTGCTTGCGTATTGATGGTTGGAGAAGGGGTATTGGCAGATTTTGTGTATGAAAAATTGTCCGTTCAATATCAGGTGGTTCGGCAAATTGATTTCGAGAAAGGAGTTCCGGAAGAAACGGGTTTGGCTCTAGTGTTGCACGATGCTTGGCATCCCTCCGCTCATCACAAGGCGGAAGAGGTGCTACGACCGTTAGGCATTCCATGGCTTCGGGGCTTCGTTTCATTTGGTGAGGGCGTGATCGGTCCGCTAGTTCGCCCTAATACACCGGGATGTTCTCAGTGTGCTGATATGCGACGCCTTATAGCGGGGTATGACCGTAAGGAAATGTGGGAGCTGCAACAGATGATGGCGGTGCAAGGAGGAATACAACGTGATGCATGGGCATCACGAACCGGACTTTTGCAGATGGCCTACCTGATCGCCGCGGAAACGAAGAGGGTGTTAGAAGGCAGTCGTGCCCACTTAGAAGAAAAGGTGTTCCTAATCAACCTGAAAACATTAAAGAACTCATGTCACTTCTTTCTGCCCGACCCGTTATGTACGGTATGTGGTCAATTACCCGACGATTCACCGACAGCAGCCCAACTATCGCTGCAACCAAGTCCGAAGATCAGCGCTGACAGTTACCGTTGCCGTCCGATAGAAGAGTTGAAAGAAGTACTGGTCAAAGACTATCTAGATTACCGAACTGGATTATTGAATGGTAAAATGCATCATTTCGTGCTGCCGTTTGCGGATGTCGTTGTAAATATGCCAATGTTTATAGGGGACGAGGGAGTGGCAGGCCGGACTCATTCCTATGAGATTAGCGGGTTAACCGCCATTTTGGAAGGATTGGAGAGATATTGCGGCATCGAATCTCGTGGCAAACGAACGGTGGTTTATGACAGTTACCGAAACCTAGCAGATCAAGCACTCAACCCATTAAAGGTAGGAGTGCATGCAGAGGAACAGTATGCGCGACCCGATTTTCCGTTCAAACCGTTCCATCCTGATCGTCCAATGAATTGGGTATGGGGCTACTCGTTTTTACAAGAGCGTCCGATTTTGGTCCCAGAGTTGCTCGCATATTACAGTTTAGGTGGTGGGGATGGCTTTGTCTACGAAACTTCCAACGGATGTGCATTAGGCGGGAGTTTAGAGGAAGCGATTTTCCATGCCATTTTGGAGGTGGTGGAGCGTGATTCATTCTTAATGACTTGGTATGCGCAGCTGCCTCTTCCGCGTCTTGACCTTCGTTCCGCTAACGATAAAGAATTACAGTTGATGGTTGACCGTGTACGTGCGGTGGCAGGATATGATCTGTATTTTTTCAACTCGACGATGGAACACGGAATTCCAAGCGTCTGGGCAGTGGCGAAAAACAGGAAACAAAAGGGGTTGAACCTCATCTGTGCCGCTGGAGCTCATCCGGACCCCCTACGGGCGGTGAAAAGCGCGATTCACGAGTTAGCAGGCATGATGCTTGTGCTTGACGAGAAATTTGAGGCAAACCGAAAGAAATATGAGAAAATGTTACACGACCCGTTATTAGTACAGCAGATGGAGGACCATGGCATGCTGTACGGTTTGCCGGAAGCAGAGGAACGTCTGCAATTTTTGTTGGATGACAATCGTCCGTTGCGAACGTTTGAAGAAGAATTCAAACAGCAAACGAAGAGTGCGGACTTGACTGATGAGCTCTGGGATATTCTTCAGAAGTTTCGACGATTGAACCTCGAGGTAATTGTGGTGGACCAGACAACACCCGTAATCAAACGAAACGGATTATATTGTGTGAAAGTACTGATTCCAGGAATGTTACCGATGACATTTGGACATCACCTTACCCGCGTGACAGGTCTCGAGAGGGTGCTCCGGGTACCGATGGAACTCGGGTATACGAAACAACCGCTCACGCTTGAACAGCTTAATCCACATCCCCATCCGTTCCCATAGGAGGTGGGAGGATGAAGCTAGATACGTTTTTACACCATCTTCATTTTGACATCGATAAGATTATGCCGCCAGATTGGGAGGTAGATTGGGAAGATGCGCCGCTTCCGTATAAGTTGTACCGCAATTTGCCAGTGATTCCGCTTTCTTCAGAAGTACCGTTAACGTTCGAGGGAAGGGAAGCGCCTGAAAAGCTCGACCTAGAAGGAATAGGTCATTTTCTTTGGTACGTTTTCGGCCTTACTCAATTTTGTCAGCTTGCCTTTTCCATGGGTCCGACGGAACAAGCGGAAAACCTAATGCATTTGTACCGGCGGTTTGTTCCCTCGGGCGGGGCGTTGTATCCAAACGAATTATACGTGTATTTGAAAATGGAGGATGTTTCAGAAGGAGTGTACCATTACGATGTGGCACACCATCGTTTGGTATTGTTGCGGGAAGGCAATTTCGATTCCTATCTAACTAGGGCCTTGGGCAATCGCTGTGACGTGTCGGCTTGTTTCGGTATGGTTTTTGTATCGACAATGTTTTGGAAAAATTTCTTTAAATACAATAATTTTGCTTACCGCCTGCAAGGGCTGGATGCTGGCGTGCTAATCGGGCAGCTGTTGGAAGCGGCGAAACAGTTCGGCTTCGCATCGACAGTGTATTTTCAATTTCTTGATAGGGCGATCAACCATCTGCTTGGACTATCCGAACAGGAAGAGAGTGTATATGCGGTGATTGCATTATCTGTGGAGTCTTTCATCACTTGGTTTGCTAACGATAATAACTTAGAAGAAAATGTTTCTGCCACTGAATTGTGCAGAGAATTGCCAGCAGTTCAGCATCATTACTATATTCGGTCGCGGAGGATCATTGACTATCCGATGCTGAGAAAAATGAATGAAGCGTCGATGTTGGAATCATCACGATCATTTCGGCAGATTAAGAGAAAGAAGAAAGATACATGTGAGGTCCAAGCGGTAGTTCTGCCTTGTGTGAAGCGGTTATCGTATGATCTGGCGTCAGTCTGCCAGAAGCGATATTCACCAGGTATGGATTTTGTTTTGGGAAAGGTAAGTCAAGAACAATTGGCCACTTTGTTGCAAGAGGCAACGCTTTTTTTCACGTATCGAAATGATTTAGATGGAGAATATGAGAAGCCGCCGTCCCGTGTCTCCCTGTATGGCTGTTTTTATAACGTTGAAGATGTTCCAAATGGTGCTTACTACTATGATAGTGCTGTTCATGCGTTAAGACGGATACGTTCTGGAGATTATCGTCACTACCTGCAATACGGAATGTCAATGGACAATGTTAATCTGTTCCAAGTGCCGCTCTGTCTGCATGTGGTAGGAGACAGGGATCACCTTCAAATGGAATTAGGGTACAGAGGATATCGCATTCAACAAATGGAGGCGGGGATGCTCGTGCAACGACTGCTCTTGGTGGCGTCTGCCATGGGGATGGGTGGGCACCCGCTTCTCGGATTTGATGTGAACTTATGCGATAAACTTTACAAGATCGATTCGCGATGGAAAACAAGCTTAATCCAAATCCCGATCGGACACTATTGTCCTCGTGCCTGGTTAAAAGGGAGTTTGCGCAGTTAGGAGAGACATGAGTAAAGCTCTAATTTTGTTGCAAGTAAACATATAATCGTTTTATAGCTATTTCTCATTATTAATAGCAAACAAATATTTATGAGTTTTTGAAGCAGTAAGGGAAACAAAAGAGTAATTAGGTTGTCTTGAAAAATAAATGAATAAAAAAGACAGATCTATATGTATATGATCCATCCGGTAAAGATTTGAAAAGGATTCTAGATTAGTAACGACCGAAAAAACAACTGCACCCAACAATAATTAAAAGGATAAACAGTACAACAATTAAAGCAAAGTTTGACCGCAAGCCACCTGACATTTTGTATACCTCCGTTTTACATGGATAGTACATCCTACGTAAAACATAACGAGTCTGTATAAGGCAAACATTAGTTTTACGAAATTAAATACAGCTAATGAAAAAACGGAGTTAAGTCCATATAATTGTGTAAAAAGGGAAATAGAAAAAGAGCCATGTTGCTTCCCCTTTGGTAGAATAAATAGTGGACCAAAAACACCAAACATAAGGAGGAATGCAACCTTGGTAGTAGCCGTTTCTCATATTGGATGTTTCCGCCTGTTCGATTTCGAGGAAATGTTTGATTTCTTCCCGCATAATCAGTTCTAATTTTTCTTTCACAAACTGACGGATGGCACTTTCCAGTTGATTTGCCCAGTCGACATTCGGTATACTTTTAGACATAGGTAGGGTTCTCCTTTCTCTGGAATGTTTTTGGTCCAATCAGCGAATACCCTACCTTTTTTCTTTTGATCTAGCAAAATGTTTTACACAAAATTTTATACATCATCTTCCCCTCTGATTCAGGAATTGATATGTACCACCATTTTATACATTAAATTTATGAACTAATTCTTGTAATTTTTCTGACATTGTTGCGAGCGTTTTTGCTGAAGAGGTAATTTCCTCCATCGAAGCTAGTTGTTCCTCTGTTGAAGAGGCTACTTCTTCGGATGTCGCCGCATTTTCTTTTGCTATTGCTGTAAGTTCATTTGCTGTAGATGATATTTCTTGCACTCCTGCCGAGATTTGTTGAGTGATTGCAGAAATTTCCTCAATCTGTGGTGAAATGTCTTTCATATTTTGGATGATTTGGGCAAATTTTTTGGATGTTTCTTTCGATATCTCAAGACCATTTTCTACGTTTTGTGTAACTTCCGTCATTAATTTAACAGAATTTTCTGTTTCATTTTGGATTTTGAGAATTAATTCGGCTATTTGCTTTGCTGATGCCTGGGATTGTTCAGCCAGCTTTCTGACTTCATCGGCTACGACCGCAAAGCCTTTCCCATGCTCTCCCGCTCTTGCTGCTTCAATTGCTGCATTTAAAGCAAGAAGGTTCGTTTGATCTGCAATTCCGCTAATCACATCAAGAATTTGGCTAATTTCTTTGGAACGTTCGTATAAAGACCGAACCATTTTATCCGTCTCGATTACCGATGTATAGATGGAATTCATTTGGTCGACTGTACGCACAACAGAGTTTTCGCCATCTTCAGCCTGTTGCGTAGTTTGTTTTGTAAGTTCTGTAACTTGATTGGAACTATCAGCAACGCGGATAATCCCTTGGGCAATTTCTTCTAAAGAAGCAGCATTTCGCTCAATTCTGTTCGTTTGTGTTTCCGCCCCGCTTGCCACTTGCTGAATCGCAGAAGCGATTTGTTCCGTTGCAGCTGTTGTCTGATCTGCAATTGCTGTTAATTCCTCTGAAGATGCAGTCACTTGTTCTGCCGCGTTTCTTACTTCACCAACGATATTTCGTAAGTTTAAAATCATTTCATTCATTGATTGAGCTAATTGGCCAATCTCATCTTTTGATTTTATTTCAAGCAGCTTTGCCGACAAATCTCCTTCTGCTACCATTTTCATACGTTCTACTATCTGGGAAAGTGGTTTTACAATCATGTTGGAAAGAATAATCGAAATCGCCAAGCTAAGAATAATAGAAATAATGGTGAGGGATAACATAAAAGCATGTCCTGTTTCTGTTCCATTCGCCGTTAACGAATCAAGTTCTCGGAAACCAAAAATTGCTATGATGGTAAACAATAAAATAATAACAAAAAATCCACTAATAATCTTTAATCGAATGCCTTTCATCATTCATCCTCCACTCTTTATGGTTTCTTACAGCTCTTTAAGTTGTTTTTAATGAATCACATCATTTCTGTATTTAATGGATTCTTATTTCGCCGTTCCATAGAAAATCTGTACTTATTTTGGATAATAGTAGATGTCGGATGGATAAATTGGTTCTCTACGGATATCGGTGACTTCGTTTGCTGCCCCGATAATAAAATAAGTCTTGCATCTACTTTTTCTGACAATCCAGTTTGACCAGTAGACCAGTATAAGAATTTTCCTTTTCCATCCATTGAAAAGCATTGGCATAAATCGATTACAGCGGAGATGACAATCCCTTGGACATAGAGGAAGCATGGGGAATGACTGTAATACTTTGCGATCATTCAACAGAACGAATTTGATGAATGTCCATTCCACATACTCGTTACATAGATTAATAACAGCGCGTTTTCTGTCTTGCCCCGCCATCCACCTCCTTTTAATATAAAAAACTGCCCTCTAAAATCCTAAAGAGGGCAGTTGAGTAGACAATGCACTACTTAAAAACCTTCTTGAAAAATCGCAATGATTTTTCACGGAAGGGCAACTGGCTGGCATGTCTATTGAGAATAGATTTAGCCCCTTTAGTTTTGCGTCCTACCCTTTCGAGTAGTTTGCTGATTTATATTAATTTTTGTAGAAGTTTGTTGAAACTTGTCTGATTATACTGTTACAAAATAAAATATAACAAAGCTTATAGTGAATTTTATATAGTAAAAAAGGCCTGTTTTTTGGTATATATTGATAAAATAACGAAGTTGAATAGTATTATTGTCCTGTTGGTATTTGGGATAATAGTTGTGTTTTTGCATGAACGTGTTGCAAAACGCATAACGAATGCCTCAATGCACATAAAAAAACCACCGCCTTGGAAAACATATAAATGATCAAGGGGTGGACACGGTCATGCAATTTAAACAACGAACATGCATAGATTGATGAAATGGCCTCTATTTTAGAAGCATTATTTCGGTATGACTCGCTATGGACAGAGGAGATGGTAAACAGCAGAGCAGTCAGGAATCCTATGGATTTTCTCCATCAACCGCCGCAATAGCGGGGAACGAAAAGCTGCTTTTGGCCGTGTTCTTCCTGTCTTTTTGAAAACGAGGTTTGGCCAATGGCAGCTTGGGCTTCGCCGTGATTTGGAAAAGCGCGTTTTTCAAAATCAATGAAACAAGCTTTTCCTATATCTTTTCTTTTTGTGAACCGATATGAAGATCAAATAAGGGAGGTGTTATAAAAAGAGTTAGCCGGTTTTGGCTATCTCCAAAAAGAGAATGGATACCTTGACTACATGGAGCAAATGAACACTTATTTTTTTTGCAATAACATACGCCAGTAATTCTCGATTCGTTTAAATGTGTCATCGGCACGCTGTGCAACAAAATCTCTTGCCAATTGGTAATCTATATCCCTTGGCGAGATGCCCTTCGTAGCAAATGAAAGCAGTTGTTCTTTTGCTTTTGCAAGCACTCTAGACAAATCTTCTTCATTTTGAATGCTCTCAAACATTTCTTGATAATTTTTGATGACTGATTCAATTTCTTCATGTGTATAAACCGTTTTCCCAAGTTTATTCGTCATGGACAGCTCACGGTTTTGTTGGTATGTTAAAGGAGCATTTAGTGGCCTGATTTTGGCCCGTGCTGCGATGAATCTTTCCTCTACCGATTGATGATTCATTGCTATTTTCGTATTGTGGCGGACATAATCTTGAATCAGTTGATCAAATCCTTTTTTTACATCACCGCTTAAAAACGTATCACTGAAGTGTTGAAGTGCAACTGTTGAAGAAGCCAATTCAAGATGGGCTTCATAAGAATGCTGTTGTTCTTTACTAATTCCAAAAAGGTTAATCCCTGGATATGGTGACAAACTATCTACTCCGTCCGTGATGTGTTGTAAGATGGATTCTACTTTTCTTACTTCTTCATTACTAAGTGAATCAAAGTATTTGGATTCATATAAATATTGGCTGAACACAAGCCATTGATCCCGTGGCCGATAAGAGAAAATATCAGAAGGGTCAGCATTTTCTACGTGAAAAAACTTTTCCATCGGTATGGCCATCATGCCTTGAATTTGTTTGATTTCATCCGAAATCGTAAGTTTATAGGCTTGTCCATTTCGGATGACTTCCACTTGTTGTCCGGCCAATGGATCTTTGATTTCGTATACAGACGGCTTTTTGGCACTATTTCGAGCGACTATTGCTCCGATATATCCAAGATCAATTTTCACGGTTATTCCCTCCTAGTTCTAAATAATTAGTAATTCATCCGCACAGCTTTTCTGCGCTCCAATAGTCACTAAAGTGAAAATGAGGATAAAAACTATAATGTCTTTCCTTATTTTACAAAAATTTAATTTATTTCATAAACTTTCCCTTAAAAATGGTATTCATTATTTTTATCGGTTTTTTTTATAAATAGTTAAATGATTATGATAACATCAATGGGTGCTAAAATCGGTCTTGACATTCACTCACCATTAATTACCTTATGCGGAAAGCGCGGCGCGATTAACGCTGCAATTGCTTATGCCAAACAACAAAAAAGCGGGACAAAGGAAGGGGGAGGGAGAATTTTGCCCCTCAAGTTTCCCCCTATCCTCATTGTGTGGTTTTATTTTTTTTGATTTGGATGTAACAGGTTGGAAAAACGGGAAATATAACGTCTTTGTAAAAGCAGTTTGAAAATAAATATCAGAAAAATTGTAGTTATGCTATAATTCAATTAAATTTATTTTTTTATGGAAGGATTTTGAATGAATGTTCTGAAAGTCTGTCAAGAGAGAAGGAGTAGATAATTGTGGGAACAACTTCAACTTTATTATTCAAAGAGCTTCGCACTAAAGAAGAAATTTTAGCTGGATTTTCGGTAATGAAGCATTTACGGACTCATCTTGATGAAAATTCGTATCTTGAGTTGGTGCTGGAAGCGCAGCAAAAAGAAGGATATCGATTAGTTGCTCTTTATGATCATGGCAAGATGGTGGCCATTACCGGATTTATGCCGATGATTACTTTGTACAACGGCCGCTTTATTTGGGTGTGCGATTTAGTTACAGCACCAAGTGAGCGGTCAAAGGGATATGGAGAAAAACTTTTGTCCTATGTACATCAATGGGCTGAAGAGAACGGTTATGGCATCGTCTCTCTGTCTTCTGGTTTACAGCGCGTTGACGCACATCGTTTTTATGAAGAAAAAATGCAATACGATAAAGTAAGCTACGTATTCTTGAAAAGATTATCAGAGTAACAACCAGCGGTATGAATGGCCCGTTTTGTCAATTAGTTTGGGTTATCGTCCATTTCATCATGTTCTCGATGGCAATGTATTTTTCCATGAAAAAGCGATTTCGCTTCCGTGGGCGTCAGTTGGAATTTCCATTTTTTCCGGCAATCCGGAGATATTATGGAGGATGAACATGGTTTGTATGTATTAAGGTGTTTCTAAGCTTTCGAAAGGAATAATCATAAAAGCAGGAGCTGAAAAAAATGGGCTGGATTATATTAATCGTTGGTCTGCTTCTCATGGGAGGCGTTATGGACTTTATCGCCAAAAAAAGAAACATAAATATAGATCCTGAAGAAGGGGCAAAAAATGTTTCAGATTCTGAAAGAATTTATGTAGAGACTTATATGCATGGTGCTAAACAAAATCATGACAATATTCCTTTTTTATAAACTTTCTTGAGGAAAAACGAATTTTCTTCCATCATTTGCGGCAGTGAAGGAATGTGGAATGGGTCTGATGGAAGCGTCACTTCCTAATGTTTTTGTTGCAGCAAAGGGGATGTGCAGCGAATGGATGAACTTGGAACACATCTTCATTGCTGTGTAACATTTCCCGCTCCGTTCCGCAAACTCCGATACTAGAAAGCTGAAGCGGTTTTTGCTGTTGGCTTTTCCAGGATTCGATCGCCAACCATCGCATAAGCGTTCATACTGGGTGTGTTCAATGGATGAAAGGGGTATCCCTTGTGAAGGTTACCCCGGTTTTTTTGTTATTTTTGCGTTTGCAATTGATATTGTGGTTCTAGCATTGTTCCATATTTTTCATAATTGACATGCCAAGCGAATGCTTTTTCAAGAACGTGTGGCGTATGGCCGCCGCGCTTAAGCGCTTCCTTGAAGTATTCGCGCAACTGCGGACGGTAAGACGGATGCGCGCAATTTTCAATGATAAGAGGCGCTCGTTCCATTGGCGCCAGCCCGCGAAGGTCGGCATAGCCATACTCTGTGATGATCACATCAACGTCATGTTCGGTATGGTCCACGTGTGATACGAATGGAACAATGCTGGAAATAGCCCCGTTTTTTGCAATCGATTTTGTCACGAAAATGGTAAGGCGCGCATTGCGGGCAAAGTCGCCTGAACCGCCGATGCCGTTCATCATGTTTGTGCCGCGAACATGCGTTGAATTAACATTTCCGTATATATCCGCTTCTAAGGCGGTGTTAATGGAAATGAGCCCGAGACGGCGAATGATTTCTGGATGGTTAGAAATTTCTTGAGGGCGAAGGATAAGTTTGCCCCGGTAAGCATCCAAATTGGAATACACTTGTTTCATTTTGTTCTGCGACAAAGTAATAGAACAGCCGGAAGCGAATCGGACTTTTCCCGCGTCAATGAGATCAAACATAGCATCTTGAAGAACTTCTGAATAAACTTCTAAATTAGAAAATTCTGAATCTAACAAGCCGTAAAGGACAGCGTTTGCAACAGAACCTATGCCTGCCTGAATCGGCGCCAAATGTTCGGAGAGTCTCCCGGCTGCCACTTCTTTTCGGAGAAAATGGATTAAATGGTTTGCGATCGCAGCCGTTTCCGCATCTGGAGGTACGATTGTCGATGGCGAATCAGGCTGGTTTGTCAGAACGATTCCAATAATTTTATCCTCATCCACTGGGATGCCAATCGTGCCGATTCGGTCGTCTACTTTTGTCAAAGGTATCGGATTTCGTTCGCCTTGTTTGCCGGCTTCATAAATGTCATGAAGTCCTTTCAGCGCCTTTGGCTGGACTGTGTTTAATTCGACAATAACGTGTCTGGCTTTGTTCACGAAGATCGATGAATTTCCTACGGAAGTTGAAGGAATGATCATCCCGTCTTCAGTTATTGCAATCGCTTCCACAATTGCAAAATCGATAGGATTTAATACGTCTGCACGCACTAATTCCGCCGTATGTGATAAATGTTGATCAATAAACAAAATTTCCCTTTCGTTAATTTTTTTGCGCATTACAGAATCGGCCTGGAACGGAAGACGCTTGTTGACGATTCCTGCTTCTGCCATCATTTTGTCCACGTCCGAGCCAAGTGAAGCGCCTGTATATACGTTTACTTTTAAAGGTTGTTGTTTTGCTTTCTCGATCAATGCATAAGGGACTGCTTTGGCATCGCCAGCGCGGGTAAATCCGCTCAAGCCGAGCGTCATGCCGTCTTTTATCCATGAAGCAGCTGTTTCCGCCGTTACAATTCGCTTTCTTAAACGCGGATTGGCGATGAGTTCAGAAATATGTTGATCCAATGCCTATCTCACCTCTTTGTTTTTTGAAAATATTCTAGCAATTAGCTTATCAAAAATCATTGGAAATGGAATAAAAGGGCTTTCTTTGTAACTAAAAAAGAATTTTTTATACATAAACAAGAAAAATGTGAAAATGGATAGCCGTCAGATCAACAGGGTGCAGATTGGCGAAAACAACGGAGGAAATAAAAAGAGCCCACTTTTTTGCGTGAGCTCTGTCTGAATAGAGGCATCGCCGGAAAGAAAGCGGGGGAGGCTATGGAATTAAAAGCCGAGCAGTTTCCGGAAATGGCTTGCATATGTTTGGCTGACGGGCACCCTTGAACCGTCCTTCATCATCAGCAAAAAAGTGGAGTGCGAATCGGGATGAATCTCTGCAATGTAATGAATGTTAATGATATATGAACGGTGGCAGCGAAGAAATATATCGTCAGGAAGGGAAAATTCCAGCTCTGTTAAGTTATATTTGTGGTATCCTTCACCATAACTTGATTTTACGAATGTTTTTCGGTTTTGTGCTTCTAAATAGATAACGTTTTCAAAAGGGACAGGAATCCAGCGGTCTGCTGTGCGGATTGTTAAATACGGCATGGCAAGCGCTGGCTTTCTCGGCAATATTGCAGTAACACAGCCTTTCGGGGCGCCATCGTCCAAAATTGGGACGGATATCCCAAAGTAAGGCACGCCAAAAACGCGGCTGTCTTTTTGCTCTGCAATTTTCCGTTGAATGGTCAACGCTTTGTAAGTCACCGATTCCGGTTTGATTTTGTCTCCGGGGCGGATTTTTAGATCGATCTGTTTGCTCGGCTGGTAATAAATGTAGCGTTTGTCATCAGAAATGACAAAAGACGCTTCTATCGGAAATAGTTCGTTCATCACTTTGGCGATAGAGGAAACAGTGAATGAATCCATACGATCACCCCTAGTGCACAGTCTGCCACTTTACTTCGCTGGAAGCGGGGTTCGGCGGCTTGCACGCTCTGCATACAAGCCTTCTTTGCGCACAGCTTTCATATTGGATGAGGTCGTTTGTGCATCATTATAGCATATATATTGCGCGCATATAAAGCACAGGTAAAGAAAATTGCAATAATAAAAAATTGAGAAATATTTTTAGAAAATTTTTAGTTATTATGTTTATAATTTTAGTAGACATACTATTTTATGTGAGGGGAAAGGGAAATGAACACACAATTTATCGCTGGGCATGCGCGTCTTCCGGCGGGAATGGCGGCAAAAAGCATGTATGATACGCTGACAATCACAGCGGAGATTGATAAAAAGTACGGGGTGATCGTCGATGCCTCATGTACGCTGGCGACAGAGCACGGGCGCGATTATGTCACCCGCTTGCTTAAAGGCCATTCGCTGAGGGACGGGATTGATCCCATTTTGGAGCAGTTGAATGAAGGGTATTTAGGAAAAGCGAATTCGGCGCTATGCGCAGCTCTTAAAGATTTGCACAAGCAATATTGCAAAATGCGCGCGGAAAATGCGCAATAAAAAAGCCCTCGAGGATGAACGAGGGCTTACAATGTGACGGACTCCGGGCTCCAAGCAGGAAGCGTTTTGCGAAGCGGTTTATCGACACGGTATCCAAGCGCGTATTCCGCTTGCATAATCGTATGAATTTCCCGCGTTCCTTCGTAGATGACCGGCGCTTTCGAATTGCGCAAGTAGCGTTCGACAGGATATTCGTTCGAGTAACCGTACGCGCCATGAATTTGGACGGCGTCGTCGGCCGCTTGATTGGCGAAGTCGCACGCGATCCATTTTGCGAGCGACGCTTCTCTCGTTGTGCGCCGGCCTTGATTTTTCAAAAAGCCCACTTTATAAACGAGCAAGCGGCTGATTTGCAATCCTGCTTCCATTTTCGCGATCATTTGCTGCACAAGCTGATGTCTCCCGATTTCTTTTCCAAATGTTTTGCGTTCATGGCAATATTTTATGCTTGCTTCGAGACAAGCCATGATGAGGCCGACCGCGCCAGCGGCAACGGTAAATCTTCCGTTGTCCAACGCGGACATCGCGATTTTAAATCCTTCGCCCTCTTCGCCGAGCAGATTTTCTTTCGGAACGCGAACGTTGTCGAAGAATAGCTCCCCTGTGTTGCCGGCGCGAATGCCAAGCTTTCCTTTTATCGCTTTTGATGAAAAGCCCGGCATTGTCCGTTCGACGATGAAAGCGGAGATGCCGCGGTGTTTTTTCGATTTATCGGTGTAGGCGAACACGATAAAGTGATCGGCGATGTCACAAAGGGAAATCCATGTTTTTTGCCCATTTAAGATGTAGTCATCTCCGTCGCGGACAGCAGTGGTGGAAATGCTGGCGACATCTGATCCGGCGTTTGGCTCTGTTAGCGCGAATGCGCCGATTTTTTCCCCTTTTGCTTGCGGAACAAGATATTTTTGTTTTTGTTCTTCCGTGCCCCATTGCAACAAGGTTAAGCTGTTTAAGCCAGTGTGCACGGAAACGGCGGTGCGAAACGCGGTATCCCCCCGTTCCAGCTCTTCGCAAACAATGGCGAGCGAGTTGTAATCCATGCCCATTCCCCCGTATTTTTCCGGGATGCAGACCCCCATTAGATTCAACTCGGCAAGCCGTTTCAAAATGCTTGGCTCAAAATATCCGCGCTCATCCCATTCTTTGATGTACGGCATAATTTCTTTGTCGACAAATTTGCGCACAGTGCTGCGAAGCATTTCTTGTTCTGGAGTAAAATCGAAATTCATCATCATCCATTCTCCTCCGTTTCATTCATGATTTCTTTTATAACTTCGTCATTGTGCTCTCCGGCAAGCGGAGGCGGCAGACGGTACGATACTTTTGTATCCGATAGTTTGATCGGACTTCCGACAAGCTGCAGCGGCCCGATCTTGCCATGATGCATCGTAATGACCATGTCGCGGGCCAGCGTCTGCGGATGTTGGAACAACTGCTCAAGATTTTGCACTGGTCCGCACGGTATTCCTTTTTGATCAAGTAAACGCTTCCATTCGGACCGCGTTCGCTTTTTCGTTTCCTCGTTGATTCGCTTGTTAAGCTCCTCGCGGTGGGCGACGCGGCCAGGGTTTGTTTGAAAACGCGGATCCATCCCGATCGTCGGGTCGGAAAGAAGTTCGCAAAACGCTTGAAATTGCCTGTCATTCCCGACAGCGATGACGATAGGACCGTCGCTCGCTTCATACGTTGAGTATGGAACGATGTTCGGATGTTCGTTTCCTAGCGGTGCCGGCACATTGCCGGACATTAAATAATTGGCGGCAACGTTGACGAGCGCGCTGATCGCCGAATCGAATAAAGAAAGATCAATTTTTTGCCCGCGTCCCGTTTTCATGCGGGCGAGAAGGGCCGCTTCGATAGCGATCGCCGCGTACAAACCGGTAAAGACGTCGGTAATGGCCACACCGACTTTCAGCGGTCCGGATGAAGGAGTGCCGTTAATGCTCATCCATCCGCTCATTGCTTGGATAATATAATCATATCCCGGTAAATGGCGGTACGGGCCTGTCTCGCCAAACCCGGTAATCGAGCAGTAAATAAGGCGTGGATTTAACGAGGATAGTTCATCATAGCCAAGCCCGAACTTTTCCATCGTTCCCGTTTTAAAATTGTGAATGATGACATCCGCTGTTTTGGCAAGGCGGCGGATGATTGTTTTTCCGTTTTCTTCTTTCAAATTAACGGTAATGCTGCGCTTGTTGCGATTGACTGCGGTGTAATATGCGCTCATTCCGTTTTGGAAGGGAGGCCCCCAAAATCTTGTATCATCAGATCCGCCCGGCGCTTCGACTTTAATCACGTCGGCGCCAAGGTCGCCTAAAATCATTGTGGCATAGGGACCTGCGAGGACGCGCGTCATATCTAAAATGCGCACGCCGTCTAGCGCGCCTGGCATTTGTTCACCTCCTGTCTGTGCGGATGAAAAAAGCCGGCTCCTTTTCTTCGCGAAGAAAGGAACCGGCTTTTACGACCTGAGGGAGCACTTCGGCAAAGAAGTGCTGATCAGATCGATGCAGTTCTTTATCCATATAAAATTGTCGCTTCATCATCAGGTAATGCCGTCCGCTGGCGTCAGCCGCGAAGCCGACGGGAGACGGCTGTTACATTTATTATAAAAAACTGATTAATAATTGTAAATAGTTTTTAAATTCAGAATTAAAAATTATTTACGTTATTTTTTTAATTCTTCGGCAGTGATGGTTCTTATATACCTGATAAGATGGGCGGATGATTCGGCGGATGGATATTCTCTTTCCTGCACTTCTTTCACGGCGGCAGCTTGAATTGCCGCGCTTTTTCAAGGAGAATGGTTTCTGATTTCGCCGCCTTTTTGATTGGAACGAAATGGTCTGGCTGACCCCAGCTGCGCTGAGTTTTTTATCAATGGATTCAACAGGTATATGAAGCAATTCGGAAAGTTCTTTTTTGATCGTTTCACGGACCATTGGATCTGCCGTTTCCGCGCTGAGGCGGCGGAATGATCGGTGGTGTAAAGCGATTCCGCCAATGTATAGAAAAAGTCGCTTGTCTATTTTATCATTAAATTATATGTTAGAAACGCGATTAATATATAAATGTAAGGGGAATGAGGCGTTTTTTCAAATAACGATAAGGCGAGGAAGTGATGGTGTATGTTTCATGTTCTTGTAACGTTAGATGCGAATTATATTCCACCGCTAAAAGTGTTAATGAATTCGTTATTTCGCAATAATACAAAATCTTTTTCTTTTTATCTTCTTTATTCGCGCATTCCGGAAATGGAAATAGAGTCTTTGCAGCATTTTGCCGGGCAACAAGGGCATCAACTTATTCCGATTTATGTCGATCCGCAATTGTTTGCCGACGCTCCTGTGTTTCGCCATTATACTTCGGAAATGTATTATCGTCTTGCTGCACATCAGTTTTTGCCGCAGGAGCTGGACCGCGTTTTATATCTTGATCCAGACATTGTCGCGATTAATCCGATCGATGATTTGTATGATATGGATTTTGAAGGGAATATGTTTATCGCCGCCGAGCATACCCATTCCACGAAAGTGGCGAATTTATTTAACAAATTGAGGCTGAAGACCCCAAATGCGAAGGGATACTTTAACACTGGCGTCATGCTGATGAACTTGTCATTAATGAGAAAAGAGGTACGCTTGGAAGATATTTATCAGTTTATTCGTGAGAATCGGTTTAAGCTGGTGCTTCCGGACCAAGATGTGTTAAATGGTTTATATTGGGACAAAATTAAGCCGGTTGACTGTTATCGTTATAATTACGATGCTCGTTATTACGACATGATTCAATTGTTCCCGAATCCAAAGCACGATTTGCATTGGATTCGGGAAAATACGGTGTTTATTCATTACTGCGGGAAAGATAAGCCGTGGAAAGAAAATTATAAAGGGGAACTTGGGGTGTTTTACAAGCAGTATAGCGATATTTTGGAATTGGAAGAAGAAAAAGCCTAAAAGCAGCGGCAAAAGCTGCCTTTAGGCGTTATTTTTTGCGCGCTTTGTTTTGGCGGATGCCGGCTGCTTGCGCGCGCGCCGTTTCTTCTAATTGTGCGTGATCCGCAAATTCGCTGGAATATTCCGCATCCAGTTTGTCGGATTTCAGCTGTTTCGGAACTTGCGGCAAAGTCGCTTTGTTTTTGTCACGTGTTTTTCGTCCGCGGGATCGCCCCATCCATCCATTCCTCCTAAGCGATAATGTTTCCACTTTGCAGGATGGCTCTTATGCGAAAAAGCATAATGACCATATTTTCTGTAGTTTACTTTTTCGCCGCATAGCCGCCTGCTTGGTCGGCCAATTTAAAGTCGCGGGCATACGCTATTTCTTGCGCTCTCGTTAACGCGCTTTTTGTTTTTTCGCTTTTTCGTTTTTCCGCCATTAGCTGCCCCTCACTTTTGCAAAATTTATTTATCTTAAGTTTTTCCGCCGTTTGTTCATTTTATGCATGCAAAATATAAAACGGGCTGTTTTTGGAACAGCCCGTTTATGCTTCTTTGCGCTGTTCGCCATTGATGGAAGAAGGATGGCGAAGCGTATACAGCGTATAATTATCTTTTGTAATTTCGTACAGATTGTATATATCCGCTCCGATTTGTTCAAGCAAGCTTTTTCTTGTCTCGTTTGCTGGCGTGACATACGGCAATTTTTCTGCCGCCTTAATGGAGCGGGTGTTGATTTTGCGAATGCGCATAAACACCGTTTCGATGGAAAGCTCGTAAAACAGTTCTTGAAAAAATGCCTCTTTCGCACGGCGGTTGTACCCTTGCCCGTGATACGGCTTTCCAAGCCATGTGCCTAAAAATCCGGCGTTATCTTGTATATCAAATAAGCTTATCGTGCCGATTGGATTGCCCCATTCATCTAAAACGGTGCGGGAAATAAGTTCACCGCGCTCTTCTGCTTCGATTGTTTGTTTCGTCATAAACAAAAATTCTTCGTACGAGCTCGCTTTTTGGCGCACGAAAGGGAAGACGTCCGGGTGCACCATCAGCTCGTAAAGCGCATGGCAATCTTGCAGTTCCCGTTTTTTGAGCATACTTTTCCCTCCTTAATATCGAGGGCAGTTTACTTGTGGGCGAAACCACCCTCGAAATTTTTTAATATATATTCATCAAAAAATTTCGGGGTGGGAATCGAACCCACTAGAACCAGCGGATTCCGCTGGTGGCGCACCATTTGCCTTCCCTTTGTTTCATCGGTATCTGATTGTGGGCAAAGCATCGGTTGAAGTCTTTACCATCATACACGATGATCAAGAAAAAAGAAATAGGTTTTTTATTAAATTTTTTTGTATAATTTTTTAACAATGAATCGTTACGTTGCTAATAAATCGGCCAAACTTTTCTCCAGCGTCGGGAAAGAGAAAATAAACCCAGCTTCCAGCAGTTTTTTCGGAATGACCCGCTGTCCTTCAGTAACAAGCATGCTCATTTCACCAAGGAAGGCGCGCAGTATTGTTCTTGGCACACGAAGCCAATGCGGGCGGCGAAGCACGCGGGCGGCCGTTTCGCCAAATTGTTCCATACGGACTGGAGACGGGGCGGTCATATTGATCGGTCCAGCGAGCTCCTCATGATCGATGATATAAGCGATGGCGCGGACCACATCGGCAATATGAATCCAAGAAATCCATTGCTGTCCTGAGCCGATGGGGCCGCCGATGTAAAAGCGATAAGGAAGAACCATTTTTGGAAGCGCCCCACCGCTTTTGCCAAGAACGACACCAAAGCGCGCCATTACTGTGCGAACTCCTAACAACTCTGCTTGTTGCGCTTCTTTTTCCCATTTCGCTACAGTTTGTGCGAGAAAATCGCTGCCAATCACTGGATTTTCTTCTGTGAAAGAAGCGGTAAGCGAAGTGCCGTAAATGCCGATGGCGCTCGCATTAATAAATACGCCAGGAGGGGATGGCAATGCTTTAATCCGTTCAATCATCCATTGGGTCGTGGAGACACGGCTATGAACAATGCGTTCTTTCTGCTTTTTTGTCCATCTTCTGCGGTTAATCGGTTCGCCGGCTAAATTAATCACGGCGTCAAAGGCAGGAAAATCTGTTGCGGGACGACTTTCAGGTGTGCATAACACATAGCGGATATTAGAAGAGGAAGATGGTTTAGGACGTCGCGTCAATATATAAATGGTGTGGCCTTGTGACTCAAGGTGTTCCGAAAGCGCTTTCCCGATAAATCCAGTTCCGCCGGCAATGGCGATATTCATCTCATTCCCTCCCAGTCTTGTCTTAGTTAATTATTTCGCTTTTCGTGTACCGGATTCCTTCCGTATGTTACGATAAAAAATGGAGGGAAAATCAATGGGTATCATAACAAATATAGCCGTTCAGCCAAACAGCCACGAGCGTTTTCGCGTCACGATGCAAAGAGAAAATGGAGAAATCGACGTTATTACCGTTGATCAAGACGTGCTGCTGCAATTCCGCCTGAAAAAAGGAATGAAGATCGATGAGGAACTCTTACAGGAAATAGTATATGCCGATCAAGTCAAAAAAACGTATAATCAGGCTTTACATTTTTTATCGCACCGCATGCGGTCTGAACACGAGGTAATCCATCATTTGGCGAAAAAAGGCGCGCCTGAAGATGTGATTGCAAAAGTGTTGCATAAACTGCGCGAGAACAAATATGTTGATGATCGCGAATTTGCGTTTGCTTATGTTCGGACGCAAAAACAAACGACTGCAAAAGGTCCGTATGTTATTCGCAAAGAACTTGAAAAGTTAGGAGTTGCGGCGGAATGGATTGAGCAAAGCATCGCGATGTATTCATTTGACGAACAAGTGAAAACAGCGCGATTGCTTTGCGAAAAAGCCAGAAAACAACGGGCAAAACAGTCTTTGCGGCAATGGAAATATCAGGTTGAGCAGCTTTTATATCGAAAAGGATTCCCGCAGGAAGTCATCGATCAGGTGCTGTCGCCAGAACGGGATGCAAAGGAAGAGCAGGAGTGGGAAGCTTTAGAGTATCAAGGAAGGAAAGCGCACCGCCGCTATGAAAAATACGATGGCCCGGTGTACGAGCAAAAAATGAAGCAGGCTCTGTACCGGAAAGGTTTCCCGCTGGAGATGATCGAGCAATTTTTAAACAAATTAAAGGAAGAGAAGGATTAAGATAAAATCATTTCGTTTTGCCCATGTTCTAATGCGATAATTTGTTTTGCTATTTCTTTAGGAGAACGAAGCCGCAAACGATCTTTTATATGATCCGATCCATGCCAGAATGGGGTGTCCATACCTCCCATGTACACAGCGGTAACCGAAATATTCGTTCCTTCCAGCTCTTTAGTCAAGCTTTCGCTAAAGCCGCGAATCGCGAATTTTGTCGCGGCATAGACGGATTCGCTCACTTTGCCGCGTAAGCCGGCAGTCGAAATAATATTGATAATTTTTGCTTTCGGCATCGTCAGAAAATATGGCAAAAACGCTTTCGTCATATAAATGGTCCCATTGACGTTCGTTTGAATCATATCGTCAATTTGTTGCACGGAAAGCGAAGAAAGCGGCCCGAAATGACCGATGCCAGCGTTATTCACAAGACACGTAACACGATGATGTTTCGCGAGCATATCGACTGTGTTAACAACATCTTCGTAACGGCGGATATCAAGGGAATAGGCAAACGCTTTTCCGCCAAGCTGATTGATTTCCTGCACTACGTCTAAAAGAGGGGATATCCGTCTGCCAAGGGCGATGACAGTATGGCCTTGCCCGGCATATTGCAATGCCAATTCTTTCCCTAACCCTGTACCGGCCCCGGTAATAGCAATAACATCCATTGGCTGTCTCTCCATTCTGTTGGATTGTCGTTTTTATCATATAATAAAACCAAAGGGGGAACAATGATGAAAACTCTAGGAGAACAAAAGCGTTATAGTGAAATGACGGAACAAGAATTGCATCAAGAAATCGCGGCATTAACGGAAAAAGCGCGCAAAGCGGAACAAATGGGGATGGTGAATGAATACGCCGTATATGAAAGAAAAATCGCGATGGCAAAAGCGTATTTGCTTGACCCCAATGATTTTCAGCCGGGCGAAATATATGAGATCGAGGGAGATCCGGGAGAATATTTTAAAGTGCGCTATTTGAAAGGAGTATTTGCTTGGGGATACCGGCTGAAAGGAAACGGGGAAGAAGAAGCGCTGCCGATTTCGTTGTTGAAAAAGCCGAAATTGTCGTAAAAAGAACCTAGAGAATAAAGGAATTCTCTAGGTCCGATTCGCTACGAGCGTTTCCGCGTTTCACGCTCAAGGATAATTAAGTTAAGCGCTTGTTGGGTTTCACCGTTCACTTGCGAGTAGGCGTGTTTTGGATTCGCCCATGGCTGCTGGAAAGGGTTGGAGTATAAGTTATCATAAAACATTTTGCGCGGATGATGACCCATGGCAGAACACCTCGCAATGTTTAAAAGTTTTCGTCTCGTTTGCCGGAAGCGTGCATGCGTTCTTGCGGATGGGTGTTAGTCGTGCCGTTTGCCCGTTTTGAAGCGTACTCCGCTTTTGCGCGAGGTTCGCCTTCAAATTTGTTATTGTTTTGGTTTGGAAAGTTGCGTTCTTTATTCCGCATCGCACATTCCCCCATTTGCAATTGCTCGTGTTGGCAGCCAACACGTATTTTTATTATGAGGTTGTTTTGCCATCTTAATGTTTTGAAATTGTTGGCATGAGAGGTGAAAAAATGATGATGAACGAATATTTTGAACGGCTGACGAATTATTTGCTCGAGAAAAATCCAGCCCTTGCTTATGCCCAAGCAAGAACGTGGGTCGAATTATTATGGGAAGATTTCGAAACGACATATGCCCGCGCCGGACATGAGTATAGAGGCAAAGAGATGACGGAAAGGGTGGTGCGCCAATGGATAGACCGGTATGGAGCAACATTGCATGAATTTCAAGCGACAAATCCGAAATATAAACATTTGCTAAATCGCAATGATTATTTAAAACATTGACAATAGGCGGCTGTTTCAAAACAACCGCCTATTTTTATCAGTTTGGAATGAGATCCAGTTTTTTTCGCAATTTTCCTTCGCTGAAAATCCAGCCGGTATACGAACTGACAATATTTAAATCGCGGTCCAGCTGCACCGCGGCGACGAATGGATAATAGCCTTTGCTGCGATAGCGCAAATCCGTAAACCGCACTTCATAATGATTATTATATTCACGGAGCTCCCACCGGTAGACGGGGGAAAAGGACAAAAAGGCGGCAACATTTTCGTCCTTTTTCGCCGCTTCGATGACAGGGTCATCAGGAAGCGGACATTTTTTAAATTGGTCTAGTATATGAATATGGCCGTTTTTGGCAAATCCCACGTAAAAGCGGTCTTTCGCGGTAATCGCTAAATGCCATTTACGGAAACGAAATGTCGGGACGGTAATAATGCATTCGACATTTGGAATTTTTGCATGAACAGCATGTTTAATCTTCGCCTGCTGGCGGAATCGTATGATGTAATAAATGGCGATGATTGCGTAAATCGTTAAAAAGGTGTAACCAGGATGGGTTCCGAGAAACAATAAGCCGATGCCAATTAAATGTAAAGCAAAAATGACCGGGTCAAATGTGTTAATGACGCCAAGCGCGATCCATTTTTTTGTAAACGGGCGCAGCGCTTGCGTGCCGTAGGCGTTGAAAATGTCGACAAACACGTGAACAGCAACGGAAATGAATGTCCATAGCCATAAGTGAAATACATTGACGTTTGGATAAAAGAAAACGATGATGCCCGTAATGAATAACGGCCATAGCCATACGGCGGGAAGCGAGTGGGTAATTCCGCGATGGTTGCGGATATATTTTGCGTTGTTTCGCAATTTTAAAACCGTATCGATATCCGGCGCTTGGGAGCCGGCTAATGTTCCGATCAGCACAGCGTGTGACAAAAAGGGATCATGTGCGACAGCAGGATCCAATGTGGAAATGCTGCCTAGCGCTACCCCCATCAAAATGTGCGTGCCTGTATCCAATTGCAGTAAGCCTCCTTTGTTTGCCTCATCCAATTAGTATGTCCCGGTTAAACGATCGAGAATGAAAAACGAAGAATTTCTTTGTATTGTCAGTGTAACATATTCCGCATTTGTTCGCGAGGAGAGGGTAATCTAAAATTCCGAAAAGGAACGATGGCTTGAAAGATGATAAATCAGTTTTTTGTTGCTTATGGAATAGTTCAATAATCCTTTAACAAAACTGTGTCATTTTCAATCAAGTATAGATATGCTATTCTTTGATAAGAATATTCGTGTAGGTGGTTAGGGTGATGAATGTTGAAAAATGAAGAATTAATTCGGTTTGGTGTTTCATTTCCGGCCTCGTTGCTCGAACAATTTGATCAATACATAAAAGAACAAGGATATACAAACCGTTCAGAAGCGATAAGAGATTTGGCGCGAAAAGCTATAATTGAACCTTCCAGGCTTAATCCCGACGATAATGTCGCCGGAGTCATTATTATGGTTTATAATCATCACATTAGTGATTTGCCAATTTTTCTAAAGAATGTACAGCATGAGTTCCACCATGATATTATTTCGACCATGCATATTCATTTAAATCACACTCAATGCCTTGAGGTGGTTGTTGTTCGAGGAAAGCTAGTAAATCTCCGTTCACTTCATCAACAAATACAGGTGCAAAAAGGCGTGTTTTATGCTGAGATGTCTGTCACATATTTAGATGACTCGCTTCCTGGCGATCAACTTTAAGCAATCGTCCTTAACAAAGGATGATTGCTTTTTTTTAAGTTTTTAATTTTTTTTGAAAACATGGAATCACAAATTGAAATGAAAGCGCTTTTGTGCTATGTTTTAGAAGAAACGTGCTACGCTTTGAATATTTGAAATGGGAGGGGATAAATGTGTGGAAAAAAGGATGGAGATGGGCTGTGATTGGAGCTTTATCGCTTCTGGCTTTATCCGGTTGTTCTTCTTCAGATACTAAAAACACAGAGAATGTTAATGTTAACGAGTTAGTGTTGGCAGTAGGTGGAGAACCAGAAGAAGGATTCGACCCGACAACCGGTTGGGGACACTACGGTTCCCCGTTGTTTCAAAGCACCTTGCTCAAGAGAGACAAACATTTGAATATTGTGAATGATCTGGCCACTGATTGCGATATTAGCGAAGATGGGAAGGTTTGGACTGTTCAGCTACGTAAAGATGTCAAATTTTCCGATGGAAAACCTCTGACAGCCGAAGATGTGAAGTTTACATTTGATACTGCTGCGAAAAACGCTTCTGTCATTGATTTGACGAATTTAAAGGAAGTAAAAGTGATAAATGATTATACAGTCACTTTTACATTAAAGGAACCACAGTCCACATTTCTCTATACGCTTGTCACGCTGGGAATCGTTCCAAAACATGCTTATGGAAAAGACTACGCGGAACACCCAATCGGTTCCGGACCATACAAGCTTGTGCAATGGGATAAAGGTCAGCAGGTTATCGTTGAAGCGAATCCTGAATATTACGGAAAAAAACCTTATTTTAAAAAGATTACTTTTCTTTTTTTGAACGAGGATGCCGCATTCGCTGCAGCAAAAGCAAAAGAAATAGATGTTGCCTATATACCTTCTGCTTTCAGTAAACAAAAAGTTCCAGGCATGCGTCTTGAAGCGATCAAAACCGTAGACAACCGTGGTATTATGTTTCCTTTCGTTCCTTCTGGCGATAAAACGAAAGACGGCTATCCAATCGGGAACGATGTGACGGCGGATATCGCCATTCGAAAAGCAATCAATGTAGCCGTCGATCGTAAAGCATTGGTTGAAGGGGTATTAGAAGGTTACGGAACCCCTGCGTATACAGCTGTTGACGGTCTGCCATGGTGGAACGAACAGACGGTGTTCCAGGATGGGGATATTGAGGAGGCCAAAAAAATCCTTTCCGATGCTGGATGGAAAGATCGCGATGGTGATGGAATTGTAGAAAAAGGTTCCTTAAAGGCTGAGTTTACATTACTTTACCCTTCTGATGATGTTACACGGCAATCATTGGCACTGGCGGTTGCAGATATGGTCAAACCGATTGGGATAAAAATCCATGTAGAAGGAAAAAGCTGGGATGACATAAAAAAACTGATGCATTCCAATGCCGTGCTTTTCGGTTTTGGCAGTCATGATCCGACGGAAATGTTCAACTTATACAGCAGTTCTTATCAAGGAGTTGATTATTATAATCCGGGTTTTTACAGTAATCCGGTTGTTGACAAATGGTTCGATAAAGCGCTGAAAGCAAAAACCGAGAAAGAAGCACTTGAATATTGGAAGAAGGCACAATGGGACGGAAAAACAGGATTGAGTGCTCTGGGGGATGCTCCTTATGCATGGCTAGTGAATATCGATCATTTGTACTTAGTAAATGAACGTCTGGATATCGGAGAGCAACCTATCCATCCTCATGGTCATGGCTGGCCGATTACAAGTAATATCGAAGAGTGGAAATGGACGGAACAAAAGAAATGAGGGTTTTATTATGCAGCTTCGTTGGATTCGTTTTTTAGTAATGAAAGTACTTCGCCTTGCCAGTTTGTTAATAGCTGTAAGCGTAATATCGTTTTGGCTAGTCAGCTTATCGCCTGTGGATCCGATCCAAGCATATATTGGTGCAGATATGCTGAGAGTAGGAACTGAACAACGCCAGGCGATCGCTTCTTATTGGGGGCTTGACCTTCCTCCTATGGAACGTTTTATCCGTTGGGCTGCCGCGTTGCTTCATGGCGATTTAGGCACTTCTATGATTTATCGTCAGCCTGTTGCAGAAGTGATTCATGAGCGATTTTCGAACTCTTTTTGGTTAATGGCATCATCTTGGATTTTATCGGGGATCATCGGATTTGTTTCCGGTGTTATTGCGGCAATGAAAAAAGATACTTGGGTCGACAAAATGATTACATGGTATTGCTATACATTAGTCTCAACACCAACATTTTGGATAGGATTAATGTTGTTAATCATTTTTTCAGTATGGCTCGGATGGTTGCCGGTTGGACTCGGTGTACCGGCAGGTGTGCTTGCAGAACAGGTAACTATTGAAGATAGACTTCGTCATATGGTGCTTCCTATGTTGACGCTCAGTATAGTTGGCATTGCCCCGATCGCTTTGCATACTAGGCAAAAATTAATTGACGTGCTGACTAGCGAATATGTGCGATTTGCAATCGCAAGGGGAGAACAGGGATTAGGGCTTGTTTTAAGGCATGGTTTGAGAAACATCGCCCTCCCTGCCATCAGCTTACAATTTGCTTCTTTTAGTGAATTATTTGGCGGAGCAGTATTGGCGGAACAGGTTTTTTCGTATCCTGGGCTTGGACAAGCAACCGTAGAGGCAGGTCTTCGGGGAGATGTCCCTTTGTTATTGGGGCTTGTTTTGTTCAGCACACTATTTGTATTTATCGGGAACGGGCTTGCTGATTTCCTTTATCAAATAGTTGATCCCCGCCTCCGTGGAGGAGGTAAAGCATGATGATGGAGCGAAAAATCAAGCGGTTTACGAAATGGAAATTCCCGATTTATTTGAACCGAAGGCAGCGCGCATTATTGTCTGTTTTTTTTGCGGTTTGTTTGCTTGTTGCCGTTGGAATCGGAGGGACTCTTTTAGAATCACGCGCGATCTCTACAAGTTTAACGGAACGAAATGTTCCTCCATCGTTTGAACATCCGTTTGGTACTGATTGGCTGGGCCGCGATATGTTTGCCCGCACGATTTCAGGACTTGTTTTAAGCATCCAAGTGGGTTTGATCGGTGCGGCAAGCAGTGTGCTCATTGCTCTTAGCCTTGGGTTGGCAGCCGCGACATGGGGAAGAACAGCGGATCGAATTATTTCATGGCTCATCGATTTATTTTTAAGCCTTCCACATTTAGTAACCATGATTTTAATCGCATTCGTTAGCGGCGGAGGAATGAAAGGTGTCGTTTTAGGGGTTGCGCTAACTCATTGGACAAGCTTGGCGCGAGTCATTCGGGCGGAAGTCCTGCAGCTTAAATCGGCAGAATTTGTCCAGGTTTCTCGCCGTTTAGGAAAATCTAGATGGTGGGTAGCGTCTCGGCACATTTTCCCGCACCTTATTCCTCAGTTATTGGTTGGCTTGTTGCTTTTGTTCCCGCATGCCATATTACATGAAGCATCTATTACATTTCTCGGTCTTGGCTTATCACCACACCAACCTGCGATCGGCATCATTTTATCCGAGTCGATGCGTTATTTGTCAACAGGCATGTGGTGGCTGACGGTACTTCCAGGATTAGCATTGTTAACCGTTGTTAGGGCTTTTGACCGAATCGGCGATCATTTGCATCTAATGCTCGATCCGCATCGCTCACAGGAATAGCTTGATTTTAAAAAGGGGAGGAACGCTTGCATTGGCCATCTTAGAAGTAGAAAATTTGTCTGTTTCATTTTTGCGGTATACTGGCATGTTCAAACAGCAGACCATTCGGGTAATCGAAGACCTACACTTGTCTATTAATAAAGGAGAAATGATGGCGGTTGTCGGGGCAAGCGGCTCAGGAAAAAGCTTGCTTGCCCATGCCATTTTAGGCATTCTTCCAGAAAATGCCCAAATGTCGGGAATGATCCGGTATTGCGGGGAAACGCTTGATCCGGTTAAACAAGCTGCTTTACGAGGACGAGAAATTGCTTTTGTTCCTCAATCTGTTAACTCCCTTGATCCGCTAATGCGGGTAGGGGCACAAGTAAGAATGACCGCAAAAGGCAAAGACCCAATAGCAAAGCAGCGCGAAGTGTTTCAACGCTACCGTTTGCCCGAAAACGTTGAACGAATGTATCCGTTTCAATTATCAGGGGGAATGGCGCGAAAGGTGTTATTAGCTACTGCAACAGTAAGTGATGCTCAGGTGATTGTTGCTGATGAACCTACTTCAGGCATGCATGCGGATGATGTTAAAGAAGCGTTACAGCAATTGAAGAAGCTTACAAATCAAGGTTGTGCCGTACTCCTTATTACCCATGATGTGGAAGCCGCATTAGAAACTGCACATCGAGTCGCCGTCTTCTTTGCGGGAACCATTGTAGAAATTGCCCCTTCTGCTGATTTTTCCGGGGATGGAGAACGGCTCAGACATCCATACAGCCGGGCATTATGGAGTGCATTGCCCCAAAATAAATTCATGCCGATCTCTGGAGTTCAGCCCCATCCCAATGAAGTTCGTGAGGGCTGTTTGTTCGCAGAGCACTGTCCGTTAACAACCATAGATTGTAAAAATAAAAGGCCGGAAATGCGTGAATTGCGTGAAGGGATGGTGCGATGCCATCATGCTACTTGAAGGCAAAGATCTTAGTTTTCGTTATCATCATGGTCCTTGGCTATTTCGAGAAATCGATGTGGCGATTCGCTCAGGTGAAGTCGTTGGATTGCTTGGGCAGAACGGGTGCGGCAAAACAACGCTTGGGCGCATTTTGGCAGGGTATGACAATCCAATCAAAGGCAAAGTTTTAATGAACGGGCTTCCGTTACCCCGCCACGGATACTGTCCGGTGCAAATGATATTTCAACATCCTGAACGGGCAGTAAATCCCCGCTGGCGCCTGTCCAAAACGATTACCGAGGGATGGGTGCCAGATAACGATTTATTAGAAAAATTCAATGTTCGAAAAGAATGGCTGGACCGGTGGCCAAACGAACTATCCGGCGGTGAGCTGCAACGAATTTGCATTGTTCGCGCATTAGGCCCTCAAACCCGTTTTCTTATAGCTGATGAAATAACTGCGATGTTAGATGCAATTACACAAGCGCGGATATTTCATTCCTTACTTCAAATTGTGAGGGAACGAAATCTGGGGATGCTCGTCATTAGCCATGACCGTCATTTGATAAAGCGGATTTGCGACAGGATCATTTTTTGGGAAAATTTAGTGCATTGACGTTCTTCACCCGTTTTTCTCTTTGTGGTTATGAATCATAAAATATGTATATTGTTTTTTTTAACATTTTTTCGCGAAGCTTCCTCCTCCAAGCGGAACAAAGGTGGGAGAAGTCCATATCGCTTTCATGATATGCCGCAGAGGGAGAATAACAGCGAAATGAGGCTGTCCGCAAAAGGGCGTTTTACCGGCCTTTTGCGACAGCCTCTTGAAAAGTTTTATTCGTCGTTAAGCCTTTTTCCAATTTCTTTTAATGCGGAAAGAATGAAGCGGATTGCCCGGTTGATGTCAGGATCATTCAGCGATTTGAAAAGATCGAAAATGCCAATTTTTCCCTCTGTCTCTTTCGTGTGTTTATACGCTTCGGCAACACCAGAAGTGGTGCTTTCCAATAATTTAGCCGTTAATTGCGGATCGAGATTGGCAAGCAGCTGCGCCATTCCGATCACATGATTAATGACTGTTGTCACCGGTTTGCGGTTTGCTTGGCCGATGACGATTTTCGCGATGTCCTCTCTCGCTTTCAACATCGCGTTTACTGCTTCGAGAATGCCGCTATGATGGAGTTCTTCCATAATAGCAAGCAGCTCAGCGATGGCTTCTTCTTTTTCCGTTAGCGAAGTTTTTAGTTCTTCAATTGCTTTTTCCCGCTTTTCTTCTTCAGTGAGCGTTTGTTTTTGAATGGCAGTAATCGGTTTAGCCACGCGGCTCTGCCTCCTTCCATTCATCCGTTAGAGGAACGTAATCCGGGCGCCGCCATTTTCGTTCGACTTCAACGCCTTTACGAGGATTCCGCTTTTTAAAGCGCGGATTTGTGCGTGGAAGCGGAGGCGTGCCCTCGACTTCTAACACTTGCATCCGTACTTTTGTTTGTTTGAATGCCGGCGTGTTGGTGCGATGGTCCGTCGCAGGGCCGGTAAGGATGTTAATGGCGCTTTCGTTCGTCGCCGAGTGCATTGGCAGGAACAATTCTTTTCCTTTGACGCGGTCTGTGACGAGCACGCGCACTTTCACGTGGCCGAATGGCGATTCTAAACGAACGAGCGAGCCGTCTTTGATGCCGCGTTCTTTCGCAAGTTCCGGCGATACTTCGACGAACACTTCCGGGAATTTTTTCAGAATGCCTTGCGATTTGTATGTTAAATTTCCTTCATGGAAATGTTCAAGCAACCGCCCGTTATTGACAAGCAAGTCATATTCTTCCGGATATTCTGTCGGTTGCACCCAATCGGCAAGCGCAAAGCGTGCTTTTCCATCCGGGAAGTTGAAGCGTTCTTTATAAAGAATTGGTGTATGCGCACCGTCATAGCTGCCCCAGCAGAGGCTGTTCCATCCTTCCAAGTTTTCATATTGCGCTTGCGAGAATAGTGGCGCGAGGCTTGCAATTTCATCCATAATTTCTTTTGGACCGGCGTAGTTCCAATCAGCGCCCAGCCGTTTTGCAATTTCTTGAATAATCCACCAGTCCGGCTTTGAATCACCAAGCGGCTCAAGCGCTTGGTAAAAACGTTGAATGCGGCGTTCCGTATTGGTAAACGTTCCTTCTTTTTCTAAGCTTGGTGCTGCTGGCAAAACAACATCAGCAAACTGAGCTGTTTTCGATAGGAAAATGTCTTGTACTACTAAGAAGTCTAATTCGGAAAGCACTTTTTGGACATGATTGGCGTTGCAGTCGACAAACGCCATATCTTCACCGACGATATACATTGCTTTTAATTTTCCTTGTTCAGCAGCCTCAATCATTTGAATGTTGTCAAGCCCTGGTTTTCCATCGATGCGGACACCGTATGCTTTTTCAAATTTAGCCCGCGCGATGTCATCTGTAATATGTTGGTATCCTGGGAGCCAGCCAGGGAGCGAGCCCATATCACAAGCGCCTTGCACATTGTTATGACCGCGCAGCGGGAACGCTCCGGCGCCTGGGCGGCCGTAGTTGCCGGTTGCGAGCAATAAGTTCGAGATGGCTGCAGATGTATCGCTTCCTCCCGTGTTTTGCGTGACGCCCATTCCCCAGAGGACGCACGTGCCATCCGCTTCATGGATCATTTCAGCGATGCGAATCAAGTCTTCTTTCGCAACTCCTGTTACTTCTTCTGCGTAATCGAGCGTATATTTTTCAAGCACTTGTTTGAATTCGTCGAAGAAATGAACGCGTTCGCGAATGAATTTTTCGTCGTGCCATCCTTGGTCGATGATATATTTCGTGACCGCCATCAACCATACTTGGTCAGTGCCTTGTTTTGGTCTGATAAATAGATCGGCGCGTTCTGCCATTTCGTTTTTGCGCAAGTCGGCAACAATTAGTTTTTGGCCGAACAGTTTGTGGGCGCGTTTGACGCGGGTCGCTAAAACAGGGTGACCTTCTGCTGGGTTAGCACCGATAATAATGACAAGCCCAGCTGATGCGATATCATGAATCGTTCCGGAATCGCCGCCCATTCCTACTGTGCGGAACAATCCGTCGGTTGCCGGAGATTGGCAATAGCGTGAACAGTTGTCGACATTGTTCGTTTCAAACACTTGCCGGGCCAATTTTTGCATTAAATAGTTTTCTTCATTAGATATTTTTGATGATGAAATAAAGCCAATGGCATTGCCGCCGTATTTTTGCTTAATTTCGCCAAGTTTTTCCGCAACAAGCGAAAGCGCTTCTTCCCACGTTGACTCTACAAACGTATCGCCTTTGCGGATGAGCGGTTTTGTAAGGCGTGCTTCGCTGTTGACGAAATCCCAGCCGAATTTTCCTTTAACACATGTGGAAATCGCATTGACCGGCGCTTCGGAGACAGGCTGGATTTTCAAAATCTTCCGTCCTTTTGTCCAGACTTCAAACGAACAGCCAACACCGCAGAACGTGCAAACCGTTTTCGTCTTTTTGATGCGCTGTTCCCGCATCGCCGCTTCGATTTCGGAAACGGCAAAAATGCTCGTGTAGTTCGGCTCCACTTCTTTGACAAAATCGATCATCGGATTTAAGATTTCTTGGTCTAATCCAGTCATAAACCCGGCTTCGCCTAGCATCGATTTTTCCATTAACGCATTGCATGGACAAACGGTGACGCACTGTCCACAGCTGACACAGGAAGATTCATTGATCGGAACACCGTTGTCCCATATGACGCGAGGACGTTCCGCCTCCCAGTCGATCGATAACGTTTCGTTTACTTGCAAGTTTTGACATACTTCGACACATTGTCCGCAGGCGATGCATTGGTTTGGATCATAACGATAGAACGGATGGGACATATCGACTTCCGATGGATCTACTTTTGGGCGATATGGATACGACTGGTGCTCAATTCCCATCAATTCCGCCGTATTATGCAGTTTGCAGTTTCCGTTATTGTTGTCACATACAGTGCAATATAATAAGTGGTTTTCTAGAATGCGGTCCATTGCTTCCTTTTGCGCTGCTTTCGCCCGTGCTGAAGCGAGTTCGACATTCATCCCGTTTTCTGCAGGGGTCGAACAGGCGCGCACTAATTTTCCGTCTACCTCGACGATGCACGTATCACAGGTCTGAATGGCTCCAAGTTCAGGAGTATAGCAAACTTGCGGATGCGGAATGCCGTTTTCGTTAACGACTTCTAAAATCGTCATTCCTTGTTTGGCATTGTAATCCGTTCCGTTTATTGTAATCGTTATCAACTGTTCGTTCATGCTTAAACCAAACCTCCTTATCATTAAAATAAAAACTCCACCATGAATGCAGATTATGCAAATCATGGTGGAGTAGTTTTTTAGCATGCGATGCTAAAATAACCAATCCATCTTCCCAAGGTAGACTAGTAGAAAAATAACAAGGAAATTTTATTTTCCTTATTACTTTTCCACTATGATTAATAATTATTTTTAATTTTTCATTATAATTATAAGTGCAATCATAATTATAGTACTGTGTTGTTTATAAAACAAGAAGAAAAAATTTATATTTTTCGAAAATCTGCGATGGAGAGGAGCTTTTCCATGTCGAGAAAAGAAGCGGCATTTAACGATTTGGTGAGAAAAGTCCGCAAACAACTGTTTGGAAAAGGACCGGAACGGATTAAAACGTATTTCATCGACAATCTCGCTGTTACCATATTGCAAGGAAATTTAACGCCGACGGAAAAATTTATTGCGAGATCGCCAGAAGGAAAAGAGATGGTGCATACCGCCCGCACGCGGATGATACAAGAAGTATATGCGCAAAAAGTGCCGGAAGGTCTTGAGGAACTGGCAGGGTCCAAACTGCTCTATTTATTTAACGATATTAAGGTGGAAGAAGATATTGCTGTCTCTGTATTTATATTTGAAAAACCAATTAAAGAACATTAAAAGAAGGGAAGACTATAAAAAATTCAGTATTGTTTTATAATTCGTTTTCATGGTATCCTAAAAGCAGGCTTTATATGTTTGATATATTTTATACGGTAGGAAGCTTAGCTATGCAATAGCGAATGATGCCGTTGTTAGTTAAGTTTCCTTGTCGTGTGCAATTAGCGCGTTGGTTTTGTCACAGAAATGCTGTGTCGAAACTACCGCCACTTCTCTATGTACGCGAAGGAATAGTATGCCTTCGTCATAGAAATGTGGCGGTTTTTCTTTTGGTGAGTCCGGAAACGGGGGTGATTTGATGGAGCCGTCAGTGATGCGGCAGCAAAAAATCATTAAGTATCGCAACGAACATTTTGAACAGATCGATGATGAAATCGCTGTGGAATTTCCGCTTACTATTGTTGTTGATGGACAGGAATTTGCGACAATGGTATGCACGCCGACCCATTTAGAAGAGTTGGTTATCGGATTTTTGGCTTCAGAAGGGCTGATCCGTTCTAGCCAAGAGATAAAGGCGATATCTGTGGATGAACATCGCGGTTTTGCCTACATCGAGCTTGTCACAAAACAGTCCATCCAAAAAGAATTTTACGCAAAACGGTTTATCGGATCGTGCTGTGGAAAAAGCAGACAATTTTACTTTTATAATGATATGAAAACGGCAAAAACGATTGTACACAGCACGAGTGTTCATGTGGAACAATGTTTTCGCTTAATGCGGTCGTTGCAAGAAAGATCGACTGATTTTCAAGCGACTGGCGGCATTCATAACGCAGCGCTTTGCACACCGGATGAACTTGTCATCGTTCGCTCTGACATTGGCAGACATAATACGTTAGACAAAATTTACGGATATTGTTTGCAGTACGACTTGCCGTTATCGGACAAATTGATCGTGTTTAGCGGAAGAGTGTCGTCGGAAGTGTTGTTAAAAGTTTCGAAAATGGGGATAGGCATTATTTTATCGAAATCCGCGCCAACGACACTGGCACTCGAATTAGCGAACGATTTAGGCATTACCGTTGTTGGGTTTATTCGGGGCAATACGTTTAACGTATATACACATCCCAATAAAATAATAGGATTACAAGAAAAAACATTACCGTCTAATCTTTAAGGCAAATGGGGGATCAAGACCATGGCTTATCGCAATCCATCACAAATCGCACAAATCACGATTGAAACAGGAACGCGTAAAGCGAATTTGCCGGTATTATCGCAATTTATTCTTGGTTTTTTGGCAGGGGCGTTTATTGCGCTTGGTTTTTTATTGGACATTCGCGTGATTGCTAATGTTCCGAAAGAATGGGGAAGCTTTGCCAATTTTTTAGGTGCTGCGGTGTTCCCGCTAGGGCTTGTGCTTGTCATTATTGCTGGCGGAGAATTGCTGACGGGAAACATGATGTCGATGACATTGGCGGCGCTGGCGAGAACCATTACGGTTAGAAAACTGGTGCAAGGCTGGTTTTGGGTAACCGTTAGCAATTTTCTTGGCGCTGTGTTTGTTGCCTATATGTTTGGGCATGTTGCCGGTTTAACAGCAGAAGGTCCGTTTTTAGCCAAAACGGTTGCCATTGCTGAGGCGAAACTTCATGACACATTTATACAAGCGTTTGTTTCCGGAATTGGCTGCAACTGGCTTGTGACGTTAGCGGTTTGGTTATCGTATGGAGCGGAAGATATTGGCGGAAAAATACTGGCGATTTGGTTTCCAGTCATGGCGTTTGTAGCGATTGGTTTTCAGCACGTCGTTGCAAATATGTTCGTCATTCCTGCCGCGATCTTTGCAGGCCATGCGACATGGGCGGATTGGTTCCGCAATTTCGTTCCCGTCTTTTTAGGCAATGCGGTCGGCGGAAGTGTGTTTGTCGCGCTATTGTATTGGATTGTGTATGTGAAAGATCAAGCGAAGCAAAGCGTCGCCCGCGTTAAAGTCGTCCAAAAAGAGGCAAGATAATGAACGGAACGCCTGATTTTGCTCTCTCTTCGGCAAAATCAGGCATTTTTTTGCAAACAATGATATAATAAAACGTACATACTGACATCTGGAGGAAACAACGTGAAAGAGCAAATGTTGCTTGAAGGGTTCGCGGTGGAAGACTTTCAACGCGATTTAATCGGCTGGTTTGAAAAAGAACAGCGTGACCTGCCGTGGCGCAAAGATAATGACCCGTATAAAGTATGGGTGTCGGAAATTATGCTTCAGCAAACAAAAGTAGACACCGTCATTCCATATTTTAATAAATTTATCGAGCAGTTTCCGACGCTGGAAGCACTGGCGGAAGCGGACGAAGAAGAAGTGATGAAAGCGTGGGAGGGGCTCGGTTACTACTCGCGGATTCGCAATTTGCATGCGGCAGTAAAAGAAGTGAAAGAACAATATGGCGGGAAAATTCCCGACAATCCGGAACAGTTTTCCAAGTTAAAAGGAGTTGGCCCATATACGACAGGAGCGGTATTAAGCATCGCCTATGGCATTCCAGAACCGGCTGTGGACGGCAACGTCATGCGTGTGCTGTCACGGATTTTCCTCGTATGGGACGATATTTCCAAAACGGGAACAAGAAAATTGTTTGAAGCGATTGTCCGAAACATTATTTCAAAAGAAAATCCATCCTATTTCAACCAAGCGCTGATGGAGCTTGGCGCGCTTATTTGCGTGCCGCGCAATCCGGCTTGCCTTCTTTGCCCTGTACAAGCGCATTGTCGGGCGTTTCACGAAGGGGTGCAGGCGGAGCTTCCGGTAAAAACGAAAAAAGCGAACGTCAAGCAAGTGGCGATTGCCGTCGCAGTGTTGAAAGATGAGCATGGAAAAGTATTGATCCATAAGCGGGATGGCACTGGTTTGCTAGCGAATTTATGGGAATTTCCGAACTGCGAAGTAGTTCATTCGCAAGAAAATCCGGAAAGACAATTGGAAAAATTTCTGAAAGAAGAATACGGGGCAACGGTCCGGATTGGGAATTCTTTTACGGCTTTAGAGCATGTGTTTTCTCATTTAGTTTGGAAGATTACTGTTTATGATGGCAAAATCATTGGTGATGTGGCGGAAACAGAACAGCTGAAACTCGTTGATGAACAAGAAATTGGCTTATATGCTTTTCCTGTTTCCCATCAACGAATTTGGAAAGAGTATAAAAAAACAGATGGATAATTCCACCTGTTTCAGTCATGCGTTCGTTTTGTTCCGCTGGCATAGGCAGCTTCGACATTTCTTAGCCCGCCGCGTGCTTCGATTTCTTCCATGATTTCGCGGTGAATCGTCAGCCCCTCCGCATTTAAATACGGGGCCATTTGCTGCAATGAATGGTGAAAAAACGCAAGTTCGCTGTCTTTCCATTCCGATTTTGGGATCATCGAAAGTTCGGTCATATCGCGGCCAACATACATGATGGATGCCTCCTTTTTTCTAGTTTAAAATAGTATATATGCATTTATACATAAAGGAGAGAAAAACATGGGTGAAAAAGTTGCGGTAGTCACGGGAAGCAGCCGGGGAATCGGCAAAGCGATTGCCCTCCGCCTTGCCAAAGAAGGATACGATATTGTCGTCAACTATGCGCGAAGCAAAGAAGCGGCGCTGCAGACGGCGCAAGAAATCGAAGCGCTGGGACGAAAAGCGCTTGTCGTGAAAGCGAACGTCGGTGACGTCGGAAAAATAAAAGCGATGTTCGCGCAAGTGGATGAAGCGTTTGGACGCGTTGATGTTTTGATTAATAACGCTGCTTCAGGCGTGCTGCGTCCGGCGATGGAACTCGAAGAATCACATTGGAATTGGACGATGGACATCAATAGCAAAGCGCTTTTGTTTTGTGCACAAGAAGCGGCGAAGCGTATGGAAAAAGTTGGAGGCGGCAAAATCGTCAGCATCAGCTCGCTGGGGGCGATCCGCTATTTGGAAAATTATACGGCTGTCGGTGTTTCCAAAGCTGCGGTCGAATCATTGACGCGCTATTTAGCCGTCGAATTGGCGCCAAAAAATATTTCCGTCAATGCTGTATCAGGCGGCGCGGTCGATACGGATGCATTGAAACATTTTCCTAACCGGGAAGAATTGCTGGCTGATGCGGCAGCAAAAACTCCCGCCGGACGAATGGTAAAACCTGAAGATATTGTCAACGCAGTCATGTTTTTATTATCCGACCAAGCTGATATGATCCGCGGCCAAACGATTATTGTTGACGGTGGAAGATCTTTACTTTTGTAATCAGATGGATAGAATCGTCACCTCCTGGGCACATTAAGTCACGTGGAGGTGATAACGATGGCAAAACAACAACAATCAAACAAAACAACTGCAGGCACTAACATTCAAGAAGTAAGACAAAAAAACGCGCAATCTGCACAAGCAGGTCAATTTGGCACTGAATTTGCTGCAGAAACGCAAGTTAAACAACAAAACGCGCAAGCAGAAGCACGCAAATCGCAAAATTCAAGCAAGTAACAAAGCAGAGGACGCCCCAATTTCGCCAAAAGACTGCCCATGTCCTGCAGGCAGCGGCGAAATGTCGCGATCTTGGCTCCGCGACACACGCTAAGGGGCTTTCCGCTATAGCAAAACTGAAGCGGAGCGCCGCGAGCCGATATGTCCAAAGCTCGATAAGAAACATAGGGCGGCGAGCCGATTCTTCGCGAGCGGTTTTTCCCATGTTTGGGCGATATGGAGGGAAATGATGCCTCGGAAAGGGCTCGCCGTCCTTATTTTATCGACAAAAGCTATCATAACTTTACATATATAGTCAAAGGAAATTTTTCCTCCCTTCCCGAATTAATAAGCATAATCAGGGAGAAGGGAGAAAAAGAGCGTGGACCTGTTTGAGCGGTTAGTGAATGAGCAGCTAAAAACGATGGAAAAGCTTTTATGTTTGCAGTCGGAAATTGAGCGCTGTCAAGCGATGGAAAAACAGTTGATCAAACTGGGGAAAGAAGCAGAGCTCCAATCCATGCAAGAAAAAATCCGGCAGATGAAACGGCAATTAAAGGAAATTCAAAAAATGTTTGAAAAACAAACGGAAGAAGTCATTCTTTCGTATCAAAACGAGCGCCGTCACACGCATGAGCCGTCTTCGACATGTTAAGATGGCTCTCTTTTATTTTCATTTGCATTTTCAATCGTTATAATAAAAAAGAGAAGTTCCCAGAGGAAAGTAGGGAGAATGATGACAGGGTATCCTGCGGAAGGAGAAATTATTCAAATCCATAGTTATAAACATAACGGAATGATTCACCGAGTATGGGAAGAGTCGATCGTGCTGAAAGGAGCGTCTGCGTATATTATTGGAGCGAATGATAAAACAATGGTGACGGAAGCGGACGGTCGGACATGGATCACGCGCGAGCCGGCAATTTGTTTTTTCCACGCCAAACATTGGTTTAACATTATCGGCATGATTCGGGAAGACGGCATTTATTATTATTGCAATTTGAGCTCTCCATTTGTATGGGATGATGAAGCGTTGAAATATATTGATTATGATTTGGATGTAAAAGTGTTTCCTGATATGACGTACGTTCTTCTTGATGAAGATGAATATGAACGACACCGTAAAGAGATGAATTATCCAGACGTTATTGACCGAATTTTAAAAAATAATGTGAAAAAGTTGCTCAGTTGGATTCATGAACGAAAAGGGCCGTTCGCGCCAGATTTTGTTGATACATGGTATGAAAAGTTTCTTTCATTTCGAAAGTGAATAAAGGGAAAAGCGCAAAAAAGCCTGTTCGTTGCCGCAAACAGGTTTTTCTGTTTTTTAAGGGGAGGATATGTTCATGGCAAATATTCGCCGCTATATGCAATTTGTTCGCCCATACAAATGGCACATCATCGCTACAATGATCATCGGTATTATTAAATTTGCGATCCCGCTTCTCATTCCATTGCTGTTGAAATATGTGGTCGATGAAATTATTGGAAATAAAACAATGCCGATGGCGGCGAGAACCGCCCGGCTTTGCTGGGCGCTTGCGATCATGTTAGTTATTTTTGTCTTTATTCGCCCTATTGTCGAATATTATCGGCAATATTTTGCCCAGTGGACGGCAAGCAAAGTGTTGTATGACATTCGCAGCCAGCTGTTTACACATATGCAAAAACTAAGTTTTACGTATTATTCGAATCACCGCACCGGTGAAATTATTTCGCGCGTCATTAACGATGTCGAGCAGACGAAAGATTTTATCATTACAGGGCTGATGAACCTTTGGTTAGATATGACGACGATTATTATTGCACTTGTCATTATGATCAAGATGGACATAAAACTGACGCTTATTTCCATAAGTACGTTGCCGCTTTATGCATTTTCCGTCAAATATTTTTTCGGGCGCTTGCGGCAGCGGACGAAAATGCGCTCCCAAGCGCTGGCGGAATTGCAAGCGTACTTGCACGAACGGGTGCAAGGAATGCCGGTCATAAAAAGCTTCGCGATCGAAGAAGAGGAACAGCAGCGGTTTTCGCGGCAAAACAATAATTTTTTGGCAAAAGCGCTCATGCACACAAGCTGGAATGCAAAGTCGTTTTCCGTTGTGAACACAGTGACGGACATTGCCCCGATTATCGTGATTGGCTATGCCGGCTACCAAGTATTGCTTGGCCATATTACCGTCGGAACGATGGTCGCTTTCGTTGGTTATATCGATCGGCTTTATAGCCCGCTCCGCCGCCTCGTTAATTCATCGACGACATTAACGCAATCGTTCGCTTCGATGGACCGGATGTTTGAATTTTTGGACGAAACATACGATATCGTTGATGCGCCGAATGCCGTTGACTGTAAAGAAGTAAAAGGGGATATCGTATTTGAAAACGTCACGTTTGCCTACGATAAAAACGATCTGCCTGTGCTTCGCGATATTTCGTTTTCCGTTAAAGCGGGAGAAACAATTGCCCTTGTTGGCATGAGCGGGGGCGGGAAATCAACGTTGGTCAGCCTTATCCCCCGGTTTTACGATGTGACAGAGGGACGAATCTTATTAGACGGCATCGATATTCGCAATATACGTGTGCGCAGTCTTCGTGATAAAATCGGCATCGTTTTTCAAGACAGCTTTTTATTCAGCGATTCAGTAAAAGAAAATATTTTGCTCGGAAAACCGGATGCGACGGACGAGGAAGTGATTGCCGCCGCCAAAGCTGCCAACGCCCATGATTTTATTATGAACTTGCCGGACGGATATGACACGAAAGTCGGGGAACGCGGCATCAAGCTGTCCGGCGGGCAAAAACAGCGAATCGCCATCGCCCGCGTCTTTTTGAAAAATCCGCCCCTTCTTATTTTTGATGAAGCGACATCGGCGCTCGATCTTGAAAGCGAGCATTACATTCAGGAGGCGCTTGATCGGCTCGCCAAAAACCGGACGACTTTCATCGTCGCCCACCGCCTGTCGACGATAACCCACGCGGACCGCATTTTCCTTATTGAAGATGGCAAAATCGTCGAAAGCGGCACCCATGACGAATTAATGGCGAAAAAAGGACAATATTATCATTTATTTACGATTCAACAATTAAACTACACTCAATGATGAAAAAATGAAATCGCGATGATTTTCCAAGAGATGATGACTTCATTAAATCCGCTGTTTACGATTGGAAATCAGCGAATGCGGTGATTAATATTCCAAATTTCGGGCGATTAATTCGTTCGCGTGTATTAAGTATTAAACAAGAAGAATATATAATGGCAGCTAAAGCCATCGGGATGAGCGATATGCGCATTTTGTTTCAGCATATTTTGCCAAACAGTATGGCGCCGATTATTGTGCAAGGAACATTGGCCATTGCCACAGCCATTATTGAAGCAGCTGCTCTTGGATTTCTTGGATTAGGGGCACAGCCTCCAAATCCGGAATGGGGGAAAATGTTAGCGGATTCGAAAGATTTTTTAACACAAGCACCATGGACGATGGTTTTTCCAGGGATTGCGATTATGTTAACCGTGCTTGGTTTTAACTTGATGGGCGACGGATTGCGCGACGCATTAGATCCGCGCATGAAAAACTAATAAAAGAAGGCTATCTCTTTTCGCGGAGATAGCCTTTTAGTGATTAGTTAAATTTTTTACTAAAGCGTCATCATGATGATAATGTTGGAAGCTGTCAATCAGTTTATCAAGATGTTCTAATTGTTCGCTATAATCGATAATCACTCCCATTAATGAAAAGAGGCAATAGTCGCTTTTTTGCTGGTAGTGTGCATAAAATGTTTCGATTAAACGGGTTCTTTCTTGATGGGTTTCCATCGCTGCTTCTGTACGAGGATGACATTTTGTTTTGCCAATAAATTTTAGCAGTATTTGTTCATGATAATGAAGCAGGCTGTCAAGTTGCGAGCGGATGGCTTGCTGCAATTCCGGTGGCATATGGTACAACTCGTTTTCAAAACGATGAAGGAGTTTTAATGTATCGAGCGCTCTGTTTGCGACTACGATCATTTGCCGATATAACACAAGCTTTCGTGATTTTTGAAAACGGTTTTTTCGCGAGTACGAGCGCTCTTCTTTATACATTAAGTAAAGATGCTCAAGTTTTGTCATATTTTCTTTCATTTTTTCAATATCTTCTTTTAAAATATGATGCTCGGACGCATGCCTTATATGGATGCGGATCCATTTTAAAATATTTTCCGTGTTTTCGCTAATTTGTGCATATAGCTTTTTTTCATATTTTGGCGGAAGAAAAATTAAGTTGACGAGAAAGGCAGCGAATACCCCGAGCATAATGGTGGAAAACCGGATAACAGCAAATTCGATAAACTCCTTATCAGTATATTCCATAATCGCGATAACGGTAACTAATGCTACCGATATTGTGGATTCAAGGCGCATTTTTAAGCAAAGAGCGATAACGATCATTGACGTAAGGCCGATAATAAACGGATCGCGCCCGAACAAAAGCACGGCAATAATGGCAAATGAAGCGCCGATGATATTTGCTTGAATTTGTTCGATCAATGATAAATATGAGCGATAAATCGTCGGCTGCATCGCAAAAACCGCGGAAATCCCCGCGAAAACAGGAGAAGGCAAGTGCAATAGCGTTGCCAAAAAAAGCGCTAACGTAACGGCGATTCCCGTTTTGAAAATGCGGGCACCGAGTTTCATATATGTTCAAACCTTTCTTCCTTAATTCTTATAAACAATTTAGTACTATACACGCTTTTATATATGATATCAAGCGAAAATATGCATTAGAATGTTTTGGATTTTTGAAGGAGAAGTTAGTATGGATGACGTTATTATGCAATAATGATGGGAGAATATTCAAGAGATGGAGGATTGCCATTTTTTATTACCATAATTCCCGGAAGAAGTCTCCCGCTTCTCTTAACGTGAAGGTGTGACAGTACCGGTGAAAGCGGGAGATGAATTTCGGTAAGGCACAGCCTTAAGTTGCTTTTTTTACCGAACGTATGTTGCCGTTATCTTGTAACGTGTTCTTTGCTAACTGAATATATGAGTTGCACCGAAAAAAGTGCGAAAACAAGGCGAATCCCTTCCATGCAATAAAAAATCTCCGGACATTCAGGGTTGGAACGACCCGAAGTTACGCTCAAGGAGACGAAAGGCTGCTTTTGCCGTGGAACTGGGAAGCTCCCGCTTTTAGCTAAGTGGCAAAAGTAACAGAAGAAGCTCATTAGATGTGAAAAAGGTATTCCGCATTGGCGGAATACCTTTTGTTCATTCTGTAGAAATGGAAGGGTCGGCCTGTTCTTTCGTCGGGATGACTTGGAAGAAATGGTCTTCAGGCTTTTCAAGAAGCGGCTGCAATGATTGCGCTTCTTCGTGTTGGTCGTGTTCTTTCAGCAATTCGATGTATTTCGACAGCAGTTCTTGCACATCCGCTTTTCCGCGTTCGTTCAGTGATTCGAGGCGTACTTGCGCTCCTTTTGCGATGCGTCGTTCCAATGCCGCTTTCGTCAACCCCATTTCCGGCTGGTGGCGCAAGTAGACGACCCCGCCTGTCATTCCGGCGCAAATCCATGGACCTGGGTCGCCAAGGACGAGACCGCGGCCATTCGTCATATATTCAAAGGCGAACCCTTTAATGTTCGCGCGCGCACCGATATTTCCGTGTTCTTTTTTCGGAATCGGCGCCGTCACTTGGCCGCCGATAATCATATCTGCACCTGACAGACGGATGCCGGCGCGCGCATCGGCGTTTCCTTGCGCGATCAGCAACCCTTTTTGCGCTCCGTACCCGAAGCCTTTGCCAACGGAACCGTTATAAAATTTCCCGTTTTTTCCTTTTGCTTTGAAAATAAAGATGCTACCGCCAAACGCGGTTTTTCCCACACCGTCTTGTCCGCCGCCGTCAACATGGATATGAATGCCATGCGTGTTGTAAGCGCCGAGTCCGTTTCCAGGAATAGAGCCGTTTTTATAATGCAATGTGACGTCCGATAACTTTTTGTATGATCCGTCAAGCCGGCCGCGCACGCGGTGGCAAGAAACACGGCTGCCGAGAACGCGTTGTTCCGCGGTGACGGTCGAAAATTCACGGGAACGATGCAAATCTTCCGCATAGTAATCGAGATATTCCGCTCCGGCGGCAACGAGTAATGATGGTTTTTCGGCGCTTGCCGCTGCTTCCTTTTGCGCGAGTTGTTCCACTTCAAGCACTTCGAGCAAATTGGCCAGATTCATTTGGTGGAGTCCTCTCGTTTGTTCCAGCAAGTCAGAGCGCCCGACGATATCTTGCAGGCGAGTAAATCCAAGGGAAGCAGTTAGTGCTTTTAGTTCATTTCCGAACGCGGTGAATAAGTGGATTAACCCTTGTACCGCAGCATCAAGTTGCCGAGGCACAAAGCGGCGCAATCCGTGTTCTTTTGCTTGCGCTACGGATTCGATTTGGGTTGCGATTCCAACATGACACGTATCTAAATGGCAGCCGCGGCACGTCGTGCACCCGATCGCGATCATCGAGAGCGTTCCGAAGCCGATGCGGTTGGCCCCGAGCAGCATCACTTTGAGGACGTCAAGGGCGCTTTTTATGCCGCCGTCTGCCCAAATTTCCACTTTGTTTCGCAAACCGGCTTCAAGCAAGGCATTATGGGCGGCTTTGACACCGATTTCGACAGGAAGACCGACATGTTGCAGCGCATGGATGCGCGCGGCTCCCGTTCCACCATCGAATCCGCTTAATGTTATGATGTCCGCTCCCGCTTTGGCAATGCCGACAGCAATCGTTCCGATATTTGGCACGACTGGCACTTTGACGGCGACTTTTGCTTTGTCGTTCGCCGTTTTCAGTTCGGCGATCATTTGCGCCAAATCCTCAATGGAGTAAATGTCATGGTTATTGGATGGCGAGATCAAGTCTGAGCCGATTGTTGCGTTGCGCGCTTCAGCGATTTTCGCCGTCACTTTTGAACCAGGAAGGTGGCCGCCTTCCCCCGGCTTTGCCCCTTGCCCGATTTTAATTTCCAATAGGTTTGAAGAGTTCAAAAGCTCCACGTTCACACCGAAACGGCCGGATGCAATTTGCTGGCCGCGTGTGCGCGGATATTTGCCAAGCATATCTTTAATTTCGCCGCCTTCACCGTTAAGGCTGACCATGTTCAAACGTTCTGCCGCTTCTGCATAAGCGCGGAACGCCACTTCGTTTTGCGAACCAAACGACATCGAGGCGATAACGAAAGGCAGGCTATGTTCGCCGACGCTAATGTCCACTTTTTCGACCGGAACTTGTTTTTCCGCTTTTTTGATATCTAACAAATGACGAATCGTTGTCGGTGTTTCTCTTTCCAGTTCGTTTAGCTTTTCGCGAAAGTTGTCATATGATCCTGTTTGCGCGACTTCGCCAATTGCTTTCCAAACGCGCGGGAAGAGGTGGAACGTTTTTCGCGGCTTGGCGTTTTCATCCGCGAAGTCTTCCGCGCGGGCGATCGCATCTTGTTTCAGCGCTTCGAAATCGTATTGCAATGAATCAGAGCCAAAGAAATTAACGATGTTTAATACATCGGCGATTTCGTCATGCAGGCCGATCGACGAGAAGAGGCGGCTATATCCGCGCAATTCGTGAATGCCAATCGTCGAAATCACTTTTTCTAATCCTTTATTAAGCGCTTTAAACAGATTGATCACAGGTGTGCTTGACTCTTCCGCTGAAACGGTAGCGAACATGAGATACGGGCTGATGGCATTTGCTCCTAATCCATAAGCGACCACCAGATCATGAAGGGAGCGGATCGCTCCGGAACGAAGCAAAACGGAGCAATCGCGGCGCAAACCATGTTTTGTTAACGCTTGATCAATAGCCGATGTGATGAACAACGGGTCTATCCATAAGTTTCCGTTTTGATGTGCTTTTATGTCATCGATGACAAGCAAGGTTTTGCCAGAATGAACCGCCTCACAGGCTTCGTTAGAAAGACGCTGTAACGCCTGCGGGATGGTTTCCTCCGCTGTGAACGTCGCTGACAGGATGTGCGCCAATTGTTTTTCTTGAAACGAATGAACAACTTGGTCATACGAAGGATGATGCAATTGTGGCGCACAGTCGTTTCCGATTTTTCCTTCGATAAGAATCGGCGAGTTAAGCTCAATAACATACGACGCTTCTGTTTCAGATGCGAGAGATGGCCGTTTCCCAATGACGGTTCTTGTTGAAAAATGCTCCATCTCGCGGTCGCGGTCAATCGCCGGGTTTGTGACAACGGCGACGCTTTCTTTTATAAAGTCGGCAAGGTTTTTGCGGTCCGGGTCAATCGCGGCAAGCGGCGCGTCATGGCCTAAAGAACGAATCGGTTCCACCCCTTTTTCCGCCATTTGTTCTAAAAGCTGAATGTGTTCTCTGTCCCAGCCGAATGCGGCATATTGGCCGTTATGCACTTTTGTCGGCGCGAAAGCAAACACATGATTTTCCAGTTCCGGAACATCGAGGCGCTTTCGGAAATTCGCTATGTCAAAGCGTTTCGAAAAACGGGTATATACTTCTTCTTGGAACTGTTCGTATTCCAACACTTGAATGGAGGAGCCGCTGGACCATGTGAGGCCGATTTTTTCGCCAGGCGCGAGCGGCTTTGGCTCGCCGGTATATTCGCCCGCTGGAATGATTCCCGGCTCTGATGTGAAAACAAAGCGTTTTTCTGTTTCCAATTTCCAAAGCGGGCGCAACCCAAGCGCGTCGACGCTGAAAACGGCTTCGTCTTCATATCGGGAAATAATCGCCGCCGGACCTTGGGCGAAATGCCCCCATGCTTCACGGATGTACGTGTACAAATCTTGAAGATGTTCCGGATATGCTTTTATTTCATTAACAATTGGCGGAAACAGTATATCCATCGCCTCAAATAAGCTATAACCATAGCGGCAAATAAGCGTTTCGATTGTACGGCTCAAATCTTGGGAATCGCTTCCACCGTTTGTCAATGGAACGCCAATCATCACCGCTTCATCGCGAAGCTTCGCAATCGTGTTGATTTCGCCGTTATGCGCTAACACGCTGAACGGCTGAACGCGAAAAAAATTGGAAAGCGTATTTGTCGAGTAACGGTTATGACCTAATGTCATGGTTGATGCAATAAAAGGATGTGCCAAGTCATGATAATATTTTGGCAAAATGTCGCCAGCTCCCATCACTTTATACACAACGTGAAAATTGCTTAAGGAGGCGACATGGACATTTTCGTCTTTCTCGATTTCAATAAGCAGATCAAATAACCGTTTGGAAAGCTGAACATTGTCATTCGGCAGCAGGGCGACTTGCCAAAATACCGGTTCTTGCCGGAGCGCGATCGGACCTAGCGCATTGGAAGAAGTTACGCGGTCCGATTCAAAAATCAAGGAGAAGCCCGATTTTTTGAACAATTGTTTGATTTTCGCTTTCACATGATCGGTATCGCTGGATCGATGAATGAAAAGATGGCCGACAGTAAAACTTTCGGAGTTGGCTATTTCCGGATTTTGTCCGGCGTTTGCGAGTTTTTCCATCCAAAGCTTTCTAGGAATATCCATGTGAATACCGACGCCGTCTCCTTCACCGTTAATAAATCCAGCGCGATGATTCATTTTGACAAGCGCGTCAATGCATGTCATAATGTTTTCTCGGGTTGGGATCCGCTGTTTTTCGATGGCGGCGACAATGCCGCAAGCATCATGTTCTGCTTGATGGAAGTTTTTAAAAAGATTAGGATTCCAATGTTGCTTCATACGTAAGTGGCGCTTAAGCGGGAAGGCTTCCTGCTTTTCGCCATTCACCTCCTGTGTCAGTCAACATAAGCAGCCATTTCTAATCTTAATTTTCAGAATTTATAACCTATCATACCATGCTTGCATATGTAAATCAATTATTTATTCATTTTTTTGGATATTGTATTCACTGGCGGCATCTTGTTTTGTAAACGTTTTCAATATTAAACAACCATTCTAGGAGGAATCCCTCCTGGAATGGTTGCATAATTATTCGTCTGCCAATTGTCTGAATGCATTTTCCACCGCTTTGAGCGTATATTCCACATCTTCTTCCGTATGCGCCAATGTGACAAACCAGGCTTCATATTTGGAAGGGGCGAGGTTGATTCCTTGTTTTAGCATAAGCTTAAAGAATTTCGCAAACATTTCGCCGTCGCTTCGTTGCGCTTGTTCGTAGTTTTCCACTTTTTCTGTCGTGAAGTAGACGGTGAATGCGCCTTTCAAACGGTTGATGGTTACAGGAATGCCGTATTTGTCCGCATGAAGAAGTATGCCTTCTTCCAGCATCGCGCCGAGTTTATCGAGATGTTCATACACGCCGTCTTGCTTCAGCACTTCAAGGCAGGCGATGCCGGCAAGAATCGATGCAGGGTTTCCGGCCATCGTCCCTGCTTGGTATGCCGGACCGAGCGGCGCGACTTGCTCCATAATGTCTTGGCGCCCGCCGTATGCACCGATTGGGAGACCGCCGCCAATAATTTTGCCAAGCGCGGTTAAATCCGGTTCAATTCCTAATAAGTTTTGCGCTCCTCCATACATAAAGCGGAACGCAGTAATCACTTCATCGTAAATGACGAGAGCCCCGGCTTGGTGGGCGATTTCATTGATTGCCTCTAAAAATCCTGGTTTTGGTGTAACAATGCCGAAGTTTCCAACAATCGGCTCGACCAGCACGGCGGCGACTTTGTCTCCCCATACATCCATCGCTTGTTTGAATGATTCGACATCGTTGTATGGAACAGTGATGACTTCTTGGGCGATGCTTTTTGGCACGCCGGCGGAATCCGGGGTTCCTAACGTTGACGGACCAGAACCGGCAGCGACAAGGACAAGGTCGGAATGCCCGTGGTAGCAGCCGGCGAATTTGACGATTTTATCGCGGCCGGTATAGGCGCGCGCTACCCGAATCGTCGTCATCACCGCTTCTGTTCCTGAATTGACAAAACGCACTTTTTCTAAAGATGGAATCGCTTCTTTTAACATTTTTGCGAACGTAATTTCATGCGGTGTCGGCGTGCCGTAAAGGACGCCTGTTTCCGCGGCGCGCTGAATCGCTTTTGTGATGTGCGGATGAGCGTGTCCCGCAATAATCGGCCCGTACGCTGCCAAGTAGTCAATATATTTATTGCCATCGACATCCCAAAAATAAGCGCCTTGCGCTCGTTCCATCACGACCGGTGCCCCGCCGCCGACTGCTTTGTACGAGCGGGACGGGCTGTTGACGCCGCCGACGATATGCTGCAATGCTTCTTGATACAGTTGTTCAGATTTTGTGAAATTCATCGTTGAAAGCCTCCTACCATTTCGTTACTGACTTTTATTTTAGCATAATGCATAACATTTGTTTCATTGTTTCACTTCAGATAAACTATTGCCTATGTGGAGGGAATGCAACATGAATGCCATCGAAGTGGAAAACTTGCGAAAAGAATTTAAGTCGTATTCGAGCCGCTCCGGTTTAGTCGGAGCGTTTCGCGATTTGTTTACGAGAAACTATAAAATTATCCGCGCGGTCAACGATATTTCGTTTACTGTTAAACAAGGAGAAATGGTTGGATATATTGGCGAAAATGGCGCAGGGAAATCGACGACGATTAAAATGCTGACAGGGATTTTGACGCCAACGTCCGGAAAAGTGATCGTCAACGGCATGAATCCGCATAAAGAACGGGAAGCGTTCGTGCGGACGATCGGCGTTGTGTTCGGGCAGCGCTCGCAGCTTTGGTGGGATATCGCCGTCCAAGAGTCGTTCCGGCTGTTGAAAAAAGTGTATCGTGTATCGGACAAAGATTACAATGAACATATGAATCATGTTATTGAAACGCTCGATATCGGTCCGCTGCTGGACAAGCCGGTGCGCAAGCTGTCTCTCGGGCAGCGGATGCGCTGTGAGCTGGCTGCCGCACTGATTCACAATCCGCCGCTTTTATTTTTAGACGAGCCGACGATTGGTTTGGATGTGCTGGTGAAGCTGAAAATCCGCCAGTTTTTAAAAGAAATTAATGGAAAATACAACACGACGATTTTATTGACGACCCATGATATTTCTGACATCGAAGCGCTATGTGAACGCGTCATTATGCTTGATGAAGGCAAGATCATTTACGATGGTTCACTGCAAAAGCTGAAAGAAACTTGGGGGGAAGGCAAGCAAATTCAATTTACGTTCGTTAGCGAAATGTCGTTAGACACGTTAAAAGAGCTGACGGACGGTTTGCAAGTAACATGGAAACAAGGGGAGCAGGCGAATGTCTGGACGGCCCACGCGCCTTCCGCGCTGTTGCCGGAAGTGATCAGCCGCGTTGTCAACCGCTATTCCATTCAAGATCTGAACATTAACGAAATTTCTACAGAAGAAATTATCCGCAACATCTATGAAGAAGGTGTTGTGCATGGATAAATATCTCGAAATGATCCGCATCCGTTTTTTAATGATGCTGGCGTACCGGACAAACTATTACACTGGCATTCTTATTTATGCCATTAATATCGCGGCGTACTATTTTCTTTGGTCGGCGATCTACGGTGGAAAACAGACGATGCAAGGCATGTCGATGGAGCAAATGACGACATATGTCGCCATTTCGTGGATGGCGCGGGCGTTTTATTTTAATAATATCGACCGGGAAATCGCCATGGAGATTCGTGAAGGAAACGTGGCGACTGAGCTTATCCGCCCTTATAGTTATCTCGGGATGAAAACGATGCAAGGGCTGGGGGAAGGAATTTTTCGCTTATTGTTTCTTTCGCTTCCAGGGCTGCTCCTTGTCGCTTTATTTTTGCCGCTTCGTTTTCCAACTGATGCTCATACATGGATATTTTTTATATTATCGATTGCCTTAAGTTTTGTTATTAACTCGGAATTGAATTTGCTGGCGGGAATTGTGACATTTTTTACTCTCAACAATGAAGGGTTGCTGCGGGCGAAACGGTTTGTCATCGATCTCTTTTCCGGATTGATTTTACCCATTAGCTTTTACCCGGACTGGGCGCAAGCGGTGATGAAATACTTCCCGTTTCAAGGGATCAGCTATATTCCAAGCATGATCGTGACGGAAAGTTTTCAAGGGCAAGCAATCATCGACGGACTTTTATTTCAATTCGTATGGTGCGCGCTGTTGATTATCCCGATTCGGCTGTTATGGAGAGCGGCGAAAAAGCGGCTTGTCGTTCAAGGAGGGTGAGTCGTGTTTTACGTATCGGTTTTTTTCAATATATGGCGCAATACATGAAAACAAAGTTGCAATATCGCGCCGATTTGCTTGTCGAGTTTGTCTCTGATTTAATGTCACAGGCCGCCAACCTTGTTTTTCTTCTCGTTGTATTTGGGCATACGTCGTTATTGCACGGCTGGACGCGCGATGAAATTTTGTTTATTTATGGCTTTTTCCTAGTGCCATATGCGGTGTTTGGAGCATTTTTTAACATTTGGGATTTTAACGAGCGTTATATTGTGCGCGGAGAAATGGACCGCGTGTTGACGCGTCCGGTGCACAGCTTGTTTCAAGTCATTCTTGAGCGAATGGAGCTGGAGTCGCTTCTTGGCGGAGTCACCGGCATGATCATTATGGCGTATGCGGGTGCGCGCTTGCATCTTTCGCTGCATTGGTATGATATTTTTTTGTTTATTTTATTCGTGCTGGGAGGAGCGCTTATTTACGCGGGAGTATTTGTGTCATTGGCGACGATCAGCTTCTGGTCCGACGCCCGCACATCCATCATGCCGATGATGTACAACATCAGCAACTACGGGCGCTATCCGATTGACATTTATCATCGCGTCGTCCGCTATATTTTGACATGGATTTTGCCGTTCGCGTTCGTCGGCGTGTATCCGGCTTCCTATTTTCTTGGCAAAAAAGAATGGTACGGATATGCGTTTTTAACTCCAATCATGGGAATCATCTTTTTTGCGATTGCCGTGTGTTTGTGGAATGCGGGAGTTAAACGATATCGCGGAGCGGGGAATTAAAAAAGGAGGGCAATCTGAAAGGAAGGGAAAATTCCTTTCGGATTGTCCTTTTAGTTATTTTTATGGGGAGTGAATATTATATAGGCATTACGGAAATGATAATGGCAGAGTTTTTTCGTTTATTAGACTGCTTGATGTAATTGGATGTGATGATACAAAAATAATGTTGTGTAAACAAAATGTTAACAAAAAAGACAAATTTCATTCATAGTTGATACTTGATAAAGATTGTGAAATAATGCACAATATATCAATGTGTGAGCAGTTTCACAAATTCATTTTTTGGAAAGGATGACAGACAGCGATGAAACAACAAGGCATGAATCGAGTAGCACTTATAGGAACGGGGTTCGTTGGGGCCAGCTATGCATTTGCCCTTATGAACCAAGGAATAGCAGATGAGTTAGTATTGATTGATGTAAATAAGAATAAGGCAGAGGGCGATGTGATGGATTTAAATCACGGAAAAGTATTCGCGCCGAAGCCGATGAATATTTGGTTTGGAGATTATCAAGATTGCCAAGACGCCGATTTGGTGGTGATTTGTGCAGGGGCTAACCAAAAGCCGGGAGAAACAAGACTGGATCTTGTTGACAAAAATATTAATATCTTCAAAACGATTGTCGATTCTGTGATGAAATCCGGATTTGATGGCGTTTTTCTTGTGGCAACGAACCCAGTGGATATTTTAACGTATGCTACTTGGAAATTTAGCGGGTTACCGAAAGAGCGGGTAATCGGCTCAGGAACGATTCTTGATACAGCAAGATTCCGCTTCTTGCTAAGTGAATATTTTCAAGTGGCTCCGACCAATGTACATGCGTATATTATTGGCGAGCATGGGGATACAGAGCTGCCTGTTTGGAGCCATGCGGAAATTGGAAGCATTCCAGTTGAGCAAATATTGATGCAAAACGATAACTATAGAAAAGAGGATTTAGACAATATCTTTGTTAATGTTCGTGATGCGGCATATCAAATCATTGAGAAAAAAGGGGCAACGTATTACGGCATTGCAATGGGATTAGTCCGTATCACTCGTGCTATTTTGCACAATGAAAATGCCATCTTAACCGTTTCTGCTCATTTGGACGGCCAATATGGCGAACGAAATGTTTATATTGGCGTGCCTGCCATTATCAACCGAAACGGTATTCGTGAAGTGATGGAATTGACGCTAAATGAAACAGAACAACAACAATTCCATCATAGTGTAACTGTATTAAAAGACATTCTTTCCCGTTATTTTGATGATGTAAAATAATGCTGACTTTGAATACAACAAGGTGAACATCGTGTGGATACAACATTACAATCCATTGCATAACACATATCTTTCGGCATTTATTGCGGCGTTTCCGATCGTTTTATTTCTATTATGCTTAACTGTGTTTAGGATGAGGGGAGTAAAAGCCGCTTTTCTCATTCTTTGTTTTGGTTTAGTAACAGCTGTTTTGTTTTTCCATATGCCGATTTCAAAGGCGATTGCTGCATCCGTCTATGGAATCGCGAACGGTTTATGGCCGATTGGCTATATTGTGATTATGGCCGTCTGGCTGTATAAAATTGCTGTGAAAACGGGGAAATTTGATATTATCCGCAGCAGTATTGCAAACATTTCGGAGGATCAGCGGCTTCAACTGCTGCTCATCGGCTTTAGCTTTAATGCTTTTTTAGAAGGAGCTGCAGGATTCGGTGTTCCGATTGCCATTTCGGCTGCTTTGCTTTCAGAACTAGGATTTCATCCATTAAAAGCGGCCGCGCTTTGCTTAATTGCCAATGCTGCCTCTGGCGCGTTTGGAGCGATAGGAATTCCGGTTATTGTCGGAGCGCAAATGGGGGATTTAACGCCGATTGAGTTATCCCGTACGCTTGCTTGGATTTTGCCGTTTATCTCGTTTCTCATTCCATTCTTATTAGTGTTTGTCTTGGATAAGTGGAAGGGTATTAAAGAAACATTGCCTGCTCTTTTCGTGGTAAGCGGAAGTTACACCATTGTCCAAACATTGACGATCATTGTGCTTGGTCCTGAGCTGGCCAACATTTTAGCGGCGCTTGTCAGCATGGGGGCACTGGCTCTTTTCTTGAGAAAATGGCAGCCTTCAAATATATATCGAGTGAATCCGGATGAAAAAGGCGGAGAAAAATGCAAATACAGCTTGAAAGACATCATCAGTGCGTGGTCCCCGTTTTATATTTTAACGGTGCTCGTTATTATATGGAGTCTGCCTGGTTTTAAAGCTCTGTTTGCCGAGGGAGGCGCACTGCAGCGAACGACGCTTTTGTTTAAGGTGCCATTTTTGCATGGCGAAGTCGCGAAAATTCCTCCGGTGGCGCCGGCCCAGACGGCATTAGATGCCATATTTAAGCTAGACCTTGTATCAGCAACAGGCACGGCGATTTTACTGGCGGTGCTGTTCACAGGGATGTTTAGCAAAAACATTACGTTCGCGGAAGGAATACAAAGTTTAAAAGAAACATGTAAAGAGCTATTCATTCCTGTATTAACGATTTGTTTTATCATGGGATTTGCCAACTTAGCCAACTATGCAGGTTTATCCGCTGCGATTGGTTTGGCATTGGCGGAGACAGGCGATGCATTTCCATTTGTTTCCCCGTTATTAGGGTGGCTTGGTGTGTTTATTACAGGATCTGTCGTGAGCAATAATGCTTTATTCGGCCATTTACAAGCTGTTACAGGAGCGCAAATAGGGACAAGCTCTTCGTTATTGCTTGCGGCTAACACCAGCGGGGGAGTGATGGGGAAACTTATTTCCCCGCAGTCCATCGCCATAGCAACTGCTGCAGTGAAAGAGACAGGCAAAGAATCTCACCTGTTTAAAATGACGATTTATTATAGCTTGATCCTGCTATTGTTTGTGGGAGTATGGACGTACTTTCTTTCGACCGCAGGAATGTAGATCATTATGGTTTGTTATTCAGTTAGGCACCGTGTATAAATGAAAAAAGATGTATTTTGCGGCCTTTTTCCGATTGCTGCATCGGGAAAAGGCCGCATTTGATTTTACATTACTTGCTCCACTTTTTTTGTGTAAAGCGAACGAATCAAGAAATAGTCGCCAAGTTGAACAACAAAAAAAGATAATGACAAGCACGCTTGTCTTGACAACGGAGCCGGACACCATGTTTTGCAGCATTTTAAAGGCAAATCCGGCATGGACGGCGGCAACGGCAAATGGGATGAAAAAGTGAATCGCTACTTGTTTCGCCGCGATTTGTTTCATTTCTTTTAATGTTAAACCGAGTTTGGACAATGTTTCATACTGCTTGCTGTCCTGCTCCAAATCGTTATACAGCTTAAAATATAAAATGCTGTCAGCCGCCAAAAGGAAGGGAGCACTGACGACAATAGCCTGTTTGATTCCGATTTGCTGCCGTTTTTTGCAAACGCGTGTTATATTGACAGATAGTGTATTATCATCAACAAATTCTGTGCCATCCCACTTATGTATGAATAATCTTCCTTTTGTTTTCGTATATATGGTGATGGACAAGTACGAGGTGAGAGCGATGGAGTACGCGTTTGTTGGAATTGTCGCGACAGTTTTGTTAGCAAGTATTACGTCTATTTGGACGACAAGTGTTAAAACGTCCCGTCGTATTTCCTTAGAAAACTTATTTGTCCTTCTTCAATGGTATATCACGATGATGCTAGGTTTCGGGCTTATATATATGGTGCTTCAGATGAATGGGCATAACGTATTTACCCCATCTGCCAATGAAACAGCTAATGAGTGTTTTTCTATACTTCAAGACAGCCTTTATTTAAGCGGGATGACGTTGTTATCGGTTGGGTATGGGGATGTTACTCCGACAGGAATTGGAAGATGGATTGCCATTACGGAAGCCTTGCTTGGTTATATTATGCCTGCTGTGCTTGTTGCGCGTTCGATGATGGATCGTGATGACGCTAATCGTTGCAATTGATCGTTCTTTTCGCTACTCTTAAAAGCGAAAGAACAAATATACTGGAGGGAAAACGATGTCTTTGCAAGTCGGACAACTAGCACCGGATTTTACATTGCCGGCAAGCAATGGAGAAATGGTTTCACTTTCTGATTTTCGCGGCCAACATGTCGTGTTATATTTTTATCCGAAAGATATGACGCCGGGATGTACGACAGAAGCGTGCGATTTTCGCGATCATTATGAAAAATTTGCAGAGAGTAATACCGTTATTTTAGGAGTAAGCACAGATTCTGTTGAACGTCACCAAAAATTTATTGAGAAATATCACTTGCCTTTTTTATTGCTTTCCGATGAAGAACATAAAGTGGCGGAAATGTATGGTGTTTGGAAATTAAAGAAAAATTTCGGGAAAGAGTATATGGGAATCGAGCGATCGACGTTTGTGATTGACCGGGACGGAAGATTAGTGAAAGAATGGCGTGGAGTTAAAGTAAAGGGGCATGTTGAAGAAGCATTAGAGTATATTTTAAAAAATTTAGCGTAATCTACCCTATATCTAGGTAGAAGTCCATGCAAAAAATCCGGCAACGCGTATGCTGAATAGTAACCTCCTCAAATGGATGCACTGAATGGTGCGGAACGAGCTTCCGCGCATTTTTTATGTTTTAATGATACGAATATTGACAAATAGCATAAAATACTTGTAGACTAATTATAAAAATTATAAAATAATAATTCTTTTTATTTTTAAGGAAGTGAGGTGCATGACGGTGTCTGACAATCACCAGTTGAAAGAAGCGCTTGATACATTAAAACAGACGGGAATACGCATTACTCCGCAACGTCATGCGATATTGGAATATTTGATTAATTCAATGTCACATCCGACAGCAGATGAAATATATAAAGCGCTGGAAGGAAAATTTCCAAACATGAGCGTAGCAACCGTCTATAACAATTTGCGCGTCTTTAAAGAGGTCGGGTTAGTGAAAGAATTAACATACGGTGATGCATCAAGCCGCTTTGATTTTGTTACATCCGACCATTACCATGTTATCTGTGAACAATGTGGCAAGATTGTTGATTTTCACTATCCAGGATTGGATGAGGTAGAAGAACTTGCCGCACATGTAACAGGATTCAAAGTGGATCATCATCGTATGGAAATTTACGGAAAGTGCCCTGATTGTCAAGAGAGAGCACGCCAACAACATTAAGAAGCTGATAGCGGGGAAGTTGCTATCAGCTTTTTCTTTTTTTTCGGTTATATTTTTCATCAAATTCTTTTCCTTCTAACTCCGGATCTAATGTCAATGGCTCATTGCAAAACATACATAAATCCACCCTGCCAAGCATTTTCGTCACTTTGCCGCAAGATGGGCATACGACTTGCACTGCCTTTATGGATAATGTCCCAATCCAGAAATAAACAACGGCGCTTGCGATGATAAAAAGAAGGCCTAAAATCATAAATAATGTCATAACGAAAGGAGATGTGCGGAAAAATATCCCTATATACATAACGATAATGCCGATAAAAATTAAGCTTAAGGCAAATGTGCGAATTTTATTGATTTTGCTCGAATATTTAATACCCATTATTTTTCCCTCCTAATTATCACTATATCATAAAGCAAAGAAGGAACGTTAGTTTTTATATGCTATCTTCGCGAAGCATGAAACGATAAAGAGGATTTTTTTGTTTTTTGTCGAATAACGAATGACAGCATGAAGGAGATGGAGGAAATCATATATGGAAGATTTAATTCGTCCCATCTACCAGCAATGGGCCAGTCGCCGTAATACATTAGGAATTTTGCTGATTGAGAAGAAAGCGGACAATCCGGCGGTGACAGACACCTTTCATTTTGTTTTATTAGTAGTTTCCGCTGAGATGAATCCGCCTATATTTATGAAACATTATGCATCAGAAAAAGAAAAAGCAGCGTTATATGTGATCGATGAAACAAAGCTAAATGAATGGTTGCTTCTTGGCAATCACCGGAAAGCGATTGATTGGATATTTAATGGAAAGGTTTTGTTTGACCGTAATGAATATATCCATCAACTTCGCAGCCGTATGGCGGAGTTTCCAAAAGAGATGCGGCAGTTAAAAATGGGGTTGGAATTTGCAAAATTAGTGCGTAGATATATGGACGGAAAAGCATTTTTTGAAGCAAGCCAAATGTTGGATGCGTACCATCATGTCATTCATGCGCTGCATCATCTGGCCCGATTAGCCGTCATTGAACAAGGATTTTATCCTGAGGTGACTGTCTGGAATCAAGTGAAGCAAATTGATGGACAAATTTATAAGCTATATGAGGAACTTGTCAGCAGTGAAGAACCTTTGCCGAAGCGGCTAGAACTTTTATTTTTGGCAAGCGAATTTTTAATTCATTCCCGAATTCCATCAGGGGCTGCTCATTTGTGCAATGTTTTAAGGGAAAAAGAAGGGGCGTGGAGCATCGCTGAAATGGTGCAGCATCCAAAGCTTGCATCGTATTCGGTAGATCTTACCATCATGTTAGAGTATTTGGTGGAGAAGAAAATTTTGCATGTGCAGAAAAAAACAACAAAAAGCCCTCACATCTATCATCGCTACTATTCATTGAGAAATGAAGAGCAGTAGTAGAATGTTTTGTTATGCCTGTGTCTATAAATTATTTTGATCTGTTTGTTGGGGCTGTATGTTTATTATTTTTATGGATATGCCGGCCCTGTTTTTATGTTAAATAAACGTTTCTGTTTTTGCTATCTTAAGCAAAAAAATGTTATTGACTTGTTAAAGAAGAGATGGTATATTATGAAACGTCGCCGCAACCAAAGAAATTGCGGAATGACGTCGATAAAAAATGCTTGACAATGAAAAAATATAAATAATATAATAAAGAAGTCGTTTTTAAAAGAATGTTCCTTGAAAACTGAACAAAACGAAGCGTCCACATAGAAAAGCGGAGGCG